>VOFF01000363.1_pt1 | contig 61185 bp, 65 predicted proteins | sample 5384061 | NCBI WGS metagenome assembly VOFF01 (sample SAMN12384725, study PRJNA508395) | human gut metagenome | isolation source: healthy gut E | host: Homo sapiens | reverse complement strand
TCCTTGCTTCCTTTTCGCATTTTATATTTTCTGTCAGATGGTCTGTATTTGTTAATGTATTATTGTATCAAATATCGGCGTGATGTAGTAAGAGATAACTTATTGAAATCTTTTCCGGAAAAAGTCATTGGATGAGCTCATCCGGATAGAAAAGAAATTTTATCACTTTTTTTTGCGATTATTTTGTAGAAACTTTGAAGCTGACTTCCATTTTTCGAAAAGGAAAAATGAGGAAGGGATGGTATTTCGTGGAGTGGAGCAGGTGGAACAGGCCCGTGCACGAGGGACATAATTTCATATTCCTTTATCTTGGGCATTATTGTAATTGGGAGTGGATAGCATCGTTACCCTATACCATATCTCCTTCTATTCATTGTGCGCAAATTTACCATCCTTTGTATAATAAGGCCGTGGATAGATTCTTTTTGAAGTTGAGAAACCAGTTTGGTGGGGAATGTATTCCGATGAAAAATACATTGAGGCGTGTGATTGAACTGAAACGGGAAAAAGCGTCCTACCATGATCGGCTTTATATCCGATCAACTTCCCAAGTGGAATAGCATGCATTTCTTTGTTCCGTTCCTGCACCGTGAAACCGCTGTTTTTACCGGAGCGGAGCAGATAGGGCGGCAGGTAAAAAGCGGTCTATTTTTTTTGCCGATATCATTCGCCCCCGCAGAGGTTATTATGAGTGTACGTTCAGACGGATGGAGATGCCGGAGGTAAATTGTACGGAATATGATATGACAGCTATGTTCATGGAACAATTGGAGCAAATGATCAGGAAAGCTCCGCAATATTGGCTGTGGACGCATAAAAGATGGAAGCGTACCAAGGAAGAATGGCTGAGACGCCAGCAAGATTCGACAATAAAATGATTAAATATGACCATACATGGAAAGATATGATTATTTGATAGTAGGCGCGGGATTATTCGGTGCTGTATTTGCCCATGAAGCCAAATTGGCAGGGAAACGTTGTTTGGTGATAGACAAGCGTGCCCATCGTGGCGGGAATATATATTGTGAGGATGTAGAAGGTATTCGTGTACATAAGTATGGGGCTCATATCTTTCATACGGACAATAAAGATGTTTGGGATTATGTGAACCGTTTGGTGGAATTTAATCGTTATACCAATTCTCCATTGGCATATTATGAAGGCAAATTGTATAACTTGCCTTTCAATATGAATACCTTTTATCAGTTGTGGGGAGTGAAAACACCGGCTGAAGCTAAGGCTAAGATAGCTGAACAGCGTAAAGCGTATGAATTTATCTCTGAACCGGCGAATCTGGAAGAACAAGCTCTGAAATTGTGTGGAAAAAGATATATATACCCGTCTAATCAAAGGGTATACCGAGAAGCAGTGGGGACGTCCGGCTACAGAACTTCCGGCCTTTATCATCAAGCGCGTACCTTTTCGTTTTATTTTCGATAATAACTATTTTAACGATGCTTATCAGGGGATACCGAAAGGTGGATATAACATATTGATAGATGCCTTGTTGGAAGGTATAGAAGTTAGGTTGGACACGAACTATTTTGAGAACCGTGAGACTTGGGACGCTATGGCCGATAAAATTCTTTTCACCGGTTGCATTGATGAATTTTTCAATTATCAATGCGGACGTTTGGAATACCGTAGCCTGCGTTTTGACCATCGTCATTTGGACATAGAGGACTATCAAGGTAATGCTGTGGTGAACTATACGGCCGGGAATGTACCTTATACACGTGTGATTGAGCATAAACATTTTGAATACGGAACTCAGCCTACTACGGTGATTACATACGAATATCCTGGATACTTTTGCGCCTGGTAAAGAGCCTTATTATCCGGTGAATGATGCCCGTAACTCTGAAATATTCAAATCCTATCGTGAACTGGCGGTATCGCGTGAGAATGTTTTATTTGGCGGACGTTTGGCTCAGTACACTTATGCGGATATGGATGATACAGTAGCTGCAGCTTTGGCATTAGCTAAGCAGCAGTTTTGTTAATTACGGGAGACCATGATATGAAAAGTTTGCAAGTTATTACGCCGGTAAAGGATTCCATTGATTTCACGCTTGAAACGATAAGAGCCGTATTGTCTTTCGGAGACCAGCGTTCCTTTTTACGTATACCGTCTATAATGATTTCAGTACTGTAGAGAATACGCTACGTTTGGAACAGTCGTCCAAGGAACTTGGCTTTAATTTGGTTAACTTGTCTGATTTGACAAATCATCCGTCTCCTAATTATTTATTGGTGTTGCAGACAGCCCGATGCGAGGCTTTAGCTGCAGATGCCGGTCTGTTGATTGTAGAGTCGGATGTCGTTGTGAAGAGTAATACTTTGCAGGGGTTGTTTGACGGGGCTGTGCAACGCCCGGATTGTGCCATTGCCGCAGCGGTGACTACGGATGAGGACGGTTTGATCAATTATCCTTATCTTCATGCACGGGGACGGGAGAATCAGGTTTATCCGGAGAAGAAACATTGTAGTTTTTGTTGTTCTTTGCTGACACCGAAGTTTTTGGGACAATTTGATTTTGAGCAGCTTAATCCGACAAAGAATTGGTATGACGTGACCATCTCACATGAGGCATTAAAAAGCCGGTTTTCGCAATTACCTTTTTACGACCCTTCCGGTGTGGCATCGTCCTCACGGCAGTCGTCCGTGGAAACAGTTAAAGTATAAGAATCCGTTGAAATATTATTGGTTGAAATTTACTAAAGGGCTGGATAAAATTTGAATAGGATGAAATGGGTTAAGCATGGTCTTTTTGTCATTTATTGGCTCATCGGACGTTGGAGCTCCGTCCGGATTATCAGAATATGGAGGATTTTATGTACTCCATTCCCGAACGTTTTGCAGCCGGTGAAGGTACGGTGGTTTATAAGGGGCGCAATGAATTGAGGAAAATGACATATGGAGGACTTGACCTGGTGGTGAAGTCTTTTTCACCGTCCCAATCTGGTCAATCGTTTCGTTTATGGCGTTTTCCGGCCCTCAAAAGCCAAACGTTCTTACGATCATGCGAGGATGTATCAAGAAATCGGGGTAGGGACCCCCGCTCCGGTCGGTTATCTTAATGTACGCAAAGGACTGCTTTTCGACCGTAGTTATTATGTAACGTTGGCATCGACTTGTCCATACGTCTATAATGATTTATTCTATCAGCATTTTGATTATGCAGACGAGGTCGTTCGTACGGTAGGGAGAGTGACGGCCGTTTTGCATGAACATGGGTATGCGCATAAGGATTACGGACGTGGGAACATTCTGTTCCAAAAGACAGACAAAGGGGTTCGGATTGAGATAGTGGACTTGAATCGGATGTATATCGGTCCGATTGATATGAGAAAAGGATGCAAGAATTTCGAGCGTCTTCCCGCTACGCCGCACATGCATCGTTTGTTGGCTGAAGAATATGCTGCTGTACGTGGATTCGATGCGGAGGAATGCTTTAAGTTGATGCAGGCTTTCCGGAGTACCCAGCCTGGAAAAATAAACGACTTATATTAGTATGTATCATGAATGTGATTGCTGTTGTCGTAACTTATAATCGTCTGGAGCTTCTCAAACGGAATCTCTCTTGTTTGCGTCGGCAGACCGTACCGCTTACAACCCTTGTAGTGGTGGACAACGGTAGTACGGACGGGACGGGAGCGTGGTTGGACGAACAGGAAGATGTGAAAACGATTCATCAGACCAATGTCGGGGGAGCCGGAGGTTTTTATACCGGAATGGAGTATGCTCGCCGTGCCGATGCCGATTGGATCTGGTGCATGGATGACGATGTTTTTCCGCGGCCGGATTGTCTGGAGCAGCTATTGGCGTACGCCGGATATGAAGGTGTAGGGATTTTGGCACCTCGCCGCCTGTTGGAGGGCCGAATTTATACGAATGATTTTCTATCTTTCAACTTGACTCGTCCGTTTTCATCCATGTATTCAGGACGATTGTCCAAGATGGAAGTGAATAGTCCGGTCGAAATCAGTGGTACCGCTTTCGAAGGTTTGTTTGTCCGCGGTGAGGTTGTGAGGCTAGTCGGGCTTCCCAACAAAGATTTGTTTATTTTCTGTGATGATACGGATTATTGTCTGCGTACGGTGGCAGCCGGTTATAAGATATTGTATGTTCCTACGGCTCTGATGGATAAAGAAAAGTTTTTCTCGGACGACTCGTGGGGAGAACGTAATAAGAAGAAAAAAAAAATGGAAACGGTTTTATCAGATACGTAATTCTTCTTATTTGAATCATCATTATGGGAAGAATTGGGCTGTGAAATATCTTCGAGGTTTTAACGGAGTCATCGGTTATATTTTAATAGCTTTTTTCTCGGCACCTTTCTCGGGTGCTTATCGGTGGACTGATATTCCGATGTTTTGGAAAGCGTATACTGACGGCATAAGGGGAAAGGTTGGGGCGTTTGTAGGGATGTTTGTTTTTACATTCCCATCTTTCTGAATTTCCTGATATGCGCCCAGCGGTACAAAGTAAGGGTTAGGTTGAGTACCTTGCGGGTTTTCAGCTTCCGCCAAAGGCGGAAATATGGTTTGTTCAAGATTCGGTTTTTGGATATGGTATCGGTCTACGGCATCGATAACGTTGAAAATTTCCGGATAATTCTGTTCTGTGATTTTTTTCTTTGCCATCTGAGACTGATGACATAGATATTCAGAGCCTTGTCGATAAAATGTATTTGGTTGGCCAATATGGTCGGGTTTTGATGAATTTGACTGTCCAAGTGATGAATCATGGAATTGATTACTTTACAAATGTGCGATAAGTTCCCCTTTATAGACTGCACACTGGTAGATTGTTCTTCTCTTCCTATGAAATAATAATAGAGATATAAATCGAATATAATGAAGTCCTTGATGTGGTCTATCGGCAGAAAACAGTACTGGAAGTCGGTATAACATATACCTTCTATATGGCGTAGATTTACCTGTCTTAGGATTTCTGTTTTGTAGGTCATACTATGCATGTTGAATTCATCGCCATAGGTATGTTCGCTTATGTTGAAAGACGAAATATCATAAATCTTATTGTATTCTACATTGCGGAAGGGGAAATGTGTCACGATATGACGATTATTTTTATCGATCTTATATTCCGTACGGAGTGTAATAAACAAGTCCGTATCGCAATTCTTTAATACATTTAAAAGTTTGGATAAAACCTCCGTATCCATCCAGTCGTCTGCGTCCAAGGGTCTGAAATATTTCCCTTTTGCCATTTGTAACCCTGCATTAATGCACGAACCGTAGTGACCGTTTTCTTTGTCGATGATGCGGATTATATCCGGCCTTTTTTGCTGAAAGGCTTTCATAATGTCCAGGGAACGGTCTTTGCTACCGTCATTTACAACAATGACCTCCAATGTCGGAGGTATACAAGGGGCGGTTACGGATTCTAAACATTTGGTGAGATACTTTTCCATGTTGTAGGTCGGAATCACCAATGTGAGGAGTTTATATGGCTCTTGTGACATTTATGTTGTATTTTGTATACTTATAGAGGTAAATATTCTATTTTGGGGTAGAAAGTCAGTCCGTCATGGCATCCCTTTCTTTATGGCATCTAAGAATTCTTGTTTGTGTCCGTCTTTACGGCGGTTGATTCTTCGTTTCAGGATACGGAGCTTATTCCATATCGACAGTCTGAACAGGAGTTTGTTCGGTTGTTCTCGGTGCTTAAAGTAGCAGGTGTTGCGTGTTTGATAGTAAAAACGTTTGGCCATATTGACCGGTGCCTGTTCGATATTCGGGTCGTACACGTCCGGAGTCTTGTGTACGACAATGCTTTGTTCTGTATAGTAATTTTTTGAATCCGGCTCTTGTGATTCTGAGCGTGTATTCGATCTCATCGAACCAGATAAAGAACTCTTTGATGGGCAAGCCAACCTTGTAGACCGCACGACTGCTGACCAAAACAGATACGAAAGTACAGACTTCGCAGCGGTAGGCCGTGATACCGTTGTTTTCGATGGTGTCCTTTTTTAGTCCTCCGGGTATATTGCGGGGATGAAGGGTATTGTCGGTCCAAAGTACTTTGCTGCAAACGAATCCGATGTCATTGGACTGTGTGGCAGTTTGCATAAGAGCTTCCAAAGCCTTCGGAGAGGGGATAGTGTCATCATCCATCATCCATGTGTAATCTCCTCCACCTAAAACAGATGTTTTTACGCCTAAAGAGAAACCACCGGCTCCTCCGATATTCTGTTCCGTACGGATGATTTGGAATTGAGGGCGTACAGCATATGCTTTCAGGTATTCTTCCGTACCGTCTGTAGAACAATTGTCTATCACAATTACCTTGTGTATCGGATAGGTTTGCTTCTCTATGGCAGCCAGGCATTCTTTAAGTAAGGCCAGGCGGTTATATGTGACTATTACGCAGTTGACTTTCATGTTTATTGTTTTTAAGGTTGGGAGATAAGTTTCGAGAATATGTCCGTAATAGGTCTTCTTACCTTCGGCCGTGGTTTTGCGAAGAGGTATTTTATAAGTTACCTTATGGAAATCATATCGGGTACAGAATTCGTTCCATTTTTCTTCCGAGAATTCTTCGTTCAGGCACTTGCCCAGCGGCCCCATTTCTGTGATGGGCACTTTTTTCGATCATGTCGTGTACGGCCGGAATGTATTTACGAGCCATGGCGAATGTATAATCTAAGAGTAGATAATCAATCAACTTTTTATGTTTCTTCCAATAACAAAGATGCATATCTGCAATAAATGAGGGTAAAATATTACCTTTTCCGCAAGCCAAGAAAAAGCTGACCCATCCGCCTTGCGAGATGTTGTAGTAACGGGTATGATGGTGGCAGCTCCAGAATTTATCTTCTGGACGGATAAATGTGCCGAGGTGTTTGGATGGTATCAATAGCGTACTGTCCATCCAGATTCCTCCGTGTTGAGCCAACAGCATCATGCGCAGGATATCCGAGAAGTGGGTAAGGTCAATTTCGCCCGATTGTTGTTTTCGGATAATATAGTCGGGCATGTTCACGTAGTCCTTATAATTCTTTTCCGTAATGAGAATGACCGGGTGCCCGTCGGAAAACCGGTGCATGGCGTTGTAGCAGGCTTTTTACGATATCCGGCATTGCGTTTTCGCCCTGCCACCAGCATGTCCATATCGGTGAAGTTTCTGTGATGGGTTCGTATACGGGCTGGTAATTCCGGGTGTATCGGGCAATCAATTCCTTACCTCCTGCGTGGTAGAGCAGATGGTGCATGATGAGTTGTTGCTTACGCCTGACGAAGAACTTTTCGATATGTTTGAAAAATCTTTTTATTTTCCCCATGATGGTGGTCTTTTGGATGACGGTTTCAGGTTTACAAGGATGCTAATCTGATATATTTGGCTTTTCTCATTCCAATATAAAAAGGTAATAAACGGAAAAAGCGTTTGAATCTGTTCTTCACGCTATGCCACGGGCGTTCTCCTTTCCACGGGGTCAGATCCAGATATTGGAAATAAACATTCCGTAAAGGGTGTTGGCTGTCGTAGTTCCACGGCTTCCGGTTGGTGTAATGCAGGATGACCGGATGCCTTAATATTTCGGCATGAGTTCTGTGCCATTCCGGGCTTATGGCCGGGTGGTTGCGATAAAATCCGTCTTGCACGTTCCATTGCAGACCCACTAATGTTTTATGTCGATGCAACACACAGTTCAACAGGTCTTGGTCGTTGAATATGATACGTTCCGGATATGTGCGGTAATAATCGACGCAAGCTTGGGCGATATGGTGTTCTCGCCAATATACGAGGTTGATAAGAAGAACACCGGAATTGAAATACGAGTCCTCGGCCGGATATTGCAGGATTTCATAACGCTGCAGTTCCTTGCACCCGGTGTCTTCCACTACGGCTACTCCCGTATGAGCGTCTAAAGGCGTACGCCATAGTGGGGTGATGTCTCCTAATATTACAATATCACAGTCCAAATACAGTACGCGGTCTATGTTTTCAGGCAATAGGGCGGACAGGAAACATCTGTAATAGGCAGCCAGCGACAAGCGGTTGTGGGTAGCCCGGATGGTGAATCCCTCCAGCATTTGTGCGTCCGGTGTATAATAACAGGCTTTATTATTATATTTTCCGGCCAAAGCTGTTAAAATGTTCCGGTCTGTTTCCGATAATTCCCGTGCAATAATATGTACGGTGAAAGTCTCTTTCGGGTTGTTTTCAAATAAAGAGACCAAAGTAACGGCACAATGTCGCACATAATTGTGGTCTATATTGCAAGCTATGTGAATCATCATATCCTCTCCTCATATTTTATTGTTGTCCCGAAAGCCGGAAGTATTTGTCCAGTACCATCAGCGAAATCAGGTTTTCCCGTTCTTTGTCTTGGAACTGCCTGACGTATTCATGGGCGTGGCGGATAATGTCTTCCGCTTGTTCCGGATGTTCGATATAATATTGCAGTTTCTCCGGTAAATCCGAGAAATCCTCCTTCACTTCTACATAATGGTATCCGGCAACGAGCGTCCCTTCCATGAACCAAGTCTCGCAAGTCGGACGTGTCATGACGGCCAGTGAGTTGGACGACATGACCCATTTCAGGTTTGAAGCCACGTCGTTTCCTTCCAGGGCCATAATGAATTTATAATCCAAATGTTCACGGATGGTTTTTCTTTTCCCTCATCCATTCATCCGGACAGCCTTCATTCCGCCCTACCACACCGCAGTCGAACATCGGATGGTGGAAGAACATCTCCAAGAATTTTGTACGTACCCGGCTTTGGCGGATTTTCCCCCGAAAGATTGCCATGTCTTTCTTCTGCCGGAAGGGTATGGTGTCATGCACGAACATGAAATGGCGTAGTTTATCCAACTTTAGTATCACGGAGTTACTATTGTCGCCGGTCAATAACCGACTTTTGACAACCGTGGGTGTGTCCGGAGTGAAATATACATCTCCCGGACAGAAATTCCAACGGAAACATTTGGGAAACCATCGGGTTACGTCGTGTTGGTCGAAAAAGTAAGCTGTATGGAACATTTTACGGGTATAGTCCCCAATTCGTCCGGTATAATAAATCCAACTACGTTCACGAGTGAGCCTGTTTGTGTCTGAGACGTGGAATGGTTGGTTCGTTTTGATGTAATAGTCCACGCGTTTGCGAATATAGTCGTAATCGGGATGTTTGGGCGCTTGGGCAAGAAGTCCGCGTAACCGCTGCCGGAAAAAAGGCGTCCGGAATGGCTAATCCGGCAAAACCGGAAAGGAAATTAAGGAATTTGTTGGGCTTCCCGCTTTTTAGTTTATAAATGATGCTGTCTCCCATACATTAAGTAGGCATTTGCTTGAATATGGTATAATTACGGTTTTATCTCTTTTGAAGAGATAAACCGAATATCGGCAAAATTACATAATTAATTGATAATTACAAAGAAGTAAAAGGATAAAAAGTATACGAGGGTAGCTTTTTTTGCCTTTTTGTTGAGGATAAACATGTTACGGAATGACACCAATCTTTTGATTAACAATGGATAACGATATTCAGTTTATCTCTTCAAAAGAGAGCGATTATTAGTATATGAAGTTTTAATAAAGGTGGTTATGAGGTTGATAAAAATGACAGGTGGTTTGGGAAACCAAATGTTCATTTATGCCATGTACTTGAAGATGAAGACAATTTTTCCGGATGTTAGGATAGACCTTTCGGATATGGTTCATTATCAAGTTCATTATGGTTATGAAATGAATAAAGTATTTCATCTTCCCCGAACGGAATTTTGTATCAACCGGAGTTTAAAGAAAATCATAGAGTTTTTGTTGTTTAAGACTATATTGGAACGGAAACAGGGTGGTTCGCTTGTGCCTTACACCCGTAAGTATCATTGGCCATGGATTTATTTTAAAGGCTTTTATCAGTCTGAGAAATATTTTGCCGGTATAGAAAAGGAAGTACGCGAAGCCTTTGTATTCGATATTCGCAGGGCAAGCAGAAGGAGCCTTCGAGCGATGCAGGAGATTAAAGCCGACCCGCATGCCGTGTCCATACATGTCAGGAGAGGAGATTATCTTTTGGAAAAACACTGGAAGGCGTTAGGGTGTATTTGTCAAAGTTCTTATTATCTCAATGCGGTGGCAGAATTGGAGAAGAGAGTGAAACATCCTCACTATTATGTTTTTTCGGAAGATCTGAATTGGGTACGTCAGAATTTGCCATTGACAAAAGCCGAATTCATTGATTGGAACAAAGGGGAGGACAGTTGGCAGGACATGATGCTGATGAGTCATTGTCGAAACCATATTATATGCAATAGTACTTTCAGTTGGTGGGGAGCGTGGTTGAATCCGTCGCCGGACAAAATAGTGATTGCCCCGGAACGCTGGACGCAGACGACAGATAGTGCGGACGTGGTGCCGGAAAGCTGGTTGAAGGTCTCGATTGGTTAAGTGAATGAAATGACGAGTAAAGTGAACCGATATATTTTTCATAAAATAGTCTGTGCCGTCCGGGATTTGCCGAGGACATTCCGGAGACTTCCCACTCCCCGGTTGATAATGACGCTTTTGGTGAAAAATGAAGAAGAGTTATTGGAAAAAGAATCTGTTGTTCCATAAGGCTATGGGAGTGGATGCTTTTATTGTAACAGATAACAATTCGGCAGACGGAACCTACGGAATTATCGAAAAGTATCGTCGGAAAGGATGGGTGGTGGACGTGATAAGGGAAACTGCTACGGGCTATGAACAAAAAAAGAGTGGGTAGACCGGATGATATGGAGGGCCAAGATGTCTTTCGGGGCGGATTGGGTGATTAATGCAGACGCGGATGAATTCTGGTATGCTCCCTCCGGGTCGTTGAAAAAAAAGAGTTAAGCAAGTCTCGTGCCAATGTGCTGACTTGCGAGGTGAGAAGCATGTATCCCGAAGAAGACAAACCTTTTTGGCAATGGTCTAAGGCCGTGCGGCCTGTAACCGATCTGGAAGCGTATGATTTGTCGTTGTATTCCTTGTTCGAACGCCAGAACCGTAAGGTAATTCACCGAACCAACGGCTACCTGCAAATATCCATGGGAAACCATAAGGTGAGGATGTTGCCTCAATATGCAAAGTCCTCGGCGATTCGTGTTTATCATTATAATGTGCGCGGCCGTCGTCAGTTTATGGATAAAATGGTGAATGGCGGTGTACAATTGGAAGAACATAAGGGCAGACATGGCGGTCGTCATTGGAGGTATTTTTACCGACTTTATAAAGAAGGTTTGCTGGAAGAAGAGTACGACCGGGTGATAGGGAAGCCGCATTTTGAGGAATTGTGCAAATGTGGATATATTTATGCGGACGAGACGATTCGTGATGTTTTCAATTCGATAAACTGATTTTTAATATGATGCATATAGCATTTACCATAGACAACCGGTTCGTTCGTCCTTGTGCGGTAACGATGGTATCGGTTTTACGGAACAATGTCCCGTATGAAATAGTATTTCATGTCATAGGATTGAATCTACATCAAGAGGATGTGGCTTTTTTTCTCTGCGTTGTGCGACTCTTATGGTGCGAAAGTGTTCTTTTTATGAAGTGGCGGAAGAAAAGATGAAGGCTTATGAAGTGACATGGGAGAAGCAGCGCTTGTCGAAAGTCGTGTTTTTCCGTTGTCTGTTATCTTCCATATTGCCGATGTCCGTATCCAAGGTCTTGTATTTGGATTGTGATGTGTTGGTTTTATCTTCATTGTATGGTTTATGGGAGACAGACCTTACGGGAGTTGCTTTGGCCGGAGTTCCGGATAGCTTTACCGTCAATCCGGTGCATTGTCGTCGTTTGCATTATGCACCGTCTTATAACTATTTCAACGGAGGGGTCTTGTTGCTGAATCTGGAGTATTGGAGAGTACATGAGGTGGAACGTCTGTGTGCGGAACATTATCGCATGTATTCGGACAGGATTGTCTATAATGACCAAGACTTGCTGAACAGTTTGCTTCACGAACGTAAAAGGCTGTTGGATATGAAATGGAATGTCCAAGAGGGCGCCTACCGTAGGCCAAAGGGTAAGCCGGCCGGTTGGGTTCCTCCCTATGTCGAAACGATTACCCGTCCGGCCATTTTGCATTATTCCGGGCGCAAGCCTTGGCAATACCACTGCATGCATCCTTTGCGACAGTTGTATTTCGAATACGAGAGCCTGCTTTCCGGTGTGGAGAAGAAAAATGACGGGTGGGCGGTGCGTTTGCATCGTTTTGTCCACTTCCTGCCTTATACCTTGGGGATAAAAAGCGAGAAATATATAGATATACGTTACTGTAGTTCGGGCGAAAAAACAAGTGAGACTCGGTCCGCTCCGTTAATCAGTATTGTCGTACCGGTTTACAATGTGGAACGATATGTAGAGAAATGTATCCGTTCTTTGCAAGGACAGACATACGGCCACATAGAAGTTATTCTCGTGGACGATGCTTCTACGGACGGTTCTTATGACATGTGTAAAGCTGCAATAGGAGGGGATTCGCGTTTCAAGCTGATTCGTCATCCTGTCAATCAGGGAGTTGCCGGGGCGCGTAATCTGGGTCTATCTGTGGCAACGGGAGAACTCTTGGGTTTTGTGGATCCGGACGATTGGATAGAGCAGGATATGTATGCGCTTTTGTACGATGCTTATGTTGTTTCAGGGGCGGATATTGTGCAGTGCGGCTATTATTTGCATTTACAGAGTGGAAATATTCAGAAGTGTGCTGTGGGAAAGAATGAATGTTGGGGTACGCGGGAGGCTTTGGAACTTTTATTCCAAGACCGGCTCATCAAGAATTATTTATGGAACAAACTTTATAAGAGGAAGCTTTTCGACGGAGTTTCGTTTCCTGTGGGCAGGACGTTTGAGGATATTTTGACGTTGCCTGAGGTGTTCGGACGTGCGAAGACGGTTTATGTGGCCGGAGATATAACCTATCATTATGTAGAGCGCCACAAAAGTATTGTCACCAAAGCTTTCCGACAAAACCAATGGGATGATTATTTATATGCGTTGGATGTCAAACACAGCCGTGCCAAGGCTTTAGGGCTTTGGAAGGATTCCGACCGCTTTCTGGCCAACATGTATTTACGCATTCTGGATCGTTCTTTAAGCGAAGACGGGAGCGACAAGAAGCGAAAGGTTTTGATGGAGTATTTGAGAAAGAATGTAAGCGGCGTTCCGTTGTTGACGAAGTCTCCTTATTTGGCTTTTCGCCGCTTCCTTTGCTTGCATCATTTTGATTTATATAAGGGTGCCACCTTATTTTTCGCGAAGTTTAAAAAGAAATAATCATTTATTGTTATTGGAATCAGGATGGAAAATACACCTTCGTTTGCGGTCACGGAAGGGCCGTTGGTGACATTGGTTGTACCCATGTACAACGTAGCCCCCTATTTGGAGCGTTGTTTGCGTTCATTGGAAAGGCAGACTTATCGGAACATAGAGGTTATAATTATGGATGACTGTTCCACAGACGGGAGTCTGGATATAGCCAGTAAGATGGCTGCGTCAGACATGCGTTTTTAAGGTTTTCAGTATGCCCCGGAACTCTGGAGCTGGCGATGCGCGGCAGGCGGCTATAGAAAAGTCCTCCGGTGAATTCGTCGGTTTCGTAGATGCAGACGATTATGTAGATGTGGATTTTGTAGCACTGCTTTATGGACTCATAATAAAGACGGGGGCGGATGTAGCGTGTTGCCAGCATTACTTTTATGATGAGGCGCACCAGCGTTTGACTACGCCATGGGCTTATGACGATAAAATTGTGTGCCTATCGCCTTGTGAGGCCATGCGTAAGATGAAGAGTTATGATCAAATGGATGAAGGACTGTGGAACAAGTTGTGTAGGCGTGAAATCGTCGTAAGGCATAGGATGGAGACTTTTCCGTTCGAGGACGCCTTCGTGTTATACAAATACATTCCGGAAGCGGAGAGTGTGGCTTTGTGTTGTGTCCCACTTTATTATTACTACCAACGCGACGGGTCGCTCATGCATACCGATTATACGCCTTATAAAGCTTTTGCCCGATATAAGCTGGAAATATTAAAAGTCAAGGCTATCAGGGGAACGGAAAGATTGGAAACCGGAATAGCCCTCTATTATATCCGGAAAGGGCTGAAGCTTTTGCGGGAGTTTGGGCTGTTGGGGCAAACAGCCGACGTTTCGGAAGCTTGTCGGGGGAGTACTGGAGTGTTTGCATGAATTCGACTATGTCTCAGATATGGAGCTGGGGGTAAGGATTTGATTGCAAGGCGTTGTGTTTATAAACGTTTGTGGAGGTATTTGGAATTGAACCGAAAGTTTGTAGCTACGTTTCGGAAACGTAAGATGGAGAAAGTGTGCCACAAGTATTCATTGCAGACGATGGAGGTATTTCAGAAAGGATTATGAAGGAATAGATAAAAAGCAAAAAAGATAGTGGAATGATAAAGATAGCTTTGTGTACGGATACTTATTATATGATGGCCTGTGGCCCTTGTGTGGTTTCGATTTTTTGAGCACCACCGTGAGCAGCCTTGTCATATTTTACGTGATAACGAAATCGTTGCCGCAAGTAGATGTAGAGGGTTTGGAACAGATTGCCGCCAGGTATGGCGGACGTCTGACGGTCAAGACTATTCATCCGGAGATTCTGCAAGGCCTGAAAGTGAGCGATAGGTTCAGAGAGTCCATATACTACCGTTTCCTTTTGCCGGATTTGTTTCCGGACGAGGAGAAGATGCTTTATATGGATTGCGATATTCTGGTAAACGATTCGTTGCAGGAACTTTGGAGGACGGACATTGAAGGCTATGCGTGCGCGGTGGTGGAGGATCAGGAGGCTGATGACATTACTTTGCAAAACAGGATTGGAGTGTATGGTACGCCTTATTTTAACTCGGGGGTACTGTTGGTCAATATGGACTATTGGCGGAAGCATAATGTGGCATGTCGGTTGGTGGAGTTCATCCGGCAACATCCGGAGAAGTGCCTTTTTCCGGATCAGGATGCTTTGAACGTGGTGCTGCACGGAACGGTGAAATACCTCCCATACGGATATAATTTTCAAGATTCGTGGTATACGCGAGATTATCAATGGATCAGGTTGCACGCCTCTAAATTCAAGGAAGTGGAGCGATGGAAAGAGCATCCGGTTGTGGTGCATTTTGCAGGTGGGGGCAAACCGTGGAAAAAAGGATTGCAATCATCCTTTCACGGAATATTATTTGGAGTGTTTGGCTAAGACGAAATGGACGGTAGCCTGTTATAAGAAAGTGAGGGAAGAATGTACACCTTTGTACGGAGGAAGTTCCAAGACCTCACATAAATATATCCGGAGATTCAACCGCCTTTTTTGGCTGTTTTTGTCATCGAAACAATAGCTTTTGTCGTGTATTGGTTCTGCTCGATGAGGTGATGGTATTTATTGCGCGAAATGTAAGTTCTAAAGCTCCGGATAATACTTATAAGATTCCGAAATGTAGCAAAATGACAAAGAAAAGTAGCAAGGCCGGAATGAAAAGATGTGATCTGTATGTTTTTGAGTCCCTTGTAATGACATATTTTAATTTTTTTCTTTATACTTTTTCATGCAAGAAAGGGTATAACAGAAGATTAATCTCATGAAAGAAAAAAATCACTTGGCGCAGAAAACACTTTTTTTCTCCTCATATCGGGGGCGAAGACGTCTGTTGATGGTGAAATGTTCGGGCGTAAAACGGGAGTTCACGTACGGTCTGGAGCTGATTTTTATGCTGGTTGACAGGCGGTAGTGCTCCAAAAACGGGAAGCACGATGTAACCTTATGCTGCATATTTTCTGACACGTAGTCGGGAGGCGTGCGGGCAAATGGTTGGAGGCAATGTCGCAAAGCGGTGTTTTCCTTCCGAAAGGCATCAAAAAGTCAAAAGCCGGACGCGTGAGACTGCGTTATTTGCCGTCAGGGCGACCGACGGACGGAAATGAGCGATTCTCATGATAGTGAGATTGTCATTTTGACATTTTGCAAACTCGATGCACGGATTAGGTTGTCCGGCTGTGGGGCGGTGGTGGCGCATAGGCCATGCAGACCGGATGAATGTGAGTAAAATATGATAAAAAACAACGTCGTGGTTGGTCACTTGGAGAGAAATGCCTACCTTTGCACCAATCCATTCATTTGAAATATATATGATTAAAGAATTTTTCTCCTTGCTCAAGCGGTATATGAAACCTTATCGTAAATATCTGACTTGGGCTGTCATATTGAATTTTTTATCGCAATGGCTTAACGTTTTTTCGTTTGCAGCCTTGGTGCCGATTTTGAATATCTTGTTTAAGATCGATACGACAAAGTATGAATATATGCCGATGGATATCCATCATCTGAATAAGGATGTCTTAATCAATAACGGGTATTATTTCATTAATTATATTATTGAACAGAATGGGGCTTTCGTTACGTTGATATTCATGGGGCTTATTCTGATTGTGATGACATTACTGAAAACTACCGGGTATTTTGCTTCCGCGGCTGTGATGGTGCCTCTTCGTACAGGAATTGTACGTGATATCCGTATTGAAGTGTATAATAAGGTGTTGAGGTTACCGTTGAGCTTTTTCTCGGAGGAACGCAAGGGGGATATCATCGCCAGAATGAGTGCGGATGTGTCTGTGGTGGAGAATTCGCTGACGAGTTCGCTTGATATGTTGATTCGCAACCCGATAGCTTTGGTTGTTTGTTTTATTACGCTGTTTACCGTAAGTTGGCAACTGACATTGTTCGTGCTTGTCATTCTTCCTTTGGCCGGTTGGGTTATGGGATCGGTAAGCCGTAAATTGAAAAGTCAGTCGGTGGTGGCTCAGGGACAATGGGGAGACATCATGTCTCAGTTGGATGAAACCTTGGGGGGCCTTCGGATTATCAAGGCCTTCATTGCAGAGCGTAAGATGTCGGAACGGTTTGCTAAAATCAACAATGGATTCCGGGATGCCATGAATGCGATGGTTATCCGTCAGAGTTCTGCTCATCCGATGAGCGAGTTTTTGGGTACTTGCGTGATTGTGATCGTATTATGGTTTGGCGGCGCATTGATTTTGAATCAGTATTCCCCGATAGATGCCGCTATGTTTATTTTCTATCTGGTGATTCTTTACAGCATCATCAATCCTCTGAAAGAATTCTCCAAGGCTTTTTATAATATTCCTTTGGGTTTGGCTAGCATGGAGCGTATTGATATGATCTTGAAGGCGGAGAACCATATCAAGGGAGCCGGAAAGGCCCTTGCCTTTGACAGACTTTGAGCATGAGCTGGAGTTCCGTGACGTTTCCTTTAGTTATATTGAAGGCCGGCAGGTCTTGAAGCATGTAAACCTGAAGGTGCAGAAAGGAAAGACGGTGGCCTTGGTGGGACAGTCCGGTTCCGGAAAGTCTACTTTAGTTGATTTAGTGCCTCGTTATCATGATGTGGGTGAAGGAGCCTTGCTTATAGACGGGAAGAACGTGAAGGATGTATCTATTCCGGCTTTGCGTTCTCTGATCGGTAATGTGAACCAAGAAGCCATTCTGTTCAACGATACGTTCTATAATAATATTACGTTCGGCGTGGAGAATGCGACGATGGAGCAGGTTATCGAGGCTGCCAAAATAGCCAACGCGCACGATTTCATCATGGAATCCGAGAAAGGGTATGATACGATGATCGGCGACCGTGGAGGCCGTTTGTCGGGCGGGCAGCGGCAGCGTGTCAGCATAGCCCGTGCCATCCTGAAGAATCCGCCGATATTGATACTGGATGAGGCGACTTCCGCATTGGATACGGAGTCGGAGCGACTGGTACAAGAGGCGTTGGAACGCTTGATGAAATCGCGTACGACCATTGCGATTGCGCACCGGCTTAGTACGATTAAGAATGCGGATGAAATATGTGTGCTTTACGAGGGAGAGATTGTAGAGCGCGGGACGCATGAAGAACTCATAGCCTTGAACGGCTATTACAAGAAACTAAACGATATGCAAAGTCTCTGACACATCCGGCCCAACTCGTGAGAGCGGCGGCGGTCGGGATAAAAAGAGGTTGTATTTTAATTTATTGTGAAAAAAGATGGTGAATGATAAGGTGGTTCAAGAGGCTGGGAGCGGGAAAATACTTTCCATAGTAATACCAACCTATAATATGGAAAAATATCTGCCTGTCTGTCTGGATTCTGTGACCGATGAGCTTGTCAGCGATAGGCTTGAAGTCATAGTGGTGAATGACGGCAGTACGGACGGGTCTTTGGACATTATTCGTCGATATGAACAGAAACGGCCTGATTTGATTAAAGTCATAGACAAGGCCAACGGACATTATGGTTCTTGTGTGAATGCCGGATTAGGAATTGCAACCGGAAAGTATTTCAAAATATTGGATGCTGACGATTGGTTCGATACTTCGGCGTTAGTGGAGTTTTTGCAGAAGTTGGAGACTTGTGATACCGATTTGGTGATAACGTTAAGGGTGGATGAGATCTTTGACAAAGACAAGAAGGTGGATGAGATCAAGCATTCTTTCTGCTCCGTGTTTAAGGATCACGTCTATCGGACGGATGAATTTTATATTCGTACGCATGCCTATGAGGCTGAATTTGGCATGAATGGCATGGCTTATAAGACATCCCTTCTTAAAGAAATGAATTTCCGTTTGCTGGAAGGGATAAATTATACGGATACGTTGTATTGTTTTCTGCCCTATTCCCGTGTGAAAGACTTTATTGTGTATGACTTGTATCTTTACCATTACCGTATGGGAAGGGAGGGGCAGTCGGTAGATACGGAGAGCCAGAAAAAGAACCTTGCAGATCGTTCACATGGTAGAGGCTATGTTTGAAAAGATGGACGAGGAAAACGTGGGGAAGCATGTGAGAAAGCATCAGGCTTATTTTGTTGATGGAGCCGTAAATTTCTGCCTCCTCAGTCTGAAAATGCAGTCGAGAATCTCTTCTTCGGATTACTCGGAGTTCGAGAAGCTGATAAAACATATAAAAACCTATCGTGTACGCCATAAATTATTTAAAAAATGGTATTTAAAGTTATGGTGGGTTACAGAAAAGGCTGTGGTGTTGGATTATGCACTTAGATTTCATTCTTTTGTCAGTGTAAAATAACTATTAGTATCAATGGCGCCATTAATATCTGTAATTGTTCCTGTATATAAGGCCGAGGATACTTTGAGAAACTGTGTGGATAGTATCTTGAAGCAGACAAACCGTGATTTTGAGTTGTTGCTCATAGATGACGGCAGCCCGGATAGTTGCAGGGAAATTTGCGACACTTATGCCGCAAAGGATGCCCGTGTCCGGGTGTGGCATAAAGAAAATGGTGGAGTGAGTACGGCACGTAATTTGGGACTTGAAGTGGCGTGCGGAGAGTGGATTGCTTTTTTGTCGACGCGGACGACTCCGTGGACGAGGGCTTTTTCGACGTCTTGAAAGAGGGGCTCGGTTACGATTTGGTGATAGGAGGATACAAGACTCTTCCGAAGGGGGAGATATATTATAATTTCGAGGGGGATTTTAAGGACGATACAATGGGTGATTTCATCGCTCGGCATTTATGGAATGGGTATGTTTGGGGAAAATTCTACAAAACCTCGATTCTAAGGGAGCACCGCATTATGTTCCGCACCGATTTGGTCGTGTATGAGGACTTGTTGTTCAATTTGGATTATATTCTACAGTGCAACAGCATCAAGTTGGTGCCTTCGTGCTTGTATCTTTATATGGATCCTCCCGGAAAGATGATTCAGGAGAAATATGCGCTTTTGCCGGACGAAATTAGGAAGATTTATGCGCTTGTCGATGACAGGTTGGAGCGGTTGGCTCATAAATTCCATTGTTGGCGTCCTGCATTTATCTTTGATTTTATTGAGCATTATCCGTTGGAACGGATTTTAAGGCAAGGGAGTGACGATGAACTGTACCATTTGTATGTAGAGGTGAAAGGAAATGTGGACCGTTCGGTCTTTTACAACGACCGTATTGCGAGTCCTATTTTGCGTTTCATTTCTTGTATTAAGAAAGAATATATCGTCAGAAGGCATAGGGTGAGGGGGCGATTGTTGGCTAAAGCCTTGTCTTCTTTGTATGGAAGGGAACTGCTTCGGGTCAAGTACTCTTCATTCAGTAAGAAGTTTCAGGCCATATTGATTACCTATCGTTTGTTTGGTCTGCTGGATGTTTATTTTGCAATCCGTTCTTTGGTGAATCGGTTTCGGAAGGTTTGATTCGAAAGTTCTTGGCATGAAAAGGAAGTATCGTCGGGGGGGCAGAAGAATGATTTTTTCAGTCTGCGGATTTTGAGTGTGCCTTTTCTTCATATCGTTTGCCGGATGAAAAAATAATCCCTATCTTTGCAGCGGTTATGGCAAAATGTTTATCCTATTTGGTATTTGCTTTGTGTCTCTTTCTGTGGGACTTTTCTTTTTCCACAGCGGAGGGAGATATGGCTTGCATGCCTTCTACTACCATAATGGAGGCGGGAGACGGTGGAGAGACAGATACGAAATACTGCGGACAGGATAAGGAGATACGTGCAGGGTTTGGATGGGGTGATATCGGTTATGCACTTCTTTCGTGTCCAATCGGGCACTCGATTCAGGCTATGCGTTCTTTCAAAGGGCATACAGCTTGTGCTGGATGGAAAAATGGTGTGTGGCAGGTTGCAGCCTTGTGGCTGCCGGAGAGAGGAGAGAAACTCCCGGATACATCGTTTTCCAGCAATGCCAAATTATATTTTGTATATACGTTAAGGCGTATCCTTATTTAAGACTTTCCTGTAAGAGATTGCAGAGAAAGTCTTTTTTTATGGTAGCTTTTCGGCTGCTGGTTTTCATTTTATTAGTAATAAGGATATAAAGTAATGGATTTTATAATAGATTTTATCCTGCACATCGACCATTATATGGTGGAGATGGTGCAGCAGTATCATACGTGGACTTATGCCATATTGTTTGCTGTTATTTTTTGTGAGACGGGACTGGTGGTCACGCCCTTTTTGCCGGGCGATTCCTTGCTTTTTGTGGGGGGCGCCATTGCCGCTGTTCCCTCCGTTCCGCTCGATGTCAATTTATTGTTCCTGATATTGTTTGCATCTGCGGTCTTAGGAGATTCCTGCAATTATATGATAGGGCGCTTTTTGGGAAAAACGACTGTTTCATAGTCCGGATTCCAGAATATTCAAGCAAAGTTATTTGGACAAGACTCATGAATTTTATAAAAAATACGGAGGGAACAACAATCATCATAGCCCGTTTCGTTCCTATTGTCCGTACGTTTGCTCCTTTTGTGGCCGGAATGGGGCGTATGCATTATTATTATTTCATGATGTATAATGTCGTTGGAGGAGGGCTTTGGGTGGCATCGTTTTGCTATGCGGGTTACTTTTTCGGAGACTTGCCTTTCGTACAAGACAATCTGAAAATTCTCATTGTGGCTATTATTGTAATTTCGATTTTGCCGGCCGTAGTGGAGGTATTGCGAGAGAAAATGAAGAAGACGAAATAGAATTTAAACACTTGATTTTATGAAAAATTCCTTTTTTAACAGCTTCGTACCGAAGCAACCTAATTTTTCTGTTTGCTGAAACAGCTTGCTGATATTCTGTCTGAGGCAGCCGATGTGCTGACGGAGAGTGTGGAACAGGGCAAACCGGAAGAACGGGAGACATATTACAGACGGGTGAAAGAAGTCGAACGTAAGGGGGATATGGTGACCCATCAGGTGCTTGACGAACTGGAAACGACGTTCATTACTCCTCTTGACCGCGAGGACATCAATGCCCTGGCCTCTGGCATAGACGATGTGATAGACTGCGTGAACAGTTGTGCCAAGCGTATCAATATTTATAATCCCCGTGTTTTGGGCGATAGTGCAAGAGAATTATGTCATTTCATACAGCAAGAGGCAGCTTGTATTTGCAAGGCGGTGGAAGAATTGAATGTGTTCCGGAAGAATCCGGCTCGTTTGCGGGGGCTTTGTGTCGAACTTCATGATTTGGAGAATCAGGCAGACGATGTCTATGAGTTTTTTATCCGAAGGCTTTTTGAAGAAGAGAAGGACAGCATAGAGTTGATAAAGATCAAAGAAATCATGCAGGAACTGGAGCGGACAACCGATGCGGCCGAGCATGTGGGAAAGATTCTGAAGAATCTGATCGTGAAGTATGTATAAATGAAAGGCAAGAACCATGGAGTTATTATTGATTATCATTGTACTGTCTCTCTTGTTCGACTATATCAATGGGTTTCATGATGCAGCCAATTCGATTGCTACCATTGTGTCTACTAAGGTGTTGACTCCTTTTCAAGCTGTGTTGTGGGCTGCCGCTTTCAATTTTGTGGCTTTCTTCATTGCCAAGTATGTTATCGGTGGTTTCGGGATAGCCAATACCGTATCGAAGACGGTCATGGAGGAATATATCACTTTGCCGATTATCCTGTCTGGTGTGATTGCCGCTATTATATGGAATTTGTTTACATGGTGGAAGGGTATTCCTTCTTCCTCTTCCCATACGTTGATTGGTGGTTTTGCCGGTGCGGCTATCATGGCCAGCGGTTTCGGCTCTATACAGTTGGATATCATATTGAAGATTGCGGCTTTTATTTTTCTGGCTCCTTTGATTGGTATGATAGTGGCATTGGGATTCACGATTCTCGTATTGCACGCATGCCGGAAAGCGCATCCACATACGGCCGAGGTGTGGTTTAAGAAGTTGCAACTCGTGTCTTCAGCCTTGTTCAGCATCGGACATGGGTTGAACGATTCCCAAAAGGTGATGGGTATTATTGCGGCAGCCATGATTGCCGGTCATTCCGAAGGGTTGGGAATGGGAATACGCAGTATAGAAGATTTGCCCGACTGGGTAGCTTTTTCTTGTTTCACGGCCATCTCGTTGGGTACTATGTCCGGGGGATGGAAAATAGTGCGGACTATGGGAACGCGTATCACCAAGGTGACACCTTTTGAAGGGGTTATTGCGGAAACAGCCGGTGCTTTTTACGCTTTATCTGACGGAATACCTGAAAATTCCGGTAAGTACGACTCATACGATAACGGGAGCCATCATCGGCGTTGGAGCCACTAAGAGGCTTTCTGCTGTGCGATGGGGCGTGACAAGGAGTTTGATGACAGCTTGGGTGTTGACGATTCCCGTGAGTGCTTTGTTGGCTGCTGCTGTCTATTGGAGCGTGACTTTATGGCTGTAAATGCGGGATTGCCAATTGGGGAAACGTGTCAGTTTTCCCCCAATTGGTCGTATGAGGTTTGCAGGATAGCCATACCTTTTTCTTCACGTGCACCATCGGGAGCAGGTTCGTTGTAGACCGGTTTTCGGGCTGCATTGTCGAAAATGGTCACACCGGTACTGTCCTTGAACATGAATCCGTCGCTGAACGTGGAGTAAGCGAAGGGATAGGTGTAGGATGTCGAAAAGATATTGCGGCTGTATTTGAAGTCTTGATGTGGCAAACCAAGTTGTCCGAGCAGTGTGGCGGGCATGTCGCTTTGGTTCATTAAGGTATGGATGACGGCCGGTGCTTTTATGGCTCCGCCTAACCATAGCATGGGGATGTGGTAGAAGGTGGGCGACGTGACATTGAAAGTGGGTGAGCTGCCGTGGTCGGGCAGGCAGATGACCAGCAGGTTGTTCCACACCGGAAGTTGTTTCAGACGGTCGATAAATTCACCCAAGCAATGATCGGTATAGGCAAAAGAGTTTTGCCGTTTGTCTTTTAACCGGTTGTAGGGGACTTCGAACGGTTCGTGGCTGCTGAGAGTCAAGAATCCGGTATGCCACAGTCGGTCGGCCGGTCGGGATTCGAGCATTTCATACAGCCGGTCGAATGTGTATTCGTCGTGCGCGCCCCAGGAGCTTGAAGTGCGTTCCTGTAGGCTGAAGTCCGTGTCACTGGTCAGGTGTTGGTAGCCCGTAGTTGTGAAATAACTTCTCATGTTGGTAAAGTTAATGTCACCGCCGTAGAGGAAGTCCGTCTGGTATCCTGCTTGTTGCAACGTACGGGCTATGCCGGGCAAAAGGCGTGACTTGGCCGGGAGTTTCATAATGGAGGTGGTGGGGTAACTGATATGCCCGCTTAACGTGCTGACCAGTCCGCGGTCGGTGCGGAAACTGTTGGCATATACGTTGTCGAAAAAGATGCCCTCACGAATGAGCCGGCTTATATTCGGTGACACGTTTTTAGCTCCGCCCAGTTCTTCTATATATTCTCCTCCAAATCCTTCAAGGATGATGATGAGTATATTGGGGCGTGTGGCGCGTAGCAGTTGCCGGGTGCAGTCTTCTGTCGAGGCCGGATAAAGCGGTGCATAGCAGGCGGCCCGTTTATGTTCGTCTAAGTAATTGTATTTCTCGGCGAAGTTTTCGGATTTGTTCCAAGAATACATCAGGCTGAAAGCCGGGTTTACGGCAGCATGGTTCATGTAGGTGTTTTCACTGAAATAAGCGTTGCCGATATTCATGGTGGAACGTCCTATCCCTCCTCGTATGGCCAAAAAGATAAGGCCGCCTAATAGTACGTATGTGAAATTGTGAAGCAGCATTTTCAGGTTAATGGGCAAAACAGGGAATGTTTTGGGCGTAAGACGGGTGCAAGTCCATGACAAGAGAACGGAGAAGACCGTAATCCAAAGCAGGCGCATGACGACATAGCCGGTGGAGACACTGGCCATAGCCTGTTTGGGAGCGTCCATGTAATTGAAGATCGTGGCGTCGAGCTTGAATTTCCAGAATGTGTAGAGTGATGTGTCTGCCACACAAATCAGCGAGAGCAGAATGGCAATAAGGATGAAATAAGGGCGTAATACGGCTTTGGTCTTCATGCGACGCATCCAAATGCTGAGCCATACGACGAGGAATGGAAAGATGAGCAAGTATCCCGTTGTAGAAGCATCCAGCCCCAACCCGTGGACGATGACCTGGAACAGATCGCCTGCCGGCAAAGGCTCGTTCAAATAGACGAATACGATTTTCTGCAACACAAAGAACAGCAGGAAGGCTAAAAACAATTTAATAAGGTAAGATATACGTTGTTTCATCGTTTTTCTTTTTTTTTAGGATACACAAATAGAGATGATTATTTTCTGCCGAAATCGGCCGGGACTTCACCCCATCGTTCCGTCTCCCATTTCAGGATGGGGATGTCTGTTTTGTGGGTCTTGAGCCAGGTTTCAGCCCGTTCTATCATTTGATAGAGAGCTTCTGTACGGGGGCTGCGTTCCAACTTGGTCTTGCAACGCTTTTGCTTGACCCAACCGATGGCGTTTCGGCTGTCTGAGAAAACCGGCATCCGGATATTTTTCTGTTCCATCAGAGCCAAGGCATGTACAATGGCCAGAAATTCACCGATATTATTGGTGCCATACACCGGTCCGAAATGGAAGACGGTTTCGCCCGTACGGAGATAAACGCCTCGGTATTCCATCGGACCCGGGTTACCACTGCATGCCGCGTCGACTGCCAAAGCTTCGGCCGGGACTTCGGGCGGAAGGGGTAACACGGTGTCGTGCCGATAAGACGGCACGTCTGTCGGTGCGTTTCCGGAAACTGCCGGAGCGGTAGTCTTTTTTTTTCAGGATATAAAGATAAGGAGAGGTGTTGTAAGCTCTTTCGGCTTCCTCTTGGGTGTCGAAAGATTTATAAATGGCCCCTTCGAAGCCATTGATTTGCAGTTTGCAGTCAGTCCAGGACGTAAATGCCCGGACTGACTCCATGCCAAACTACATAGAATTTCTTTTTCCCCATCGCAAGAGGAGGTTTTTTACATGCGTTCAGGCACTTCTATGCCCAACAAGCCCATGCCCGTACGTATGATTTTGCTGATTTCGGCAGACAGTACCAGACGGAACGTTTTCTTGTTTTCGTCCTCTTCATGCAAGATGCTGAAATCGTGATAGAATTGGTTGTATTCTTTCACCAAGTCGTAGCAATAGTTGGCAATGCAGCTTGGATTATAGTCGGAACCTGCTTGTTTTACTACGTTCGGGAAGTCGGCCAGCATTTGAATCAAGCTGATTTCTTTCTCGCTCAAATCCGTTTGGGCTGACAGCGTTTCGGGGATGGAGATGCCCGCTTCGGAGGCTTTGCGCAGGATGGAACGGATACGTGCGTACGTATATTGGATGAACGGTCCGGTATTTCCGTTGAAATCGATGCTTTCAGCCGGATTGAACAACATGTTCTTTCGTGCGTCCACCTTTAATATGAAGTATTTCAAGGCACCCAAACCGACAATCCGTGCAATCTCATTGGCTTCGTCCTCGCCCAAATCCGTAAGCTTGTTGATTTTGTCTTCCGACATCTTGCGTGCGCTACCTATCATCTCTGCCACCAAGTCGTCGGCATCCACGACCGTACCTTCGCGGCTTTTCATCTTACCGTTAGGCAATTCCACCATGCCGTATGAGAAATGTACAAGGTCTTTGCCCCACTCGAAACCGAGTTTGTCCAACAGGATGGAAAGCACTTGGAAGTGGTAGTTTTGCTCGTTGCCTACCACGTAAATCATTTTGTCTATGGGGTAGTCGCGGAACCGCAGTTTGGCCGTACCGATATCTTGTGTCATGTAGACGGAAGTTCCGTCGGCACGGAGCAGCAGTTTCTCGTCCAATCCTTCCGGAGTCAGGTCGGCCCATACGGAACCGTCTTCTTTGCGGAAAAACAGTCCTTTGTCAAGCCCTTCCAAAACTTTCTCTTTACCTTCGAGGTAAGTCTCCGATTCATAATATATCTTGTCGAAACTTACGCCAAGGGCTTTATAGGTGACATCGAAACCGGCATAGACCCATTCGTTCATTTTACGCCAAAGGGCACGGACTTCCGGATCATTGTTTTCCCATTTTACCAACATTTCGCGGGCTTCCTTGATGAGCGGGGCTTCATTTTTGGCTTCCTCCTCGCTCATACCCTCTTCCATAAGCTCCTTTGATTTGTTCTTTATAGTGTTTGTCAAAAGCCACATAGTAGTCTCCGATGAGGTGGTCGCCTTTAATGCCGGTACTTTCCGGAGTGGCACCGTTCCCGTATTTCAGCCACGCCAACATGCTTTTGCAGATATGTATGCCGCGGTCGTTCACGATATTGGTTTTCACCACGCGATTGCCATTGGCTGCCATGATGTTGGCCAAGGCGCATCCTAACAGATTGTTGCGGACGTGTCCCAAATGCAAAGGCTTGTTGGTGTTGGGGGAAGAGTATTCTATCATGACCAACGGCGAATGGTCGGTCGCTTCGGTCAGGCCGAACTGTGCATCTTGATGGATATCGGTGAGCAGACCGATCCAACTGGCCGGAGCGATTACAAGGTTCAGAAAGCCTTTGACGGCATTGAAATCGGCTACGACGGAAGGGATTTCCGTTTTCAAGAAATGGCCAAGCTCCTGGGCTGTGTCTTCCGGTTTCTTACGAGATATTTTTAAAAAAGGGAAAACGACTAATGTCAGATGCCCTGCAAATTCTTTTTTTGTCTTTTGGAGTTGCACCGTTTCGGGAGCTATGTCCTGTCCGTATAAAGTTTTGATGCCGAGAACTACGGCTGATACGATTTTATTTTCTATCTCCATAACCTTGTTTTTTACCTTATCATTCAGGCTGCAAAGATACATAATAAAAGGGAGAAGCAAAAGTTTGCTTCTCCCTTTTTTCCGCATAATAGATTTATTCTGATTACTGGAGTGCGTCAGCTAATTCCGCACCAGCTTTGAATTTAGCTATTTTCTTGGCTGCAATGGTGATTTGCTCTTTCGTTCTGGGGTTAATACCCGTGCGGGCCGGTCTTTCATTCACGGAGAATGTTCCGAAACCTACAAGTGCAATTTTGTCACCCTTCTTTAATGCTTCAGAGATAGCACTGATTGTTGCGTCTAAAGCTTTCTTGGCATCTGCCTTGTTCAAGCCTGCGTTCTCTGCAATGGCGTTGATAAGTTCTGTTTTGTTCATTTGATGAAATAATTTAGTAGATAATAATTCGCTTATTTTGTATCCTATCATGCAAATGTATGTAAATTAGCCGTTAAAACAAACTTTTTCATTGAAAAAATATTTCTTTTTATGCAAAAGCACAAGCTTGAAGGGATTATTTAAAATGAAATGGAATAAAATTAGTATTTTTGCGGTCTCAATGAATAATGAAAATAGAGTGTGAATATGATGAATATGCCTCCCGTAACGAAGAATCTGATTATAATCAATCTTTTGTTCTTCTTGGCTAAATTGGTAGCAGTGCGCTATGGTGTGGATTTGGATAATTTGCTGGGACTACACTTCTTTTTTAGCTCCCGATTTCAACTTCTACCAGTTCTTTACGTATATGTTCATGCACGGTGGCGTCACGCATATCCTTTTTAATATGTTCGCCGTGTGGATGTTCGGTCGGGTGATGGAGTCTTATTGGGGCGGTCGTCGCTTCCTGCTTTATTATGTCGTGTGCGGCTTGGGTGCCGGTTTGGTTCAGGAAGGAGTGCAATATGTACAGTATCTGTGGCAAGGCTTGGGAGTGTACGATACGGTTAATATCGGCTATACCGTGATTTCCATGGGCGACTATTTGAATCGTTGGACCACTATCGGCGCCTCTGGTGCAGTCTATGGAATTTTGTTGGCTTTCGGCATGTCGTTTCCTAATGAACGCCTGTTTATTTTTCCGCTTCCCGTACCTATTAAAGCCAAGTTTTTGTGATAGGTTATGCAGTCATAGAGTTGCTTTCCGCTTTGGGGAACTCCGGTGATGGAGTCGCTCATTTCGCCCATCTCGGAGGAATGATATTCGGTTTGTTGCTCATCTTGTATTGGAGGAGAAACAGCGGTGGAGGATATTATGGCAATCGCCCGTCTGCTGCGGAACGGTTGAAGAAATGGTTTGCCGGAGGACGAGACCGGTTTTCTTCTTATCGGAAGCCTAAAATGAATGTCTCTATGGGGGAGCGAAAGGATGATTATGAGTATAACGCTCGTAAAAAGGCAGAGGCGGAAGAGATAGACCATATTTTAGAGAAGGTACGTAAATCCGGATACACAAGTTTGACAGAGGAGGAAAAAAACGTAAGTTGTTTGATGCCAGTCAGCGTTGAAGATGAATACATTGAAACGTATATTGATACAGTTGTCAATCGGTGCAAACATAATGGCGGCTTTCATGTTGTGGGCCTGCGGACTGAGTTCCGGATTGAATCCGGCGGTTCATTCTCATGTGGCTTTATTCGGGTTGGGATTTCCGCTGCTATTGTTGCTTAATATAGCTTTTATCTTTTTTGGCTGGTTTTTTCCATTCGTTACGTTTGGTTGCCTTTTTGTCGGAATGTTGCTGTCTGTTTCCTATATATATGACTATTGTCCGGTGAACTGGCCTGAGAAGCACCCGGAAGACGCGCTTAAATTGCTTACTTATAATACAGAGTTCCTTGCCCGGGGAGAGAAGAATGCAGAAGGACGGTACCCGATCTTGGATTATCTTGCGGCTTCTGAGGCCGACATTATCTGTCTTCAGGAAGGAGTGGCACCTAAGAATCTTAAATCTGAGTATGTGGATAGCATCATGGCAAAGGCAGGTTATCATATTCGTCGTCTGCATGATGGAAAGGCTGAGCCTCAATTCGTCTATAGTCGTTTGCCTATATTGTCCGTACATCGGATAACCTATGAAAGTACGACCAATGGCAGTCTTGCCGTAGAATTACTATACGGTCAGGATACTGTATTGTTGGTGAATAACCATTTGGAGTCTTATAAGCTGACACCAGAGGATAAGATGAAATATAAGGAAATCATTAAAGATCCGGAGAATGGGCATGCGGAAAGTAATTCCAAAGAACTGGTTCGGAAGATGGCCGGGGCGAGTCGTTTGCGCGGACCGCAAGTTGATTCGGTTTTGAACTATGTCGAAAAATCAGGGAGAAGGGCTGTGATTGTCTGCGGTGATTTGAATGACTCTCCCATATCCTATTCTTGCCATCGCCTGTCTTCCCGGTTGAAAAGTGCATTCCGTCAATCGGGTAACGGACTGGGCTTGTCTTATAATCAGAAAGGATTCTATTTTCGCATCGATCATATCTTCGTTTCCGACTATTGGCAGACATACGAGACGCATGTGGACAAGACAGTTCCGTGGTCTGACCATTATCCGATGATTACTTACTTGAAAAAACACAAAAAAGAGGATTAGGGCATAAATAAATCTGTTAACTTGCGGCGTTAATGTGAAAAAAACGTTATATTTGCGCCTTTGTAGTCTGATTAGCTATTAAATAATAACATCATAATAATAAATTAAAATGCAAAACAAAGGATTTGTTAAAGTTTTCGCTTTACTGTTGACCCTTGTGTGCGTGTTCTATTTATCTTTTTCATTTGTAACTACTTATCAAATGAATAAGGTGGATGAGATTACGAAAACGCAAGGAGAGGAAGCTGGCGCGCACTATCTGGATTCCGTGATGAACAATCCGGTGTGGTTGGGTGCTTATTCGCTGAAGGACTGTCGCGAAATGGAGATTAGTCTGGGTTTGGACCTGAAAGGTGGTATGAATGTCATTCTGGAGGTGTCTGTTCCTGAAGTGGTAAAGGCTTTGGCCGACCATAAAGAAGACCCGGCATTCAACAAGGCGGTAGCGAAGGCTGCGGAAGGGGCTAAGAATAGCCAGAGTGATTTTATTACCTTATTTGTGAAAGAGTACAAAGCATTGGCACCGGATGGAAATTTGGCGGAATTGTTTGCTACGCAGCAGTTGAAAGGTAAAGTAACGACCAAGAGTTCCGACTCTGAAGTAGAGAAAGTGTTGCGTGCCGAAGTACAGTCTGCCATTGACAATTCTTATAATGTGCTCCGTACACGTATCGACCGTTTCGGTGTGGTACAGCCCAATATCCAGACATTGGAAGGACAGATGGGACGTATTATGGTGGAGATGCCGGGTGTGAAAGAACCGGAACGTGTGCGTAAATTGTTGCAAGGTAGTGCAAATCTGGAGTTTTGGGAAACCTATAATACGGAAGAGATTATCCCATTCCTGGCTACATTGGATACACGTTTGGCGGCAGAGCATGCTGCGACTGCAGAAACCGATACGGTTAAGGCAGACACTACGGCAATGGCTGAATTGACACCGGCTGAAAAAGTGGACGCTACGGATTCTACGAAGAAAGCTCCTGTGAAGGATTTGGCTGCGGCTCTGAAGGGAAATAGCGGAACTCCGGCAGAGAAGGCTGGGGCTGCTGTGGACGAACAGGCTATGAAGAACCATCCTTTGGCTTCTGTGCTGCAATTGGCTCAAGGCCCTATGGGATGTGTAGTGGGTTATGCCAGTTGGCGTGATACGGCTACCGTCAATCGCTATATCACTTCTGCCGTGGCAAAAGAAGTCTTGCCCAGTGACCTGAAACTTTATTGGGGAGTGAAGCCTGTAGGCAGTGGGTAATATGGGAGACATTTTCGAGTTATATGCGATTAAGATTACGGAACGCAATGGTCGTGCGCCTTTGGAAGGTGATGTCGTGACAGAAGCTAAGGATGATTACGAACAGAATGGCCGTCCGTGCGTAAGCATGACGATGAATTCCGATGGTGCCCGTCGTTGGGCAGCTTTGACCAAGAAAAATGTGAAGCGCGCCATCGCCATTGTGCTCGACGGATATGTATATAGTGCTCCTACGGTGCAGAATGAGATTACCGGTGGTGTTTCCTCTATTACGGGACATTTCACGCTCGAAGATACGCGTGACCTTGCCAACGTGCTGAACACGGGTAAGATGCCGGCTCCTGCACATATCGTTTCCGAACAGTTTGTAGGTCCTACGTTGGGACAAGAGTCCATCAACCAAGGTATTACTTCATTTGTGATAGCTTTCATCCTGTTGATGATCTATATGTGTGGCATGTATGGTCTTATCCCGGTATGGTAGCCAACGGCGCGTTGATATTGAACTTCTTCTTTACGTTGGGGGTTTTGACTTCATTCCAGGCTGCATTGACCATGTCCGGTATCGCCGGTATGGTGCTTTCTTTGGGTATGGCGGTAGATGCGAACGTGTTGATATATGAACGTACCAAAGAAGAGTTGCGTGCGGGGGAAAGCTGTGAAACAAGCATTGTCGGACGGTTATTCCAATGCCTTCTCGGCCATCTTCGACTCCAACCTGACTTCTATCATTACGGGTATCATCCTGTATAATTTCGGAACAGGTCCTATCCGTGGATTTGCCACGACGTTGATTATCGGTATCCTGGTGTCTTTCTTTACGGCTGTTTTTCTTGACCCGTATCGTGTACGAGCACTTCCTAAATAAGGAGAAATGGATGAACTTGACGTTTACAACGTCTCTTTTCACGTAAGTTCTTGCATGATACGCATTACAAGTTCATGAGCTCTTATAAGAAATCCTTCACGATATTCGGGGTCTTGTTGGTGGTAGGTATCGCATCTTTGTTTGTACGCGGTTTGAGCAAAGGTATTGATTTCACCGGCGGACGTAACTTCGTAGTTGTGTTCGAAAAGCAGGTGGAGCCGGAAACTGTCCGCACCTTGTTGCAAAACAAGTTCGGGGATGCCAATATCCAGGTTATAGCCTTGGGTACAGACCATCAGACGGTACGTATATCCACAAACTATCGGATTGACGAAGAAGGTACGGAGGTGGATTCCGAAATAGAAGCAACGCTGTTCGAAACGCTCAAAGGCGGCGGTTTGTTGGCTTCGGATTTGGATTTGCAAACTTTCATCAACCGCGACGAGCGTGCCGGAGGTTCTATTATCAGTTCGGAAAAGGTAGGTCCTTCCGTAGCAGAAGACATAACCTATGGGGCTATTGTTTCTGTGGTATTGGCCTTGATTGCTATCTTCCTTTACATATTGTTGCGTTTCCGCAATGTGGCTTTCTCGGTCGGTGCAGTTGTGGCCTTGACGGTAGATACCTTGTTGATTATCGGAGCGTATTCGATTTGTTGGGGATGGGTGCCATTCTCTTTGGAAATCGACCAAACCTTTATCGGTGCGATTTTGACGGCTATCGGTTATTCTATTAATGATAAGGTGGTAGTATTCGACCGTATCCGCGAGTTCCTCCATCTGTATCCGAACCGCGACCGTCAGCGTTTGTTCAATGATTCTTTGAATACGACATTGACGCGTACCATCAATACTTCGTTGACCACGTTAGTCGTATTGTTGTGTATCTTCTTCTTGGGTGGAGAAAGTATCCGCAGTTTTGCTTTTTGCCATGATTCTCGGTGTGGTAATCGGAACCTGTTCTTCCATCTTCATGGCGGCTCCGGTAGCTTTCCTGACTATGGGGCAACGCATCAAGGAGAACGATTCGGAAATGAAATAAAGAATTCGTTTATAAGTTGTTTGGATGCAGGGCAGGCTTAGGCTTGCCCTGTATTGTTTTGTGCCCGGACTCTCTTCAGTATATGATACTGGAGTATATCCGTCTGTTTTTGGTGCAAAGCTTTTTGGTAATGTTCCGGAAGGGCGGTTTCTTTGTCTTCAAAATAAAAGATGTGATATGATGGGATTAAAGAGTGTTTTGTTTTCCGGTATCCTTTTGTCCGTTATGGCAGTGGGTGTGCAGGCCAAGCCTGAAACCGGAAGCGGGTTGGACAAGTCTTTGTTGCCCCAACCGGTTTATTCCCCCGAACCGGGTTTGGTGGATTTATATTGGGCAGCTTGGGATTTGGCCTGGGGGCGGGTGAAGCATCAGGACGGGATTCCCCAGTCGCCCTATATGGATGAGAACCTGTGGGATGACACGATTTGGATTTGGGATACCGAGTTCATGGTGCTTTTTTGTCGCTATGCGCCTTCGCTATTCCCTGGCATACAGAGTTTGGATAACTTCTATAAGACGATATTGGACGGAGAGCCGGTCTCTTTAAAGATTTGGCATCCGGACAACCCTCCTTTTTTCGCGTGGGTGGAGTATGAGTACTATAAGATGACGGGCGACAAAAAGGCGTTTGGAATATGTGTTAGAGGACAATCGTTACCTACAACGCCATTTTTATTGGTTTGAGAAACTGAAGAGGGGCAGTAGCCGTTTTTCCAAGATGCCGGTCATGTTGGAACGGAGGGAGAAAGGTTATTTGTGGGGCGACGTGCAGAGCGGTATGGACAATACTCCGCGTGGCCGGGGATGCAACGGGGAGATGCTGTGGATGGATGCTTTGGCCCAACAGGCTTTGGCTGCACTTTATATCGAAAGGATTGCCGAGGTCTTGGACGACCCGTCTACGGCCAAGGAGTTTGCCGGGGAGTATGCCGTGAAGAAGGACTTGCTCAATAAGTATTATTGGGATGCGGAGGATGGTTTTTATTATGACATAGAGGAGGCCACGGGCGACTTTGTGAAAGTGCGGACACCGGCTGTGTATTGGGCTATGTTGGCAGAAGTTCCAGGGCGGAAACAGGCGGCGCGTTTGGTGGAATATGCACAGGACGAGGATGAGTTCGGTGGTCAATATCCTTGGCCGTCCGTGTCGCGGAGTGATGCAGACTACAATGGGACGGTAGGAGATTACTGGAGGGGCGGTGTATGGCTGCCTTTGGCTTACATGTCAACCAAGGCACTTGAGACTTACGGTTATCATGATGTGGCACATGAGAATGCGTGCCGTTTGTTGGCGCAAATGTCCGAAACCTATAAGACTTTCGAGCCCCACTCCATTTGGGAATGTTATTCTCCGTCGGCAGCTCGTCCCGGACAGCGGGTGGACGGTGAGAATTTGACGTTGGTGGCTCAAGACTTTTGCGGATGGTCTGCCCTGGGGCCTATTTCTTTGTTTATTGAGAACGTGTTGGGGTTTTATAATATAGATGCCACGGCTCGGCTCGTGGAATGGCGTAAGACAGGTTGGGGCGAGCAAGGTATCCGGAATTTGAGGTTCGGCGATGTGCATACTGACATCGTGGCGGACGGGGATACCGTACGCGTGGTGTCTGATAAGGAATATGTATTGAAAGTGAATGGGAAGAAATACAAAGTAAAAGCCGGAACACAAGCTTTTACCTTGAAATAGACCGTGTACCCCCGCCGGGAATCGAACCCGGATTGGCGGTTTAGGAAACCGTAGTTCTATCCATTGAACTACAGGGGCTCTTTCTGTTTTGCAAAGTTAACAGTTTCTGCTTAAAAAGTCGAATACTTGGGACAAAACTTTCATAAGATAGAGGGAAAGGCTCGGTCTTTCTCTCTTTGCATATTTATGCATTTTTCTGTGCTTTTGCGAACTTTATGCTTTTGAAAAGTGAGAGAAGCACGATGAAATGCTATATAAATAAGCTTTTAGATTACGATTTTATAGTATAATCTGTATTCCGGAATGCTTTTAACAGCAAAAATATTTTGTTTTTAAACATATCTTTGCGATATTTGCATTCCTAAGGTAGAAAGAATATACAGTAATCATATAAATGCTACAAAAAAGTATGGCTGATAGATTAGAAGTAAAAGAGCTGGACCAGGTAGTGGTCCGTTTCTCTGGTGATTCCGGTGACGGTATGCAGTTGGCCGGGGAATATTTTCTCTACGGTCTCGGCGACGGTAGGAAATGACATTTGTACGTTTCCCGATTATCCGGCTGATATCCGTGCTCCGCAGGGGTCGTTGACAGGAGTTTCCGGTTTCCAGGTACACATCGGTGCCCAGCGTGTGTACACCGGGCGATAAGTGCGATGTGTTGGTGGCGATGAATGCGGCTGCGTTAAAGACCCAGTACAGATATGCCAAATCTACAGCATGTATTATTATCGACACCGATTGTTTCCAGGCCAAAGATTTGCAGAAGGCCGCTTTCACGACGGATAATCCGATAGAGGAGTTGGGCATCAAAAACGATGTGATTGCTGCCCCTATCACCCAGATGGTCAAAGCCTGTCTGGCTGACTCGGGCATGGACAACAAAGCTATTTTGAAATGCCGTAACATGTTTGCGCTCGGACTGGTGTGCTGGTTGTTCAACCGCGACCTGGAGATAGCGTTCAATATGTTGCGTGAGAAGTTTGCCAAAAAGCCCGCCGTGGCAGAAGCCAATATAAAGGTTATTCAGGCCGGATATGATTACGGGGCAAATACGCATGCTTCTGTGGCCCATACTTATAAAGTGGAATCCAAGACGAAAAAAGCCCGGTAAGTATATGGACATCATGGGCAATAAGGCTACTGCATACGGATTTATCGCTGCGGCCGAGAAAGCCGGCAAGCGGCTTTTCTTGGGGTCGTATCCTATTACGCCGGCTACGGACGTGCTGCATGAATTGTCCAAACATAAAAGTTTGGGCGTGACCACAGTACAGTGCGAGGATGAGATTGCCGGTTGTGCCTCCTCCATCGGCGCTTCCTTTGCCGGTGCATTGGCAGTGACTTCTACTTCGGGGCCCGGCGTATGTTTGAAATCGGAAGCCATGAATCTGGCCGTGATTACGGAATTGCCGTTGGTGATACTGAACGTGCAGCGCGGAGGCCCGTCCACGGGCTTGCCCACGAAGAGCGAGCAGACGGATTTGTTGCAAGCCCTTTTCGGACGCAACGGCGAATCGCCGATGCCGGTCATTGCAGCCACTTCGCCTACGAATTGTTTCGATGCGGCCTATTATGCCTCGAAGATGGCTTTGGAGCACATGACGCCGGTGGTGTTGCTCACCGATGCTTTTGTGGCCAACGGTTCCGGTGCTTTCAAACTGCCCGATTTGAACGATTATCCCGATATTTGTCCCCCTTACGTCACTCCGGAAATGGCCGGGAGCTACACGCCATACATGCGTAATCCCGACACGCAAGTGCGTTACTGGGCCATACCCGGACAAGAAGGGTATATGCATATTCTCGGCGGGTTGGAGAAGGACGGCCGGACAGGAGCCATCAGCACCGATCCCGAGAACCACGACAAGATGTGTCGTTTGCGTGCAGAGAAAGTGGCCCGAATCCCGGTGCCTGATGTGGAGGTGCAGGGATGCGTGGACGATGCCGAACTGCTGATAGTAGGCTTTGGCGGTACTTACGGCCATTTGCATTCGGCCATGGATGAAATGGTGGCTACAGGCAAGAAAGTGGCTTTGGCTCATTTCTCTTACCTGAACCCCTTGCCTGCCAATACGGCGGAAGTGCTGAAGCGGTATAAGAAAGTCGTGGTAGCCGAGCAGAACTTAGGGCAATTTGCCGCATATCTGCGTATGAAAGTAGACGGTTTCGTGCCCTATCAGTTCAATCAGGTGAAAGGCCAGCCTTTTGTCGTGAGCGAGTTGGTGGCAGCCTTTACCGAGATTTACAACAAATAGTCAAACTTAGAAGAATAAAAGAAAATGAGCGAATATACAGCAAAAGATTATAAAAAGGGATTGCCGCGTTGGTGTCCCGGGTGTGGAGACCATTTTTTTTTCTGGCTTCTTTGCACAAGGCTATGGCCGAAATCGGAGTGCCTCCCTACGAGACAGCCGTGATTTCAGGTATCGGTTGCTCCAGCCGTCTGCCTTATTATATGAATACGTATGCCATGCAGACGATTCACGGACGTGCCGCCGCCATTGCCACCGGCTTCAAGGTGGCCAATCCGGATATCACCGTGTGGCAGATTTCCGGTGACGGCGACGGTCTGGCCATTGGCGGTAACCATTTCATCCATGCCGTCCGCCGCAACGTGGACATCAATATGATTCTGCTGAACAACCGGATTTATGGTCTCACGAAAGGGCAGTATTCTCCGACGTCTCCGAGAGGATTCGTCAGTAAATCCTCTCCCTTTACGGGACGGTGGAAGACCCGTTCAATCCGGCAGAGTTATGTTTCGGAGCGCGTGGTCATTTCTTTGCCCGTGCCGTGGCTACGGATGCCGCCGGGACGGTGGAAATCCTGAAAGCGGCATACGCCCACAAGGGAGCCGCCGTGTGCGAGATATTGCAAAACTGCGTGATATTCAACGACGGGACGCACGATACCGTTTACACCAAAGAAGGACGTGCCAAGCATGCCATTTATCTGGAACACGGCCAGCCGATGTTGTTCGGTGAAAATAAGGAATTCGGCTTGATGCAGGAAGGTTTCGGGTTGAAGGTCGTGAAGATAGGAGAGAACGGCGTGACGGAAAAAGACATCCTCGTGCATGATGCGCATTGCCAGGACAACACCTTGCACTTGAAGTTGGCTCTGATGGAAGGGCCTGATTTTCCGGTGGCATTGGGCGTGATTCGTGATGTGGAAGTCCGACATACGACGAGGCGGTCAACCGGCAGATAGAAGAAGTGAAAGAAAAGAAAGCCTATCACAATTTCACGGAACTGCTCTATACGAACGATATTTGGGAGGTGAAGGAGTAAGTTCCCCGTGAAAGGGAAAGGAAAGAAAAAGGCGGCTGTTCCTTATCGTGGGGCAGCCGCCTTTTTTGTTCCGTCTTTCTGTTTCGATAGGCGGGCGGCGGGCTGTCGGTTGTCAAAATCCGTTATATTTGCTTGCTTTTATGTAAGGTACTGGTTTTCAATCTGCAATAGGTCGGAAATTTTTGTCCGTCAAATGAAAAAATCAATCTCAGGAGATTGGAAAATCGTTCCCCTGAGATTGATTTACCGTTTGGCGCAGAACGGTGCGCAGCTTTCTGCCAGGCCCCGTCCGTCATGCTTTTTTACTTCTTACAGTTTTCCGCCGTAGGCCAAATCGCCTGCATCGCCAAGTCCCGGGACGATGTACATGTGGTCGTTCAGCTCCGGGTCGATAGCTCCGCACCACAAGGTATAGTCCGTGTCTTTGAATGTTTCCGTGAGGTAGTCCACGCCCTTTCGGCTGGCTATCGCACTACATAAATGCACTTTTCCCGGTATGCCTTTGGTCTCGAATGCCTTGAGCCCCAATTCCATGCTTCCGCCCGTGGCCAGCATGGGATCGGCGATGATAAGCGTTTTGCCGTTCAGGTCCGGCGTGGCCAGATATTCGATATGTATGCCCACTTCGTGGCATTCTTTGTCTTTGTAGAAGCGGTAGGCCGACACGAATGCGTTGTCGGCCTCCCTCAAACACATTCAGGAAGCCTTGATGGAAAGGGAGGCCGGCTCGGAAGATGGTTCCCAGTACGATAGGGTCGTTGTACAACAGCGTAGGCGCCGTGCCCAACGGGGTTTGTATGTCTTTGACGGAATAATCCAGCGTTTTACTGATTTCGTAAGCCATTACTTCCCCGATTCTTTCCAGATTGCGGCGGAACCGCGCCCTGTCTTTCTGAATGCATACGTCCCGGAGTTCCGACATGTATCTGTTGACAACCGTTTGTTGCTCTGCAAAGTTAATTACTTTCATATTTGGATGGATTTAAATATACTTGAGAACAAAAGTAACAAAAACTTCTTGAAAATGTAAACTCCGTGTAGCAAATATAGCTTTGGTTCTTAGGTTTTGGGAAATTTAACGGAAGAATGTTTTTGAATTAAGAAAAATAATATGCCGAAAGTTTCAGATGCACGCATTTCTTTGTAATTTTGTCAGCGCAAAAAGGAAGTTTTTTATAGTGAATTGATTTCTAACCAAATATTATTTTAGAAAATGGCAAATTTAGATTTGAGTAAGTACGGTATTACCGGTACTGTTGAGGTTCTCCCACAATCCGTCATACGACGTATTGTTCCAGGAAGAAACCAAAGCTGGTTTGGAAGGTTTTGAAAAAAGGTCAGGTAACGGAATTGGGTGCAGTGAATGTGATGACAGGTATTTATACCGGTCGTTCTCCCAAGGACAAGTTTATCGTAAAAGACGCTACTTCTGAGAACACCGTATGGTGGACTTCTGAAGAATATAAGAATGACAACAAGCCTGTAACTCCTGAGGCTTGGAAGGTATTGAAGGATTTGGCTGTGAAGGAGCTTTCAAATAAGAAATTGTTTGTTGTCGACGGTTTCTGCGGCGCTAACAAGGCTACTTGCCTGAAAGTGCGTTTCATCGTGGAAGTTGCATGGCAGGCTCACTTCGTAACGAACATGTTTATCCGTGCTACGGAAGAAGATTTTGAAGGATTTCGAACCTGATTTCGTGGTTTACAACGCTTCTAAGACTAAGGTTGAAAACTACAAGGAACTGGGCTTGAACTCAGAAACAGCCGTAGTCTTCAACTTGACTTCAAAAGAGCAAGTCATCATCAACACTTGGTACGGTGGTGAAATGAAGAAGGGTATGTTCTCTATGATGAACTATTTCAATCCTTTGCGCGGTATCGCTTCTATGCACTGCTCTGCCAACACCAGCATGGACGGCACCAGCTCTGCTATCTTCTTCGGTTTGTCCGGTACCGGTAAGACGACTTTGTCTACCGACCCGAAACGTAAGTTAATCGGTGACGACGAGCACGGATGGGACGACGAAGGCGTATTCAACTACGAAGGCGGTTGCTATGCTAAAGTTATTAATCTGGATAAAGAATCCGAACCCGATATCTACAAGGCTATCAAACGTGACGCTTTGTTGGAGAATGTAACGGTAGATGCTAACGGCAAGATTGATTTTGCAGATAAGAGCGTAACGGAAAATACACGTGTATCTTATCCTATTTACCACATCGAGAATATCGTGAAGCCTATTTCCAAGGGTCCTCACGCAAAGCAGGTAATCTTCCTGTCTGCTGATGCCTTCGGTGTATTGCCTCCCGTTTCTATCTTGAACGACCAGCAGGTTCAATACTACTTCTTGTCTGGTTTTACTGCCAAGTTGGCCGGTACGGAACGTGGTATCACTGAACCGACTCCGACGTTCTCAGCTTGTTTCGGTGCTGCTTTCTTGAGCTTGCATCCTACGAAATATGCTGAAGAGCTCGTGAAGAAGATGAACAAGGTAGGTGCCAAGGCATATTTGGTGAACACGGGTTGGAACGGTACGGGCAAGCGTATTTCCATCCGCGATACTCGTGGTATCATCGATGCCATCTTGGACGGTTCTATCGACAAGGCTCCTACGAAGACTATTCCTTACTTCGATTTCGTTGTTCCTACGGAGTTGCCGGGTGTTGATCCGAAGATTCTCGATCCTCGCGACACTTACGCTGACGCTGCAGAGTGGACGAAGAAGGCTGAAGATTTGGCTGCCCGTTTCATCAAGAACTTTGCGAAGTTCACGGGTAACGAAGCCGGTAAGGCTTTGGTTGCAGCAGGTCCGAAGTTGTAATTTTACAGTAAAGCATAACATTGAAAGTCTGTCTGGATTCTTCAGGCAGACTTTTTTGTTTCGGCGCATGAATGTTGTAAAACTAAAAAACTGTAAAAACAGGTAGATTCTTTACGGTTCGTTTTTAAACCCCTCCCTTTTTTTATCTTTGCAATTAAAAACTTTATTCTTGATGATGAAGAAAATAACCTCATTACTGTTATTATGGGTCATGGTCTTGCCGCTTTGGGCACAGTTTCACGACCCGGTAAGTTTTTCTGTTTCCCAAAAGAAACTGTCTGACTCTGAATTCGAGATTGTTTTTACCGGAAAGGCGGAAGCGGGTTGGCATGTCTATTCTACGGACATTCCGGACGGCGGCCCTACTCCGGCTACCATTAATTTCGATGAACAGAAAGGAGTGGAGCCGGTAGGTAAGCTGACGGCACGTGGAAAGGTGCATAAGGCGTACGACAATCTTTTCGGAATGGAAGTCAGCTATATGGAAAATACGGCTGTTTTCGCGCAGAAAATGCGTATTACGGACGCTACTTATTCCGTGAAAGGGTATCTGAACTATGGGGCTTGTAACGATGAGAATTGCATGCCTCCCACCAATGTGGAGTTTGCTTTCACCGGTACGGGCAAGTCGGCGGCCAAGGCTCCGGCCGATAAGGACAAGAAGGAGAAAAGCGAGAAGGGGAATGAGGCGCTTGCGGCCGGGAAAGAAAAAAAGAACGGCAAGGTTGTGATAGGCGAAGCCGATACGGTCACGAATATTGTGGTGGCAGACACCTTGACATCGACCGTCCAAGGACAGGCGGCTGTGGCGGCAAGCGATTATTGGACACCGGTGGTCGACGAGTTGGCGGCTTTTGGCGAGGATGCTTCCAACGCGGCCAACCAGGCTTGGTGGAAGATATTCCTGTTGGGCTTTCTGGGAGGCTTGGTCGCTCTCTTGACACCTTGCGTGTGGCCTATTATCCCGATGACGGTAAGCTTTTTCCTGAAACGTTCGGGAGACAAGCGGAAGGGGATTCGTGACGCAGCCACTTACGGGGTGAGCATCGTGGTCATCTATGTGCTTTTAGGCTTGGTGATTACCGGAATATTCGGGGCCAGTGCTTTGAATGCCTTGTCTACCAATGCCGTTTTCAATATTTTCTTCTTCCTGATGCTGTTGGTGTTTGCCGCCAGTTTCTTCGGGGCATTTGAGATTACGCTGCCTTCTTCGTGGAGCAATGCGGTAGACAGCAAGGCGGAGTCGACCACGGGCTTGTTGAGCATCTTCCTGATGGCTTTCACCCTCGCTTTGGTCTCTTTTTCTTGTACGGGGCCGATTATCGGTTTTCTGTTGGTGGAAGTGTCCACGTCGGGCAGTATCCTTGCCCCGACCATCGGCATGTTGGGTTTTGCCATTGCCTTGGCCTTGCCTTTCACCCTGTTTGCCATGTTTCCGGCTTGGCTGAAGACGATGCCGAAATCCGGTAACTGGATGAATTGTGTGAAGGTGTCGCTCGGTTTCTTGGAATTGGCTTTTGCCTTGAAGTTCTTGTCGGTGGCAGATTTGGCTTACGGTTGGCATATCCTCGACCGCGAGGCTTTCCTGAGTTTGTGGATCGTGATTTTTGCTTTGTTGGGTGCTTATCTTATCGGTTGGCTGCGTTTTCCGCACGATGAAGATGAATATGATGAGTCCGGTAATGTCGTGGTCAATCATCGTACGTCGGTCACCCGTTTCTTCATGGCTTTGGTTTCCCTCTCTTTTTGCCATTTACATGGTTCCCGGTTTGTGGGGGGAGCGCCGCTGAAGGCTATCAGTGCCTTTTCGCCTCCGATGAGCACGCAAGACTTCAACCTTTATGAGAACGAGGTGAAGGCTCAGTTCATGGATTATGATGCCGGGATGGAATATGCGCGCAGGCAAGGTAAGCCCGTGATGATAGACTTTACCGGATACGGTTGCGTGAACTGCCGCAAGATGGAGCTGGCTGTGTGGGCCGACCAGAAGGTCGCGGATATCATGCAGAACGATTACGTGCTAATCACGTTGTATGTGGATGAGAAGACCAAGCTGCCGGAACCTATTAAGGTGACAGAGAACGGTCAGGAACGTACTTTGCGTACGGTAGGTGACAAATGGAGCTATTTGCAACGCAGTAAGTTCGGGGCCAATGCCCAGCCGTTCTATGTATTGCTCGACAACGAAGGCAAGCCGTTGAACAAGTCATATTCGTACGACGAGGATGTCAATAAGTATATAGATTTCTTGCAGACCGGCTTAAAGAATTATAAGAACAAGTAGTTCTTGTATGGAGAATATCAGGGGATGTATCAGATACCAATGGTACATCCCTATTTTTATGTTTGGTTTTTAACGTTATTTTTCATCGGAATGAGCAAGGATTTGGCCGGTTCGCGGTTTGATAAACAGAATGTCGGATTTTTAAATTGGATGAAAAATGAAGAAAGTACATGCCTTATGGGTGTTGGCCTGCCTGTTGGCGGCTCCGGTTTTGTTTCAGTCTTGTTCGGACGATGATGACGAGGTTTATGTATGGTATCCTTATCTCAGTCCGAATGCTTTGGTGACGGTCAAGGGCGGAACGGATTCCTGTTTCTTGCAGTTGGACGATGAGACTACGCTTTGGCCGGTAAATCTGTCCTCTTCCCCTTTCGGAGAAAAGGAAGTGAGGGCTTTGGTTTATTTTACGGACGTAGATGGGGAAAAAGCATTTCTGTACGCGTGCGGTCTATGTAAACTGGATGGACAGCATTCTGACGAAAAAAAACGGTTCCGGATTCTGCTTTGGTGAACGATTCGCTGTATGGGAATGACCCAGTGGATATCGTAGATGATTGGGTGACTGTGGCAGAAGACGGTTATCTGACGCTGCGTTTCTCTACTTTGTGGGGCAATAGGGGGATTGCCCATAAGGTGAATTTATTGACCGGAGGTAATCCGGAGAATCCTTATGAGGTGGAGTTTCGTCACGATGCTTGCGGAGATGCGGGGAGTTGGCGAAGCGATGCGCTTGTGGCCTTTGATTTAGGGGAAGCTTCCCGATACCGGAGGTCGTACGGTCAAACTGACGTTGGTTTGGCAGTCGTTTCGGGGGAGGAGAACAGCGGAATTCGATTATTGTACCCGTAAAAAGACAGGAAACGTAGCCAGACAAATAGAGCAAATGCAAAGAGGAGGTATGTTACGATAGTGTTGGAGGACAGATAACCGTTCGTTCAGAATGACGCGTATCGGAAACGGAGGCGAACAGGATTTGGTTCGAGATATACAGCGGGGCGACCGTGTAGCGATGAAATTATTATATTGTCGCTATGCGGGTTGCCTCACAGCCGTATGTTCCCGTTATGTGGCTTGTATGGACGATGTGAGAGACGTCCTTCAGGATTGTTTCGTGAAGATATTCACTTCCATTCACGGTTTCGAGTGGAGGGGTGAAGGCTCTCTCCGGGGATGGATGGTACGTATTGTGGTGAACGAGTCATTGAAATTCTTGAAGCGCAACCGGCAGTTGGAATCTCTTTGACGATGGGTGGGACGTACCGGATACGGTAGAGGATGAGCCGGATGCGGAGGACATTCCTTCTGAAGTTCTTCAGGAAATGATTTGCCGTTTACCGGCAGGGGTATAGGGGCTGTTTTCAATTTGTATGTATTCGAAAAGAAAAGCCATAAAGAGATTGCGGCGATGCTGAATATAAAGAGAGAGTACATCGGCTTCGCAACTGCATCGGGCAAAGGCGGTGTTGGTAAAGGAAGTTCAAAGATATAAAGCTCAGGTCAATGGAAGATAAATGGTTGAATGAATGGCAAAAGAAACTGGACGGTTACGAGGCCACCCCTCCCGACGGGCTGTGGGACGGGATAAACAAGGCTTTGGAAGAGCGATGCCTGTCCGTCTCCTCCTCTCGTGGAAGGCGTACCGTATGGCTTCGCCTGGCTGGGATAGCGGCGGCGTTGGCGATCGTTGTGCCCTTGGGAAGAAACGTATGCCGGCCGGTTTTTACGTCTCTTGTAGAAAAAAGCGCATTCAAACCGAAGACATTCTTCCGGAGCCGTCGGATGTCTTTTGGGCAAAAGTCCGGAGAGTGAAAAAGGAATCATATCGTGGTAAACCGTTCGGGAAAGATACGGTGACTTTCTGCGACCGTCCCATCGTATCAGAGGAAGGTCAGGAGATTTTAACGGAGGAGAGGAAAGAACTTGTAGCCGAAAGGGAAAAAACGGTTTCTGAAGACACTCTTGAGTATATGGAGAAAGCTTATCCTGACGGGATAGACCGGCATACTAAGTGGGTTGCAAACGTCAGGGAAGGTTAAGAATGAAAGCTCGCATTTACTGGCCATAAGTCTTGTTTGCATCAATACACTCGGAAAATCGGTGATGAATCACGGGAACGGAGGGGTTGCCCTGATGGGAGCTATTCCCTCTTGGGAACACCCCCGAGGCCATGGGATATGGAAAATATCCGGTGGCGGGTATAAAGTCCGCCCACCCGTACGTGGATGACTTTGTCCCGATGAAACATAAACAACCCGTCAGGTTCGGTGTGTCCGTTTGTTATGCCTTGAATGAAAGATTCGGTATAGAAAGCGGCCTTTCTTATACTTATCTTTCGTCAAGTCTTTCTTCTTCGGGAGAAGATTATAGTTATAAGGTACGGCAATCCTTACAATACGTAGGGATTCCTTGAACTTTAAGGCCAGCTTGTGGAAGAAACGGTGGATGGATTTGTATCTGTCGGCCGGAGGAATGGCTGAGAAGTGCGTGGATGGAGATTCGGAAACGGATTATATGTGGCGAGGAAGGATAAAGTCGTCTACACATAAGGCTGTGAGGGAAAAACCTTGGCAATGTTCTGTAAATGCGAGTGCCGGGATGCAGTTTAACTTGTCGTCGGTGGTAGGTTTGTATGTGGAGCCGGGAGTGAGTTACTATTTTGATAATGGAAGTTCTGTTTCTAATATTTATAAGGAGAAACCATTGAATTTTAATTTGGAATTCGGACTTAGGTTTTCTCTCGGTTTTGTGACATAAAGCTTCTCCTTTCCGAAGGTTGGGTCTGATAGTCTTGTACGTTCGGTTTTTATTTTGGAAAACTTTTTGGCCTTCTTGTGGGCGAGGGGTTTGGTTTGTAATATTCTGTTTATTAGATTGTTGATTGTTTTGTGGATTCTTGAATTGGAAAACTTTAGAATAAAAACCGCAAAAACTCTTGCACGAAAAAAGGGAAAAAGGTGTACCTTTGTCATTGTTCAAGGTGCCCTGTTTGCCAGTCGGCCGACAGAGTGAAAAGGGAACGGGGTGAGAGTCCCCGACAGACCCGCTGCTGTGAACTCTTTTTATGCGTTTCATGACATACTGCATCCACTGTTTCGTCGGGCGAAACAGGGAAGGACATGAAACGAGTAAAGTCAGAAGACCTGCCTGTGACATAGCCGTACGGACTCCGGGGATAAGGGAACGACGGCGGGAACGTAATAAGAAAGATACAAACTTTTAAGTGTCGAAGATACGGGGCTTCTTTTAGGAAAAGGAGGTAGGGATTTTTTCGGCCTGAAAAATAAATGCAATATGATACAGACAGTTGTGAAAAAGGGACGGGCGCATTGTGGGGTTCAATGCCCGGAAAATCGGTGATGCCGTACGTAAGGCCATGGTACATACCGAGGCCGGTGAGAATGAAGAGCTGATTCATTTGATATGCGAACACGTGGCTAACCGTGGAAAGGTACAGATGACGGTGGAAGAGATTCAGGATGCCGTGGAAGTGGAATTGATGAAAAGCCGCCGTAAGGATGTGGCGCAGAAATATATCGCTTACCGTAACCAGCGCAGCATTGCCCGTAAGGCTAAAACGCGTGACATGTTCTTGGAGATCATCAATATCAAGTCCAACGACGTGACCCGCGAGAATGCCAACATGAATGCCGACACGCCGGCTGGCATGATGATGAAGTTTGCCAGCGAGACCACCAAACCTTTCGTAGACGACTACCTGTTGAGCGAAGAGGTGAAAGAGGCGGTCAAGCACAACTATCTGCACATTCATGACAAGGATTATTATCCCACCAAAAGCTTGACGTGCGTACAACATCCGCTCGACCACATCCTGAAGCATGGTTTCTCTGCCGGACACGGGGAGTCCCGTCCTGCCAAACGTATCGAGACGGCCAGTATTTTGGCCTGTATTTCTATGGAAACGGCACAGAATGAGATGCACGGCGGCCAAGCTATTCCTGCGCTTGATTTTTATCTGGCTCCTTTCGTGCGTGCCAGTTTCATCGAAGAAGTGAAGGTCTTGGAGGAGTTGAACACCGAAGACTACTCTCATTTATATCATAAGGAAGTGAACGACTTTGTCACTCGTCCTTTGGACGGTCTGACCGGCGACGCACGTATCCTCCAGCATGCGATGAACAAGACTGTGGCCCGGGTGCATCAGGCCATGGAAGCCTTTATCCACAATATGAATACTATCCATTCCCGTGGCGGGAACCAAGTGGTGTTCAGTTCCGTGAACTACGGTACGGATACCTCGGCCGAGGGACGTTGCATCATTCGCGAAATCCTGCGTAGTACTTACGAAGGGGTGGGCAACGGCGAAACGGCTATCTTTCCGATTCAAATCTGGAAAAAGAAGCGGGGTGTGAGTTATTTGCCTACCGACCGCAACTACGACCTTTACCAATATGCCTGCAAGGTGACGGCCCGTCGTTTTTTTCCGAATTTCATCAATCTGGACGCCACGTTCAACCGGCATGAACTGTGGCGTGCCGACGACCCGAAACGTTACCTGTATGAAACGGCTACAATGGGTTGCCGCACCCGCGTCTTTGAAAACCGTTTCGGGCCGAAGACCTCTATCGGACGGGGAAATATTTCTTTTTCAACCATCAATATCGTGCGTCTGGCTATCGAGTGCATGGAGATTGCGGATGAAGAAGAACGTATCGCCTGTTTCTTTGCCAAGCTCGACCACATGCTGGAGATCACGGCCCGTCAGTTGCATGAGCGCATGGAGTTCCAGAAGACAGCCTTTGCCAAGCAATTCCCGTTGGTGATGAGTGCGCTTTGGTTGGGATGCGAGAAGTTGAAGCCCAACGATACGATAGCTCCGGTGATTAACCAAGGGACGTTAGGCATCGGTTTCATCTGTTTGGCCGAATGCTTGGTCGCTTTGACCGGTAAGCATCATGGAGAGTCGGAAGAGGCACAGCAGCTCGGTCTGAAGATAGTGACCTATATGCGTGACCGTGCTAACGAGTTCTCGGAACTCTACCAGCATAATTACAGCGTGTTGGCCACTCCGGCTGAAGGATTGGCCGGAAGGTTTACCCGAGGTGACCGCAAACAGTTCGGTGTCTTGCCGGGTATTACCGACCGTGAGTATTATACCAATTCCAATCATGTACCGGTGTATTACAAGTGCAGTGCCCGTCATAAGGCCGAAGTTGAGGCGCCGTATCACGACCTGACGCGGGGCGGCCATATCTTCTACGTGGAAATCGACGGGGATGCCACTCACAATCCGGAAGTCATCATGCGCGTGGTGGACATGATGGACAAGTACAATATCGGTTACGGCTCGGTGAACCACAACCGTAACCGTTGCATGGCTTGCGGATACGAAAATGCCGAACCAGAGATGAAAGTGTGTCCCAAATGCGGCAGTGAGCATATCGACCGTCTGCAACGCATTACCGGTTACTTGGTCGGGACGACCGACCGTTGGAACAAGGCCAAGCTGGCCGAGTTGAACGACCGTGTGGTACATGAAAACCGATAAACGACGATGATTTCAGTCATAAAGATTGTTGAGGACACGACGGTGGACGGACCGGGGTTTCGCACGACGGTGTATGCCGCCGGTTGTCCCAATGCCTGTCCCGGCTGCCATAATCCGCAGTCGTGGGACATCGAGTCCGGAACCCTGATGACGACGGAAGAAATCATGCAGGTCATCCGGGCCGATGAGTTTGCGGACGTGACGTTCAGCGGCGGCGACCCGATGTTCCAGCCTGAAGGGTTTGCCGAACTGGCGGAAGCCGTGAAACGGGAGACCGGGAAAAACATCTGGTGTTATACCGGTTATAAGTTCGAACGGTTGCGGCATGACAGGCGGCAGGCTGAACTGCTGCAATACATCGACGTGTTGGTGGACGGGCCATACGTGGAATCCTTACGCGACCGTGACGCGTTGTTTCGCGGTAGCCGCAACCAACGTCTGATTGACGTGCAGGCCTCTTTACGCGAAGGCGAAGTCGTTTTGTACGCGCAATGACTTGGTTTTAACACAATATATGGGCATCCATTCCCATATATTGTGTATTTTTGCATTTACTTAATGGAGATAATGAAAAACGTACTCATTAGACTAACTTAAATCAACAGACATGAAAAGAATGCTCGTATGGACCATGGCCGGCATGTTGGCTGTGGGAGCCGGTGCCCAGACCGGTCGCGAACTTCCTTTCCAGAAGTGGGCGTTGACCCCGCCGATGGGTTGGAACTCGTGGGATTGTTACGGCCCCACCGTAGTGGAGGACGAAGTGAAGGCCAATACCGATTACATGGCAGAGAAGTTGGCCGTTTACGGTTGGGAATACGTGGTGGTGGATATCCGTTGGTTTGTGGAGAACGACAAGGCGGGAGGGTACAACCAAACCAATCCCATCTACGTGTACGACGAATGGGGGCGTTACACCCCGGCGCTCAACCGTTTCCCGTCGGCTGCCAACGGGGTGGGTTTCCGCGCCTTGGCCGACTATGTGCACGGCAAGGGACTGAAGTTCGGCATCCATCTGATGAGGGGATTGCCCAAAATTGCGGCAGAGAAGAAATTGCCCGTGAAAGGCACCAACGGCATCACCTGCGACATGATAGCCAGCAACGATTCCGCCTGCACGTGGTTGCGCGACAATTACAAGGTGGACTACCGCAAGCCCGGCGCACAGGAGTACTACAACTCGTGCTTTGAACTGTATGCCGAATGGGGTGTGGACTTTGTGAAGATAGACGACCTCTCCCGTCCGTACCATACGGCGGAGATAGAGATGATACGCAAAGCCATAGACCATTGCGGCCGCCCCATCGTGTTGAGCATCTCGCCGGGCGAAACGCCGTTGGAGAAAGTGGATCACGTGAAGACGCACGCGAACATGTGGCGTACGGTGGACGACTTCTGGGACAACTGGAGTCAGTTGAACTACCAGTTCCAAGTCTGTGCCAAGTGGGCGCCTTACATCGCACCGGGCACGTGGCCGGATGCGGACATGTTGCCGTTGGGCAAGATCAGCATCCGTGGCGAGCGCGGAGAGGAGCGGTGGACCAACTTCACACGCGACGAGCAGTACACGATGATGAACCTTTGGACGATATTCAAGTCGCCGCTGATGTTCGGAGGCGACCTGCCGCAGAACGACAAGGCTACCGATTCGTTGCTGACCAACCGCGACGTGCTTTACATGCACCATTATTCGGCCAACAACCGGCAGTTGTCCAAACGGGATAACCATATTGTTTGGGCGGCGGACGACCCGGCCAACGGCGACAAGTTCGTGGCTCTGTTCAATACGGGCGGTTCGGAGTTTGTCAATACCAAGGATGCCCTCTACCGCAGCGGTACGATTTCTTACCTGACCACGGGGTATGCCAAGGATGCGGATGTGGACCTGACGGGCATGAAGACGGGGCAGTTGGCCTTGGTGGTGTCCGATGACGGGGACGGCTACGACAGCGACCATGCCGACTGGATCGACCCGGTCGTGACGTTGGCAGACGGTTCCACCATCAAGCTGACCGACCGGAAGTACTTGCGCGGTACGTGCGGTTGGGGCAGCATCGGGGTCAACCGGAACCTCGAAGGCAATTCCCTGTCCATCAACGGCCAAAAGTATGACAACGGTTATGCGGTGCATGCCAATTCCATCCTGCTGTTCGATATTCCCGAAAACGCCGTACGTTTCACGGCTCTCGTGGGCTTGGATAATTCCGGCACCGACCAAGGCAGCAAGTCCTCGGTAGAGTTCATGGTGTTCGACGGCGACCCCACCATGCGCGAGGAGACCACGGACCAGTGGAGCGGCGGCAACGTGACGATAAAGATCGACCCGGGCAAACAGGCGGCTTGCAGCGGTTTCATCAGCCGGACCACTGCGCAGACCCGTGACATGGAGGCTGACATAGAGGGAGCGGAGAAGCTCTACTTGGTGGTGACGAACGGTGGTGACGGCCTGTCGTACGACCATGCCGACTGGGCGAATCCCGTCTTGGTGGACAAGGACGGCAAGGAGTTCTCCCTGACCGAGATCGCTTGGGAAGCCAATCCCGTGAACGGTTGGAACGCACCGAAAGTGAACAAGAATAACGAAGGCAACACGATTACCATGGGCGGACAGGCATACGACAAGGGATTCGGGGTGAATGCACCCTCCATGCTTACTTTCGTCCTGCCCGAAGGACATGGATATGTGAAGTTCAAGGCGACGGTAGGGTATGACGATGATGTGAAGGATGCCGCCGAGGGCGTGACGATGGAGTTCCGTGTCTTCACTGAAGACCCTGCGCCGGGCGAAGCCAGTCCCGTGGCGTTGGATTTGGTACAGTTGGGCTTTGCCGCCGACCAGCCTTGCCGTGTGAAAGAGATGTGGAAGGGCAAGGATGTGGGTACGTTCAAGAACGCCGAGTTCGCCCCCATTCTCCGTTCGCATGCCAGCGGCCTTTACCGCGTATCGGCCGTGGAACGTACCGAAGGAGCCTCCGTTGCGGTGGAAGTGCCCTCAGGGGAATTGACGGCAGGCGAGCCGTTCGAGGTGAAAATCACGGTATCCGGCGGTCCGTCCGAAGGAGCCTACGTGCAGTTGCTTTGCGGCGGTGAAATCATCGGTACGCTGCCCGTGGAGGCAGACGGTACGGCAAGATATACGGCCACCCTTTACGGGGGGTACCTACATGCTTCAGGCCAAGTACAGCGGGACTACGGCTGTGGCTTCGCCGTGTCGGACGAATGTCCGGTGACGGTGGGAGGGGCTTCCGAAGACCTGACGCACTTGCAGCAACGACTGCAAAGCTTGGTAGATGAGGCCAAGGCGATTGTGCCGGAAGAAATTGCCGGTGCGCTTCGTGCCCCTTTGGCACAAGCCATAGAGAAAGCCTCTCCCATAGAAGGAAAAACAAAAGCCGAGTTGGAAACGGCCATTTCCGCGTTGGTAGAGGCCGTGGATGCGGCCCGTCTGTCCATTCCGGTCATGACGGCCTTGCAGGCTGTGGTGGAGGATGCCACGGATTTTTTGAAGGCCATCAGCGCATCTGAGGCCAAAGACGCGTTGGTGGCGGCTATCAGCGAGGGGCAAGCTGTGTATGCGTCCGAAGCCAGTACGGTGGATGACATCGAGGCGGCGCGTCAGGCTTTGGCGCAGGCCTTGTCCGACACGAAGAAGACAGCCAAGCCTGTGGACGGGCAATGTTTCGACATGACGGAGTTCCTTGTCAATCCGAGTTTCGAGTCCGGAAAGGCGGGATGGCTGTTGGACAAGCAGACCGGCGGTTGGGAGTCTTTCGACACGTGGAACGACCGTCCCGCCCATGAGGGCTCCTATTTCATCAGCTTGGCTTACGGGAGCATTACGTCCATCGACTTGTATCAGGTCGTGGAGGGGCTTCCTGCCGGGGTGTACTCCGTGCAGGGTGCTTTGCGCAACACCGACGGGGCGGACTTGCTGACCGACCAACATATTTACGCAGAGGCACAAGCCGGTACATACGACTCCGGAAGTCCTGTCCCCACGTGGGCGGAGAGAACAATAATGATTGGTCTGACTTCACCGTGGCAGGCATCAGGTTGGGAGAAGGCGAGAGCCTGCGGCTGGGGTGCGTTCGTCCGGAAGCGGGACGACGGCCGGATGGTTCCAGGCAGACGACTTCCGTTTGTTTTATTGGGGAACGAATCCGTCAGATGTCCGTGTCGTACAAGGCATGGTCGACGGGGTGACGGTTGTTTTGGGAGAAGATGGCGTGCGGCTTACGGCGGCTTCCGCTTGTAGCCTGCCGGTTTATACCGTGGGCGGCGTGCTTTATACGGTATGGACGCTTCAGGCCGGGACGCAAACCAAAGTACTGCCCGTGGACAGTATGTGGTAAACGGAAGGTGCTTTTTTGTGAGATGACGGATTCTGTTTGACATGTCAACGCGACGGGCTGTGTCTGGTAAGAAAGGCACAGCCCGTTTGTTTTGTAGCGTCGCCCCATGGCAGGCCATGGCGTTTTGTCAGAATGTCAATTTTGGCTCGCGAGAATCCTTTATTTGGCCCCAAGGCCGGACGTAGGGGAAAATATGCGATTCTCGTGCGTGGGCGGGGAAGCGATTTGTAAGCCATACGCGGTCTTTGCCTTTCACTGTGCGGGGTGGAAAAGCAAGGCATCCGGAAGCTGAAAAAAGAGGGAGTAAGCGAGGGAACGGCCAAAACCGGATGGTTTGTCATCCGTTTTTTGCCGGTGTCTACGTGGAAGATAGAGAAAAATTATCTTGCAAACGCACGTTTATACATTGCTTTCCGGCCGGTTTTGCATTCGAAAGCTTACGATTGTCGCACGGCATGAGGAGAAAAAAAAGTGTTTTCTGCTCCGAACGAAAAATTAATCTCTTGAGATTGATTTCTTGTTTTGCTTAAGAAAATTGAAAAACAGGCCAAAAGTGTGAAAATATATATAGAAGTAGACGCAAAAAAGCCATGAAACAGGGATAAATCCCGCTTCCCTTCGAACTTAAAAATGCCATAATGCTTTCATTTTGTCTGTTGGAAGGTTGAAATGACAAACAAAACGTAGATTTTTTGCCTTGACGCATCCGGCCACGTCCTTTTGTCAGGAACGTGGCCGGATGTGGTTGTTTATGGCTCGATATGGGAGAAGTTGTTCACTTCACCAGTACCTTGTTTCCTTTGATGACGTACATGCCTTTTTTCAGTTCTTTCAGAGCTTGGGATGCTTGCACGTTTTGGCGTACGAGTTGTCCATTAAGGGTGTACACGTCTACCTGGGAATCGCCTGTGGGGGTAATGCTCGGGATGCTGCTGCCGGAGGTCGTATTCACGTAGAGGGACACCGGTTGTTGTCCGCTTTTTGTAGCAAGCGAAACGGGGCGATGAGGCATTGTATTGGATGGTGCGGTTCTTGTAAGCGTTGTTTTGTATGGAAGCTCGTCCTTCGCTTACGGTGATGGTCCACTGTGCATTGTCGCTTTCAGTTGATGCCGCGCCGTGCAGTTTGTTGTCGTTCGAGGTCAGCGACAGGTAAACTTGCGATGCGGCGTCATACAAGGTGTAGGCTCCTTTCGTTCCGCCGAGAATCATTTGGTAAGGCAATCCTTCACGGTCTACCTCTGTGTGTATCTTGTTGGCTTCGAAGGTAATGCAGCAAGAACTTCTGAAGTCCTTTTGGATGGCTCCCATGGCGGTAGACTTGTCCTCGCATACAATCAAGTAACGGTTTCCGGTTTGGAGTTCTTCCGCCGATGTGACTTTACGGAAAATTTGTATGCCCTCGTCTGGTGTGGTGTCGATGAGGGTGTAGGAAGCATTCACCGTCCCGCTCGTTTTATCATCTTTCATAGCGTAAGCTTCGATGGTGGTAGGTTCGGTGATTTCCACATAGACGGGTGGTTCTTCCGTACGTAGGTTACCGCCGTTCAGGGAGTAGACGATATAAGTACCCGCCGTGGCCGTATTGATCGTGACAATGGTTCCCTTGTCCACTCTGCCGGGTGTAGGGGTAAAGGTGGGGCTTTCCACGTCTGTGGCTGGAGGAGTCACTTCGCCGCCTTCATAATTGTCCGGGTCGAAATCCACGTGGGTCTTCTCGCCCCAAACGTATTGTTCCAGTCCCGGAAAGTCGATGTAAGGGTTGCGGTTGCCTTGTATGCCGTATACCTTATTGTTACGGGCTGTTTCTTTTTCGCTGACAGGGTCTTCCGCAGCCCAACGCAGCAGCATGTCGAGTGCCCATTGGGCAAAACCCGGATAGCTTTTGCCGTCCAGCATGTCGCTGTTCCAAGTGGTTATTCGGTTTTCGTAACAGGTGACCATATAGAAATAGGAGCGTGCGAAGTCTCCTTTGTATTCATCAGCCGGTTCGAACACGATGCCGCTGTAGCCGCTGACGGTGCTTTTCCCGAGTTTGCTGAACCCTCCGTTCGATTTGTATTTCTCGCCATTGGTTTCACCAAAAGGGTAGTTTCCTCTTTGGTTGTTCACATATCCGTCTGTGGGGGTACAAGTGGAATAAGTCTGTATACATAGGATAGTCATCATTGAACCAGCTTTTTGGGGAATGAGTGTTCCCGGTTATAGCAGTCCTCTTCCTTTTTATAAGTTCCGCATTGGTCGTCTATGAAGATGAAGTCGGAGCTGGAAGAATACATATCCCAAACTCTGCCGTCTTCACGTACATCTGTTTTTTGCATGTCCGTCCAAAGCTCTTTGTAACTTCGCTCCGTGTGTTCGGTAATAATGGAGAAGAGGGCGGTTTTCAGTCCGGAACCGTGAGTGCCTGTCGCAAACTCGTAATAACCAGCAGGGATTTGTGCCCATAACTGGAACAGGACGCAGAGGAGCGTCAGGAAGATAGGAGTCTTTTCATGACTTGTTATTTTATATTAGCTTGCTAATTTACAGAAATTATCCTTTTCGAATGGGTTTGGAGCATATAAATTTTATGATTTAAGGAAATGCTGTATGGAAAATCTTCCCCAGATTTCATTTCTATTATTTGAAACGGTATTTTTAAGAATGTGAAGTCTTGGAAAATCTGTCTGTAGCTCTATCATATAAAATGTGCAAAACGGCTTTTTCAATCCGTTTTGCACATAATGAATTAACCGGAAGAGGTTCCGGACTTGTTTTTAGTCGCGGTTGGCGCGCTTACGTTCCGTATGGTCGAGAATAATCTTACGCATGCGCATACTTTTGGGCGTTACTTCCACGTACTCGTCTTCGCGAATATATTCCAAGGCTTCCTCCAACGAGAGGATGGTGGCCGGAACGATACGGGCCTTCTCATCGGAGCCGGAGGCACGCATGTTGGTCAACTGTTTGCTCTTGGTAACGTTCACCACCAGGTCGTTTTCGTGAATATGTTCTCCTACGATTTGTCCGGCGTAGACCGCATCCTGCGGTTCGATGAAGAATTTGCCTCGGTCTTGCAGGTTATTGATGGCGTAGGCGAAAGCCGTTCCGCTTTCGAGAGCAATCATTACTCCGTTGCTTCGGCGGCTGATGTCGCCTTTATAAGGTTGGTACTCTTTAAAGCGGTGAGCCATGATAGCTTCTCCCTGACTGGCTGTCAGTACATTGGTACGCAGACCGATGATACCACGTGAAGGCATGTCGAATTCGATGTCTACGCGGTCGCCCCGTGTCTCCATAGAGGTCATTTCGCCTTTGCGGCGCGTCACCATATCGATCATCTTGCTGGAGAACTCTTCGGGTACGTTGATGGTCAGCTCTTCAATCGGTTCGCAACGCTGTCCGTCTATTTCCTTGTAGATGACTTGGGGTTGTCCTACTTGCAATTCATATCCTTCGCGGCGCATGGTTTCGATGAGCACCGAAAGATGGAGCACACCGCGTCCTGCCACGCTCCAACGGTCGGTGTATCCGTCTGGCATGGAGACACGTAAGGCGAGGTTCTTCTCCAATTCTTTTTCCAATCGTTCGTTGATGTGGCGGCTGGTGCAGAACTTGCCTTCTTTTCCGAAGAACGGCGAGTCGTTGATGGTGAAGAGCATACTCATGGTCGGTTCGTCGATGGTAATGGTCGGCAACGGTTCTGGGTTTTCATAATCGCAGAGGGTATCGCCGATTTCAAAGTTTTCCAAACCGACGATGGCGCAGATGTCTCCCGAAGAAACTTCGGCTGTTCTTTGGCGTCCCATACCGGTAAAAGTATGCAGTTCTTTGATTTTGGTTTTCTCCCGACTACCGTCGCGGTGGCAGATGGTGATGTTCATGCCCTCTTTTCAGGGTGCCGCGATGTACGCGTCCCACAGCGATACGTCCGGTATAGTTAGAATAATCCAACGAGGTGATGAGCATCTGCGGTGTTCCTTCTAATTGTTGGGGAGCCGGGATATGCTCTACAATCTGGTCGAGCAGGTAGAGGATGTCGCCGGTCGGTGTTTTCCAATCCTCGCCCATCCAGTTGTTTTTAGCCGACCCGTATATCACGGGGAAATCGAGCTGTTCTTCTGTCGCGTCCAGATCGCACATGAGGTCGAACACCATTTCGTACACCTCTTCGGGACGGCAGTTCGGTTTATCCACTTTGTTGATGACCACGATGGGCTTCAGGCCTATTTCGAGTGCTTTTTGCAACACAAAACGCGTTTGGGGCATCGGGCCTTCGAATGCGTCTACTAATAGGATACAGCCGTCGGCCATATTCAGCACACGTTCCACTTCGCCGCCGAAGTCGGAGTGTCCCGGTGTGTCGATAATATTGATTTTCGTACCTTTATAATTAATGGAAACATTCTTGGATAGAATGGTGATACCGCGTTCGCGTTCCAGTTCGTTGTTATCCAGCATCAATTCACCGGTCTGCTGATTTTCGCGGAACAGGTTGCCCGCCAGCAGCATCTTGTCCACCAACGTAGTCTTTCCATGGTCTACGTGGGCAATAATAGCAATGTTTCTAATGTTCTGCATACTTTTTACCTAAAATAACGGGGCAAAGTTACTACAAATAATTGGAAAAGTGCGGAGTAGGGGCAAAAAAAGAGGAAAAACTTTTGGTGTGAAAGGAAAATGTAGTACCTTTGCAACCGCTAAGAGTATTAATGGTTTTAAAAACTTGATTTTATGTATTTAGACTCAGCTAAAAAGCAAGAAATCTTTGGACAGTACGGGAAGTCTAACACTGATACTGGTTCTGCAGAGAGCCAGATTGCATTGTTTTCATACCGTATTTCCCACTTGACGGAGCACATGAAGCAGAACCGTAAAGATTATAGTACTGAAAGAGCTTTGACTATGATGGTAGGTAAGCGTCGCGCTTTGTTGAACTACCTGAAAGACCGTGATATCGAAAGATATCGTGCCATCGTCAAGGCTTTGCTTGCGTAAGTAATTTTGCGGTCCGCACTGAAGATTTAACCGCCTTCCTGATAGGGAGGCGGTTTTTTTTTATTATTTTTGCACGCGAACCAGAGTTTAAATTTTATATTATTATATCAGACATGAATAAAATAAAGAATTATTTGCCGGATGCGTTGGCCGTGGTGTTGTTCATCGCGATAGGCTTTTTGTATTTTTCCAGCCGGTGACCGAGGGACTGGTTCTTACGGGACATGATCATAGCGGAGGTATCGGTGCGGGAGTAGAGATGCAAGAATATCAGAAACGCACGGGAGAACGCACCCGTTGGACGAATGCTCTGTTTTCAGGAATGCCTACTTATCAGATGGCGCCGAGTTATGATTCTATCGACACGTTGGTGGGATTACAGAAAATCTACCAGTTGGGTATGACCGGGGTGGTCATGTTTGTCTTCGTCATGCTGCTGGGCTTCTACATCTTGCTTCGTGCATTCGATTTCAAGGTTTGGATGGCGGCGTTGGGTGCTGTGCTGTGGGCCTTTTCTTCCTACTTCTTTATTATAATAGGTGCCGGGCACATTTGGAAAGTCATGGCTTTGGCTTATATTCCGCCCACGATAGCTGGTTTGGTGTTATGCTACCGTGGTAAATATTTGTGGGGTGGGGTAGTAACGGCTTTCTTCCTGGCTTTGCAAATCATGTCCAACCATGTGCAGATGAGTTACTACTTCTTGCCGGTAATGGGATTGATGGCTTTGGCTTATCTGATTCGGGCTGTGAAGGAAAAGAAATTGGCCGGTTGGTGCAAGGCTACCGGAATGTTGATTGTGGCCGGTCTCATCGGAGTGACCATCAATTCGTCCAATCTTTATCATACTTACCAATATAGTAAGGAAAGCATGCGGGGAAAGAGCGAATTGACGTACAAGAACAAACAGAATCCCGGAAACCAGACGAAAGACGGACTGGAGCGCGATTACATCACGCAGTGGAGCTATGGTATAGGGGGAGACATGGTCGTTGCTTGTGCCCAATGTAAAGGGAGGGGCTTTTTACCTTTGACTGCCAGTGAGAAAGCCATGGAGAAAGCTAATCCGCAATACACGCCCGTCTATCAGGCTCTGACTCAATATTGGGGCGAACAGCCGGGAACGAGTGGGCCGGTGTGTATGTAGGCGCCTTCGTACTGATGCTGTTTGTCTTGAGTTTGTTCGTGGTGAAAGGACCGATGAAATGGTGCCTGTTGGTGCTTACCGTCTTTTCCGTTATGTTGTCGTGGGGGCGTAATTTCATGGGACTTACGGATTTCTTCCTCGACTATGTTCCGATGTATGACAAGTTCCGTGCCGTGGCGTCCATATTGGTGGTGGCAGAGTTTACGATTCCGTTGTTGGCTATGCTGGGATTGAAAACGGTTTTGGAACAACCGGAAGTATTGAAAGCCAAGTTGAAATATGTGTATATCAGCTTTGCCCTGACCGGTGGCTTTGCATTGCTGTTTGCTTTGATGCCCGATGTCTTTTTCGGAAACTATATTTCGTCGTCCGAGATGACGATGCTACAGGATGCGGCAGGGAAAAGGCTATATTCCACAGGATATGTTGGGCGGTATCCTCGGTAATTTGCATGATATGCGTAAGGCGGTGGTTGTGGCCGATTCCTGGCGCAGTTTCATCATCGTGGCGATAGGGCTGTTGTTGTTGTTGGCTTATAATGCTCGGAAAATCGGTGGAGGAGTGTTGGTTTGTGCCGTGTTTGTGCTTTGTCTGTTCGATTTGTGGCAAGTGGACAAGCGTTATCTGAACGACGGAATGTTCAGCGAACCGCTACAGACGGTGAACACGGTGGCCAAGACCCAGACTGATGAAATGATTCTGCAAGACCCGGACAAGTATTATCGTGTGATGAACCTGGCGGGAAGCCCGTTCAACGAAAACAGAACTTCTTATTATCATAAGAGTATCGGAGGTTATCATGCAGCCAAACTTCGGCGTTATCAGGAGATGATAGAAGAACATATCGCTCCGGAAATGGGACGCTTTGCCCGTGCTGCTGCAGCTACGCAGGGCGATTTGACCCGGGTGGACGGTGATACGATCTTTCCGGTGTTAAATATGCTTAATGTGAAATATGGCATAATGGGGCAAGAAGGCAGAGAGACTTTCCCTGTGCCTAATCCCCATGCTTACGGTAACGGGTGGTTTGTAAAAGACGTGCGTTATGTAGCCAATGCAGACGAGGAGATTTTAGGCTTGCATCAGGTGAATCCGAAAGAAACGGCTTTGGTGGCTGAAAAATATAAAGATGTATTGGGTGGGACGGAAGGCCGGCAGCCGATAGACTCACTGTCAACGGTGAAATTGACTGCTTACGATGCTAATGCTTTGACGTATGAAGTCAATTCACCAAACGGCGGAGTCGTTGTATTCTCGGAAATTTATTATCCCGGTTGGCAGGCTACGGTAGACGGTCAGCCGGTAGAAATAGCTTGTGCCGATTACATCTTGCGTGCCATCAAGGTCGGTCCCGGGAAACATACGGTGGATTTCAAATTCGATCCGAAGAGTCTGCATGTGACAGAGACAGTAGCTAATGTGTCGTTAGTGGTATTGATGTTGGTGTTTTTGGGCTTGGCCGGATGTGCCATAGTGCGTAACCGTAGACGGGAGCATCGCGAAGTTTAAACCGTGTCGGGGATAATTCCATAAGCAGATTGCGGGATGAAATAACCCGCTTGGCGGATTTCATATAAAACCGGAGGCATATTTCCATTCGAGAAATATGCCTCCGGTTTTTTGTGGGCTATAATGAACAGAAGAACGGGACGAGGAACGGAACGGTGAAGTCGATCGTCAGGCCATGATAAATGGAAAGGGGGATGAAGGTCTGTCCGCTCGTGCGGGATATTATCGGAAGAGTGGTGTCCCCCGTTGTGGCTCCTCCTACGCTGATGGGAGCCAACGGACCGAAAAACTGCCGGAACAGC
>VOFF01001071.1_pt1 | contig 62000 bp, 96 predicted proteins | sample 5384061 | NCBI WGS metagenome assembly VOFF01 (sample SAMN12384725, study PRJNA508395) | human gut metagenome | isolation source: healthy gut E | host: Homo sapiens | reverse complement strand
ACAATCTGTCCTTCCTCCATGGCTTCACCCATTTTCGGCATATTGATCACTTTTGCCATTTTCTATTCCTCCTTATTTTTTTCATTATGCGTTTATCATCTCTTTTTACCCTTACGGCGATTTTTTCCGGCGACAGCATCACCCAATCTTCCAGTGTCGGTGCGGCAGGGATAATCGTATCTGGCAGCGTGCACCTCTGAACCGGCATCTTTAAGTCTTCAAAGCATGTCTCTGATACTTGGAATGCGATTTCTCCGGTGATGCCATAGGTCTCTGTGAATTCATCGACAAGCAAGAGCTTTCCGGTCTTTCTAACCGATGCCGCCACCGGCCCCAGGTCAAGGGGTCTCAGGCTTCTGAGGTCGATCAGTTCCATGTGGATGCCTTCTTCTCTGAGCTGCTTAGCCGCTTTTGTCGCTTTCAAAATTGCCGTACCAAAACCGACCACGGTGAGTTCATCACCCTCACATACCACTTTGCTCTTTCCGATGGGAACGACAAAGTCGGGATCCAGCGGCACTTCTGCCTTCATTCGGTAAGCCCCGGCTTCCTCGCAGAAGAACACGGGATCGTCGTCGCGCAGCGCCGCCTTGAGCAGCCCTTTTGCATCCTCCGGAGTCGAGGCGCAGACTACTTTCAGTCCCGGAAATCCTGCGTACAGGCTGTAAACCGACTGGCTGTGATGAGGGCCTGATCTGGTGCCTCCTCCGATAACAGTCCTGACGACGGCTGGCATACAGGAGATCTGCCCGCCCGACATGTATCTGTATTTTGCAAGGTGGTTTACGATAGGATCCAGGGCACACATGCTGAAGTCCATCTTCATGATGTCGATGATCGGTCTCCAGCCTCTTATCGCGGCGCCGATGCCAAAGCCCACGATGGCATTTTCAGATAAGGGCGCGTCAATCACACGATCCGGTCCGTATTTATGATACAGATCGCCGGTAACTCCATAGGCGCCTCCCAAGATGCCAATATCCTGGCCCATCATGATGACCTTCTCATCCCGCGCCATCTCTTCATCCAAGGCAAGCCTGATTGCCTGCATATATGTCATCTTCTTTGTTTCCATTCTCCTAGCCCTCCTTATCCTAGCATCCGGCATAGATATGCTGCATTGCGACTTCAGGTTCACTGTATGGCGCATTCTCCGCATATTCCCAGGCATCCTGCAATAACGTTTCAACTCTGTCATCAATCGCTTTCAACTGTTCATCAGTCACATGATACTGTTCTTTTTAATTTTGCAGTTAACAGCTTGATGGGATCTTTCGCAAACCATGCCTTCTGCTCTTCAGGATCTTTATACTTCGTACCGGATTCATTGGGGCCGTGTCCCATCTTCCTCCAAGTCATGATTTCTAAAATCATCGGTCCATTGCCTGCCCTGACATATTCCGCCGCTTTTTTCGTCGCTTCATACACTTCTTCCACGTCATTACCATTTTCCACCGTAACCCCTGGGATGCCAAAGCCCTGGGCACGAGTGCTCAGCCTGTTGAGTCCCGTCATCTTTCTGAAGTCTTCCGAAATGGCGAAGAAGTTGTTCTGAATGATGAATAACACTGGCAGCTTGAATGCCGCCGCCATGTTGACGCCCTCATAGAATGCCCCCTCACAGGTGGAACCGTCTCCGGAATAAGCGACAGCGATATTCCCCTTCCCTTCTTGTTTGAAGTCGTAAGCAAAACCTACAGGAACTGTATAGCAAGGTCCCAATGTTCCTCCCAGGATGTACAGGTTCTTTGCTGCATCAACAAAGTGGGCTTCTCCCGCTTTCCCCCTTACAGGTTCCAGTTGCTTTCAGCAACGTCTCCGAAAGCATCGCCTTGATATCACAGCCGCGCATCAGGATATGTGCGTGAGAACGGTGATGGGGGCACACGATATCGGTCTCACGAAATACCTTCATGGTTGCAGTTCCCACGGCCTCTTCTCCTATTCCCAGATGTGTCATTCCTAAGGGTTTACCATTGACATAGGCATCCCACAAAAAGCTCGTCAAATCTGCGGCTCTTTACTAAGTTCTCATAAAATTCAAGCAGCAAAGCTAAATCTGCCATATTTATTCCTCCGTTTCTCGATCTAACTACGTTACAAACGATCTCTCTCGTAATAATATGTTACTCGCCAAACCTTTCTTTTTCAAATACACAAAATTTATACTGTTTTATTCCCATGAATTATACGTCACTTCTATCGGTCACGGTCTGATAATCGCCCGCGTAATCTTTCTGTCCGCTGAAAGCTGAAGGGCTTCACCGATTTCTTCCAGGCGAAAGCTTCTGTCAGAGAACTCCTTAAACGGATATTTGTCCTGGTACTTTTCGAGAAACCGCAGGGATTTATATAGATATTCAGGAAGGTATCTGCATACACCGTAAACCGTAATGGCTTTTCTAGTGATATATCCCGGTGAGATTTCGGCGCTGACGCCTGTCGAATTAATTCCGATCACGATGTACCTGCCCATGATCGCCAGATGATGAATTCCTTCCTCAAAGGCGCCTGCAAAGCCTGTAACCTCCAGGGCAGCCTCTGGTCCTTTTCCTTCCGTATATTCTTTGACAAGAGCTTCACGTTCTTCAAGGGTCGTTTCAGATGCATTGATCACATAGTCAGCGCCGAACTTTTTCGCAGTTTCCAGCCTCTCGGACACCGTATCTATGATGATGACTTTCGCTCCTTTTTCTTTGGCAATGGCTGAAGCATAAAGTCCCAGTCCGCCAGCCCCTTGAATCAGAAGGGTCTCTCCGCTGACAAAGAGATGCCCTGTCCAGTCCGTAATAAACCTGTGAAAAAGCGCAATTAGCGCCTACTGCCAATTCATTCGGCACGTCGTCGGGGACTTTGTAAAACTCCTGTTCCGGGTAAATATAGTAGTGGGAAGCAAAAGTACCGCCAAAATACGGCCACTGGTCGGGGCTTGACCCTAAGTGGATATAGGCGTTTTTCACACAGATCGTAGCGTCCGATCTTGCACATCGGGCAGTTCTTGCAGGTGATGTAGTAAGGCGCTACGACTCTGTCTCCCTACATGTACCGAAGATCCCATACTATCTGTCGTCACGCCTTCTCCCAGCTGATAAATTTCACCGATAAATTCATGACCTTGGCAGGTCGGCTTGTCACTTAGACCAACCGAGGACGCGCCCTTCCAATTCTTAACGTCTGAACCGCAAATATTGGTGCAGATAATTTTAACCAGCACTGCGCCCTCGCTGGCCTCAGGAAGCTCGTGCTCCGTTATGCCAAACTTCTTCTCTCCCGAAAAAAATATACCAATTTACCTTTCATAGTTCACCTCATCTGTTATTTCAAAAGAACTGCTGCGCTCACCAGCACAGCAGCTTCCTCACATCATTGCTATTTACTTATTATAATCTGCAAAGGCCGCTCTCAGCTTTTCGACATCTTTCCTTGCCGAAGACGCATAGTCCTCTCCATCTGCATTAAAGCGCGGGCGTTCATAGAAGGTCTCAGAAATAATCCATCCTTCATATCCGATCTCTTTTATGGCTTTGTACCGATTCGTCAAAATAGGTGCAGCCTTCCCCTAAAAGGACGATCGGCGCGGTTTCTTTTGTAATAAACCCTTCTTCGTCTGCTAACGATTCCTTCATGTGAAAATGATCAATTCTCTCTTTCCCCAGTGCGCGAATCATATCCGGCGGATAGCCTGTTCCATACATGACCGGATTGTGTGTATCAAAGCAATACTTCAATCTGCCGTCAAATTGATCTGCAAAATCAATCTGCTGCTGCAGCGTGATATCCGTCTCCATTGCAATCGTCACGCCATATTCTTCTGCTACCTGGACAGCGTATTGATACATCTCATAAACATGCTGGTGCTGCGCCGCTCCATACATGCGCATTCCTTCAATCATCACGGTGGGGATGTTCATTTCAGAGGCTGCGATAATCCCCTTCTTTATGCTTTCCATGGCGATCTTTCCTTCTTGTGAGCGCAGGCTGCTTCTGATATAACCCTGGCGCACCAAAGTGTAAAGATGAATGGACTGAAGGGTGATCCCATATTTTTTTGCGAAGCGTTGAGATAATCTTCTTGAATCCATTTATTTGTCAGCGGATAGGATTTGTCGGTTCCGCCGCAATCTGCCAGCTGAATTCCTTCAAAGCCCGCTTCATGGGCCATCCTGATTGCAGAAGGACCCCAGCAGGGGAATCCAAATTCACAGACGCCGAATTTTATTTTAGACATGTTCTCTCCTCCTCAGACTACTTGACCATCATCGAAGCATTCTGCGCAGCCTGCATCGCACGGGTACCCGAGAAACCGCCGTCAATCGGAAGTACCTGGGCAGTAATCTGCCTTGCCTCCTCAGATACCAGGAACAAGTATCCGTTTACGATGTCCTGCGCCACATTGATTCTTTTGGTCGGCGTAATTCCAAAAGGAAATTGTCGTCAATCGCTGATGGGATGTGGCCGTTATTGTCTGTACGGGTAAAACCGGGGCAGACGACGTTTACATTGATGCCATATTCACCAACCTCAAGGGCGATTGCCTTTGACATGGCGATGATTGCAGACTTTGATCCTGCATAGATCGAACCGTTTCTTTCTCCTTGCAGCGCCGCAGTTGAAGAGGTGTTGACGATTTTACCGCCGGTTCCCTGCTTGATCATCTGCTTGCAGGCAAGCTGGGTCATATAGTACGTTGCTTTAACGTTCAGTTCGATGGATCTGTCAAAGGAGGCTTCATCTGTCTCCAGGAAAGGCAGTTTGCATCCCCATCCGGCATTGTTGATGAGAATATCCACCTTCCCAAACGCCTTTACGGCTTCTTCAAAGATCTTTTCGCGGTCCGCCTGGCTCGTAAGGTCAGCCGCCACTCCGATCACCTTGGCTCCGCCAGCGCTGACCTCCTTAACAACAGCCTGTAATTTGTCCGCGTCTCTATCTGCGAGGACGACACATGCGCCCTCTTCTGTAAAAGTCTTGGCTGCAACGTGGCCCATTCCGCCAGCGCCTCCGGTGATAATTGCTACCTTGTCTTTTAATCTCTGCATAATCATTTCTCCTTCTCTCCATTGTAATAAGTATCTTTCATAGGACCTACTACCATATCTCCCAGTTCGGCAATAAATCCGAACATCTGCCTGAAGTCATAGGTTTCCAATTCCAGGCCGCCTGTTTTGCTGAGGATATGAATCGGAATGTTCTTCTCTGCCATGATCCGGTCGATGATGCTGCGATCTGCAAGCTTCATATTGATATGATGAATACCGGGACCATGCTCCTTCAGCCAATCTGAATAAGGGTCTCCGCCATCTTTGTTCAGCGGCTCCACATATTCTAAGTCGATGCCCCCAAAATTGAGGCGCGCTGTTTTGATGTGAAAGTCTGCAGGCCTGCCATTATATGTGTTTTTTCGACACGGATGCCCTGTTCTGCCCTCTCTTTTTTGATGACTTGATGACGATGGTCTCCTCTTCAAGTTCAAAATAAGTCCTCAGATTTTCAAGCACCTGATCCACACTGTTTACGACACAGCCGACTTGAAATACAATTTCTACTTTTGTTTTTTCCATGTAAAACCTCGTCCTTTGCTATGGATTCTCTTGTAACTTGCTTCTGTCATCATACTACCACTTAAAAAGGGCAAGTAAAATAACGAAAGTTTTTAGAGGAATATTACTTTAAGCTATACGGTACGGCTAATCCGCTGCAAAATCCGGCGGATTCCCGGCTCTGGGGTCACTCGCCAGCGGTCCTACGACAACGCTTCCACATTCAAGAATGACGCCAAGCTGCTCTCTGAGGTCATAAAACGTGCAGCCTTTTCTGCTTCCGTCCGCAAGTACCGGCCCCATTTCAGCATAATTGAGCCTTGGAATTCCCATCTCCTTCATCTTCTGCTTCAACGCCGCCATATTTCCTACCTTTACGCCAAAATGATGAATGCCGTTTCCGTGTGCCAGGAGAAAATCCGCATAGGGATTCCCCGCGTCCTTATCCATCGGTTCGATGACCTCCAGGTCGAGACCCCCTATGGCAAAGCGCGTATACCGGTGGAAAAAGCCGCATTTCTTTTCATTGTAATTGAGTCCGTCCCAGCCGTCCTCCTCAAAGGCTTTCTTCGTCGATTTCATTACGATGGTACTTTCGTCAAAGTCAAAGATGTCCTTCCAGTTTGCCAGCGTCTGCTCCAGATCCTCCACGCATACACAGACCTGGAACAGCAGATCGATGGCAGGTTTCTCCTCATTTCTTTTAAACCCTTCATTTCTTGATCCAGGGTCGAGCCTGCCATAGGTCCGACCACCAGGCTGCCGCATTCCAGTATCAGTCCTAGCTGCTTTCTCAAGTCGTAGAAAGTGCAATTTTTCCTGGTTCCATCAGCCAAAACCTGCCCCATCACAGCGTGATTGAGAACAGGCACACCCATCGCTTTCATCTTTCGCTCAAGGGCAGGCATATCATCTACCTTTACCCCAATGTGATGGATGCCGCTTCCGCCGTTTTCAAAGAGAAAATCAGAAAACGGAGACCGTGCTTCTTTGTCCATGGGTTCAATGATTTCAAAATCTATCCCTCCCAAGCTGAATCTACAGAACTTGTTGAAAAAGCGGCAATGTTTTTCATTGTAGTTGAACCCGTCCCATTGATCAAACTGGTAGGCTTCCTCCGTAGTTTTGATTACAATGCTTTCTTCGTCGAAGTCAAAAAATCTCCTTCCAGCCTGCCAGCAGTTTCTCCAGATCATCTGTCACAACTGCCACCTGAAAGATGAGCTCTATTTTTTTGGTTTTTTAGCCGTTCATCTCTATTGCACCTCCCTGATCATATGATTACTTTGCTCTTATTATAAAGTTATCAGCATTTCCCTTGACAATCAAATCACCAAATCGAATATCTGCGTATAACATTTATTCATAGATTGCTATTATTTTTTTGCACAATTTTACCAGTGCCTAGCAAATTGATTTTTCACTGAAAGCAGAATATAATTGATATACAAGTTACTTTACCAAACATTGAGCAAAATAGGGGAAAACAATATGGACATCAGACAATTACAATATTTCGTACAAGTTGCTGATTGCGGAAGCTACTCTTTGGCATCACAACAGCTGTTCGTTTCACAGCCGGCGCTAAGTAAAGCGATCAAAAGCATCGAAGATGAAATGGGATTTAAGTTTTTCTATACCTATCAAAGAAAGCAAAAGCTCACAGATGCCGGGCAGTCCTTTACGAGAAAACGGTCAACTTCCTGGAAAGTTACGACGTTTTGATCAATACGACTTATCTTGACGCCGGTGTTGATAAGGGCCATCTCAATGTCGGCCTTTCCATCATGGGCGGTCCTGCCCTGTTCTCGCATCTGCTGCCGACCTTCAAAGAAAAATACCCGCAGATCACAGTTTCGATCATGGAAAAAGAAACGAATATGCTCAAAGAGGAGATCCTCAAGAAGAATCTGGATCTTGCTTTTATCGATCTGTACCATATCAAAAAATCCGGAGGATACGGACAACTTCGAAATCTTCAAAATCGCTGCCAGCGAAATCGTAATTGTTGCCAGCAGGGAAAACGAGGTGGCACAGCTGAAAGAACTCCAGTACAGTGCCCTTAACAATCGAAATCTGATCTTGTTCAATGACGGTCACGAATATTCAGGACAGGTAAGAAACGATATGAAGCTGATGGGTGTCAAACCCAACGTCGTGCTTTCCAGCACACAGTGGGATTTCATCATGGACATGGTAGCCAACGATATCGGGATTGTCCTCTGCCCCTATTACATCTATAAAAAATACGACAACCCCAAGATCTGCTGTATTCCTCTGGACGAAAAAAATGGGCAGACGGGAAATCGGAATCATTGTCAGAAAAGAAAAATTACAGAACCAGAGCCTGTATGAAGTTTCTTGAATATGCAACAGACCCCGCCTCTTACGATGGAATTCAGAATCTATTCCCCTATAAAGAAGAACAGAGATGACATCAAAAAAGATAAACACGGTGCAGCAAATTGCCGCACCGTGCTTTTGTTCCCATAAAATTCCGAAATGTCAGCGCCTCTTTTTTGATGTATCCTAAAAAGAACCACAGTCAAAGGCAGAATGATGCTGTAAAAAAGCAAAGGGTCCGTAAGAAACCGCCGGAACACTTAGAATCGTCATCACGTAGATGCCGCAAGTATTCCATGGTATCAAGGGGAAGTCACTGCCCCTCCGCCCAGCAGCGTCACCGCCAGATCGGATCGGTCGATATTCCTGTCTGCATATGTCTTTTCATACATCTGACCCGGCAGCGAAATCCCCAGGTATTGATCGGGCAAAATCACATTCATACAGACACAGGACAGCACTGTCACCAATCCCAGGCTTCCCTTTGATTTGATTCTGTTGATCAGTGGCGTGAGCAGGGTTTCAATCTGCTTGGTGTGCTGCATGATGCCGCCGAATCCCATGGCAATGACGATAATCGAAATAGAATAGAGCATTTCGTTCATGCCCCCCTGCCGAAAAGCAGGTCATCCACCAGGGATTTCCGCTTTGGCAGAGGAATCCGTTGTAGCTGACGTTTAATACCTCTTCAATATCTATTTGCTGCAGAAAGAGGGCTTCAAACAGACCGCACAGGATACCTGCAAACATGGAGGGTATAGCGGGAAACTTCAGCAAAATACAGGCCGCCATCAAAGCCATCGGCAGCAGTTCAAGGAGTGAAATAGAAAACTGTCCCTTGATACTGTCAAGCAGCGATCCGATATCACTGTCCAGCTGCGTTTCTGCTCCGCCTGTATACTGTCTGCCTATGACAAAATAGCAGGCCATCGTTATGCAAAAAAGCGATGACGGCTGGTTTTGCCATCCTGCGTACAATCTGAAAGACGTTCTCGCCCACTACCGCTGCGGTCAGATTTGTCGCATCGGACAGGGGAGAAATCACCTCGCCCATATAAGAGCCCGATACGATGCAGCCTGCCACCACAGGGGCCGAGATATGCAGCGCCGCACCCATGCCCATAAAGGCCAGACCTACCGTGCCTATGGTTCCCCATGAGCCTATGGCGAAGGCTACGATGACACAGATTGTCATGGCAGCAGGCAGAAAATACCTGGCAGATATCATCTTCAATCCATAATAAATCATAGCCGGCACCGTGCCGCAGGCAATCCATACGCCGACGAGGACCCCGATGAGCAGCAGAATCAAAATGGCTTCCAGCGATTGGCTGATGCCTTTCAAAGCGCCTTCCAATATCTTTCCCACGAAAAGCCCATCCAAACTGCCACAAGACCAGCTGCCAGGCAGCCAAACATCAGCGGAATCTGTGGGTCAGCCTGATAATATACCATAGCGGTAAACATCATGATTACCATAAAAATTACGGTGATTAAGGGTTTATAAACTTGCATCTTATTCTTTTCTGCGTCCATACGATTACCTTCACTGCGTCAGTATCTATACGCCTGGCCTTTTTACAGTTTCCCTGCGATTTCTTCAATTTTTTCGAAAGCGGTTGTTGATCCCCGACTTTTTCATCGGCGGATCCATCATCTCCGCCAGCTGCACTAAGCTGGCCTCAGGATATTCCAGCCGCAGCTCCGCTACCGCCCGCAGTTTTTCCGGCAGGCATCCCAGTCCCTTCGTCTTCTGAATCTTTTTGATGTTCTTGAGCTGCCGCTGTGAAGCGTCCAGGGTTCTGTCCGTGTTGGCGTTGTCGCAGTTGGTTATGCGCACCGTCTCGTTGACCAGTTCTTTTTATCTTGACGTTTTCAAATTCTAACATCTGCGAGTGAGCGCCCATGATCGCAAGTGTGTCACAGATATATTCGGAACTCTTCATATATACAATATAGTGATTTTTTCGCTCCACAATCTTAGCTGATAAGTCCACAAAAGAATTAATCATCTTTTTCAAATCATTAGCAAGGTTCTTGCTGCTGCAGACGATCTCCAGATGATAGCTTTTTTCTGGATCGCTGATGGTGCCGGACCCCATGAAGATACCTCTGAGGTAAGATTTTCGGCAGCATTTGGTCTTAATCAAATCACTGTAAATACCGTCAGATATATAGTTGTTGCCCTCTCTGACGAGGAGAATCCCCGTCTCTCTGAGAATCTGTTCACTTCTCATGTTAGGGTCTATGGTCAAAAAAGATAGGCTCTGCCCTTCTTCGGCCCGGCAGCCTCCCAATCTCCAGCTCCGTATCCACCTGAAAATACTCCTTGATCAGCTTTTTTATAATGTCTGGCTACGGCAGGATTTTCTGTCGTAATGACGATTTTAAACTTGCCGCCTCCTGCCAATCTCAAGCTGCCTGACACCCGCAAGAAACCTGCAATTTCCGCCAGCTGGCAGCACTTTTTTTTCCGGCTCGATTCTGGCCAGCTCGTTTTTTGTCTCTGTCGCAAATGACATCTGGTTTTCCTCTCTCTGTAAATGTATCGTGCAAATCTGTCTACATTATAATGAGAGCGGCGACAAAAGTCAATCATACTAAAAACGCCCTGCAGTGTTGACATACCGGTTTCTTTAGCATTTTGCCCCAGCTTTAGCGGGCCAGACAAAAGGATTATTAGCAACTGGAGGAGTGAGAAAAAGTGAACGATGAAGCCTTACGATATATTCTTTTTGTTGGTTATCTCTTATAAATTCATATCCTTTTTGCTGTTTTTCTCCATCAGTGCCAGCACCGTCTGAGTTCTATCTCCATGCCAGCACGGAGCGCTTTCTCGTCACCGATGAAATTCCCGTTATGTAACGGAGACAGTGTTGCCCCTTTTGGTGCACAGCCAAGATTAAAGTATGCGCCCGGCACGGCTTCCGTGAAGAAGGCGAAATCGTCGGCGCCCATGCTGGTCTCTGGCATGTGGTGAACGGCAAATCCAATATCATCAGCAGCCTTTTCGACGATATCTATCACCCCGTCATCGTTGATCAGCGGAGGGAACGGTGTTTCCATCCATTCAAACTGTGCAGAAGCGCCATATGTAGCAGTTGTACCAGCTGCGATTTGTTCAACACGATTCTTTATCGAATCGAGAGTTTCATTGCTGACAGCGCGGAGGGTGCCCTGCATGATAACCTCTCCCGGAATAATGTTGCAGCCTGTTCCACCTTGAATACTGCCGATAGATACTACTACTGGATTCGTAGCCGCCGTAAAGCGAGTTGCTATGGTCTGTAACGTCATAATCATATCAGCAGCCACAACGATAGGGTCAATACCTCTTTCTGGCTGCGCACCGTGACATTGCTTTCCCTTTATCTCCATTGTAAAATCGTTTACTGCTGCATTCATCACCCCTCTGCGCAACACAATCGAACCTGTTTCAAAGGCAGGATCAACGTGAAGTCCGATCATGGCAGATACAGCAGGCTGCTGCAAAACGCCAGCCTCAATCATTTGATGCGCACCGCCAGTGGTCTCTTCTGCCGGCTGGAAAATCAATTTGACACTGCCGGTCAGTTGATCTTTATCTCATTTAAGACCATTCCGTTCCCAGCAGAATGGCTATATGCATGTCGTGACCGCAGGCGTGCATCACGCCAGGATTCACAGAAGCATAAAGGGACTCCTGTTGTCTCAGTAATTGCCAGGGCATCGATGTCGGCGCGGATGCCGATACAGCCGGATCCGTTTCCCTCTATCAGTGCGGCGATGCCATGACCTGCGATATCTCTCTGGTAAGGGATGTTGTGCGCATCCAGAGTCCTGCAGATGTAATTTGCAGTCTCTATTTCCTGTTCTGATAATTCAGGATGCCTGTGCAAGTGCCTGTAGATTTCTACCACCTCAGCATAGGTATTTTCAATCATATTTGTTAAGTCCATAAGACGGCTCCTTTCTGTAAAAACTAATTACTTCTTCCATTTTAATGAGCTGCCGAAGAAAAGTCAATATTGCAGCCTGGAAAAAGCTGTGACAAACGCATCAGAGCTGCCCCCTCTGCAGCCTGGCTCCTGTTACGCAAATGCCGCCTTGTTCCGTTTGCTTGCGTAACTGTTTTGCCGGATTTACCCGATTCTGCGTAACTGTCCTGCTGTAGCCTGGCTCCCGTTACGCAAATGCCGCCTTGTTCCGCTCGCTTGCGTAACCGTTTTGCCGGATTCACCCGATTCTGCGTAACTGTCCTGTCGTAGCCTGGCTCCCGTTACGCAAATGCCGCCTTGTTCCGTTCGCTTGCGTAACCGTTTTGCCGGATTTACCCGATTCTGCGTAACTGTCCTGCCGTAGCCTGGCTCCTGTTACGCAAATGCCGCCTTGTTCTGTTCGCCTGCGTAACCGTTTTGCCGGATTTACTCGATTCTGCGTAACTGTGCGGCAACAAACACGCTTCGTTACACAAAATGGCACATCCTTACATGCTCCGATGCCCTGCAGTGAATGGGCTGATGCGCGGCGAGACGGAAAAGCCAATGCACGCCAAAAGCCGCCTGTGCAGAATATCTTCTGCACAGGCGGCTCTATGGTTAAAATGTTATGTATATGATTATTTTCTTGGCGGCAGGCTGAGGATTTCTCTCGCTTCGTCTGGCGTTGCGATTTCTCTTCCCAGCAATTTTGCAATTTCAACTGCCTTCGCTACCATCTGGCCGTTGCTTTCTGCCAGAACGCCCTTTTCCATGTAAAGGTTGTCTTCAAAACCGACTCTGACATGTCCGCCTAAGCTGATCGTCGCAGCAGCGATGTGCCAAGCGTTCTTTCCCAGACCAGTTGCAGTCCAGGTGGAACCGGCAGGAATGGATTCAGCCATGAATACCAGGTCTCTGATGGTTGCAGTCATCTGTACGCCCAACACAAAGTCGAAGTGCATCGGATGCACTAAAAGACCCTTTCTGTCGGCTACTTTCAAAGCTGTATCAATCATGCCCTTGTCAAATACTTCCAACTCAGGCTTGATGCCCTTTTTCTTTCATGATTCTGGCAAAGTTCTCAATTGTAGTGTCTGTATTTGTGAAAATCTCGTCTCCGCCGAAGTTACAAGTACCGCAGTCAAGGGTAGCCATCTCTGGAGTTGGCACGATGTCTGTCGATTCTAATCTCTCCAAATCTGTCATTCCAACCGCTCCGCCAGTGGAAGGCTGGATAATAACGTCCGGGCACTCTTTTCTGATTGCGTCGACGCATTCCTGGAATCTCTCCTTGCTCTGCGTAGGCGTACCGTCATCCCATCTTACGTGAAGATGAATCAAAGCTGCGCCAGCATCGTAAGCTGACTTTGCTTCTCTGACGATTTCTTCTACAGTATAAGGAACGTTCGATTCTGTTCCTTTGTAACCTCCGCTCCGCAAATACAAGCACTGATGATTAATTTGTCCATTGGTCTTCTCCTTTTATTTAACTGAATTAATTATGACCTTTTCTTGCGCACCTCTACGCGTTTACCTCTATAAAAAACATTATGCCATGTGCATTCCTCTGAAAATAGAATCTCAGCACATGATTCAATGAACGTATCCTTGCGGCAACGTATTGCTATCCGCAATACTCCTTTGGTCGCCTTGCTCCCTCCGCTGTCCGTTTTGCCTAGCCAAGCACAGCTTGGGGCAAAAAGGCAACGCCGTAGGATCGTCACGTTCATTATACCATCAAAGATCGCGGTGTTCAAGGGTGACTCTATAGCCGTCTTCTTCAAAAACTTCAGCCATCTTGTTGGCCATAGTCACAGAACGATGCTGTCCGCCAGTACAGCCGAAAGCAATATTTAAATGGTATTTGCCTTCTTTTACATAGCAAGGTACGATAGTGTTAATCATCACCCTCAGCTGAGAAGCGAAAGTCTGGGAAATTTCATATTTCATCACGTATTGAAAAAACTTTCTTATTATTTCCAGTTAACTTTTTCAGGCTGGGCACGTAATAGGGATTGGGAATAAATCTCATGTCAAAGATTAAATCCGTTTCCATGGGAATTCCATTTTTATATCCGAACGAAGTCACGTTGATAGCAAAAGCGCTTTCCTGTTCCATACCCACAAAGAGCTTCTCCATTTCCAATTTGAATCCAGCTACCTTCATATTGGTAGTGTCTATGATAAAGTGAGCTCGTTTTCGCAGTTCTGCCAGCTTGTCCCTTTCCTCTTCAATGACCTCCCTGGTGGTGGAGCCTTCAGACAGAGGATGATTCCGCCTGGTTTCATTATATCGTTTAATCAAAGTCTCGTCAGAGGCTTCGATAAATAATACCTTGCACTCGATAGCCTCACTTTTCTCCAGATAGTCTAAACACTCACTGAGATCCGTAAACTCGCCGCCCCGCACGTCGACCACAAAAGCCGCTTTGTTAATTTTTTTTATTAGAGTACACTGTCAGATCTATGAAGTTTCTGATCAGCGCCGGCGGCATATTGTCAACACAGTAATAGCCCTGATCCTCAAACCAGTCCGCAGCATTGGTTTTCCCTGCGCCGGAAAGTCCTGTAACAATCACTACCTTCATCTTTTTCCATAGATACTAAATCTCCTCAATGTTTACAATGCGGGATACATCCAGTCCCGCTTCAAGTGCTCTATCGACGCCGCCCATAAAACTGCCGACACGATCCGGCGTATGGGCGTCACTGCTGACGATAAACTCCGCCTCGGTTTTTAGCAGATATTTTTTGATTTCTTCTGTCGTCAGATGAGCGTGCCAGGTGCTGATTTCCATCAGAGTTCCCGTTTCTGCACAGGCCTTAGCAATGGCCGCAATATCAAAACGTCCCTTTGTCGCCGGGATGGGTCAAAATCTTCAGATCGTTCTCGTAAAGAGCTTTGATGGTCATGTCGGTATTCTTTATCAGCAGCTTCTTACCGTAAAAGCCAGGTGCCAGATGATGGGCGTCCAGCCAGTTTCCAACACAGTAGCCGTGAGGAATTCCATAGTGATATCCTCCCAATACAAAGTCAAAGTCACTGAACTCCGCTTTTGTCACATCGAGATAATTTCCTGATGAAATGATATTCGCTTCCACACCCAAATAAATGGAAAGCTGCGGATAAAGCGGTTTCAGCCTGTCAATCTCCGTCCTCATCACAGGAAAATCGCTGCGTTTCACACCATAGGTCAGATGACCAGGACCATGGTCTGTAATAGCGAGACCCGTAAGCCCTGCCGCGATGGCCGCCTTCACGTTGTCCTCAATAGATCCTTTGCCATGAGAAAAGGTCGTATGGGTGTGATAATCAAAAGGTCATCTTGTACTTATCTTTCGTCGCCAATAATTCTTACCTCCGGTTCCAATCTTACCCCAAATTTATCATATACAGTATTCTGCACCAAATGCATCAAATCTATGATATCTGTTGCAGTAGCGCCGCCTTTGTTGATGATAAAACCGCTGTGGAGATCAGAAACCTGTGCGCCGCCTACGGTCGCGCCTTTGAGTCCAGCGTCCTGAATCAGCTTGCCGGCAAAATATCCAGCAGGTCTTTTGAAGAAGCTGCCTGCACTTGGATACTGAACCGGCTGTTTTTCATTACGGCGTTTGGTCAGTTCTGCCATTCTGCCAGCAATCTCCTCGTGGTTTCCTTTCTTTAGTTTTAAGGTAACCGTTACTGCCACGTCTCTAGTATCTTCCAAAATGCTGTGTCTATAGGAAAGATCCAAATCTGCGGCATTGATGCTGATTGTTTCTGAACCATCATTTTTAACCAGCGTTACGCTTTCTACAATATCTTTTCATCTCACCGCCATAAGCGCCTGCATTCATGAAAATCGCGCCGCCGATGCTGCCGGGAATACCGCTGGCAAATTCAAAACCAGTCAAGTCGGCAGCCAAAGCTACCTTTGCTACTACGGACATCAGTGCACCAGTACCGCAAATCAATCGCTCTCCTTCAACGGTGACTTTGTTGAAAGCTTCCCCCAATTTAACCACTATGCCGTCAAATCCTGAATCCTTGATCAGCGTATTGGAGCCGTTGCCAAGGACAATATATTTTTCTTCAGTCTGTGGATCTCCCCCATGATTTCACGCAGCTCTTCCACGCTTTCTAAAATCACCATCTCTCTCGCCTTTCCCCCGGCTTTAAAAAGATGTAAACTCTCTCATATCTACGTTTTGCAACCTCTCCATCTACAATACATCCTTCCTATTTATGTCATATTTATTAAAGTCCTCATACGCAGTTGTCGACGTCGGTAAATTCTTCTTAACCAGCTTTTTCGTGATAAATTTCCTCGTATAATAGTAGAAAACTGCGAAGACCGGCACGCCCAAAACCATTCCCAGGAACCCAAAGAGTCCGCCGCCTACGATGATGGCGAACATGACCCAAAAACTTGCCAGACCGGTAGTGCCGCCCAAAATTTTGGGACCGAGGATATTTCCGTCAAACTGCTGCAAGACGAGAACCATGATTAAAAAATAGACCGCTTGCAGAGGGCTGACCAGACAGATGATAATCGCTGACGGAATGGCACCGATAAAAGGTCCGAAAAACGGGATGATATTCGTTACCCCGATGATGGTGCTGACCAATATTGTATACGGCAGATTAAGAATGCTCATGAGGATAAAACAGAGCACGCCGATAATCGCCGAATCCAGCAGCTTGCCATTGATAAAACCTCCAAAAGTTTTATTGGTAAAGTATGCAAATTCAAAAACGGCATCGGACCGTTCCTTATTCATCGTAGCTGATATGATCTTTTTCGTCTGCGCTTTGAACAGTTCTTTGCTATTGAGGACATACACACAGATGATGATGCCAATCAAAATATTCAGCAGCGTTTTCAGTGTGACGATGACGCCTTGCGAAATCTGGGTCATATAGACGCCCAGTCTCGGCAAAAAAACTCATTCTGCGTCCACTCGACAAAGCTGTCACGTGCCTGCGCAACCAGACTCTCAAAAGCCTCCGCCACTTCAGGATATTTCTCGGCTGTAAAGGTATTCTCAGCCCAGTTAATCAAATCGTTCAGTCTGTCCGGCATGACCTGAACCAACCCCAGAATACTGCGGATTGTCTCCGGCAAGACCATGGCAAAAAGTCCGCCTACGACGCCGATCAAAACCACCAGTGAAATGACAGTCGCAATGACGCGAGAAAATTTCAAAGCGCCTCTTTTCGTTTTCCAACGAACGGCGGTCAATTTGTACACGCGGCGAACTGTCGCATTATATACTGGGCAGAGCAAGTAAGCCATAACCAGGCCGAAAATAAAAGGAGACAAAATAGTGTTGACTCTATCAAGATCTTCCCTTAATCCATCAAAATGGGTAATCATCTCGTACAGCACAATCAGTGCCGCCCCTGTAACAAAGACAGTCACGCCCAATTTCACATATCCATTTTTAAAACGTTCTCTCACCTAAACACCTCTATCGTCAAACCGCACAACAACTCTTTTCTAATGTTATACTACCACAAAGACGCAGTTTTTACCATATTATTTGTTTTTAGTATAATCATAAATTTTTTTTCAAATTTTTATGAATTCCCTCTTGACTTTTGCATACAAAGTCGTATAATTATTTTAACGTTCAAATATTTATTCAAAGGGAGATCAGAAAATGCAAAAATCAATTCATGTAGATTGTCCGACCTATTTAGAATTAGGACTGAAAAACGGTGAAGTCAGCACAGTAAATGGAAAAGAGTTAAATCACGAAGGCGTCAAACACGTCATCGATTATCTTTGTCAGGAAGTAGACGTAAAGGCAGACGATGTTCTAACAAAAAGTTAAATCAATCGGAAAAGACGAGGGTGCTGTAACGCTTAAACTCTATAACGGTGCCGTAAGTACTTTCTAAGAAAATGGAAATTAGTAATGGATAATTTTAAATCGTAAAAAGAGAATTGGCAAGTGCGCCCAATTCTCTTTTTTTCGTTCTCCTATGTCTGACAATCGTTTTGACTGTCTGCCATCAGCTTATTCAGCCTTAGATTCTCATAAATGACCTTCTCCGTGCCCTTTTTTTAGAATTCTGCCAATGCGCCATTGTACTCACTCTCCGTCAAGGTCAGAGGATACATGGCCTGTCCGCTGTACAGCAATTCATATTCCATTGCAGTTCTGGCAACGATTTCGCTGTATTGGTCGTAAGGGTAAATCCTGATCAGATGATTGTGAACATGAACAGCCCGTGCCAGGGGATCTGTGAGCCTGCCGTCGTGAAGGCGTGCGAACAGCCTTTGCAGTTCGCCCTCGATTTCTGGCGGCAATACAGGATTATAACTCAGGTGAAATAATACAGGCGTGCTCTTCCTGTATTCCGCCTCCTCCCCGCCGGACACTTTCTGATAAAACTTCGCCAGAGTCTGTGTCGAAAGTTCTTCCTGCAGGTCTAATAAACCTTCCATCAGGGGAAGCACATCCATCAAGTGAGTCACCATCAGATGCTCCTCCAAGGTGGCATCTAAGATGTATTCTCCTCCTGCAATCTTAGCCGCATTTTCTTCGTTCATCGGACTGCCTGAAAGCCGCATGTTCATGGTCACCCATTCTATTTTCATTTTTTTCTCTGTGTGTACCCTTATCCATACTTGAATTCTAACACAAAACCCCCTAATTTGTGCTATAATTAATAAAATATTTATGGAGGCTGCTGATGAAAATTTTATTACTGAGCGACACTCACGGACTTTTGGACAAGGTCTATGAGATTTATGGAAAACTGAATCATATTGATTTGATTATTCACTGCGGGGACTACCAGCGAGACGCGCATACCCTCGAAGATACCCTGGGAATCCCCATAGTCAGTGTAAAAGGAAACTGCGACGGCGCCTCTCGTCCTGACAGAGAAATCGTGGAGACTCCCGCCGGGAAACTGCTCATCACCCACGGCCATCTGGAGGGTGCCGGTTATGATTACAACAATCTGCTCTATCTTGCCGAAGAGAAGGACTGTATCGCCGTCTGTTTCGGACACACCCACGTACCTATGTGCGAGGACTTTGGCGGCATCTATCTGATCAATCCCGGCAGTCTGACAAACCCGAGAGACGGCAGCAACGGTTCCTACGCCATTCTCCACAGCACCGAAGAGGATTTTTATGCCAACATCGTCTACTACGATACCGTCTGCGGCAGTCAGAAAAAGAAAAAAAGCCCCAGGGAGGCTTCATCCGGGGGCTGCTCAACTACAGCGACCGGTTTTAAATACGAAACATGGACCTGCTATGACTTAGCAGGTCCATTCAGCCTCGTTTTTCGTATATCTCTATAAATAAACAATTAGTTTTTCAAATCTCCGCTCTTATATTTGTCACGGATGGTTCTCCAAATGCCCATATCGAAATCAAATCCCCTAACGCCTTCAAACTTGTCAGGATCAAAGACCGGATCAAGCCCCTGCCTTTTCTGCTCTTCAAAATCCTTTAGCAGCTTAATCGCCACTCCTGCGCTTGCCAATAAGAAGATATAATTGATCCACGTTGCTGATCCCAGCAATACGTCGCCTAATGCCCACGAAGCATCTAACGACATCGTAGCGCCAAATATCACGCCGCCGATAAAGCACATGTGTACCAGATATTCTGCCCATTTAGGAAAATTCTTCTTCTGAAAGAAGTACATCACCGCAGAAACCGTACTATAATTGTGGTTCATAATCGACGTAAAACCGAAGAAGAAAATTGCAATGGCGATAAATTGTGAACCCCATGGCATGACGGTTTCCATGGCTCTGGCAACCCAGACCGGTCCCGCTTCAATGGCTTCGCCCAGTCCCATATAGAGCATATTTCCACTTCCGTCCTGTACATTGTAGCATCCCGAAACGACCAGCATCAGCCCCGTCGCAGTACATACGAACAGCGTGTCAATATAGATTGAAAATGTCTGTACGAGCCCCTGCTTTGCTGGGTGGGACACTTCTGCTGACGCAGCGGAAGGCGTTGCCGTTGTAAGTCCTGTCTCTGACGAAAAAAGTGCTCTTTTCGTTCCCCAAATCATTGCGCTGCCCATGGCTGCGCCAATCATCTGATCCTTTCCAAAGGCTCCTTTTTACAATTGCTGCAAAAGCATCAGGAACTTCCGTTATATGTGCAAAGATGATCACCAGCGCAACGCCAATGTATCCGACGGCCATAACAGGAACTACCAACTCTGCAACTCGACCGATCCTCTTTGCGCCGCCAAATATAACCGCAGCTAAAATGACTGCAATTGCGATACCGACTGCTAACTTGGGCGTGCCAAAGGCGTTAGATACAGCTACGGCAATATTATTCGAATGCAGACTGGATTGGGTAAATGGCATTGTTATCGCAAATAACACCGCTGTAAATGCTCCGAGAAACTTAAACCGATCCCCAATATAGTACATCCATCCTCCGCGATACTCACCATTGATGACTTTTTTATGAAGCTGCGAAAGGCTGCATTCTACGAAGGTTGTAATGGATCCGATAATTGCGATGACCCACATCCAAAAGATAGATCCCGGACCTCCCATGCATACTGCAGTCGCTACTCCGGCAATATTGCCCACGCCGACTCGTCCTGCAATCGCAAGGGTGAAAGCCTGAAATGAAGAAAGTCCATGCTCGGATTTTTTGCCGCTGAATAAGAGCTTAATCATCGTCGGAATCATTCTGATCTGTGTGCATTTCATGGCAAGGGTGAATAATAAACCTGTCCCTAACAGGAGTACAATCTGTGGCATCGACCATATATAACCATTTAAGATATTTAATAAATCCATTTTTCTCACCTTTCATTCTCTATAGTTTTAACATAGCCCTTACATAATCCATATCTGTTTTCGTTTCTGCTGCCAGAAAAGCCATATCCTCCGCTGTCATCTTATCCGCGGAAACTTTCTTTGCAGCTCTTTGAATGAGCGACTTTCGCATACGATCAAGATCTGCATCTTTATGTCTCACGAGACCTGCGTTTTCCGGTAAAATCAGATTTGTACCCGGAATATCTTCTTTCGGACTTCCGAAACGGATGTCGATGCCGTTCTCTCTGGCAAAGGTCAGCTGCGGTTGGATATGCTTTCCTGCACCCGTATACTCAGTTTCAGAAACCACTACAATTGCATCTTCCGGAAGTTCCTGAGCCAAAGAAAATGCCGCTGCCAGCGATGTATTTCCTGCGGGCCCTCTTTCAAGGCCTTCCAGCTGCGCCAGCATTTCGGTTATAAACATGACTTCTCCCTGTGTTGTCGTCACATACCTGTCCATATATCTCAGCGGGCGGGCCGCGCTTCTCGGTGTATCCGAGATATCAGGGTTAGACGCGTGAGGCACGCCGAATCCCGTATGACCTGTTGTACAGGACTTTCGGTTAAATGCCTTGTCTGATGCCATATGCAGTCCTGTCAGATCGATTGATGCCGCCACAATCTCTGTGTCATTTGCACCGGCCTTCAGCAGTCCTCTCGCAGTACCGGTGACCATACCTCCGCCTGCCTGCGTGCAGACCACCATGTCCGGGTCTTTTCCCAATTTTTTCACGACACTGCAATGCAATTTCATATCCCAGAGTTTCAACGCCTCCGATGCCAAAAGGAGAGTATAAAGACGCATTGAAGTATCCGGTGTCTTCGAGGATGTCCAGGAAGGAATAGAAAAAGTTCCGGACCTACCGTCAGCTGTACAACTTCCGCGCCCAGTGCCTCGCACTTTCTCGCTTTTTCAATGATTTCAGGTTGACCAATGCCGTTGGAATCATAGCACTCCTGAACGACAATACATTTCATTCCCTGCATCGCAGCCTGAGATGCAACTGCTGCACCGTAATTTCCGGAAGTTGCCGCCATAACGCCCCTCATATCCCAGCTTCTTCGCATGATGCACCGCCAAAGCTGCTCTCCTCGCCTTGAAGCTCCCGGAAGCATTGCACATCTCATCTTTCACAAATATCCTCGCTCCCATCCCCGGCGCCGCATATTTTCTGGAAAGCTTTGTGATATTTCTCAGTTCGATCAGCGGGGTATTTCCAACCGCAGTTTCCGCTTCGATTTCAATGCATTCTTGAATCGTGTATCCCGTATCCTTCATCAGCCCCTCATAATCGAAGGCAACGCTTCCCGATTCGTACTTATCAAAATCCATTCCAAGGGCTTTCTTTTGAATCTCGTTAGATCTTGCCATAACGGAATCATAATCTTTAGGCAACCGCATTATGCAATCCCTCCCATCTCTTCTCTCAGTTTTTTATCAATTTCAATGATCTCAGGCACAAATTTTCCATAGCTGTGAGTATAGTACGGCTCAACCTCGATGAGGCGGCCGTGCTCCGTTCTCCCCCACCGCCGTCCGGATCCGTACATCGTCGCCAATTTCTGCGTCATCCAATAGTTCTCCCTTCGTCCACATCTCAAGATCGCAATGCTTTGTGTCCTCCGGCAGCTTCGCAGTTCTTTCTTCTGCCCGAAGAACTACCCTGTGAATTCTGACCCATTCTCCTTTTTTTTGCCATCATGCTCTCCTTTCTCATTTAACAATTGCTATTACTTTCACTACTGTTTTATATACACTCAGAAAAAAAAAAACTGCCTGTTTCTTTCCTTACAGCCCTCTTACCTGGTCCACTGCCGAATCTGGGACCAGACCATTCTCTACGTCCGTAATCGATGCTTCCACAATATCCAAGGCATCTTTTGCTTCCTCCATCGTCATCGTCAACGGTGGTTCTACTCTCAATACACACCCGCTGAAAAATGCAAGGATCACGCCTTTTTCCCAGCATCTGTAACAAATTTTGCTGTCGTCTGCACATCTCGTTCCTTTGATTCACGATTCTTTACAATGTCCACACCGAACATCAGGCCGGAACCCCTGACATCGCCAATGCATTCATGACGTGTCATCATATCTTTGAATCGTTCCATCATATAATTGCCGACTGTCACTGCATTCTCCAGCAGATGTTCCTCTTCAATCACCTCAATAGATGCGGTTGCTGCCGCACAGGAAACCGGGTTGCCCGCAGTGTTGAAAAAAGTGTACAGGGGTATGCCATGCCTCCATGATTTCTTTTCGTCCAACAATGGCGCTGAGGGGCATTCCGGCTGCAATTGCCTTTCCTAAGACAATGATATCCGGGTCTATGTGAAAAAGCTCTGACGCAAACATTGCTCCTGTTCTCCCGAATCCCGTATGTACTTCATCTGCAATGAGGAGAATTCCATTTTCTCTGCAGATCTTTTCTACTTCTATGTAAAAAGCCTGTTCCGGAATCAGGATTCCGGCATCGCCCTGTATCGGCTCATAGATGACCGCTGCGATACTCTCCGCCGGCACGATCATGGTAATCAATTCCCCTGAAACTCTCCAGACATTCTTCCGTTCTTTTGCCGCGATAGCTATCTGGAAAAGGAATAAAATGCACATCAGGAACCAAGGAGCCCATTCCCTTCCTCATGTCAGAACCATATCCTGATACGCTAAGGGAACCAATTGTGGTTCCATGATAGGAATGGTAGAACGAAACGATATGATTTCTGCCAGTATAGGACCTTGCTGCTTTTATTGCTCCGTCAACCGAGGCCGATCCAGAAAGTGCAAAGGCAACACGTTTTTCAAAATCTCCTGGAGTAATCTCCACCAGTTTCTCCGCCAATTTCGTGTGTGGCACATGATACATGTACGCCGGTGTATAATGAATAAACCTGTCTACTTGCTCGTGAACTGCTTCTAATACCTTTTCATGATTATGGCCCACGTTAATGACGGCCGCGCTTGCCAGCAAGTCAATAAATTCGTTCCCTTCCACATCCCAGACGTGTGAACCTTTTGCCCGGTCAACTACTAACGGATAGTATGGAACCCTCGTCGTATAAGAAAGCAGTCTATCTTCCTTTTCAATAATCCTTCTTGTATTCTCAGTAATTTCCGTCATTTCCTTCTCTCCCTGCTAATTTACAATGAGTTTTATTCCCTTTGGTGCATCCAGCCTATTTACGATTTTACTTAAATCTGCTGCATTCACTTGACTAATGCCCTTCCATGGGTATTTGCGGTGCAGCCTCTGATACTTTGATTCTCCCAAACGGTGGTAAGGCAGAAATTCTATTGAAGATACCCCCAGCTGACGACGCATAGTTAACAATCGCCTGAAGAGCATCTTTGTTGTCGTTATGGTCAGGTATCACAGGAACCCTCACGATCACCGCCTTTCCTTTGCCAGGAGTTTCTCCAAGTTTTCATGGATGGGCAGTGGTGAAACCCCGTATGTGCTCTATGCTTTTCCTCATCCATGCCCTTGATATCAAATAGAATCAGATCACACTGTTCAAATACCGGCCATACAGCATCAAACTTTGCATACCCGCAGGTCATCAGCGTCGTATGAATCCCTTCTTCTTTCGCTGCCCATAGAAGTCCTTCAGAAAACGCCGGCTGCAGCAGAGCTTCCCCTCCTGATAAGGTCAGGCCGCCATTTGAACCATCATAGAAGGGCTTATCTCGCCGCACCACATCCAGCACCTCACACACGGCCATTTCCCTGCCAACGGTGACTGCTTTTCCTGTCCTGGCATCCAGCATTTCTTCTGGTTCGATTTTTTGTGTCTCTGGATTAGAGCACCATCCGCATCGCAGAGGACATCCCTTCAAGAACACGGTGGTTCTGATCCCCGGTCCATCCTGTATGCTGTATCGCTGGATATCGGTGACAATTCCTCGTCTTTCCCTAAATTCTGTCATGCTCAGTCCTCGCGATAATATCGTTCTGTAGTTCCTGCGCCAGCTCTACAAAACGTGCGCTGTATCCCGCAACTCTTATAATCAGATCCTGATATTTCTCCGGCGTTTTCTGTGCCTGCCGGAGGGTTTTGCCGTCAACAACGTTAAACTGAATTTCCTGCCCCTCCATTGTATTGAAATAGACGGTCACCATATCCATCAGCTTCTTTTTTTGCTTCTGCGCTTTGAAACGCTGTCTTCGTAAATTTCAGATTCAAAACGTTCCCTTGGCTGAAGTGACTCTGATCAATTTTTCCCGCTGAAAGGAGGACTTGTGTCGGCGCGCCATTTTCACCTTCGTTTGCAGGAGAAAAGGAATCAGAAATTGGCATCGTCGCTTTTCTTCCGTCTGCAGTAGCCCCGGTCTTCCATCCCATCGGCACGGTTCCGCCCAGGGTTACGGTAAAGGATGAATAGTTTCTGTCGTCAATATCTTTATGACTCTCAATGATGGCAAAGAAAGCGTCCGTCATCTTCTTCATCATCGCATCTGCAAAATCATCATCGTTTCCATACTTCGGCGCTGCCAACAGTTCTTCCTGAATTTTCTCCGCCTCATCACCCTCAAAATTTGTATTGAGAGCATCGTTGACCGCCTCCATGCAGAATTGTCCTTTGTCAAAGACCTTCTTTTTACTGCGGCGAGTGCATTAGATGCCGTTGCAATCCCTCCCAGCAAAATCGGCGTACTGCCCCATCTGGAGCCTCCCCAGGTAAGATCTCTGCCCTTCTCGATACAGCCGTCAACCAGGGAAGAAAGGAAGAGATGCGGGGTATTTTCTCTCTGCACATAATCCACAACCAGATTGTTCACAACTTGATGATGAATGATAAATTTCATCTGTCTTTCTGTCGCTGTAAAGAGGTCGTCAAAAAGTCTGAAACTTGGCAGGATCTCCGGTCTTCGGGCCAAGCTGCTTTCCGGTAAGCCGATCCACACCATCATTCATAGCCAAATCCACCACTCTCGCCAGATTCAGAAAGCCTCCATTGACTCTTGCCTGAAAGCCTTCTGGCGCCAGCTCTATACATCCGACAATGGCGTAGTTACGCATGTTTTCAACAGGCATATCCGGAAAGAAACGCTTCATAGATGCAATACAGCCTCGGTCTCCAAGAGGGCCGGCATCCCTGTTCCGTATGCAATGACGTCTGCCGCTCTTAACTTAAAATCCTCTGGTGTATCATCGTGATATCTCACCGTGAACTGCGGCTGCTGCAGTCTGATATGCTCTTGGCATGTCAACATGATGTAACTGAGTTCATTCGTCGCATCCCTGCCTTCTCTGGTGACGCCTCCCGCGGTAACATTCTGTGTCATCGGAAATCCTGGATGAATGTGTACAGATTCTGTGTCCTGCACTTTTACAATCTCGTTAAACTTCAGCCAGATGCAGTCGAATAACTCCTGAATTTGTGAAATCGTATTGATACCATCTTCCATGGCCTTCTGATAAAATGGATATAGATACTGATCCATTCTGCCCGGCGATACAGAATCCCCACTAGTTTCAAGCTGCAGCACAATCTGCATGAATTCTACTACCTGCAGCGCTTCCCATATATCTCGTGCAGGATTTTCAGGAACCCAACTGCAGACATCTGCGATTTTGAATAGTTCAGCCTTTCTCTTTGGATCACTTTCTATTTTTTGCCATAGACAAGGCTTTATCACTATATCTTTTTTTGCATAATTCGTAATCGCATCAAAGCAGATCAACAGCCCATCGTAAAACAGCTTTTTGTCAAAATCTTCTCTCGTTGTCAAATCCAAATCAGCATACTTTGCTTTTACTTCCGCTCTCAAACCTTTCAGTCCAATTTTGATAATCTTCTCAGCTTGGTATGCAGTATGACCATAGCCGTTTCTTTCAAAAAGATCCCGGCTGAAAACATATGCATCCCGTACTTTTTTCGTATCCTCCGGCAACAGTTTTCTGTACTTCTGAAAAATCGACTTGTTCTCCCAGTATGGGAAAATTGATCTGATGTCCTCTTTAACTTGTTCCGGAACTTCAAAGGTATCTTGCTCTCTCGTTTCTAAAAGGTTATCCAGTTCGTCTTTCATCCACTCTATTGAGAACTCAGGAAATACCGGAGCGGACCGTCTTCCGTTGGTTCCAAGTGTTCCCACGAGCAGTTCGCCGTCCCAAATCCGCAGCGTCATCTCGTCAAGTATCCGGTATAGGGCACGGGCCCTTCTCTCGATAAAGTGCATACCCTCCGTCTCCTGATAGCACTTCGTTACAATCAGCGCCCTTTCACTGCAGAGAATCGGTTTTGCATCCAGGACTGCCTGTCTAAGCCGCCTAACTCTGTCCGTGACTGGCACTGTTCTGACTTCTTCGCATCTTTTATTTAAATCCTTATTCATGTGCACTGATCTCCTCCATCTTGCGATTATTGATGTCTTATTTAAGAGCAACATCTGTGCCAAAGTCTTTAAACACCCGATTTTGCCAAGAATATCAGCATTACACCCAGGCATGAATCCCAAAGTTTCAACAATAGCTCTCATCTGAATAATTCTACTCATGGGAACCAGTCACCTTGTCTAGCTGAAACATGTTCGTCCATATTTTTTGGACAGTTGCGTCAATGTTCAATCTTTTCACCGCCGCAAAAAGTCGATAAATCGCTTTAAATAGAAGCGTTCTATTTTTTGGACAAAAATGCAATTCTTTTCCAATATTTTGGACAGAATGGAGACTTGTACTTTTTTCTATTTTTGTGTTTAAATTTAGCTAACCGGCGTTTAAGTTCTGTAAAGAGAAAAGGGTGAGTTATACTTATGAAAATAGAATTGTTTATCGAACACATTGCAAAAAGAATGTAGTGACAGCGGTAAGTGAAATGTATCCTGATGTGGAGGTTGTAATCGTCGACCCAAGCGGCAAGCTGATTGGAACTACCGAAAAAATATAATCAGGCCAAAAATAATCGGGCTTATACTCCTTATATAGAAGAACTGCTTCGCAGTGACACGCCAATGATTATTGATAATCCACGAGACAACCCACTTTGTCAGGGTTGTCCGAACATTTCGACTTGCTACCAGACTCTCGAAATTTCTATACCGATTCATATAGAAAATAACTGGAACGGATATCTCAGCATGATTGTATTTTCAGAAACCAGCAAAAAGTTTTATCTTGAAAGAACAAACCAAGTGATCACATTCTTGCAAACCATCCTTGATCTGATGATAAATGCTGGAAATTCAGAGACTGCCAGTATAAAATATCAACATATTACCAATATGATGAATATTATGTTCCAGCATTTAGACTGTATTGCATTCAGTTGTAATCGAAATGGCGATATACGGATATGCAATGACGCTTTCTATGAATTCTTCGGGTTAGATTCTGCTCACGAACCGCCTAATATATATCACTTTCTGACTGGTGACAGCCCCCTTTTGAGCGTACTTGATAATGGTGTAACTTTTAATCATGAAGAATTACCTGTCGTCGTCAATGACAAAATGAATCGCATGATTGTCAGCAGCAAAGTGATTGATGACAATCAAGATGATATGACAGAATTTCTATTCTTTTTTGAGAACCCTCGATGGCGTCCGGCAGTACATCGCATCAGATACGCCCCAGGAGAATGCTTTGGACTGTATTTTTAGGAAAAAGTCTTACGACTGCAGAACTAAAATCTAAAATCCGTCAATTTGCCGCCAGTACATCTACTGTACTCATCCGCGGAGAGACCGGCACTGGAAAAGAACTGATTGCACGAAGCCTGCACGGTTTGAGCCCCCGCAATAAGCAGCCCTTCATAACGATCAATTGTGCCGCGATACCAGATACCCTCTTAGAAAGTGAACTCTTCGGCTACGAAAAAGGTACCTTCACTGGTGCAAGCAAAGGAGGAAAAGCTGGTCTTTTTGAGATTGCCAACGGTGGGACTATCTTTCTCGATGAAATAGGGGATATGCCTCTCCATCTGCAGGCTAAATTACTTCGAGTGCTGCAGGAACACAAAGTCATTCGCCTTGAGGCTACCATCCCACGAATCTGGATATTCGAATTATCGCTGCAACGAATCAGGATCTTGAAAAACTCGTCGATGAAAACAAATTCAGATCAGATCTATATTATCGACTCAACATCCTGCCTATAAAAAGTGCTTCCCCTTCGAGAAAGAATGGCCGATTTTGACGACCTTGTCTTTCATTTCATTGTAAAATACAATGATAAACTGAATAAGCACATTACTGGCATCGATAAAGCCTTTCTTCAGATTCTCAAGAATTACACCTGGCCGGGAAATGTCCGCGAACTTGAGAATACCATTGAGTATGCCGTTAACATTGCGGAAGCATCCTGTTTGGGGGCAGAATCCTGCCCGGCAGGAATCATCAATGAAAACGCTGCTCATCCGCAGCTTACCTTAAAAAGAACAGCTAAAGTTCGAGGAATCGCGAATCATTCAGGGGTATCTGGATCAATATGGCTCACAAAATAACAGTATCGCAGAAATTGCCAAGCTTCTCGGTATATCTCATGCCTCCCTGTATGGAAAAAAATTAAAGAGTATAAATTATGAGAATAGCACTTAACTTAGATTCAGTAAAATAGACAGTTATCCTGTCTCCACATGTTAACTTCTTATTTTCAGCATTAAAAAAACAGAGCGTGTATTTCCATACGCTCTGTTTTTTAATGTTGAAGACCCCTGCCGAAAAGTTTCCATCTTCGGTGCGTCAGGTCTAATTTTGGTCTTTTTATTTTCCCATGCTATAATATGCTTTCATCTCTTCTTCCGGTACCATGTTTCCGCCAGTAGCCCAGAGGATATGCGTCGCATTCTTCAGCTTGTCTTTCAGATTGTTCTTAATCAGATACCCTTCTGCAGACAGCACATGTCCAGGGCCGGTAAAGCTTGCGCAGGCCGATGGCTCAATGAAAAGATCCTCGGTATCTGCCAGCTTTGCCAAGAAGGTATATAAATCCTCGTCACTGATCGTAAAGCAGCAGTCAAGCAAGGTCTCCATCACACTTCCTACTAGTCTGGATGGCCGGGATACTGCCAGCCCGTCAGCAGCTGTTTTGCCGTCCAGTCCCACGTCGGTGACTGCAATCTGGTCGTGGAGCCCCGTCAGCATGCCCAATGTCATACACGGCGCATGCGTAGGTTCTGCGAAGAAAATGTGTATGTTCTCCCCCCGAATACCTGTTTCGGGCCAAAGGCAACGCCTCCTGGCGCACCGCCGACACCGCAGGGAATATATACGAATACAGGATTGTCCGCGTCGCAGACGATCATCTGCCGTTTAAACTGTTCTGCAATCCTTTTGGCGGCTACAGAGTAACCCAGGAACAAGTCACTGGAGCCTTCGTCGTCCACAAAATGGCACATCGGGTCCTGTTCTGCTCCTTTTTCTGCCTTCCGCTACAGCTTTCTGGTAATCGTCCTGGTACTCGATAACCGTGACCCCTCTCTGCCGCAAGAGTTCCTTCTTCCACTGTCTTGCATCGGCAGACATATGTACCGTGACCTTGAACCCCAGTCTGGCGCTGATGATTCCAATGCTGAGACCCAGGTTTCCCCGTAGATCCTACAGCCACACTGTATTCACTGAAGATCTTCTTAAACTTTTCTTCTGTCAGTATGGAATAATCGTCTGCTTCTGTCAGCATGCCGTGATCTATGGCAATTTTTTCTGCCAGCTTGAGGACCTCGTAAATACCGCCTCTGGCCTTGATCGAACCAGAAACGGCCAGATGACTGTCACATTTCAAAAATAGTCTTCCCGGTATCTCTTTGTCAAAAGTTTCTTCAAGGACTTTCTTCATCCTGCTGATCTCCACCAAAGGTGATTCAATGACGCCGTCTGTGCTCTCCGTCTCAGGAAAAGCCTTTTGATGTAGGGTGCAAATCTGGCAAGCCGCTTCTCTGCATCCTCTATATCACTCATGTCAAAAGGCAATTCTGTTTCCTGACCGACTTTTTTCGTTAAGCCAGAAAACCTCTTCACAGTTTATCATATTCTGTATCATAGGATGTTCTACAATCAATTTATCAATGTCCATACGTACTCTCCCTTCCACATCGCTAAAGAGTCTTTTTTCCATTATACACTAAATTGCTGGAAAAAAAAGTTTCATTTATGGTAGAACGGTTCACAGATTGATCCATTTTTGGCTCAAGTTTTCTTCTAATCGATATGAAAACGGCAAAGCCTTTGTAATCACACAAAAAAAAAGGGCGGCTGTAAGTCCTTGGAATTGCAGTGAATATTTATTTCTTCTATTTATTTCTATTAATTTCATAAATTTGGCACGATTTATGCTTTCTATATCGGCAAATAGAAAAATGTGTCGGAGGTAAGAATAATGAGTAAGGAAGTAATGTTAAAGAGAGCTTTTAACCAGGCAAGCGCAAATGGCGCCGTACGTTTTGTCGATAGAGATGTAGATTTCGCCGTCATCAGAAATTACATGGTTCAGTACGCAAAGAAAAACGACGTTGAAGTATCTGAAAAAAGAGATTGAGAACTTCATCGGACAGCAAATGACTAAGATGAAAGAGACCACCAAAGATTTCACCTATCAGACAAAGATGATGAATTAATGAAGAGACCGCGCATCGCGGTCTTTTTTTCATATTTTATGGATTTTATTTCCAAAGAGTGCTATAGTATAAGTATAGAACATATCATCTCTTAAAAAGTATGGAGGTACTTGAACATGAACAAAGAAGAAAAATGTTAAGGAAAGGTTTTTCCCCATGGCGCTGCCAATGTAGCGATTCGTTACGCAGACGAAGAAATTGATTTCCTCGTACTCCGAAGCGAGATGGTGGAGTATGCAAGAAGGCATCATGTCGAGGTAGACGTGAAAGAAATTGAAGATTACATCAAAGCGCAGTTTAAGGATATGCACGATGCGCTCAAGGATTTCGAATTCCCGCCAATAGACTAATCAGTAAAAAAGAGACCGAAATATCGATCTCTTTTTTTATGCTCTGATTTGTCTGGCGAAAATGCCTGCTTTTTCTTCAAGCGCCTCCACGTCCAAAATGCTGCCGGGATCATTGGCCGTTTCCACCAGAGCAAATTTAGCCGGCAGAATGAAGTTCTTATTAAAGTTCATGGCGCTGATGATCTGCTCCGCCACGATATCGCCGCCGCTGTAGCCCGATACCACCAGAGCGAAGATTTTTTTCTTTGAAAAGTCATGGGTTCTGAAAACTGCAGTCAGTCGGTTGATAAAGGCAGTAATATTTGCACTGACCGCATCGTTGTAGTTTGGACAAATCATAACCAGGCAGTCACATTCAATGATGGCCGGATATACCTGTTCCACCATGACGCCGCCATAGAAGCAGCCTCCTTTTTTCTCCGAAATGCATACATTCCTCATACTTACAGCCTCTGCAGTCCAACAGCTGACCGTTGCGGAGGGAAATTTCTGTCACTTTGATGGACTCGTCTAAATAACTCTTCACTTTTTCCCAGAGCATCAGGCTATTAGAAGTCTTTCTGCTGCTGGCGTGAATTGCCAGCACATTTGGATGACGTATTTTCAACATTTCGAAGTCACACAATCTCTTTATCAGGCGTTCTGTCAGCATCTGATATGCGCCTAGCAGATCCGTGCCCAGCACCTTGCTGATTACCTTAAAATTATAGAGAGAGCCTGTGGCCTCCACCAGCGGTCTGTTGATAAATGCGCAGCCTGCTGCGTTAGCTGAAAATACAAGTCTGCGAGCCAGACTTTTGGTAAAAAGTTCTCCGCTTCCATCGACGATCACAGCGCCGCTGCATCCAGTCAGGCAGCCTGGCGCTCGTCTGAAATACTCCAATATCCTGTAATATTCCATATTGATCCCCGCTTCAGACAGACAGACGGCAAAAAATTTTCCTGCCGCGCAGATCACACGCTTCCAGTTCTTTCGCCGTAAGTAGATATTCTGTCTCGACTGTGGCAAGCGCTTCGGAGAGAATGAGGTCCATCCGGTTCTCTCTATGAAATTCATTGCAGAAAGGTTTAATCACCGTTAACATTTTCCATCGCCTCTTTTACTGATTACTTTATCTCGCACAAATTCTCATATGCGTCTTTGATGCGCCCATACAGTTCCTCACAGAGAGGCACATCCTCATATTCTGGTCCGCTTCCTCTCATTCTATTCTTCATGCCCAGAAAGGCGCCTTTGTCTTCGTTTCCAAGATAGAGAGAACTGTAATGCCACTCTCCCCGCAGGGTCAGTAAGATAGAAATTGCTGCCGAGGACAGCGCCGGAGCGATGTACGGCTTAAACCCCAGCTCCCGCACTCTCATATTCGCGTCCACAGTCAAAGCCGTCAGCTCCCTGGACAATTGATCGTCGTAAGCCGTCAAACTATCGGCAATGACCAAATCCTCACCATGAGGGCCAAAGGCGCGGCCTTCCGCAGCATAGTGGCTGAAGCGCCGATCTTTTTCCTGCAAAATACAGTGCGCGGGCGTTCATGACCCCAGACCATAACCCTGCACCTGAGACGGCCGCAATTTTGCGCTGTTTAAAAAAAAACTCTGCACAGTGGGTCTACCGGGTCACTCACTACAGCGACCAGACCTTTAAAAATCCCTTTCTCTTGCCAGTCTCCCATAACGGGCAATTATTTCGCCATTGGCAGATAGCTGTGCCATTCGCACATCGCCTGCTGACCCGAGGGGCGGCACGGCTTTGCTGGCGCAGAAGACCAGAACATCGCAGTCAAAGAGGTCTTCCTCTCCGACCATCTTCACTTCTGGAAGTTCCTGCGTTTCAAAGGGATAATTGATTTGGTTGATCTCCTGTTCACAGCGAACCATATTTGACTCATCGATGTCACAGATGCCGATGGTCGAAATCACGTCGGCGCCCAGCAGCCGCAAGCCTATCAGTACAGTCGTGCCTACGTCCCCCAAAGCCAACAGATTTACTTTGTTTTTTTTTCAGTTTCACAGGACAGTAGTCGAGAGGAATACCGCCTGTAATCCCTGATTCCTTTAATAAGTCCTCAATTCTTTTCATTTTTACCTCTAACGTTTATATCTCAGTCTGATTAGTTTCTCAATGTCATTTTCTACATAGACCGACGGAGCCAGATTTTCATCGTAACTGATGCCTTCGCCTACGTCAGGTCTCCTCGGATAAGTGATGACTTCCCCCCCAGCCTCTTCAGCGTCAGCTTCTTCTCAAAAGTAGACTGGTATTCTTTTTCCAGTACTTTCAGAATTTCTCTCGCGTTTTCCAGGCAGACTCTGGAATATTCGAAGACTGCATCAGCGTCTCCATTCAGGATAAAGACGGGAGTCGTATAGGGCAGAAGCAAATTCATAGATACGTCCGCGTCCTTGTCGATACTGTCGCCGCCGATAAACGGATAACAGTCTCTCTCGTTGAGCCATACTTTTAGGGTTGGCAGGAAGTACGCGCTTTCCACACTCCTGTTTCTCACCGTCATTAAATCCCTGGCATTGCCGGTCAAAACGCCGACGATGATTTCTTTCACCTCCACATCATTTTGTTTGAGAATCGGGTCCAGAATATTCATGCGATGTCCCTTGTGCAGCAGATCGTCAATAAGGATGATCGGCCGATCAAAGGATTTTATCGTTCTGGCCTGATTGTCGAGAACAGCGTGATGCTTTGCCTCTGCGATGGTAAAGTGTTTGAGATCACTTGAAAAATATTTTTCTGTATGCAGCGCTTTGGTCACCGTATTGGGCACCACCACATCGGCTAAAGCCTTGCCGAAAGGCACCGACATATACGGTCCCCTCTTGCTGCTGACGGTCTCTGCCGACACCTGATTTAGCGCTGCCACCTTGTTGATAATCTTGTGATGTATGGCGCCGGTATTAAAGGAAAGAACAAGCTGTCCATGGTAAATCGCAGTCAGTGTCCGCAGCAGCCTGCTGTGAGCCGCGTCGATGACCTTCAAAACCTCCGGATTCTTGTTGAGCGGATTCTTCATCACCGTCTCCACATCGCGGAAGATGACAATCGGCGACTTCATGTCCACGGCGTAAATCGGCTGTTCGCTGCCTGGATCTGCAATATTGACAAATCCTGCTTGCGCAGAACGTCCACGATTCTCTGGTTCATGCCCGCTTTATCCACAGGATGATAGACTACATAAGCAAAGTCCCTCGCCAGCAGCTTCCCGTAAGGATCTCCGTCAGTACGATTTGACTGACGTTGGATATTGTACGATTTTTCCCTGAAAAGAAGGCACCGATCACCGCGATGCTGCCGGCAGCCTGCTCTCTGACATGGGCCGCAATGGACGGATCTGCAAATTCTTCCAGCAGCTGGCTGGTTTCCACTCTGTGGGCGGCAGCAAAGGCCGCCATCTTCTTGTTTCGCACGCCGCTTTCAATGTAGATGGTGCGGACGCCAGGCCGATCCAGATACGCAGACAGGCGGTCCATATGATACCCTCTGTGTACCAGTTCTTCTTTGATCGGCGCAAGACAGGCCGCGCTTCTTTCTTCATAGGTGCTGATCCGAATCTCTTTTGCCTGCAAAATATGCTTGTAAGCCGGTTCTCTCAAATACAAGTTCCTATCGTAGATATAATTCTGCGCCACGATGTCGATCAGATTGGAGATGTCCCGGTTGAGATCGATATTTTCTCTGATCCGCGTCGAGCTGATATCTTCATAATATTTTTTCAGGGTCAGACTGATCACTTCACCCGTAATGGGATATCGTTTTTCCTCGCCCCGGCTTTTCCCCTGCTCGTTGGACTCGCGGGCAAAGGCGATATGGTTCAAAGAATGAATGGAGTCCTTCACAGGCGCTGCCTTGTAACACGATGCGTTTTTAATGACGTCGGTACCCACTGCGATGTAAAGCTCTTTTCCGGCAAAGGTTTCTTTCAGGCGCTTGATGTCTGCCGGATTGGCGATGTTGACTGGAATGTCCTCCGGAAAGATAAAGATATTGTCTTCATCAGCGATAGACATGGTCATAATCTTCCGGCGCTGCAGCCTCGGCTGGGTGTTTTTTGACCATGAAAATTCATCCAAGGCGAGATAGACTTCAAAGCCCATATTCCTGATCGTAGTCGCTACGGCCTTGTGTCCAAGGCTGAAGGGATCAAAGGTTCCCGGGAAGAAAGCGGCCTTTCTCACTGGAGGGAATTCAAAAGCTCCCACTTCAGCCTGGTACTGGGAAATATAACGATAAATATGATTCAGCACTGCGGCATCGTTGTAGAAATCCAGTTCCCCCTCTTTCTTCTCATAGAGCAGTGACATAATCTTCTTATAGCAATGTTTAAAGATTTCCGTTTTTTCTGCCAGGTTCAGCACCTTCCCGCCGAAGATACGAATGCCTAAGGTCCAGAAGGCTTCCTGAGAGCAGACATCGTTATAGCCTGCAAATGCCTTGATAATTAAATTCAGCAACCGAAACCTGCGTTTCTCACGAATATCTGTCGGCTCCATAAATTTTCCTTTGTAGATGCTGTAGTTCTCCACCATGACGCCCAAAGTATTTATCACAGAGGAAGCCGCTTTTTCGTTGCCAGTCTCCAGAATCTTCTGCAGTTCGTCGATGGATTCATCCAGCTCCTTCGGCGGCAGATAGAGCATGATGATGCCCAGGTAATCGGGAATGTACTTTGAAAACTGATAGTCTCCAATTTCAAGCCCGTTGAACAGTTCCACCGTCAGTTCATTTCTCTGCTCCAGCGGCATCTTGCCGATGATGGACAAAAAGTCCCGCACCCGCCGCTTTTCTCACGGTAATGGTTTCGCTGACCTTTACTAAATTAGCCAGATGGGTTGCCACATGGAGGGTTCGGCCTCTATCGCCTGCCTGTTCAACATGCTTGAGCATGAAAGAAATGTTCGCCACTTTTTGAATCCACGGCGTGCCAGTTTTCAAATCGTCCAGAAACATGGCTGCCAAGTTTTCATCAAAGGCTTCGCCGTCCTCTGGGATATTCATGACCTTTCTGATCTCTCTCTCATACTGGTCGTCCCCATATCCGTCAAAATAATGACGGCTGGCTTTCAGCACTGCAATATCCACACTTTTGCTGTAAGCGCCGAAAGATTCTTTTAAAAACAGTTTCAGCTGCTCCGTAAAGGCGGCAGTGCAGAGTTCCCGCTCTATGGCCAGCCCTGCATCCAGCAGCACCATGACGGTGCCCTCATCATAAACTTTCATGGCGTAGAACTTCTGCAGTATATCAAAGTAATTGTGTCTGCAGGAGACCTTGCAATGGCTCAGCAGCGCCTTTGAAAAGCTGTCCAATGTGTTGGAAATCCATTTTTTATGTTGGTCTGTCAACTTATGATCCGGAAAAATAATGGCATGCAGGTATTTTTCCCAAAGTGACAAATTGTTTACCAGTCTGTCCGGCAGGGGTGATATCGGTCGGTACTTCCTTCTTATACTCTTCGCTGAAGCCTGCAATCATTCTGCCCATGATTTCCGCCGCCTGACTTCTGATATCACTCTCTTTATGTGCCAACAGCTCATAGAGAAATTTCAGCGTCAGCAGCTTCTGCTTTTCCGTCATATAAGTTGAATACTCGCCAAAGATGCTGACATAAGTGCGCAGGTTTTTCCATTGCCGCTCGCTTCTTGCCGCTTCGATGAGGCTGCCGAATTCACTTTCTACGTGAAAGCGGCTCATAAGACGGATATTGTGATCGATGGCGCTGAACTTCAGCTGATTTACCAAATCCTGTCCGTTTAATAAAGCGATCTGCCGTTTTGTCTCCTGTGGCTTCTCGTCCATAGGTTCTCTAAAATCAGCTGGCAGCTGGGTCACGACGCCCCTCTCCATCATGTAGTTCTCGAACTCCTTCAGTTTGTCGTAGACCTTTTGATATCTGAGCCGCTTGGTTTCGTCCACATCGTCCAGTTTGCCTAAGATTACATCAAAGGCCTCGTCCAGGCTGTAGAAGCGAACAACTTCTTCACCTCGATCATTTCGGCTGCTCTTGACTCTGAAGTCCGCGTAAATCAAAAGCAATGACTCCACAGACAGATTCTCCAGTTCCAAGTCCCAGGTGGAATGGTTCGCTGCGATGTGGCCGATAGTAGGCATTTCGAAGCGGTTATAGCATAGATCCGTATAGTAGTAATGCAGGTAGGGAATTCGTTTTTCTTCACTTTTTCTGCATCCATACTTTCCGATATCGTGGCCTGCCGCCGCGCCAGAAACGAGTCCCAAATCGACAGGAACCTGGGTACGGGCTAGCTGCCGTCCTGCAAACATGGCAACATAATGGACGCCGCCGATATGGCCTAAGGTGTTAAAGGGGTAATATCCACACCGATACGCATAAATTCGTAGACATATTTATTATGTATCAGCTTGCGCGCACTGTTTGTACTCCGGAGTATAACCCTGCGCTTCAATCTCGTGGTCGGAAAGCAGACGCATTTCCTTTGTAGGATCAAAAGGCAGAACTTTGCTTTCGCAGGCATAGACGGCACGAAGAATTTGCAGCAGATAAATCCTGCCCTGCCTGTATTCTGCTGCGCCTTCTGGTTCACCCATTTCTGGAAATAGCTGGCTGAGTACATATCTGTAGCAGTGGGCTAACCAACCCTGCTCTGGTACAGGCTGCAGCTCGTCAATATAATGTTCGCAAGCTTCTAATACCATTTTGGCCGGAAAGCGCCCCTGCTCGTCAGTACTTTCTGCCAGCTCCTCCGCCATATCAATCCACCGCGCCTCCAAGAGGCAACTCTCCATTTCTTTTTCTTTTCATGTTCAGTTCTTTTAAAAAGTCTTATCTAGGAAAGCGGTCTTTATTTCATTGTAAATTCGTAAATGGTTCTTCATATCTTATAACCCGTGTTTCAATTTCTTTCTGGCGAAAGTGGTCTGTGGAAGTCCCAGCAGATCCGCCGCCTTTCTGGTGGTGCCCCCTTTTCTTCAGCGCATATTCGATAATCTGCTTCTCCTGCTGCTCCATCAGCTGATGAAAGTCCACATGCTCGCTTCTGTTAAAGGTTTTCTTTACACTGACGATCATATCGCCGTAGGCGTTTTCGTTCAGAATATCGTCCACTATTTCACCCGAGATGATTATATCCTTGCAGCTGATGACCAGCCGATGGATGACGTTCTCCAGTTCCCCTGACGTTCCCCGGCCAATAATAATCGTAGAGGGCGCTGAGAGCCTCCGGCGAAAGCTCTCTTTCTATTTTATACTTTTTTGTCCAGTTTGAAACAAAGCTCTGTGCAAGACAGAGGATGTCGTCCTTGCGATCACGCAGAGGCGGCACGTCAATCTTGCAGATATTCAGTCTGTAGTACAGATCCTCTCTGAACTTCCCTTTATCTACCAAGTCCTTCAGGGGAACGTTGTTTGCTACGATGACCCTGACATTGACAGAAATCTGCCGGGTTCCTCCTACACGGTAAAATTGACTTTCCTGCAAAACCCGCAGCAGCTTTGACTGCATATTCATGGACAGAGTGCCAATCTCATCGAGAAAGAGGATTCCGTTGTTGGCCATTTCAAAGTAACCCGGCTTTCCGCTGGCCTGGGCCCCGTAAAAGCACCGGCTTCATACCCGAAGAATTCTGATTCTGCCAGACTCTCGGCAATGGTTGCGCAGTTAATCTTGATGCAGGGATTGCCGTGACGCTCGCTGTTCTGGTGAATCAAGGAAAGCACTTTTTCCTTTCCGACGCCGGTTTCCCCCTGAATGATGACATTGCAGTCATATTTGGCTATATTCATGACCTCGTCTATCATGCTTTTGGTCACCTGGCTCTGATAAACAAAATCGTCTTCTTTGCCAGCGCTTGTAATCATAATGCTTTTGGCCCGATTGCGGGTCAGCTTATTTTTTCTCTTTTACTCTCATAGAGACGGTTGATTTCATCCAGCTTCATCTGAATGTTTTTGACGACCCTGATCGTGAAGTCGGGATAGTCTTTGATGTACTGATCAAAGGCATACATGGTCATAATCTTGCCCATGGACTCCGCTACAATCTGCGCCTCCGCATAGTGATTTTCCACCGCCGTGAAGTAGAGGTCGCCGAAAGGCTTTTACCATCATGACGGCCAAAGTCTCTGCACCGAAGATATCCTCCGCGATGATAACCTGATCCGCCTCTCCGACCAAAGGGTTTTTGCCTATCATGGATTGAAAGGATTTAATCGGCTCCGTCAAATCCACAAAATAGGTCTCTTTAATCAAAGGGTACATGACCGTCTCAATTTCTTCCTGCGTCAAGCTTTCTTTGGCGTATTTGTCCATGACCGCAATAACGTTGTACATAGGGCCGATGGCTTCTCTCACAGCCGCTGAGTACATCATGGTAGTATAGACGTTGCGTCCGATGATGACGATGTTCTTGTTCTGATGTTCGATGGCAATATTGTAAGCGCCAAAGAGGGTCCCCGCTTCATCGATAGCCGCAAGGGTGTAATCCGGACGCAGTCCCTTCTCCAGCTTATAGACGGGTGAGGCCTCAAAGAGTATGGCATAACCCTGGCAGGTAATCTGGCCATAGTTATAGTCGATCTCCTGTATGCTTTCAATATGAAGAGGCAGACAGCTCAAGGAAGTGATGCAGTAAATGCGGTCTCCCACTCTCAAATCGTTTTCTGAGACCAAATCTTCGGCCTCTTCTTCGATCGTTCCAATCAAAACACCGCCTGTGCCAGTAAACGGGTTGTGCAATTTCCCCCGCTTCTCCACCAGGTCCATTATTTTAGCTTTAATTTTGTCTTCGTCAAAACCGCAGCTGCTGACAATCTGCTGGAAATTATCCCATTCCAGATGAATGCGCTCTAAATTGATTCTTGCCTCCTTTGAATGGAGATTTCGATCGTTATTTATCTTCCAGGCTGTGGCTGGCGTCAACCCTTTCGGTTCCAACACACGGTCCAGGCCGTAATTCTTATCCATGTTTATCACTCCTAAGACTTTTTACTATCTTCCGTACTCTTCTAATGCTATTCCAATTGTAATCAAAAGTCAACTCATTCGACCCATTTTTTGGTATTATTTTAACGGTAAAATACCACATATGGGTCATACTTACCATAAGGAAAAAAGTATTACCCGACAGTAACCCCAATATTTCCCCCTTTTTCGATTGTTAAATATTTTTCAATCTTGGCATAGTACTTGCTCTATTATTATACGGATTTTTTTTCCACATTCATCATTAATTAAGTAAAAAGGAGAAAAGAGAATGAAATTCTTAAAAGCCACAGTCAAGTTCGTGCCGGTTGTCATACTAGCAGGCTTGATGATCGCAGGGCAGGATGCACTTCTTGCAGCACCTATCGCAGCTGTTGCGGCAGTCATCATTGCCAAAGTCACAGAAGGACTTAATTTCAAGGACTGTATTGACGCAGCGACAAAAAAGCGTCAGTAACATCACAGTTGCTCTATTTATCTTAATGTTCGCATACGCTATGGCCAGTGCGTTCATGTCCACCGGTGTAGGCGCATCCGTAGTAAATATCGCGCTGTCACTGGGTATCTCAGCGAAGACCACCGCAGTCGTCGGTCTCGTCGTCACCGCAATTTTATCCGTAGCAACTGGTACTTCATGGGGTACGTTCGCAGCATGTGCACCGATTTTCTTATGGCTGGTGCATATCGTAGACCCAAACTGCATCGATACAGGCAGCTTACTTCTGACAACCTGCGCTATCGCAGGGGCGCATGCTTTGGAGACAACATCGGGCTGATCTCCGATACGACCATCGTATCCTCTGGTATTCAGGGTGTCGAGGTGGTAGACAGAATCAGAACGCAGGGCGTCTGGTCCGTCATGTGTCTTGTTTTAGCAGCCATCGCATTCTTCGTAGCTGGCATTGTAATGGGACTGCCTGGTGAATCCGTTGCCGCATCCGGCGTAATGGATTCCGTTCCGCAGAGTGCAATGGACTATCTGGCTCAAGAAAAAACCAGAAGCCATCGACCTGCTCAATCAGGTGCAGAACGGTGTCGCTCTCTACATGATTATTCCTCTGATTTTGGTTATCGGACTGGCGATCAGCGGTGTAAACACCTTTGCCTGCATCGGTTCCGGTATTGTTTCCGCTTACGTCTTAGGTTTATTCGCAGGTACGACTTCTCTGTACCCAATCCTCAGTAGTGCAGAAGATGTTACTACTGGCCTTCAGGGTTATCTGAACATGTGTATGGCAGGCTTTGCAGACGCAGGCTCCTGGGTCGTCGTCATGATGATGTGGGTTGCAGCGTTCGGCGGCATCATGGGCAAGATGAAAGCATTTGAACCGCTTTCAAACTTCATCGTGAAAATCTCCCACAACGTCAGACAGCTGATGACCTGCAACGGAATCCTCTGTCTGGCTGGCAACGCGATTCTTTCTGACGAAATGGCTCAGATCGTAACAGTCGGACCGATTATCAAAGAAATTACCGCAGAGAATGTGGAAGCGGAAACGGAAGAAGATATGTACAAGCTGAAATTGAGAAATGCAACTTTCGGAGACGCCATGGGCGTATTCGGTTCCCAACTGATTCCTTGGCACGTATATCTTGGATTCTACGTCGGTATCGCCATTAACGTATACCCACTGTACGAATTCGCTAACACCGATTTCATCAAATTCAATTTTTATGGCAATGATTGCCGTATTATCCATGTTAATTCTGACATTTACTGGTGCTGACAGGCTGATTCCGCTGTTCGGACTGCCTAAAGAACCAAAGGTAAGATTGAAGAAGAAGACAAGAGGAGAAGCAGAAGACATTGCATAAACTGCATGTAACTGTCAATCAATAAACATCTACAATACAAAAGGGCGGCATGCTGCATCGTGGTTTACACCAATGCAGCATGCCGCCCTTTTTATTAAGGTCATTTTTCTTTGTTATCCAGCATCAAGGTGAGCGATTTCTTTGCCGATGCCTTTAGGATAGAAAGTCCTTCCAGCATGACGGCTCTTGTCGGTTCGTCAATGGAAACCAAGGTCTTTAAAATCGTCACCGCATTCCTTCCCTTCCAGAGTTCCCGCAGAGTTTTGGCGTCGCAATTGCTGAACAAGGCAAAAACACCGTTGATGAAGGCTTCTCTTTTTCACGGCTCATACTGCCCAGCCACTCTTTTTTAGAGTAGAATCGATAAACTGGCTGCTGCCTGTAGTCTTTGATTCCTTCACAAAGCCTCCGCCTTCGATTTCCCAAGAATAGAGATCGTGCTGAAAGATACCGATGCTCTTGCTATGTACGATCGTAAATTCCTCTTCATGTTCCAAGAGCATTCCCACTACCGACGATTGGGGCAAGTAAGTGCGCGTCCGCATGCTGATTCTCTTAACGCCAGGATAGTGAATATTCTTCTCGTTAAATCCGGGGCCGTCAAAATTACGGACCTCCAAAATTCTTCGCTGAATCGCTTCTGTACAAAAGGCTGCCGAATAAACCGCCAGGTTGCCGCCCTTGGAATGTCCGCAAAGGCGGATCGGTATCTCCTCCATTTGCTCCGAGGCATTCTTTACGTATTCTGCAGCATCCTGCTGTGCTGGTACATTGTCGGCAAACCCCATGTTAAAGTCCTCTTTCCAGCCGATAATCGTGCTGTCGGTTCCCCCTGAACACGATAACCATAGATTCATCTGGAAGCAGCACCGTTACAGCAGAAAACTGCTCCTGTTCGTCATAAAGGTGCCGCCATCTAATTTCTGCATTAACAATCCAAGAATACGATTGCTCATCCAATCTTCAAGTAACGGATCACCGATGATAATTCTGCCGCCTTTTTTAAGAACTCGATAGATTTCGCTGATTCCTTTGTTTTTTTTCTTTCCAGTGATGTAACGACAGTACGGTAATAACCAAGTCAAACGATTCTGAAACAAAGGGCAGTTGTTCAGCACTTCCTTTCATAAATGTTATATTGTCAGATGAAAAAGACTTGGGAACAGCAGTGTCAATAGCAGTAATGTCGCTATGCGGAAATGCCGCAGAAACCGCTTGCGTAAATACCCCATTTCCGAAGCCGACATCTAAAATAGTTTGCGGAATTGTCGATGAACAACTAATTTCATTTAAAACTGCATGATGTATCGCTCTCAATTTCTTCACCTCAATCTCTATTTCTGTATGACCCATTAGTCCTGCAATTTCATTTCAAGCGCCTTTGCAGAAGCAAAGTTTTCTTTCGCATGACTGCCAGTAATTCGTTTTTTACCCAAATTGGCAGCGGTAAAACTGGGATTTGCAGTAATACAAATTATTCTGATACATTTTCAAGAATTGAAATATCATGCTTATCTTTATCTCTTAATTCATAACCTGAATGAAAGATTTTTTGTCCCTTTACAGATATACAAGGAATTGTTTTTCCTTCAAAAAACAGCACTACCAAAGTAATCTTTTTCAAACTCATACCAGCCACCCTCTAAATCAGCTTGTTTTGAAGTTCCGTCTTTATTTAAGACAAATGGGTGTATATCTAAATAGCCATACTTTTCGCTATATAACTCTATTCTTACAGGTTCCCAATCAGTATCTACTTCATATCCACACTCTAAAAAGCACATTTAACAATTTTTCCGTATGTTGAGCATCAAAATTTATATCTATATCTCTATGAATTCTTGTTTGTTTTCCTGCCAATATATCAACGCCCCAACCACCGTCAATCCAATAAGTAATTCCTGCATTTTCCAATATGCCAATAACAGTCATCAAATCTTCTTTTGTTGTTATTTCTTTTCTACCCATACAAGTTCTCCTCTATAAATTCTCATTTGTCACTGTCTAAAAGTTATTATTAGGTTGCATCTATCAGTTAGTTCATTATACTGTATATCCATGGTCTTTTCAACGTATGCCAGAAAAATAAGCACCCTGCTTTCTGCAGAGTGCCTACTATCACAATTCCATTCTATTCCTCAGCTCTTCGCTCAAATGTTCACCCGTAATGGAAAACTCCACCCACTCAGCGATGTTGACCGCATGATCCCCAATTCGCTCCAGATATTTGGCTATCATCAAAGGTCGAGGCTGAACTCAGCGCTGGCACCCCGTCCCTGATCAAGTTGATGATATCCTTCTTTACTTCGTCAAAATGGTCATCAACCACGTCGTCATCCTTCATCACTTTATGGGCCAGCTTCAAGTCTTTGTCAACAAAGGATTTGATGGACTCCGTCACCATCTGTGCGGCAGCCTGCGCCATATGTTTTAGATGGGTGTGATTTTTCGCATCTTCCCTTCGATATAGCCAGCAATTTCGGCAATATCAGACGCCTGATCTCCAATTCGCTCCATATCAGAAATCATCTTCAGGGCAGAAGAAATGGTGCGCAGATCTTTTGCCACTGGCTGTTGCTGCAGCAGCAATTTCAGGCACATGGATTCGATTTCCCTTTCCTTTTCGTCGATTTCACTGTCCGTATCGGTGACCAGGTTCAGCAGTTCGTCGTTGTCATCCAGCAGTCCTTTGATTACATTGGAAATTGCAAGCTCGCATAAGCTTCCCATTTTTATCAGTTCCACGTTGAGCAGCGCAAGCTGCTCGTCAAATCTATTTCTCATCAGCCAAACCTCCCTGTAATATATTCTTCCGTTTTCTTGTTAGATGGAACAGAAAAGAGCTTTTCCGTCTTATCATACTCGATGACTTCGCCTAATAGAAAAAAAATGCAGTATTATCTGAAACACGAAGGGCTTGCTGCATGTTGTGTGTTACCATGATAATCGTATAGCGGTCTTTCAGTTCCAAGGCCAGGTCTTCAATCTTTGCAGTCGAAATCGGATCTAAGGCGCTGGTCGGTTCATCCATCAAAAGTACCTCAGGATTTACCGCCAAAGCCCTCGCGATACAAAGTCTCTGCTGCTGTCCTCCAGAGAGACCGAGAGCGCTCTTTTTCAACCTGTCTTTCAGTTCATCCCAGATTGCCGCCTTTTTCAGAGAACGTTCCACGATTTCGTCCAATTCCGCTTTTATTCCTGACGCCATGAGTCCTCGGTCCATATGCAACGTTGTCATAAACACTCATCGGAAAGGGATTTGGTTTTTGGAAAACCATGCCGACCCTTTTTCTCAGATTGTTGACATCCATTTCCCCATAGATATCTTCTCCATCCAGGCGCACATCTCCTTCTATTCTGCAGCCCTCCACCAGATCATTCATCCTGTTCAATGTCTTAAGAAGCGTCGATTTGCCGCATCCGGATGGCCCGATAAAAGCGGTCACCTCATTGGCCGGTAAATGTAAGTTGACGTTCTTGAGTCCTTTGAAAGTCTCCGTAATATAAGTTCAATTGATTTATTGTAAATTTGTCCATTTAAATTCCCTTCTATCTTTTCGTCACCTTTCTCGCTATCAAACCTGAGATTGCGTTAATGATGATAACCACGATCAGCAGGACGACAGCCGTCGCATAAGCCTGATTGGTATAGAGACCCTCCGAGAGGAGTGCGTACATGTGCACTGAAAGGGTTCTGCCCGAGGAGAAGAGACCCGATGCGACACCTGTAACCGTACCTGCTGTATATATCAAAGCTGCTGTCTCACCGACAATTCTGCCTACTCCCAGTATCACTCCTGCGAGAATACCAGGAACGGCTGACGGCAGAACAATTCGGAAGACAGTTCTCAGCTTGCCCGCCCCTAATCCGAAGCTGCCTTCTCTAAAAGAATCCGGCACAGCTTTCAAAGCTTCTTCTGTCGTTCTCATAATCAGAGGCAATATCATGATTGCCAGTGTCAGTGTGCCCGCCATAATAGAATAACTCCATTTGAGAGCCACGACAAACATCAAGTAACCAAAAAGTCCATATACGATGGAAGGAATTCCTGAAAGGGTTTCTGTTGTAAGTCTGATCAGGTTGACCAGTTTATTTCCCCTTTTGGCGTATTCCACCAGATAAATGGCTGAAAAAATGCCAAAAGGTACCGCAATAAGCAGTGCCACGGCCGTCACTGACAGCGTATTGATGATGGCGGGCATCATAGATACATTATCAGTCGTATACTTCCACGCAAACATCGATAAGTTTAAGTTCGGTATCCCTTTCACCAAAATATAGCCGACAACTGCAATCAGCACAAAAAACTGTAATAGCCGCGGCAAGGTCTACGATGATTCTTAAAAAGAGAGACAAGGGCTGCCCTCTGTAACGTTTTATCATTGCTTTTCCCTCCTGTTATTGATAATAGAAAACAGCAGGTTGATAATCAGGATAAAGATAAACAGAACCACTGCTGTTGCAATCAGCGCCTCTCTCGATGCATCCCCGAAGCATAACCCATCTCCAAAACAATATTAGTCGTCATGGTTCTGGCTCCACTGAGAAATGCTTTCTGGTATGATCGCCTGGTTACCGATAATCATGGATACCGCTAAAGTTTCACCGATGGCTCTGCCAACACCTAAAATGACGGCAGCCATAATTCCTGATTTCGCCGCCGGCAGAATCGTAAAGAAAATACTTCTCTCGTGGGTTGCGCCCAAAGCTAAAGATCCTTCGTAATAACTCTCCGGTACGGCTCTGATGGAGCTTTCTGACACACTGATAATGGTCGGCAGAATCATGATTCCCAGCATGATGGATGCGGTAAGAATCCCTTTGCCCGTTCCGCCAAAGAGGTCCTGCATCAGTGGTACGATTACTACCAGGCCAAAGAAACCATAAACGATGGACGGAATCCCGGCCAGCAGATCTACTGCCGGTTTCATCACCTTATACAGTTTTGGCGGGCAGAACTTTGCCATATAGGTCGCGCAGAGAATGCCGATTGGAACACCGATAACGATAGCGCCTGCAGTTACATAGATACTGCCGATAATCATCGGCAAAATGCCATATGTATCGTTAAGCGGTTTCCATACTGTGCCAGTAAGAAATTCAACGACACCGATTTTTCCAATGGCTGGAACCCGTTGCCAAACATAAAAACGCAGATCAAAATGACTGCTATAATTGAAGCACATGCAGCCAGTAAAAATACCAGCTGCATTGCTTTTTCTTGAGACCTAACCCCATCTTTTTTGAAGATGGATGATAGGTCCCATACTGAAATTCCCCGGCTTTAGCCTGCTTGGAATTTTTCTGTTTCAAACTTCTATTCATTATTTTACTTCTGACCACTTGGTGATCTCTCCAGTGTAAATTTTCAGTACAGAATCTGATGTGATTTCATCGAGGGTATTGTTCAAATTTACGATGACTGCGATTCCGTCCATTGCGATTGCCTTTGCATCGACACCTGCTGCCGTTTCTTCGTCTGTCAGGGCTCTTGATGCCATTCCGATATCGCTAACCCCTTTTTGTTGCATCGGTCACACCTGTCGTGGAGTCGGACTGCTGTACGCTGACTTTTACGTCCTTGTTGATCTTCTGATATTCTTCAGCCAGTTTTTCCATCAATGGAGTAACTGAGGATGAACCGCTGATCTTTACTTCGCCTTTCACAGCTTTACCTTTAAAGGCCCCTGTATTTTCCTGGCTGACATAACCTTCTTCTTCAACAATTGCCTGGCCTTCTTCACTCATGATATAGTTAACGAAGTCTTTTGTCGCTTCACTGGCGTCTTTTTTTTTGTCACGATATTGAATGGTCTTGATACTTTGTAATCGCCGCTCTTAACATTGTCCAGTGTCGCCTCTACGCCATCCACCTTCAAAGCCTTTACAGTGTCATTTAATGATCCCAGCGAAATGTAACCGATTGCGTCATCGTCTCCGGCGATGGTCTGCATCATAACCGATGTACTGTTTGTAACCTCTGCGGAATCAATTGTGTGGTCCATCTTTTCTCCGTTTTCGTCTTTCTGCTCAATTCCGAAAAAGTTCGATGAATGCGCCTCTTGTTCCAGATCCTTCTTCTCTTGAAGTTACGTGGATATCCTTGTCGCCTGCATCGGTTCCTTCGCCATCATCGCTGCCGCATGCGGTGAGTAAACTTCCCATCAGTACCATTACTAAACATACCGCCAAAATCTTCTTTAACTTTTCATTTCTTTCTTCTCCTTTTGATATATTTTAATTATTAGTTTTTTCTTGATTGCAAGAATACTATACCGAATCAATGTAAAGAGTGTAATCATGATTTTGTTAAAGATATGTAAAGTGAGGCGGTTTTTTTCCTTTCCATTTAAAATGTAGTTCTTTAAGCTTAGTCCGATTTTGCATGATTAAACTTTCGTACAATTAATTTTTTCTGTTCAAGCCGCATAGGATATCAAGATGACATTTACTTCAAGAAAGGGGATATAATGAAAATCTTAAAAGCTACTGTAAAATTTTTACCAGTCGTCCTGTTAGCCGGTTTGATGATTTCGGGGCAGGATGCTTTGATAGCGGCGCCGCTTTCCGTTATCGTAGCGGTGATTGTCGCTAACCTGACAGAAAAGCTCACCTTTAAAGACTGTCTCGACGCATCCATCAAAAGTGTGAGCAATATCATCGTCGCACTTTTTATTCTGATGTTTGCCTATGCCATGGCAAGCGCCTTTATGAAAACAGGGGTTGGCGCCTCTGTGGTCAACATCGCACTGTCACTGGGAGTGACCGCTAGAACGACAGCCGTCACCGGTCTAATGGTAACAGCGGTTTTATCCGTTGCAACGGGCACATCTTGGGGAACCTTTGCCGCTTGCTCGCCAATCTTTCTCTGGCTGGTACACATCGTGGACCCAAATTGCATCGAAAGCGGAAGTCTGCTTCTGACAACCTGCGCTATCGCTGGAGGCGCTTGCTTCGGCGACAATATCGGACTCATTTCAGATACTACTATTGTTTCATCTGGCATTCAAAGGGGTTCAGGTTATCGACCGTGTTCGCTCACAGGGCGTATGGTCTGTGATGTGTCTCACGCTGGCTGCAATTACAACTTTTATCGCCGCCATTGTCATGGGACTGCCGACAGGGAAAGTGGAAGCCTCTGGCGTCATGGCCTCCGTACCGCAGAGTGCACTGGATTACCTGGCGCAGGAACGGCCAGAGGCCATTGATCTGTTAAATCAAGTAGAAAACGGAGTATCCTGGTACATGATTATTCCGCTGATTCTAGTTATCGTGTTGGCGGTAGTTGGAATCAATACCTTCGCCTGCATTGGCACCGGCATTCTTTCTTCTTACATATTGGGAGGCTTTTGCCGGAACGACTGCTTTCACAGGCAGCGGTCTGCAGGACTACTTAAATATGTGTATGGACGGTTTCGCTGATGCCGGTTCCTGGGTGATCGTCATGATGATGTGGGTAGCAGCCTTCGGCGGCATTATGGGCAGAATGCGCGCTTTCGACCCGCTTTCTAATCTAATCGTGAAAATCTCACACAATGTAAGGCAGCTGATGTTCTGCAATGGCGTGCTCTCCCTTGCCGGAAATGCCATACTAGCCGACGAAATGGCGCAAATCGTAACCGTGGGGCCGATTATTAAAGAAATCGCAGAAGAGAATATCGAGGCCAGCGAAGAGGATATGTACAAAATTAAGCTGAGAAATGCTACCTTTGGAGACGCCATGGGGGTATTTGGCTCTCAGTTGATTCCATGGCACGTATACTTGTTCTTCTACGCTGGTATTGCAGTCAACGTATATCCGCTGTTTCAATTTGCCAACACAGATTTTATCAGATACAATTTCATGGCGATGTTCGCCGTAGCCACACTGCTGATACTGACAATTACAGGTCTTGATAAATATATTCCGCTGTTCAAGCTGCCAAGTGAACCAGACGTTACTTTGAAAAAAGAACGCCAAATCCGACGCAGCATAAAAAGGGCTGACCGCCGATGGTATGCACCATGGCAGTCAGCCTCTTTATTTCTCATTCTTTATTCGTCTCTGCGGTGCTCCTGATTGCGTTCCTCCCTTGCATGGTAGATTTTCTTGCTTCGCCTGATATGAAGTACTGACAAGTAAACGATAAGTGCGATAATGGCCCCCAGATATACAAAACCTAAAATATTGTACTCTGCTGGCGTTCCGTCCACATAATTCATAGCAACCTCCTTCAAAGCAACTCCAGATAGAGTTGTTCTGTTCCTGCATCAAAGGAAACGAGTATCACATCTTCTATAACGCTTTCCTGATGTTCTGCAAAGTATTCTTTCATCGCTTCCACAGCCGCTTTGGCCGCCTTCTCCTTGGGATAACCATAAATGCCCGTACTGATAGCTGGAAAGGCGATGCTCCGGCAGCCGTTTGCCTCCCCCGACCTCTAGTGACCTGCGGTAGCAACTCTTCAGCAGCTTCTTCTTCTCCATGATTTCCCCATGCCAAACCGGACCTACCGTGTGAATCACAAACTTTGCAGGCAGATGATACCCTTTGGTAATCTTCGCATCACCGGTAGCACAGCCCCCTGCAAAGTCCGACATTCAGCAAAAGTTCCCTGCCCGCCGCCCTGTGAATGGCTCCGTCTACGCCACCGCCGCCCAGCAAAGAGCTGTTGGCTGCGTTAACAATGGCATCAACTTTCAGCAGTGTTATATCGCCAGTGTAAATTTGAATCAAATCTATCACTTCCTTTCCTCAATCCCATTCTACGCTGTAATGGATGTCCACATCGTCATTCACTCTGTGAGCACCGCTATTCCAGTGTGGTCGCTCATTGACTATCATTTCTTTGCTGATCGACACATAGATAGTTTTACCATCTATTTCACGACTCCAGTCAGCATTAAAAAACCGCTTTCCTTTTTCCGAAATAAAATGCAATTTTATTAAATCCATGATAAGTATAGGCGCCTTCTTTTTTCGCCTAGGTACCCATCTTCTACGATGATTTCATCCCCCTCTTTCAGACAGATGAGAGAAAACCAGGTTCCACCTATATCCGTCAGTGAGACTAGTTCCACCTCCCGCTCTTCTTCTGCCCGTACCTGCTCCAAAAACAGCTGCTTCCGCTTCTTTTTTTGCTGATCGATTCTGTCTTTTTCCAACGCCTTGTGCTCATCCGTGCTGCATGCCGTCATAGCGACCGCCAATGCTAAGATAAGAACTGCGGTCAAAACTCTTTTCATTTTTCTCCTTCTAGTGTCAAAAACCACTGCAGCAGCTTTTTCGCATCCGTTCTTTGATTTTCATTTCCGTAGAGAAACATCTTCTCCGGGTGCCACTGTAAGCCCAGAATAGAATGCTGCTCACAGGCGATGGCCTCTACCACACTGTCTTCTCCATCATTCCAGATGGATACGACCTGTAGATTCTCTCCGATTCGTCCAATGCCCTGATGATGGCGGGTGTTCACTTCTGAGGTTTCACCATATAAAGCCTCCATAAAGGTCGCCGGCAAATGCAAAACGTCGTGATATTGTTCGGGCGTAGCTGCCTTATGGCTGGCACTGCAAGGCAAATCTTGTATCAAAGTTCCGCCAAAATACACATTGATAAACTGCATACCTCTGCAGATGCCCAAGATGGGCTTGCCTTTTTTTCACCGCGCTGTCCATGAGCGCCCACTGGCAGCGTCTAATGCATCATTGATGTCGTTAGAGCATTGATCCTCGCTGCCCCCAGAGCTTTGGGTTCATATCCTGTCCGCTGCCTGGCAGAATCAAGGCATCTGCCAGATCCAAGTCCTGCAGATTTAAAGAGATAAAAGGTTCTTGCCCCAGTTCCTCAAAAAGCCTTACAGTAGTCTTTGTAGTCATCATCTGCCGTAACAAGCCCGGCAATCATCGGTTTCTTCATGGTCAAAACTCCCTTTTAAATTATCGTATGGCATATTCGCAGCCCTTCGAAAAGTTTATATTTTTCATCTGTCAGTCTCATATCAAAACTGCGCTCACGGGAACAAATCGTCATCCACACCTTTCCTTGGCAGTCTTCAAAAGCAGCGTCTTCGAAATCATAACCGCCAAAAGAGATGGGGTAGGAAAAAACATCTTGCTCCAAAGGACTCATCAGTTCGTCGCTGACTCTAAAATAGCACAGATCAAATATGCCTGGAAAGGTGGCCAGAGAGCCGATGGAAATCAACTTTTTTACAATGCCAAAGGCTGTAAGATCCTCTACGACTTGGTCCTTTTCCTCATATTTCAAACGCCTGTATTCTTCTATCATCCGAATCCGTTCTTTCGTTGATTCCGTCATTTGCTTCAAAAACAGCACTTTTACTGCGCAGACCAGTTTCGTGCCGCAGCTCACAGTCATCCATCCTGTCTATCTTTGCCGCGCTATCCTTTAAATATTGCCGCTCTCTTGCTATGGCGCTGTCAATCAAAGTATCCAGGTCAGGAATTTCTTCCTTATGTGTTCGCGCTAAAATCATGTACTTGCTGTTGTTCAAACAGAAATCTATCAATTTTTTTTGGCAGCATCCCCTCTGATACTGTCAGTGGCATTTGCAATATGAATCATGTTATCCTCCTGTCACTCATCCCTACCCCATATTATACAAATCTGCAGATTGATATAATCATTAAACCTGGGAATCATTTTACCATGTGCATTCCTCTCAATTGAGAATCGTAGCACATGATTCAGTGAACACTACCCTGCGGCAACGTTTTAAATATGTTTCTATTTTACCATAGGGTATCGTGATTCGTTACAAATTTAAGAATTTTTAAGAATTATACTAGAGTACAATTTCCTGCTCGCAAGGGGAATCCCTCTGCACACCCCTTTTTTGTTTAATAGGAAATCGATATTTCCTATTGAACAAAAAGACGGACCCTTACGGTCCGCCTAAACTTCAGTGAATCAGCTTGCTTTATTTTTTTCAAAGCTTTCTTTCTGAGCAAGAAGACGTGCATATCTCTTTTTTTGCCATTTCTTCACCTTTCACGAACAGTTCTTCTGCTCTTTTCAGGGAATTTCAGCTTCAGGGGAGTTGTAACGAACTTCGCCCATGATGAAGTCTCTGTAGCTTTCTGTCGGTTCCTTGCTGTCGATGGAAAGCGGATTCTTGCCTTCTTCAGCCAGAACCGGATTGTATCTCAACAGGTTCCAATATCCAGAGTTAACAGCGTTCTTCATCTCTTCCATAGTCTTGCTCATGCCGATCTTGATACCGTGGTTGATACAAGGAGCGTAAGCGATGATCAGGATGGTCCGTCATAGCTTTCCGCCTCGCGGAGCGCTTTGATTGTCTGGTCTGCACTAGCGCCCATAGCAATCTGTGCTACATAAACGTAGCCGTATGCCATAGCGATCTGTGCCAGATCTTTTTTCTTAACTGCCTTACCGGAAGCTGCGAATTTTTGCAACTGCGCCGATTGGAGTTGATTTTGATGACTGTCCGCCAGTGTTGGAGTAAACTTCTGTATCGAATACCATGACGTTAACGTTCTCGCCGGAAGCCAGTACGTGGTCTAATCCACCGTAACCGATGTCATAAGCCCATCCGTCACCACCAAAGATCCATACGGATGGTTTTGGCAGCAGGTCTTTATTTTCAACGACATATTTTGCATCTTCGTTGGAATCAGCAATCTTTTCGCATGCTTCTACCAATGCTTTTCCAGCATCTTCTGCGCCTTTTGCGTCGTTCATGGAAGCAATCCACTCTTCAGCAGGAGCGCCGACAGCAGCTTTCACTCTCTCAACAGCAGACTTCAGCTCGTTACGACGTGCCTGCATGGAGATAGCCATACCAAATCCAAACTCAGCATTGTCTTCGAAGAGGGAGTTGGCCCATGCAGGTCCTCTTCCTTCTTTGTTCACTGTGTAAGGTGTGCTCGGTGCACTGCATCCCCAGATGGAAAAGAGCATCCAGTTGCGTTTGCAATGAACATTCTGTCTCCGAACATCTGTGTGATCAGTTTTGCATATGGAGATTCTCCACATCCCGCAGCAAGCTCCAGAGAACTCGAGCAGCGGCTGCTTGAACTGAGAACCCTTGACGGAATCTTCCTTGAACGGAACCGGTTTCTCGTCAACGTTAGCAAATAAGTAGTCGTACTTCTTCTGTTCTTCCTTGACGATTGCGTCATCAGCTGCAACCAGCTCCAGAGCCTTTGTCTTGGATGGGCAAACCTGTACGCAGGAGCCACATCCTGTACAGTCGAGAGCGGAAATTCAAGGGTAAACAATTTATCCTCTACGCCTTTGCCCTTCATTGCTAATACATCGCCATTCAGAGCAGCAGCTTCTTTTTCTTCCATAACGAAAGGTCTGATTACGCCGTGCGGACATACGAAGGAGCACCAGTTACACTGGATACAGTTCTCTTTTTTGTCCACTTCGGAACGTCTGTTGCGATACCTCTCTTTTCAAATGCAGCTTGCCTGCTGGAACTAAACCAGTAGCAGTTGCTGTAAATGTAGATACAGGAACATCGTCGCCAGTCAATGTGTTTGTCGGAACCAGCACGTCGTTCAGGTAAGAAGTATGTAAGTCGTCGCGTCCTACCATCTTTGCACGAGGTGCATCGTCCGGTGCATCAGCCCATGCTGCAGGAACTTCTACCTTATGTACGTTGTTGACACCAGCATCAACACCGGCGCAGTTCATCTTGACTACATTTTCGCCCTTTTTTGCCGTAAGTCTTTTCGATGGCTTCCTTCATGTACTTGACCGCATCGTCGATAGGAATGATGTCAGCCAGTTTGAAGAATGCAGCCTGAAGAATGGTATTTGTTCTTCTGGCGCCTAACCCGATTTCTTTTGCCAGGGATACAGCATCACAAGTGTAGAACTGGATGTTGTTCTTGGCTATGTATCTCTTTACCTTTGCAGGTAAGTGCTTATCTAATTCGTCGTCGCTCCATACGCAGTTCAGCAGGAAGAATCCGCCTGGTTTTACGTCCTGAACCATGTCGTACTGCTGCAGGTATGCGGGAGTTATGGCAGGCGACAAAGTCTGCCTGTTTTTACGTAGTAAGTTGATTTGATCGGCTTATCTCCAAATCTCAGGTGGGAAATGGTAACGCCGCCTGACTTCTTGGAGTCATACTGGAAGTAAGCCTGTACCTTCTTATCGGTGTAGTCACCGATGATCTTGACACTGTTCTTGTTAGCGCCTACTGTACCGTCAGCACCCAGTCCCCAGAAACTTACATGCTTTTTTGTTCCTTCAGGAGCAACATCTGGATTCTCTTTGACTGGCAGTGATAGGTTTGTTACGTCGTCTGTAATAGAGATGGTGAATTCCTTCTTTGGGTTCTCACTCCACAGATTTTCATATACAGCGAGAACGTCTCCCGGCTGTGTATCCTTAGAACCTAATCCGTAACGACCGCCTACGATCAAAGCATCTTCGAACTTGGTTCCTCTCAGTGCGGAAATCACGTCTAAGTACAGAGGTTCACCGACGCCGCCCGGCTCTTTTTTGTTCTGTCAAGAACTGCAATCTTCTTAACGGATTCAGGCAGCACGTTGAGCAGATATTTAGCAGAGAAAGGTCTGTAAAGGTGAACTTCTATGATACCGACCTTCTTGCCCTGTGCGAGCAGGTGATCTACTACTTCTTCTGCTGCTTCACAGACAGAACCCATAGCTACGATAATTTCTGTCGCATCTGGAGCGCCATAGTAATTGAACGGCTTATAATCTGTACCGATCTTTGCGTTTACTTTATCCATGTATTCTGCAACGATGTCTGCTGTTTCCAGGTAAGCTGTGTTACATGCTTCTCTGTGCTGGAAGAAGGTTTCCGGCTGTTCTGCAGCACCCATGCTGTGCGGATGTACTGGGTTTAAAGCTCTCTCTCTGAATGCTTTTGACAGCATTCCAGTCGACCATTTCTTTTTAATTCATCATAATCCCATGTTTCAATCTTCTGGTTCTCATGTGATGTTCTGAAACCGTCAAAGAAGTGAAGCATCGGAAGTTTGCCTGCAATCGTGGCAAGGTGTGCGACTGCGCCCAGGTCCATAACCTGCTGTACACTGTTGGATGCCAGCATTGTAAAACCTGTCTGACGGCAGCTCATTACGTCTGAGTGGTCTCCAAAGATGGACAATGCGTGGGAAGCCAGTGCTCTTGCCGAAACATGGAATACGGCAGGAGTCTGTTCGCCTGCTAATTTATACATGTTCGGAATCATCAAAAGAAGACCCTGTGAAGCTGTGAATGTCGATGTGTAAGAACCAGCTGCGATGGAACCGTGAAGGGCGCCTGCTGCTCCTCCTTCAGACTGCATTTCTACAATTTTTACATTTTCACCAAAGATATTCTTCCTGTCCTGGGAAACCCATTCATCCATGCTTTCTGCCATAGGCGAAGATGGTGTAATAGGATAAATTGCTGCAGCTTCTGTAAAAGCATATGATACGTGTGCAGCGGCTGTGTTACCATCCATGGTTTTTAGTTTTCTCATCTTGATAACTCTCTCTTCTCTACTGCCGAGAAACCTCTCTGCAGATAGTTATATTTAGGTGCGGACCTTTCTGCTTGTTAAGCTTCCAGGGCACAAATAACAGAAATAATCTCATCTTTTCGACTACCTCTGCAATCGTATCTTGGTTAGTATTCATAGTGAATACATTCTCTGTCATATAGCAGGTTTTCAAAAAGATTATTCTGTATACAACATCATTTCTATATTACTCCCACATGTATTTAAAGTCAACCATAAAATGCTTCTATCGCTTGCAAATTCAAAGTTTTTTTTTGATGTACATTTCGTCCCTAAAATTCAAAATTGCCTTTTTTCAACACTTTTCGACTGTCAGGTGCGAAAGCGCTTTAAAGTGTCAAAATATATTTTTTTGTTGCCGAAAGGCTCGGCCAAATTTTCACTTTAATACACTATGAAAGCATGGACATCTTTTAGAACCAGATTATAAAAATAATTGCAGCTTGGACAATTTTTGCTTCAGATCTAATAATCGTTTGTACACACAAAAAATACGTCCTCCGGACGAAATTCCTATGTTATAAAAAAAATATTTCCATTTCTTGTAAATATATGATAAACTATTTGAATATTTATCTATTATCATGAATCATTACTTTTACGCAATAAAGGTAAAACAATGGAGGGAATTATATGTTATCATTCATCGAAACGATCAACGGATACGTCAACGACTTTGTTTGGGGTGTCCCTGCGCATTCTGGGAGTGGGCCTCGTGCTGAGTTTTCGGACGCATTTCATCCAACTGCGAAAATTCGGCTATGCTCTGAAAAACACCATTGGCAGAGCGCTGCACAAAACAAAAGCGGCTGATGGCGCCACGACGCCGTTCCAATCGCTGTGCACCGCTTTGGCTGCTACTGTAGGCACGGGTAATATTGCCGGTGTTGCCGGCGCTATCGCTATCGGCGGTCCCGAGCGATCTTCTGGATGTGGGTCTCTGCACTGTTTGGCATGTGCACCAAATTTTCCGAAGTCACCCCTTTGCAGTTCATTTCAGAGAAAAAAACAAAGACGGCGATTGGGTCGGCGGACCGATGTATTACATCAAAAACGGCCTTTCTAAGAAATGGCACTGGCTGGCAGCCCTTTTCTCTGTCTTTGGTGTCCTGACCGTCTTCGGCACGGGCAATGCAACGCAAGTCAATACCATCATCGCTTCCATAGACTCTGCCTTGAGCAACTATCACGTCGTATCTGCCGATTCTATGGGCACAGTAAACTTGGTCTTGGGGATCATCCTTGCCGGTCTGGTCGCCTTAGTTCTGTTAGGCGGCATCAAACGAATCGGCAGCGTGACGGAAAAGCTGGTTCCCTTTATGGCCTTGCTCTATATTCTCATGGCGCTGGGTGTTGTCATTGTCAATTACAAAAATGTACCCGCCGTATTCGGTATGATCTTCAAGGGCGCTTTTGATCCGTCAGCCATCACAGGCGGTGTCGTTGGAACGGTTTTCATGAGCGTAAAAAAAGGAGTGTCCCGAGGTATTTTTTTCTAATGAAGCGGGACTGGGAACAGGCTCGATTGCCCATGCCTCAGCTGATACCAAACATCCTGTCCGCCAAGGGCTCTTCGGTATCTTCGAAGTTTTTGTAGACACCATCGTCATCTGCACATTGACTGCACTGATTATACTCTGCAGCGGTGCCGACTTTGAATACGGTGTTGCAGCAGGTGCCGAACTGACCATTTCCGGCTTCGTCGCCACCTATGGAGGCTGGGTATCAGTCTTTACGGCTGTAGCCATGTGCTGCTTTGCCTTCTCCACCATCCTGGGATGGGGATTATACGGTTCAAGATGTATCGAGTATTTATTCGGCACCAAAATCATCAAACCGTTTATGGTCGTATATTCGCTGGTTGCCATTATTGGGGCGACAGCCGACTTGGGATTAATCTGGGGTATAGCTGAAACCTTCAACGGTCTCATGGCAATACCGAACCTGATTGCTCTGTTCCTGTTAAGCGGTACCGTTGTGAAACTTACAAAAGACTACTTTAATAAGTATGCCAATGCTCCTGACGCAAAAAGCGAGTTAAAAAGGTTTTTCTATCGGAAAAAGTAAGAGGGCTGTATGTGACAGCCCTCTATTTTATTGCATCTAACGCTTTCTGCAATTCCTGGTAGAACATGCCCACGTGATAGCCGTCCATAAGCCCGTGATGAACTTTTTGCAGAGAAATTCAGCGTCGTTCTGCCCTGTTCATCTGTAGTATACTTGCCCCACGATAATTTGGGATTATTATCCTCACCATCTCTGATAATCGTCCGTACGAACTGAGTATAGTCAATCCATGGCATACAGGAAAAGCTCATCATATCGTGTCTGTGAAAGACAGTTTCCCTTCTATTATAGTACTGGTTGTCGGCTTTTTTCTCTCAAGTCGCGGCAAAACTGCAGACGATCCTCTGTCACCATTCCTTCCAGCATGATGAACAGATCCTCCCCCCCTTTCTCATATGGGTTAAAAGCGGAACGTTGTGATCAATTCGCAGAATCTTATCTCCGTCGAAGCGGTAATGAAAGTTCTCTATTTTGTCAGCAGTCTGCGTCGCTATGTGTACTAGCGCAAAATAGAAAGATACCTGATCGTTTAAAGCACGCCGATTTCAAATAATTTTTCTATGATTTCATTTTTTGGTTCCGCTGTATTCCAATAGACCGAGCCTGCGCTTTTTGATAAAGGTCTGCGCTAGTCCGTATGGTTCAGGAACCGGCGCATAGGGAAACTCTTCAGGATCGAGAGCGTCCAAATCAATATGGACATAGACAGATTGGTAGCCCTTATCCTTAAGACACTTTGCTGCCGCTGTCGGATCATCTTCAACTTCTTTCACCGAAAGAGAGACAATCCCTCTTCATGAATATATCGTTCCTCTTCTGCATCCAAAGCCCGATTTGCACACATGACCAGCTGTTCCGGAGTAAGAGTCGACGGCAGATTTCTAACGATTTCCGCAGCGCTATCTCCCCCAGCAAGGCGCGCAGGGACATGCCGTAGAACAGCTTGCTATTTGACGACTCAGGCGTGTTTAAATCTCCATGGGCATCGATATAGAGCAGAGCCATATCTCCATCGGTAACGCTGTTTAAGTACGCCATAGCGCTCAGATCCGCATCGCAGCCGCCGCCGACGGTGAAAATGGTATCTGGTTTTTCCATTTTCAAAAGCTCGTTGATCTGCTTCATCTGCGCCAAAATTTCATCATAGCCGAGAATGTCATTCTTGACAGGAGTGATGGGCTGATCGGTGATAACAGCCTGAGTCAATGCAAAACCCTGAAGATAGTTTTCCATCAGGGCAAAAGCGCCATGATAGATGCTGTAATCCTGTCCACTTCCCTGCCATTGGGGTACTGACAAATTTAAGTGTTTTTTACTCACCTCGTAACCTCCTTCATCATTTCGTTTCTTTTTCTCTGCCTTCTCACAAAGGTACGCATAAAGAGCCACATTAAAGTGATTACGCTGTCCCAGAAAAGGTGGAAAGTCCACGGTGAAAAGTATTCATAATCATATCCGCTGTCCTCTTTGTATTCCAAAATGTCTCCTTGATAGCAAATATCCTTGTACAGCAAAGGCAGCAGGTCATCCGGCTTTGTAGCGGTACAGTGGCTTGGGAATATCATAACTCAGAGCCTTCAAAATGAACATGCAAATTCAATGCAGGAGAAAGCCTTATATGTGCTAAACCCTCTCGAAACAGGGTAGGACAAAACTGACAGCAGATTGTATATGTATTCTTTGTCTGCATAAATCTGTTCAATGGTATTTTTCACCCATAAATACTGCCGCATTGTCACGTCTATTTTAAAGATTACCACATTGACGGTCTGTTCTTTCCCTAATGTGTAACGGTGAACATTTTCTTTCACCAGGCGCGCAAGCAAAACTGCCTTATGCTTGGGCCGGGCAAAGGCGTACAGCTGTTCCAGCTCCTCGTCGAGGGCAACGGCCGCATGGTTGTAATGGGTCTTGCCAAATTTGCGGACAAGACGGGCAAATCTTGTATTGGTCTGGGAAATCATGATGTATATGCTCTTTGTTTTATTCATACTTTCGTCTTACTTTCTGATTTAAATTTATCTCCCTTTCATTATACACTGTTTTCCTCTATAATTGGACAAAATATTTCGCGGATTCCCCCTCGTGAACCAAGTTTCAGAAGCAAACCTATTTACCCGCACAAAACTATCATGTATAATGGCTTTATACTGAAGGAGGTACCTACATATGAACTATACAGAATTCAAGGACAAAAAATATCCCGTCTCGGGATTCGGCACCATGCGTCTGCCCATGGACGACCAGGGAAAAATCAACTACGCTGCTGGACAGGAAATGATCGATTACGCTTTAGCCAACGGCATCAATTACATCGATACCGCCTACAAATATCACGAAGGTGAATCAGAAGATTTTGTAGGGGCTGCCTTGGCCAAACACCAGCGAACCAGCTACTATTTAGCTGACAAACTGCCCACCTGGCTTTGCAGCACCGAAGACGATGCGCGTAAAATCTTCGAAGACCAGCTTTTAAAGTGCAGAACAGATTACTTTTGACTTTTATCTGCTGCACAGTTTGGACGAGGAAAGCTGGCCGAACGTGCCGCGCCTGCACATGATCGAATACCTGCGGGAAGAAAAAGGCGGCGGGACGCATCCGTCACCTGGGCGCATCCTTTCACTGCGGCCCCGATCTTTTGAGACAGGTTCTCACTGACTATGGTCAGGATTTGGAATTTATCCAGCTCCAGCTCAACTATATGGATTGGGATCTGTATGGAGCGAAAGAACTATATCAAATTGCCAGAGAATTTGATACCCCTGTCGTCGTCATGGAGCCTCTGCGCGGCGGCATGTTGGCTAACCCTCTCAGCGAAACAGCCCGGAAGGTGCTGGACGGTACCGATACTGGCGCCAGCTACGCCTCCTATGCACTGCGCTTTATCAACGAACTGCCTGGTATCCTCTGCACCCTTTCCGGCATGTCAACACTGGCGCAGATGAAGGAAAATATCGAGATCTTTAATGGCCCGGCTATGATTGACAAGGAAAAGGAAGCGATATCAGAAGCCGTCAAAGTCCTTCAAGCGGATATTCTGGTGCCCTGCACCGGTTGTAATTACTGTTACGAATGTCCTTCCGGCG
>VOFF01000747.1_pt1 | contig 62000 bp, 98 predicted proteins | sample 5384061 | NCBI WGS metagenome assembly VOFF01 (sample SAMN12384725, study PRJNA508395) | human gut metagenome | isolation source: healthy gut E | host: Homo sapiens | reverse complement strand
CGGTTGTCGCCTTTACCGTGCCTACGCAGGTAACCGATGATTTTCCGCTGACAACTCCATTACGGTGACCACGCAAAGGTTCCAATACCGTGGTCGCCGCAGCTGGAAAAGCCGCAACCGGCTTGGAATTCAGCTGCTATATGAACGCCAAAAGACTTCTCCATGAGTTCCGTGGCGCTCGCCGTATTGCCTTCCAATTCCAAGCAGTCCGGCGGTTGGTGCTAATCCCGATGCCGCGAATGCTGCGAATGCTGCCGCACAGCCTGCTGCCGATACGGATGTCGCCCAACTCACCGCCTCTGCCGCCACACTGGTCGATTCACTGACCGACGCCGGTTCCTGGTGAACAGCAACAGCTCATCGAGCAGCTTCAAACCCCTGCGCGATAACGAACGTGCGCTGAACAAGTCTGTAGTGGCCGAACGCGAAACCGCCCATAAGCGGACGTTTGAAGACTATATGGCCGCGTATGTGGGCTCATATACCACGCACCTGTCTGGATCGATTGGCACCTCCACCCAGTTGCCGGCGTTGATGGGCACGGCCGGCGAACTGTCCGGGGACACGCCTTTGGCTCAAGCCGTACTCGACTTGGCCAACGCGGTGAACAACGTCAGTGCCGCACATCAGCATGCCGGTGCGGTCGATGCGTTGGACGAGGTGATTCGCCGCATCCAGCAGCAAAGGCACCACCGGACTGGTGGATGATCTGATCGCCGAGGCTTCGGAGGAAGCCACTCGAGGCTCCAAGCAATACGCCGATGGCCAGAGCCAGCTCTCCGCCGCAATGATTCCGTATTCGATGAAATACACGGACGTCTACACGGCCAATTTGAGCGCCCTGACCGGCGGCACGTCTTCGGGCGCCACCGCTTACGAGAGCCAAGCCATCGCCGAAACCAACGGTAGCGATGAACTCGCCGACGCTCAATCCAAGGTCGATGCCGCGATGAGCACGCTTGCCACCGCCTCCGAGCATACGGGCAAAGCCACGGCCTTGCGCCAGATTGTATTGCGATTCTCCGATCAGTTCGAAGGCGGCGCGTCCTCGGCTTCCGGCAGTGATGGTGATGGTTCGTCCGGTGATGTCTCTTCCGATCCGGTGACCGAGGCTCAGGCACTGACCGGCCTGGTCGATTCACGCAATCGCAATCGTTCTACGGCAAGACCCGGGCCGCCCAAGCCAAGCGTAAGGCCGATGCCGCCCGTAAGCAGGCCAAAGCCGCGCAACAGCAGCAGTCGCAGCATTCCAAGGCCTCACTGGTCGATGACACCATGTCCATGTCTGCTGGCGATGTGATGAACTATGCGGGTGGTCTTACTTCGGCCATCGGTGGTGGTGATAAGTCCGACTCGTCTAAGAGCGCTGGTTCGGGAACGAACGACTCAGCCAAGTCGAGCGACACTGGCGATTCCGGCAACGGCAAGGCCTCCAACGCCAGCGATTCCGGCAACAATCTTGACACCGCTCCAGTACTGTTCGGCTTTGGCACTGGCGGCACGCTGTTCAAGCACGATATGAACGCGCTGATTAATGAGACCGTGAAAAATCAGTGATGCTGGCACGCTCTTGGCGCAGGCCGTCGCGCAGCTCGACAGCCCCAATACGCAAAAAAAACCGCCGAAACCCGATATCTCATCGTGTGATTCCGACGGTGTGATGGTGTATGCGGGAAAATCCGCATGCGACAGGTGCCCAATACGCGTAAAGTGCGTTATCGGTGTGGGACGCCGCATCAAAAACTGGCTTTTTCGATGCGGCGTCCCACACCCTCTTGTGTCAGAGCTAACTATAGTTTGAAGAATGGCTAAATTCCGGATCTGTTGATTCGGTCTGTGGGACGCCGCGTATATAAAACGTTTGACACGCGTGGTGGCCCACGCTATTGTGGGCCACCAGCTTACAATGCGGGATATTTGCGTGCCGTCCCACAGTCGTGTCATCCGAACGTCAAAAAAACAAAAAAGAGGGGAACCTCAATAGGAGGTTCCCCTCTTTTGTTGTTGTGCGTAACGTTCAGTGCTTTGGCTTCTTAGCTGGCCGAGCCGTTAAGCGGGAAGCCCGGTGGGCTTCCCGTAGGCTCGGAACGAGCGGCATTGCCGTGAGACCTACTGTTGTTGTGCGTAACGTTCAGTGCTTTGGCTTCTTAGCTGGCGGCTCACCGAGCTCGCTGGCTTCGACGGCGACCTCGGTTTCGGGCGTGCCTTCGGCGGCGGATTCCTCGGCGTGCTTGGCCACCAAGTCGAACTTGCCGACCACGCGACCGGCCTGCGCGATATCGCCCAAGGCGGCGTGAATCGCTTCCACACCTTCCGAAGCAGCGGACAGTGCCACAGACAGGATTGGGGTCTTCATGGAGACCTTGGCCTCGGACTTGATCTTACGCAGCTGCTCCACGGCCTTGCCGGCCCAAGTCAGCAGCTCGGGGAAGCACCGGTGGCGGCCTCGACATACGGGTCCACGACCGGCCAGGCGGCGCGATGCACGGAACCGGAACCGGCGTGCATCCAGCTCCACACTTCCTCGGTGGCGTACGGCAGGTACGGGGCCAGCAGACGTGCGAAGGCGTCCAGGCCCAGACCCAGAGCGGTGCGGGCGGACTTCACAGCCTTCTCGGACGGCACATTGCCGTGCTCGTCCGGAGTGCCATAGGCGCGGTTCTTGACCAGCTCGATGTAGTCGTCGCAGAACTGCCAGAAGTAGGACTCGATGACTTCCAGCGCCTTGGAATGCTCGTAGGATTCCAGCGCCTCGGTGGCCTGACGCACCACCAAAGCCAGCTTGGCCATAGCGGCGCGATCCAGCGGTTCGGTCACATCGGCCGGGTTCCACGCGGCCTCGGCGGCAGCGCCCACGTGATGGTTCTCGTCCTCACGGCCGATGGCCAGCGCGAACTTGGTGGCGTTCAGCAGCTTGATGGCCAGTCGACGGCCAATCTTCATCTGGCCGATGTCGTACGTGGCATCGAGGCCTAGGCGAGCGGCGGCGGCCCAGTAACGCACGGCGTCCGCGCCGAACTTCTCGATCGGCTCGTTCGGCACCACGACGTTGCCCTTGGACTTCGACATCTTCTTGTGGTCGGGGTCCAGAATCCAGCCGGACAGCGTGGCATGGGCCCACGGCAGACACTTGTTCTCCAAGTGCGCGCGGTCCACAGTCGAGAACAGCCAGGTGCGGATGATGTCCTGACCCTGCGGGCGAAGGTCCATCGGGAAGGTGGAAGCAAACAGGGCCTTGGAGGCCTCGTCCGGCTCGGCCCAGTGGGTCACGATCTGTGGGGTCAGCGAAGAGGTGGCCCAAGTGTCCATGATGTCCTTTTCGGCGGTGAAACCACCGGGCACATCACGCTGGGACTCGTCGTAGCCCTCCGGCACGTCGATGGTCGGGTCGATCGGCAGACGATCCTCGGACGGAGTGATTGGGTGATCGTAATCCGGCTCGCCGGAAGCGTTCACCGGGTACCACAGCGGGAACGGGACGCCGAAGAAGCGCTGACGGGAGATCAGCCAGTCGCCGTTCAGGCCGTGCACCCAGTTCTCATAACGCACGCGCATGAAGTCGGGGTGGAACTCGAGTTCCTTGCCACGCTCGATAAGCTCGGCGTTCAGCTTGGCGTCGGTACCGCCGTTCTTCAGGTACCACTGGCGGGAGGTGACGATCTCGAGCGGCTTGTCGCCCTTCTCGTAGAAGTTCGTCATACGCTTGGTCGGGGTCGGTTCGCCGTCCGATCGCCGGACTCGCGCAGCTTGTCGACGATGATCTTGCGGGCGGAGAACGTGGTCTTGCCAGCGGTTTCGGCAAAGACCTCGCGGCCGGCCGGGTCCTCGATCCAGTCCGGGGTATCCATCACGATACGGCCGTTGCGCTGGATGATCGGGCGGGTGGGCAGCTTCAGGTCGCGCCACCACTCGACGTCGGTCACATCACCGAACGTACAGCACATGGCGATACCGGCACCCTTGTCCATTTCGGCGGCCGGGTGCGCCAGAATCGGCACCTTGACCTTGAACAGAGGGGAGTAGACGTACTGGCAGAAGTACTGCTTGTAGCGTTCGTCGTTCGGGTTGGCGATCAGCGAGGTGCAGGCCGCCAGCAGTTCGGGGCGGGTGGTCTCGATGTAGATCGGGGTGCCGTCCTCAAAGCGGAAGGCCACCTTGTGGTAGAAGCCGGGGTATTCGCGCGATTCGAGCTCGGCCTGGGCCACGGCGGTCTGGAAGGTCACGTCCCACAGGCCGGGGGCGTCCTGCTGGTAGGCCTCGCCACGAGCGAGGTTGCGCAGGAAGGCCTTCTGGGCCACACGCTGCGGGTGTTGACCAATGGTGTGGTAGGTCTGCGACCAGTCGATGGACAGACCCAGCTTGCGCCACAGGGCCACAAACAGCTTCTCATCCTGAGCAGTCAGACGCTCGCACAGCTCGATGAAGTTCTTGCGGAAATCGGCACCTGATCCTTGGCGTCGATCTTCTTGCCATCAGTGCCCTCGAACGGCGGCTTGAAGTCCGGGTCGTAAGGCAGAGACACGTCCACGCGCACGCCATAGTAGTTCTGCACACGGCGCTCGGTAGGCAGGCCGTTGTCATCCCAACCCATCGGGTAGAACACGTCGTAGCCGCGCATGCGCTTGTAACGCGCAATCACATCGGTGTGCGTGTAAGAGAACACGTGACCCACGTGCAGCGAACCGGAGACGGTGGGCGGCGGGGTGTCGATGGAGTAGACGGCCTTGCGGTCGCGGGTGTTGCGGAATTTGTAGGTGCCGTCTTCATCCCAGACGGCGCGCCACTTGTCCTCAAGTCCGTCCACGCCGACCTTGTCGGGCAGCGGGGTGAGGTTGGCGTTGATGATGGATTTGCCTTCAGTCATAAGGCCAAAGTTTATGCACGTTGCATGACAAGCCGAACTGTACAGTAAACAGCCCAGTAGGCTGTTCGCAGGCGAGATACGAACGATCGAACGATAGTGAGCCAAGGACTATCGGGCGTGGCCCGTCCGTGACTGAAGGTTGCCTACTTCACCGTCAACCCGGCCAGTGGCATGCGACGATTGATCATCGAGGTCGGGTAGCCGGAGACCTTGGTGGACGCCACAGTGAAGCATTTGCGGGTATACAGCCAATCACTGGCCGCATCCTCGCTGATCAGCCGGGCGTACGCCTTCATTCGTGCCTCATAATCGGCGTCATTAGTGGCGGCGCGAGCATCCGCATAGGCCTGTTGCGCTTCGGTATGGTCGTAATGGAACATGGAATCGGGGTCGGCGAATATGCCGGCATCATCCGTGCCGTCCATGCTCATCACGGTCAGTTCCCATTTGCCGTCCTTGATTCGTTTGGCATAATCCTCATCGGAGAGCACTTCAAGGTTCACCGTGGGGCGCGGCTGCCGCTCGATCTGCTGCTTGATGGTTTCGGCCAACGACCGGTATTCTTCGGGAACCACCAGATTCACCGTAGTCAGATATTGCGCACCGAAGTAGGAGAACATCTGCCCAGCTTGGTTTTCGTCATGCGGATACAGTCCGGTCAAATCTTCGTATCCGGGTTCCAGCAGGCTGATGGGGCCGCCCAATGCTCCGGCTGCGTCGGGTTGGGCGGAGGCGATGCCGGCTGCGTCGATTTGATAGCGGAAGGCTTTACGCGCCTGTTCGTCGGAGAGCAGCGAATCGGTGCCGTTGTTGTAGGCCAGCAGCACCTTATCCGTAGTGGCCCCCTCCTTGACGGTCAGGCCATCCTTGCCGTTCAAACCGGTGGCCGTCGAAGCCGAAACCGGTGCCGCCATATCGAGACTGCCGTCGGTCAGGGCCTTGCTGAGCGCATCGGCGTCGGAGTATTGCATAAATTCAACGATATTGCTGGCCGCTTTGGTGCCATGGTAGGTATCGCTGCGCGCCAGCTTCAGGGAATGGCCAGGCTGGAAATCGGCCACGGTGAATGGTCCGGAACCTATGGCCTTGCGTTGATAATCGGCACTGGACGACTCGGAATCGTAGACAATGCCGAGTTTGCCGGATAGCGCTCGCAGCAGCGTCGGATTGGGCTTGGCAAGCGTAATGACCACCGTGGTGGCGTTCGGATTGGCGACCGACGTCAGATCGCCCAATTCGTCGACGTCCGCCACCTTGTTGGTCACGTTCTGTTGCAACGACCACACGGCGTCCGAGGCGTCCAACGTATGGCCGTTCGAGAAGGTGACGCCCGATTGCAGTGTCAGGGTGACGGTCAGTCCGTCATCGGAAGTCTTCCAGCTTGTCGCCAGTCACGGCTGAAGCTTGTTGTCTTGATCGACGGTCACTAATGTCTCATACACATTGTCGACGAGCAGGCGTTCGGCTGCCGCAGAGGAATCGGACCGAATATCCAAGGATTGCGGCATATCGTCGATGCCAATGGTCACATCGGCATCGAGGGATGATCCCGGCTGGAACCGGTTTTGCATGAACGTCCATCCCACAACCACGAGTGCGCCGAGTGCCACGGCGACTCCGAGAAAAATCCCCCACTTGGACCATGTATTGTCCCGCTTGCTGTGCTGCATGGTTTTCAGTCTAGCGGTGGATTCAGCCTAGAATCCGCAATTCACCATGATGAGGTATGAGTTAGCGCTTGGACGTGCTCTTGCCGGCGGGCGGCGCATAGCTAGGGCAGGTGTCGGACAGCGGGCAGTTGGCGCAGTCGGGGGTACGTGCGTGGCAGGTGGCCCGGCCGAACAGAATCAGTCGGTGGCTGAGATTCGTCCACTCTTCGGGCGGAAAACAGGAGGTGATTTCCTTCTCGATTTTCACGGGATCGGGGTGTGCGGACCGCCAATCCGACCGCCAACGCAGTCGTCCGGTTACGCGCATCACATGCGTATCGACCGGGAATCCGGGGATATCGAACGCGTTGCCGAGCACGACGTTCGCGGTTTTGCGGCCGACCCCCGGCAAGCTGGTCAGTTCATCCATCGTGCGCGGCACCACGCCGCCGAACCGTTCGTCCAGTGCCGTGGCCAGTCCGATGAGATGCTGGGTTTTCGAACGGTAGAACCCCAGCGGATGAATGATGTCTTCGACTTGGGCCGGGTTCGCGGCCGCCAAGTCACGGGCGGTGGGGTAGGTGGCGAACAGTTCCGGGGTGACCGTGTTGACACGCTTGTCGGTGGTCTGGGCGCTGAGCACGGTGGCGATCAGCAATTCGAGCGGATTCGAGAAATGCAGTGCGCAAGCGGGTGCCGGAATCACCTGGCGCAGAATGTCGTATTCGTCATGCATGCGCGTGAGACGCGCGGATTTGGTTTCTCTCATCGTATGGACCTAAGCGGCGTAATGTCGATGATTGATGGTTTGTAGCGCTGCTGGTCTGTCAGGCGGCGGTGTTGAGATCGGGGGTATCGTCATCGGTGCCGATGGCGGCAGAGGATGCTTTGGCGGCCTGCTGTGCGGCGGCAGTTTCCTTATCCGTCTCCGGCGGGTCGAATCGGTAGCCCACGTTGCGCACGGTGCCGATGAGGTGTTCGTATTCGCCGCCAAGCTTGGCGCGCAGACGACGGATATGCACGTCGACCGTACGAGTGCCACCGTAGTAGTCGTAGCCCCATACTTCCTGCAGCAACTGGGCGCGCGTGAACACGCGGCCGGGGTGCTGGACCAAGTACTTGAGGAGTTCGAACTCCTTGTATGCCAGATCGATGGGGCGTCCATGCAGGGAGGCGGTATAGCCGTTGGTGTCCACAATGAGGTCGCCGGAGCGAATCTGGCCATCTTCCACCGTGGTGGTGGATTCGGCGGGAGAACCGGCTGCTGCGGCTGCGGGAGCGTTGCCGCGCTCGGAGACCAATCGCAATCGGCCCTCGACTTCAGCCGGGGAAGCGGTGGCGACCACCACATCCGCAATGCCCCACTGGGAGTTGACCACGGTGAAGCCGCCTTCAGTCAGCACCAGCACGATTGGCGTGGACAGGCCGGAAGCGTGGATGAGACGGCACAAGGTTTTGGCGGTCGCCAGATCATCGCGTGCATCCAGAAACAGAATGGTGTTCTCCGGCATCTTCACCAAGCTGGCTGCATCCATCGGCAGCACGCGGACGCGATGAGAAAGCAGGGCGAGTGATGGCAAAACGGTGGCGGGGTCGCTGGCGAAAGTCATCAACGTAAGATCCGTCACGCTAATCCCCCTTATCCTGCAATGTGTTACGCAATTGCTCGGTGTGGCTGTACGAGTCGTCAGCGGCGTTATGCCGCTTTCGCGCGGTTTTCATTATTCTACGCGCTTGTAGTGGACACATAGGTTACAAGTTTGCGGAATATGGAACGGCAGACGTCCATCAACCGATGACACGGCCGAGCACCAGTGCGGTTGCGGCGATGGTCACGCCCATCAGCATTACCGGCATCAGGCCGGTACCGATCCACGGATAGCGGATATCCGGGTCCGGATCGGCGTCACGCACCCACAACGTGGAGGCCACGGCCAAGGCCAGTCCCAAAACGATGAGGATGATCAGGGCAACGGTTCCCGCAACGGTGCCCTTGGCGAGCATCGCGCCCAAATCAGGCAGGAAGCACCAGCCGGCCACGGCGAGAGCCGCCACACCGGAAGTCACGGCGTGAGAGTGCGCGGATAAGATGTTCGCGCTTCTCACGAGCCATCTGGCGTCCGAAGGAGAAGACCACCAGCACCACCAGCAGCAGGCCCATGGCCAGTGCCCATGAATACCAAGGAAGTACCGAGCCATCCGCAGCGGTCTGATCCGGCGGAACCTCGCTGGTCGGGAAAGGTACGATGACGAAAATCAGAGAAATCGCGCCAAACACCAAAGTGACGATACGATCCAGTATGCTGCCGCGGAACGGCCAGAATACGACAAATGCGGCCAACGTCAGAGCGGCGATAATCAAAGGGATGATGGGGACGGTGCCAGGGGAGGGAATGACCGTGGCTGCGATGAGCAGTACATAGGACGTCAGTTGGGCCAACAACATGCTCAGGGCTTTGTTCTTCCAACCCTCCTGGGTGATCTCGGTCATGATACGCCTCTCAGATAATCGAATTTCCATCCCAATCCTACGTCGGGCATTGGAACGGTGAAATCAAACAAAATAGCCCCTTCTGGTGAAGGGGCTTATGGCACTAAATCAGAACGCGATAACGCCCAAATGCTCCAATAGCACTTTGATGCCGAGTAGAATCAGCACCACGCCGCCGGCGATCTGCGCCGGCTTCTGCCAGCGGGGAGCCGAACGCGCGGCCAATGTACAGGCCCGCAGCGGAGAACAGTCCGGTGACCACACCGATGCTGAGGATGGCGAATGCCATATGGGCTTTGGTGAACATGAAGATCAGACTCACGCCCACGGCGAACGCATCGATGCTGCAGGCCACGGCCAGGGGAAGCATATGCTTCCAATCGAACTGGGCGGTCTCCTTGGAGTTTTCCTCATCTTCTTCGAAGGCTTCGTGAACCATGTTGCCGCCGATGAACACCAACAGGGCGAAGATGATCCAATGATCGAATTGGGTTACGTATTTGCTGAATGTAGATGCCGCGAAATAGCCGAGAATAGGGAACAGCATCTGGAATCCGCCGAACCAGAGGGTGCTTTTCACGGCGTCTTGTACTCGTACGCGGGATACGGTCAGGCCTTTGCCAATGGATACGGCGAATGCATCCATAGCTACGGAAACAGAAATAAGCAGGATTTGAATGATTATCGAAATCATGGTGTGACAGAAGGTTCATCGCCGGATTACCGTGCGATGGGCCTCGACCAGCGTTCCTACACGCCGCCTACGCCTAGTTGAAAAGACAAAACATTACTGTATCACAAAAATACAAGCTCCCTCTGTTGGGGAGCTGGCGCAGTGAAACTGCGACTGAGGGAGAGTAGAGCGGCTTTGCCACAAATACAACAAAAGGCCCCCCTGAAGGGGCCTCCTGTCAACGATTCAGAATCGAATCACTTCTCGGAATCGGCGAGACGCTGACGCGCGGCAATGATTTCCTTTTCGGCGGCGTCAGCACCAGTCCAGTAGTCGCCCGGCAGGACTTCCTTGCCCGGCTCCAGAGCCTTGTACTGCTCGAAGAAGTGCTTGATTTCGGCCTTGTGCTACTCGTTGACGTCGTCGATGTCCTTGATGTCATCGAAACGAACGTCGGCGGGCACGCACAGCACCTTGTCGTCGCCGCCGGCCTCGTCGACCATGTGGTACAGGCCCACGGCGCGGCACTCGACCACGCAGCCCGGGAACACGGAGTTCGGAATCATCACGAGAGCGTCCAGCGGATCGCCGTCCTCGCCCAGGGTGCCGTCGATGTAGCCGTAGTCATCCGGGTAACCCATTGCGGTGAACAGGGTACGGTCCAGGAAGACGCGACCGGTCTCGTGATCGACTTCGTACTTGTTCTTGGAGCCGCGCGGAATTTCCACAACGACGTTGAAGGTTTCTGCCATGTCCTTTCTCCTTGAAAATCGACAGTTACGTTCTCGTCTCACCACAATACCCTGTTTACGCCTGCAAAACAGGTGCGGAACTCAAGAAACCGTGCTGAGATTATGCCGACACTATGCCCAAACAGACGAAATCCTCCCCTTGAGGGGAGGATTTCTAGCGGTTTACGCGCACGATAAACCCATGCACGTCAACGGCATCACTGTTGCATTACCGTTGCAGTACCGCATCACTGCACGGACAGGATGTGGGCCACATCCGCCCAAGGAGCCAGAGACACGTAGTTGTCCCAACCCCACTGGAATTCGCGGCCGGTCAGCTCGTCGCGCACATTGAGCGGGCGGTCGGTGGGCAGACCCAGCTCGCTGAGTTCCAGGTGAATCATCGACTGGTGTGCGTTGTGTCCATCGAGGTTCACGACCACAATCAGCGTGTCCGCTTGGCCGGTACCGGTCAGTTCGGCCGGCGTGTGGCGTGCGAAAGCCAGAATATTCGGGTCGGACGTAGGCAGCACGGTGAGGTTGTGGTAGCTCAACGCGGCCGGGTGGGCGCGACGAATCTTGTTGAGTGCGGTGAGCATCTCGGCCACGCCGTACTGCTTGGCCTTGCTCCAATCGCGAACCTTGACCTCGTACTTCTCGTTGTCGATCTGCTCTTCGAAGCCGGGGCGCTGCTTGTCCTCGATGAGTTCGTAACCGTTGTAGATACCCCAGGACGGCGAGCCCATGGCTGCCAGCACCGCACGCACGCAGTGGCCGGCTACGCCGTTGTCTCGCACGTAAGCGGTGAGAATATCCGGCGTGGTGGGCCAGAAGGTGTTGTGCTGGTAGTAGCCGTCGTCGCCATTGGTGACCGGCAGATACTCTTCCAGTTCGTCCTTGGTGTTGCGCCACGGGAAGTAGCAGTGGGACTGGGTGAAGCCCACGTAGCTCAGGGCGCGCATCATGCCCGGGCGGGTGAATGCCTCGGCCAGGAACAGGATCTCCGGGTGCTTCTTGGTCACGGCGGCAATCACGTCCTGCCAGAAACGCACCGGCTTGGTGTGCGGGTTATCGATGCGGAAGATGGTGACGCCCGCCTCGATCCACAGATTCATGATGCGTTCGACTTCTTTTTCGATGCCGGGCATGTCGGCGTTGAAGTCGATCGGGTAGATGTCCTGATACTTCTTCGGCGGGTTCTCGGCGAAGGCGATGGAGCCGTCCGGCTTGTGGCGGAACCAGTTCGGGTGGGCCTTGACCCACGGGTGATCGGGCGAGCACTGCAGGGCGAAATCAAGCGCGATTTCCAGACCCAGTTCATGTGCACGCTGGCACAGGGCCTTGAAATCGTCCATGGTGCCGAGCAGTGGATCCACGGTGTCGTGGCCACCTAGCTCGGAGCCGATGCCGAACGGGGAGCCCGGGTCATCGGGGCCGGCGACCAGCGTGTTGTTGCGGCCCTTGCGGTTGGTCACGCCAATCGGGAAGACCGGCGGCAGGTAGACGATGTCGAAGCCCTCGGCAGCGGCGGCGCGTTCGAGGCCGGCCATCGAAGTCTTCAGCGTACCCTGAATGATCTTGCCGGTGTTCGGATCGATGGTGGCGCCTTCGGAACGCGGGAAGAACTGGTACCAAGCCGCGAAGCTGGACTTCGGGCGTTCCACCTTGAAGCGCTGGGGCTGGCTGGGGAGATGCCGTCGCGCAGCGGGTGAGTCTCGTGCAGGGCGGCGATGGTCGCGTTGTCGCCGGCGGCGCGACGATCCTCGGCGCTCAGCGTCTGATCGGCCATGGTCTCAGCGGCCTTCTCCAAGGTCTTGCGCGATCGCGTGCGGTCAGGCCGGTGTCCGGGGTTTCGGCCCAACGGGCCAGCAACTCGGCACCGGAATTGAGTGCGTTGTCCACGTCGTCCATCACACGCACCTTGATGCGGGCGTCGTGCAGCCAGGAGACGTACGCGTCTTCCCAACCTTCGATGGTCACGGTCCATTCGCCGAGCTGACGCTTGACGGCCGCGTAGCTATCCTCCCAAGGCTTCAGATCGCTGTGCTCGCCGCACTTGACCATCACGGTCCAACGATCGAGGCCGGGATTTACGCAGGTCATGGCCCGGCGCATGGTTTCCTTGCCGCGCGGGTTGCGCACGATGGCGGTGGCACCCACCTTGGTACGGCCTTCGATGAACACCTGGGCGGTCATCTCAAACGGTTCGCCGAGTTCCACACGGGCGGGGAAGATGCCGCGCTCCTCGGCGGGAGTGATGTCCATGACATTGATGCGGCCGAACTGGCCGGGCTCGTTTGCTTCGATGGACGGTGCGGGGGCTTCGACAGCCAGGCCTTTCAGCGCTGCTGCGGCGCGTGCCGTTTCGGCGCTGACTCTCTTGCGCTTGGTTGCGGGGCTCTTTCGGGCAGAAGTCGCCTTTGACTTCGTTTTCGTGGTGCTGTTATCGGTATTACTAGTGCGCGTGGTCGCGCGATGTTGTACTGCTGCCATAAGGCCCTATTCTAAGGGCTTTTGAACATATGTTGCGCATTGTGGATAACTATCAGGTAAACGTTCGGTCAACCGCATGAGGTGGATAACTCGGCGGAAGAGTTATCCACAACTCGCCGGCAAACGGCAAGCTCGGACCACATAGGTCGAAAAACCGGCTGTAGCGAATGAAAATCTGCCATGATCGTGGCCTACCCGCACACAGTGCAGTATGCGGGGAAACGTACCAGGAAAGGACGAATGATGATAACGACATGGCGGCAACGGGGCATGGCCATCGTAGCGATGCTGACCGGTCTGATAATAATGGTGGGAGTGGTGTTCGGCTCGGCGAATACGGCGTATGCCGCGACGTTGACGCCCGCCGACGAAAGATATCACGTGGCGTTTCCATACAACGATATGGAATATTACGTCGGTGTCGCGGGGCTGGACGCTTCGGGCAACAAGTACTACTGCATCGAAGCGGGGAAACTGAGCGACTATGTGATAGGCCCCACCACGGTGCTTGCCTCCGATGAGAACGCCCGGCGTATGGCATGGATCCTTGACCGGTACCGCGACACGGATGCCGCCACCCATGCGGCGATCGGCATCATCGTGCAGGGATCACTTCGGGCGCGATCGGGACGAGTGGGCGAGACAGATGGCGGTCATTCAAGGCCGGTACCCCGAGATCGTGGCGAAGGCGGCCCGGATATGGGATCAATCGGCCGGCAAGACGCCTGCGGGCACGACGGTGGAACGCACCGATGCCGAGGCTTTGCGCAGCGGTTCCATCTCGGTGAAAGTGGTGAACCGCGCCGGTGACGCGATCGCGGGAGTGCCGTTCACCGTCACCTTGCAGGGGGCGGCGCGGTTCGTCCAAGGCGGCAACACGTTCTCGGGGGTGTCGACGAGCGCCGGGTCCTCGATCGCGTGGGAGGCGACCGGCGCCGGCGAGGTGACGGCGAACACCACATACGAGTATGGGCGGATGCACGTCATGGACAGCACTCAGGACATGCTGGCCTTTGACTCGATGGCTTCCACTGGCGGCGCGTCGACGACATTTCGGGTGCGTAAGGATTTTGTTCCGGCGGTATCCACCAAGGTCTCCGAGAAGGTGCTTGATGTGGCTTCTCCGGTGTTCGATGACGTGACCAGTGGCGTGGCGGATGCGGACAGTTATTGGGTGCCCGATTTGGAATTGCAGGCCCGCGGATACTATTTCGATGGTCTTGATACGGGCGATGTGGGCAATGTCATTACGCCGAATGCACAAGAGAGCGCCGATGCTTTTCTTGCGCGATTGGCGACTTTGGGTTATGAGCCGGTGGCCTATGGCAAGGCCTCTTTCACCGGGGGTGGGGCAGCAGGCACGTGTGCAGGCCATGACCAAGCCGGATGACGGTGCCGCTTACCGGACCAAGCAGAATAGCGGTTTTGGCACATGGGTATGGGTGTTTCGGCGGTCCGAGCAGAGCAAACAGGCGCAGGAATACCTTATAGGCGACTGGATAAGTCCGTTTATGGAGGCTACGGAAAGCAATACAAGTCGCAGGAAGCTAGAAGTCATGTCGACGGTCACTGAGCATTCGGCGGATATCGGTGCCGAGCTCAGCGACACCATTACCGTATCGGGATTCCCTGCGGATCATGGCCAGTATGCCGGCAACGAAGAGTATGAGTTCGCGGCGGATCGGCCGTATGCGACGGTGAGCGTATGGTGGTCCGGCGATCCCGACAACCCCTCCAACGATGAGGCGTACAAGCCATCTGGGGGAGAGGTTCCCACGGAAGACGACAACCACCGGTTGCTGGCCACCTGGGAGATTCCCGCGATGAACGGCACGTTCAAAATCGGCGCCGGGGCGTTGGACGCGCATGGCGCTCCTATGTATCTGACCGCCGAACGGCCTGGGTGGTACGTGTTCGTCTGGCGGTTCGAGGGGGATGACCGTGTTTCCCCGGCGTCCAGCCGGTATGACGATGCCTGGGAGCGTGTGCGGGTGTTGCCCCCATGCGAGTCGGAGAAACCGTGCGAACCGGAGAAACCCGAGACGCCGCCGGCGCCGGCGGAGGCAACCACGCCCAACCCTCGCCCGTCACTGCCCGTCACGGGTGGCGATGTGTCGCTTGCCTCGGTTCTGGCCGTGTCAGCTCTGGCGATAGGCGCCATACTGTCCATCGTCGTTCGGTGGCGTCGTCGCTATGACCGATTCAAGCACTGGACGATGCGCTGGCCGATACGTTGACCCGCTGCGGCATGATGCCGATGATGTCGGCTGGATGGTGAACCACACTCCGCTTCTGAGCAGAAGAACGGGAGCTGGGCACGAAGTCGATCGTAACATACGACTTGTGCCCGGCTTCCGCTTCGTTGAGAAACTTCACGCCTGTCGCCTCCCGTGGATTAGACAACTGAAGATCCGCGATGAAAATGACGAGACGTTTATGATCGCCGACTTCCCTGGGCACCGTAGCTGCCTGATCGCCTTTCATCCATATCGCCACGGTAAACGGAAAGGCCGCTGATTTCGGTACCGAAATCAGCGGCCATATAACCACGTTCGTAGCGGGGCATGGATTTGAACCTTGACCTCTGGGAACCTTGCAGAACCCCAGAGGTCCAAGGTTCAAATCCATGCAGCCCGATTATCCGACTTTATGCTGGCGGCGTGATTCCATGGTGCGATGATGTGCCATGAGTCAAAAACAAGAGCTGCCCCTGCTCAGTGGCGGGATGACATGAACCATTGGCTTGACGCATTGCGTGCCGCCGGTCTCAGCGAGGAGACGGTGAGGTGTCGGCGTAACAAGCTGTCTCACACGGCGAGATGCATCGGCCTGTCACCGATGACGGTGACCGCCGAAGACCTCATCAACTGGACGTCGGCTCAGGCGTGGAAGACAGAAACGCGCCGCGGCTACCGCAAGACCTATGTGTCGTTCTTCCGCTGGCTGCACGAGAGCGGTCGCAGGCCTGATGATCCTAGCGAGCTGCTACCGGTGGTGCGCCGTCCGAAACCGAAACCGCGCCCGTGCCCCGACCGGTACATCATCGCCGCCCTGCACAAGGCGACCCCGTTGGAGCGCATCATGCTGCGCCTAGCGGCCGAATGCGGTTTACGGCGTTCGGAGATCGCACGGGTGAACAGCCGCGACGTGATGGACGACCTGCTGGGTAAAAGCCTGATAGTCACCGGCAAGGGCGACAAGCAGCGCATCGTTCCACTGCCGGACGATCTGGCCGACTACATCGAACAGTGCGGCGGCTGGCTGCTGCCCGGCCGATGGGGCGGCCATGTCGAGCAAAGCTATGTCAACCGGCATATCTCGCGGTTGCTGCCGGACGGGTGGCTGCCACAGCCTACGGCACCGGTACGCCACGAAGACCTATGAGCAGACGCACGACCTGTTTCTGGTCGCGCGTCTGCTTGGTCATTCGTCGGTGGAGACTACGCAGATTTACGTGGCCATGCCCGACAGCAGGCTACGCAGCGCGTTGGGTGCCGTCAGGCTTGCCGTGTAACCCGTGGTCTGTGGTTCAGCGCGTCAGATAGTCGGTGGTGCCGGCCGGGCCCAGTGCTGTAGCGGTGTTGTCCGCTGGCGGCTCCGATGTAGCGGCCCCAGTCGTAAAGCCGTCCGCGCGGCCGGTCCAGCCGTCGAGGTTGACGGTCTGGCCGGCCGAATACTGGGCCACGATCTGGGCGCCGGTGCTCGGCTGCGCGCGCACGTTGAGCTTGGCCACGTTGACGCGCCACGCGCCGGCGATGCCGCTCGGCGCGGCCGGGGCGGCGGTCTTGGGTCGCAGGTAGCCGAGCAGGCCGTTCTTGGTGATGATGGCCTGATGCGTGGCTCCGGGGTTCTGCGTCAGGCACAGCAGGCTGCCGCCCTGGTCGGCGATGACGATGGCCACGTGCGTGTACGGGGTGGCGGGTGCGTTGCCCCAGAACGCCACGTCGCCCTTTGCGCGGCGCGGTGCCGGCGGGGAGCCGGTCGAACTTGTCGCGCAATGCGGGCTGCTGGTCCCATGTGCTGGTGTAGACGCTGCCGGCGTACCCGTTGACGGTGTTGGTCGCCGATGCGGTACGCCGGCCACGTCCTGCGCGTACCGGCTCCATAGATCCCAGCACTGGCCGCCATAGAACCCATCGACGTCAACGGTGCTGCCGTTGTAGGTCTGGATGAATTGGTCGATTGTCATTGTCATGGTTTTTTCCTTTCAGATGAGCGTGAGTAGGAACAGTGCGATGGTCATACCGAATACGACGGCCACGATGGTGATGAAGAGGATCGCGCCGATGGCGAGCAGCCAGTCGGCGGTGGTGCTCAACGGCGAGGGTCGCTGCCATGTATGAACAGCATGACGACCGTTATGCCGACGATCCACAGCATTGCGGTGGCGAGGATCATGACTTGCCGTCTTCATCGTTATCGTTCGTGTTCTTACCGCTGCGGAACAATTGCAACAGGGGGCTGTTCGCTATTTCGGGGTTGATTTCGCCGAGGTTCTCCAGGATGGAGCTGATTTCGGTGATGCTGATGTAGACGGCGGCGGGCACGATGAGGGGCATGCTGTAGCCGAGGTCCAGATGGGCTTGGCCGCGTTCCACGATTTCGGCGAGCAGCATCACGAGGATCAGGCCGCTTTTGTGCCAGAGCCCGAGCCGCATTTTCTCGCTGCTGATGTCGTGCTGCATGGCGGCCTTCATGAGGCCGGTGATGTAGTCGATGGCTATGAGGATGACCACTATGATGAGTGCGGCCAGTTCGGTGTCTTCCATGGTTGTCCTTTCTGCTGGGGTTTATTCGTCGTCAGTGGTCCAGATGCCCAGCAGCGAGAACTCGCTGGTGGAATTGGTTATCGACCATTGGGTTATCGTGTGGCCGGAGATGCACGCGTCGTCGGTGCCGGGGGCTATCAGGTTGTGGGTGATGCTGATTCGGTTGCGGGTCGAGCCGGCCTTGCCGAAGCCCTGCGGCACGGTGAACGGGCTGTATGAGGCGTTTTCCTGGGTGATGACGCCGGCGCTGTAGGCGAATCGCATTGATGCGATGACGAGGTTGTTGAATCTGACCAGCAGGGCATCGTTGAGGGTGATTTTCGCCGGGTCGTATGTCGGTTTGCCGATTCGGACGGTGCTGAGCGCGTCGAGCAGCGGACTGTAGCCTGCAAGGATGCTTTCGATGGCGGCGAGGCGTGCGGCGTACCGGTTGGCGTCGGTGCCGTTGAAGTCGAAGCGTGTCAGGGCTTTTTCGATGCCCTCGGCCTGCTGTTGGAGGATATCGGGTAGGTGTGCGATGGGTTCGTTGTCTTCCGGGTAGGGGGAGTCCGAATGTGGGTGTGGTGGTTACGGTCATGTGGTCTCCTTGATTTTCGTGACGTAGCGCAGCGCGCCGAGTTTCCAGTTGCATTGGCCGAACGTGGCTGCCGTCAGTTTTTTCAGTTCCGCGCAGGTCGGTTTGCCCTGGCTGGTGGTGTCCTGCGCGGGGAAGAGTTCTGACCTTGTGCGCCCAACGGCTGCGTTTGTTGGTCGCGTCGTAGGTGAGCGTGCCGCCGATGACGGCCCAGGGGCCATGGGTGGCCGGCACGGTACGCTCGAAGCGCGATCCGATTATGGTGATGACGCGGGGGTTGCAGTAGAGGGAACATCTGCGAGAACAGGTCGCCACGGAAGGTGATCTGGGGGAGTCGGACGCGCTGGTTCTGGGTTTTCAGGTAGTTTTCGGCGCGCGTGGTGTCCAGGACGTTGATGTTGTTCTGCGCGGCGCCGGAATCGGCCCAGTTGACTGTCACGCTCAGGCAGTTCTCCCCCTCATACGTCGCTGTTTCAATCTGTTTGACGAGGCTGCCGTCCTGGGAGACCTCGTAGAGCTGGCCTGACGATGACGAAGCGAGTTTGAGATGGGAGTAGCGCAGTTCGAGCTGAGTGTAGTAGCTGTCCGGTGCCGTCAGGGTCGGGTTTTCGTCGATCAGCACGTTTTCCGCGTCAGCGTAACGATGATCACGAGTGATGTCGGTACCGTCGTCGCCGGTGATGATTCTCGCGCCGGCAAGGACGGTTTCCACGTCCCAATTGAGATACACGGCTTCAAGCGATGGCACCATGGACGGCTGACCCTTGTATGACATGAAGACAGAACGATTTATCTCAAGGGTGTATGTGCCGTTGATCTGTCTGGTCTTCAATGATTCCAACCAGTCCAGGAGACTTGATTTCTGGTCTGCCTTGATGCCAGCAAGGAAAGTGCTCCAAGGGAACCAATAGTTATTAATGCCGTCGTTGGCCAGCCACGCCTTGAATTGCGGGCCGATGTTGCCCTTCGGCCACCATTGGAAGCCCCGCACCATTTCCTCGTTCTGATTCCAGTTGGGGCCCTTGCGGCAGTCATTTCGCAGCACACAAACGCGATCCGACGCGGGGATGCTCAACCGGTCATGTCCGGCGTCGGCGGCGAGTATCTGCACGTCGGTTATGATGCCGTCGAACATGCAGTATCTCACCGGGTTGGGGCCGTTGTCGATGCCGTTTTCGGTCCAGTCCGGCGCGATGGTTATACGGTGCCCGGCGAGCGTCGTGTAGACACGGCTGTAATCGCCGTCCGGGTCGATGAACACGATCTTGAGCACGGCGGGCACGGCAGCGTCCCATGGCGCGCTCACGCCCCACTCGATGGTGAAGGGGGGGAGAGTGGCACGGGAAGGCCGGTGCCGTCCGCGCGTTCGGGCAAAAGCGTGTTGTCCAGGTACACGCGGCATTTTTCGGGAAGGCGGGTTGCGGTGCTCATAGTGCCAATTCCTTTCCCCTGACGCGCGCCCAACGGTCGAGGCTGCTGACGATTTCGCCGGCCACCTTGTCGTTGTCGAGATTTCCGTGAGCGTCCACGTTGATGTTGACGGTGAGCGATGTGGGCCGTGACGTATCGGTGCGGCTGAGCGGGCGGCCAGTACCGCGCGGGTGAGGTTCGGCGTCGCGTAGGCGGTCGCCGCCAGCGGCGTTATGCTGCGCGCCATGGCATACTGCCGAACAGGCAGCGCGTAGGCTTGCGCGCTGTAGCTCTGCGCGCTCAGCCGCTTGCCGCGCTGCTAGCGCCCGTATCTTGCCCCATAGGTCGGATACCCAGTTAAACGCCTTCTTGATGCCGCCGATTATGCTGTCGAACACGCCCAGCACCTTGTCTTTCAGCCCGCCGAAGAAGTTGGCGATGCCGTCCACTGCGCCCTTGGCGGTGTTCTTGATGCCGTCCCACGTATCGCTACCCCACTGCTTAATGCTTGCGCCAATGCCGGAAAGCCATGACACGAAGGCGTTCCACTTGTCGCTAATCCACTGGGCGGCAGCGGCACCGGCCTGCTTCACACTGTCCCCCAATTCATCGCCAACAACGCGATAACCGCGATCACGGCCACGATAACGGCGATGACCGGAAGGAAGGCGAGATTCACGGAACCCTGCGCGACGGCAACGATACCGGCGACGACGCTGTAGGCTGTCATGGCCGCGTTCAAAGTGACGATGATGGCGGCGACGGCGCCGATGACGCCGATAAGCGGCACGAGCCACGAACTGTTCGCCTGGACCCATGGGCGAACTCTGCCAACTTGCTAGCGGCGGCGGTGAGGGCCGGCAACAGGGGCTTCGCCCAATGCGGCCTTGGCGTTTTCAAAAGCTAGCGGTCATGCGCTGCTGTTGTCCCTGTGCGGTGTCGGCCTCACGCGCGCGAAGTTGCCCACGGCCTTGCCGCTCTGCGCGGTGATGGCCGCTAGAGTGGCTTGCATCTTCGCGCGTTGCGGTCGCCCGACTGGTACAGGTCGCCAAGGCCCATCGACGCCGCTTGCGCCTGTAGGGTCGCGTCGTTAAGCGAGATGCCGTATTTCTCGATAGGGTCCATTTCGCCTTTGAGTGCCGAAGACAGGGCGTCAACGGCGTCGGCGGTGGTGCCGCCGAACATCGACGACAGGTCGGCGCCGAGGCCGATAAGCTCGTTGGTCTTGTTGGCGGATTCGTCCACCGACATGCCCATATTCTGAAGCTGTGAGCCTACAAGCGTGGCAAACTCGTTGTACTCGTTTTTCGACAGGCCCACGGCCTGAGCCGCGTTTTTAGACCATTCCAGCATCTTGCTAGAGCTGTCGCCGAACACGGTTTCGACGCTGCCTACCGACTGCTGTAGGTCGGCGGCGCTTTTCGCGCACGTCGCAGCGCCCGCGCCGATGGCGGCAAGCGCGGCACCGGCAGCAACCGACGCCTTGTCCACCTTGTCCTTGAAGCTCATAGACGCGCGTTCGGCCTTGTCCATCGCGGCCACGGCGCTTGTGGCGTCACCGATGATTCGGATTGCCAGCACGGCGGACTTCATGCGATCACCTCACCTTTGCTTTTTACGTCTTGCGTTCTCGGTCTCTTCGGCTTCGGCCTGCAACAAGGCCGTACAGGTGCCCCAATCGGCTTCTTGGGGCACCTGCTCACGCCGCCACTGCCACGGCGTGCCGCCGAAGCGGGCGGCTAATATGCAACTCAGTTCGCCGAAGCTGCCTGAGTCCCATTGGTCAAAAAATCCGGCGCGTCGTCACCTGACGTGGCCGTGTACTGAAGCACGTCGCCGCTGTAGGTCTCGGCGGTTTCAGCGTCGGCGGGGTCGTTGTTCGTGTCCACCACGGAAACCACGGTGTCGGCCCACTGCTCGAATGGCAGCGTGGTCGAACCGAGCTGGCGGCAGCGCACATAGGCGGCGTAGGCGTTGAGCTTCACCACGGCGTCAAGGGCGCTGCCCCAGCCCTTCGCCTTGGCGTGGGTCTCAGCTTGGCACCGTTGCCACATGGTCACGCATACTTCGTCCGTGTGCCCGTCAAGTAGGTGATACGGGTGTTCGGGGTCTTGGTCTCGTTGCTCATTTCGATAGATCTCCTGTCGTGATTCGGTTGATAATCTTCTGCACCGCGTCCGCGTAAACCTGCGTCCACTGCGGTTCGGTGTTCTTCGCGGCCTTGTTGGCGAAGTAGGTGGCTTTGATGTTGTGCTTGGGCCAGCCGTAGTTAATGACGCCCGCGTACTTCACCTTGCCCTTGTTTCCGACGCGCACGACACCGGCTTTCTGGGTGGCGCCGGCGCGCACGCTTTGGCGAGACGGCCGGTCTTGCCCTTCGGGGCCAGCGACTTCGCTTCGGGTGCGACGATCTGCGCGGCCTGTTTGTTGACGGCGCGCAAGTCCTTCATCTCGATACCGGCTTGCCGCAAGCCCTTGGCGAGCTGTCCCGCTCCCTTGAGCTGCAGATAGCCGTTGCCGCCAGCCGCGTAATTGCCGGTCATGCGCTGGCCGTGTACGTTTCAGGCGTAACGTCGATGGCTACAAACGAAAAGTCATTGCTGTTCTTTGTCTTCACGTCGCCGCCGAACTGAATGGACGCGATAACCACCGAGCCGGTGAGCTTCAAGCTGCCCTTAAGGTTCGGCACCCACTCGAACGGCAGCGTCTCGCCGCTGTGCTTGAGACACCAGACCTGTAGGCCGTCCATGCTGAAGTCTTCCTTGACGTTGCCGGTGAGCGCCCACGTCTCGGTCTGCGAGCCGCCTTCGGTATGGCCGTCGAGGAAGTTGTCGTTATCCTCGGTGTCTGTCGAGGGTTCAAGCGCGGTGTTGATAACGTCCGCGCTGAAGTCCTGTGCGGTGCCGGTCTTGCCGATTTTCAGGCTACCGGGGCCAAGGGTGCGTACCTTTGACATGATTGTTCCTTTCAGTTGATTTCAAGGGGATTGAGGGTGATTTCGTAGGCCGCTAGATTGCCGACGCCCGGCCGGTCGTAGGTGACGGGTTTAGCGGTCTTCATGTTCAAGTGCCGTTCATGCAAGCGTTCCAACACCGGAATGAGCAAGTCGAGGCTTTCGGTCTGGGTCGCCGTCGTGCCAGCGATCGAGGGTTCACCGTCCATGTGGTGCTTACGAACTGCCAGCCCTCATAGGTGATTTCTGGCGGGTCGATAAGCACGGCCACCTTGCCTGGCAGCGGCCGGGCCTCTTGCGCGTCGATGGTCACGACGGTGACAAGAGCGCCCAGCATGTCGGTAAGCATGTCCATAAGCGTTTCGCGCTCGGTGATTATCTGGCTGTCACTCACGCGATCACCAGCCCGCCTGTCGGCACGCCCGCCGCGTTGAGCTTCGGCCACACGCTGCGCAACGGGTCGGTGCTGACACGGAACGGCTCAAGGTGCCGTCGCCGACGTTCATCACGCCCAAACGGGCGTCACGTGAGTTGTACAGGTCGGCCGCGCAGGCGGTCACGCAATCCGTTTTCACGGGGTCCGGCACGCTGTAACCGTCTATCGCGCCGGCCACATAGCTGATGGCGCTGGTGATGGCGCGTTGCACTCGGTCGGTGTCGCCGGCCGGGACTCCGATTTCGTCACGCACCGACGCTTCGTATTTTTTCCAGTCCACCAAGGCTGACTCCTTTCATGATGATTGCTATGGATGGTGCGGGGCTAAGGGTTAGTCGATTTTGTACAGGCGGGGAGTGAACGTCTTATCGACCTCGCCCGTGGTATTGACGAAAATGTTGCATTGGAGAGTGCCGGTCTTCAGGTTTTCGGCCCATAGTTAGTAGGGCCGAACACATTTGCTCCTTCGCTCCCGTCGTCGTGGGAGATATGGGCTTGTATGCCCATCAGCCATGAATTGTTGCCCAGCGGCCAGTCCGTGGCGTCCATCGTGTACGTTCCCGCATCCACATGCACCACACTGGTCAAGTTATTCCACGAGCCGGCCCCTGTCGTGGTGGAGCCTTTGAAACGGTACGTGCCCGGTGTCGGTGCCGTGACCGTGATCCCCGGGGCGGCACCCACTGTCTTAGGCAGTCCGGTGACACGCGGATACAGGTTCGCTAATTCGCACCCCCCCTAAGGCTCGTGTTGTCGGGTCGCATCCACTCGTGCGCGGTGTCGCCGGATTCGAGCTGGACTCGGATGTCGCCGTCCTTCGCGGTGGGCGTGGCCTCGCTGGACAGGATTTCGAAGCGCAGGCTGACGGTGCCGGCAGGGATTGCAACGGCATTGCCTCCCGAGGTGACCTGACCGTCTAGCTGGTGTCCTTTGGCGTCGAGGAATTTGACGCTGGTGGACAACCCGGCGATAAAGGTGGGGTGCGCAATATCACGGTGCCCTGTACCGGGCATGGGAACGTCCACCCCAAGCCGCCCACTGCCGTGCGGCGGCACCGGTGACGTGCAGCGAACCGTCAGTGTTGACGGTGGCGGTCAACCCGTTGCCCTCGGCGGGACCGTAGGACAGCAGGTTGCGCGAGAGCACCGTGACCGGCACGTCGGTTTTTACCGCTGGGTTGACGGTGCTGGATATCGTCACGTCGGTTTTCCCCGGTTTTTCCCGGTGATTGTGATGGTGGTCATTGGCTCACCTCGATGTCGATCAGGTCGGTGCCGGCAGTGGTGGCGGTTACTGTCTGTGGTGCCGTGGCTGGTGTGATTGTGGTTTTGATTTTTGCGGTTTTTGCCCGCGATGACGGTCAGGCTAGCCGGTGTAGCACTGAGTCCGTGGACGTCAGACTTTTGGGAACTGGACGGGGATAAGGCCCAACGGCTGCGTGGCGGCGACGGCCAGGTAGCCGTAGACGCTGTAATTTTCGGTGAGCTTGGTGGGGTCGCCATCGCTGAGCTGCCTCGGGCCGCCGCTTTCCCCAGACCGTTACCGCTTCGGGGTCGATGAAGCACGCCGTGCCGGTGGGGGGCGCTTGGGAGGAGCTGGACGGGGACGCGGAGGAATCGGCCGGCGATGCCGGTGAGGTCGAAGTCTCCGATGGTGTCCGAGCCGTCGCCGGACAGGTCAAAGAATCGACTGCCGGTGTCCTTGAGCTTGATGAGCGCGGCCATGACGTCCTTGGAAACGCCGAGGCGAGTGAGGGACACGTTGCGGTCGTCGGCGAGTTCGGCGGCGTCCATGATCAGCCCGCCCACTGGTCGATGGTCATGGCGGTGAGCGCGGCGGGCGCGTCGATGCGGTTGGGGTTGGTGGATGCGTCTCGCTGCGCGGTGATGGTGGAATACAGGTAGTTGCGCACGGCGGTTTCGGTCGCTTTCGCGTAGCTGTTGCGAAGCGCGGCCAATGCCGTGTTCAGCATCGGTGTAGTGCTGCGTTCGATCACCTGACGCGACAGCGTGGTGTAGCCGCCGTAGGTGTCGATACCGACGCTCTTGGTACCGAACGTGACCTTGCCGAACGGCAGCGCGGCACCTTCGGCAGTCTGCTTGCCGGTGGTCGTGGTGTCGGTGGCCACCACGTTGTATTCCATGGTCATGCCCTTGGCCGGCAGCGTGTCGTGGGTCAACAGGTTGGTGACCTTGCGGCGCATCTGAATTAGTCGCAGGTCGTCCGCGATCCAGGTGGTGGTGTTGCCGGTGTTGCCGGTGGCGATGAGGTCACGGCATTCGTGCATCAGGTTCACGGCGGCTTCCTCACCTCGGTAGAGGGACTGGAGGTAGTCGCCTGCGGTACGGTATTCCGCGCCCAGCGGCTTCGGCTTGTCCGGGCTTCCGGCGTGTGCCAATGCAGCCTTGAGGCTGCGCTGTTCGTCCTTGATGCCGTCCAGCATCTCCATGAGTTCCTTGTCCATTCGGGTTTCCTCGCTTTCCTTCGATGGATCGTGTTTTCGATTTCCTGGGTGTTCGTTTCGGCGGCGCTGCGTTGGCCGGTGATTTCCGCCGCCTCATAGGCGGGCCAGCTGACCACGCTTGTTTCCAGCAGGCGGACACGCTTGCGGTGGGTTATACCCTGCTTGTCGGTTTCGTCCTGCACTGGGATGAAGCCGACAGACAGGGAGTCGAGAGCGCCGTCTCGCAGGAGGGCCACCACGTCGCGGCCTCGCTGCGTGTCCGAGATTCTGGCGGTGATGTGCAGACCGTCGTTACGGCTTTCCGCTCCCGTGATGCGGCCGATGAGTTCGCCGTGCTGGTAGCAGAGCTTGGCGTTGTCAACGTCGTCGAAACGGCAGTCTGGGTCGAAGGTCTCGGCTCCCTTCCAGGTGTCGATGATGCTGCCGAAGGGTACGGCGATGCCTTCCAATGTGCGGCCGTCGCCTTCCTCAGCAGCGCGTAGGCATATGCCTTTGAATCCGATTTCATGACGGTTCACTGGTTCACCTCTTCCGGTTGCGGCGCGTTGATGAGCGGGGGCAGGGCCTCGCGTGCGCGCACCTCGTTAATTTCCATCCATCCTGATTCGAGGGCGGTCTTGTAGGCGTTGAAACGGTCGCTCATGTCGGCGCGGCGACTTGAATCCCAGTCGAACGCGGCGGTGCGGCCTCGTGGCAGCAGTCTGTTGAACAGTTCCTCTATCTCGCCCGCGTAGGCGGCCAGCGTGTAGTCGGCGAACTCAATCCAGCTTTGCTCGATGTTCGAATAGGTGAGATTGCTGCCATCGACTGCGGCGAGCATGATGGACGCGGGAATGCCCAACAGTCGCGCGATCTGCGTGGTGTCGAACTTCTGGGTTTCCAAAACTGCAAGTCGGCCGGCTTCATGTCCAGCGGCACGTATTTCAGCTTGCTGCCCAGCACCTTGATGTCGCCTGCGGTTCCGGTGGCCTTCCATGCCTCTTTCGCGTTCCTGGCGATGTCGGGCGTCACCTTGTCCTCGGAGGACAGGTAGCCCTTGAGGTTGCTGGAATCGGTGTAGAAGCGGGCCTTGTAATCCCGCGCCTGCTGCGCGCTTTCGACTTCCTCGCGTGCCGCACCGATGGGGCCGAGGCCTCGCAGTCGACCGGGCACGTTCAAAAACTTGCAGTGCACGATCTGGTCGGCCGTGTAGTCCACACCGAGATACGAGTAACGGAGCTTCGGCGCCGCTGGGTCCTTGCCGTCGTCCGAGACGGTCACGAGCGAGGGCGGCAGCACCTCGCAGGTCACGACCTCCCCCGGCGTAGCGCACAAGCCGTACGAAGGCGTTGCCGTCCAACACCATGCTGGCCACCATGTCGGCGAGGAAGTCACGGCGGGAACGGTTCACGTCCGGCTGGAGGATAAGCGAGCTCACGGTGTCCAGCTTCAGACCGCCGCGCATCTCGTGGATCGGCAGACCGGTTATCGCGGTCTGCAACACCTGGACCCCGCGAAACACGGTGGACAGGCTCAACGGGTCGCACACCGGCTCGCGGCTGGGCGGCCTGATGCCCTCGGGCATATCATCCGCATCACTGCGGGTCAGGATACGCCCGGCGAGCTTCATACGATCCCAGAGACTCAGGTTGTTCATGCCGCCGATTATGCGAGTCTGGTTCGGTTTCCGTCCACCACCGTGCCGCCAAGTACCGCCAAGTACCGCCAAGTACCGCCAAACGGTCAGTAGATTTGCAGGGGTCCGGAGTCTTCGGGACGGTGCACGGCTCCCCATGCGGCCAACATGCAGCTTTCGAGCGGCGAGGTGAGGCCTGTGCTGCCTCGCCGGCTCAATCGCCATGCGTCGCCGGCCCATTTGCGTGCCGAGTTGGCGGCGCTGGCGTCAAGGTCGGGGTCGGCGGCATGTTTGATGGTGCCGTTGTTCAGCCCGCTCACATAGCTTTGCCCGGTGGTCAGGAAGTCGGCCGCGTCCATGTCCACGAACTCGATGACGGGGTCACCGTTCCGGTCGGTGAGATTATGCAGCCGGTCGGAGAGGTCGGCGGCGGGGCCGCGTTCATCGATGACGGCGGGCGCATGGTAAGTTTCGCACAATCTCGTGATTTCGGCGGGCGCGTATCCGGTGCCGTCGAGAATCCTCAGCAATTGCGTGGTTATGGTGCCATCGTCGTTGACGATGCCGGCGCTGATGCTGGTGTGGGTGGCATCCACGTCCACGGCGATGCCGAACACCACCGGGCGGTCCCGAGTTCGGCCGGTGTCACCGGCATGGTGGCTGTGGCATTCCATGTTGTTTCGTCGATGGCGCGGTCGGTGATGCCGTCGTCTCTCCGGTTGCCGAACGCTCTCGCCCAGCCTGCCGGGTTGCCCTTGAACTGCTCGCGAAAGTCCCTGAGCTGTGATTTGTCCCAAAGCAGTCCCGCTGCCGGGTGGTAGCGCATGATGACGCCGAGGTCTTCAGGGTCTTCGCCTGAGGGGAGTCCGAAGTCGAACCAGCAGGTGCGGCGTGATTGTTCGCCGGCGCGGCACTCATCGAGTTTCCTGTTGAAGAAGGTCGAGTCTGCGGTACCTTCGGTCGAGGTTATCCACAGCTGGGGTTGCACGCCGGTGGCCTTCAATCGTGTGGCCATGGTCGGCATGAAGCCGTCGAGAATCGTGTTGCCGGTCTCTTCGGACAATGAAAACGCCTCATCGAGGTGTGATCTTTGTCGCCCTGGACACCGTGGCCGGCCACCTTCGTCACTGATTTCGGCATTATCACGCTGCCGTTGACGAATGGTTGTCGGAGGTCGCCGGCACCCATGTAGGGGCGTGCGGTGATATCGGCGAGTGGTGACGCCTGAATGGTCTTTAGATATTTCTTGAAATGGTCGCCCGCGTCCTTGCCTGTCTGAGCGAGGTAATAGATATACCTATCCGGCCCCCATTGCGAGTTGCGGGTGTCCACCGCATCCACGAGCGTCGATTTACCGCACTGGCGTGGCGTCGAGAGAATCACAGTGTCGTAATAGTAGGTTCCGGTTACGGGGTCGATTTCACCGGCCACGTCCGCCACAAGCTGCTGCCAGGGCAGCAATGGGGTGCCGAGCAGCTTGGCGAACTCGGCAACTATGGGCCCGTCCGTCCGCCGTTCCGAGTTTCGCTGCGTTCCGCCGCGTACCGGCGTCATGCCTTCGCCTTCTGCAGCAGTCCGGCAAGGGCGGGGTTGACTTCCTTCTCTGCCGGAAACATCTCGTTGAGCTCCTGGAACCACAAGAGCAACTGACCCATGACACGGCTGGTATCACGTCCCTTGGCGTTCAATACGTCGAAATTGCGCGCGATGTTCACCATCGTCTTGCAAATGAACACGGCGCGTGAATTAAGCTTGCGGCCACACACGAAGTCCTGTATCAGTTCCGTCGTCGCTTTTTCCTGAAGCCCCGCCATGATGTTGTCGTAGGCCTCGAAGCCTGGCAAGGTTTCCTGACTCATTATTTTTCAATCTCCTGTTTTCGTTGTTATTCCGCCGTTTTCAAATTTTTTTTTTGCTCGTTTCGAGAGAGAAAAAAACTTGGCGCGGGGTCTTTGGCTGGCCGGTCGTTTAAAAAAGCGACTACCATTGCGGCCGCGCGTCGATTCGTTCGCATTGATCGCGCAAACCGAGCGCCGCGAGTCTGGCGCGTCGCGCACGCTGCCTCGCGTCCAGCAATTCCTGCGTGAGATGGAGCGAATACCATTGCCTTGCCGTGAGCTTCGCACCCTCGTTGCGATGCTCGGCAGTGAGCCGGTCGAACACCATGGATGCGCCGGGGTCCACCACATGCAGCTCGTAGTCAAGGGCCAGCCATTCATCCAACAGGCGCGGGTGCGCGCGAGTGGACGGCAATGACTTGATAAGCCACACCTCGACCGGCGCGTTCATTCTGGCGAGCTTGTTATAGGCACCCTGCCAAGCCCCCCTTGCGCCGTGGCCACGAGCGGGCCAGTGGCCTCGTGCTTCACATCCACGTCAAGCATCAACGCTTCGGCCAAACGGTCGAAGTCCAGGATAAGCGCGCCGTTGCCGGCATGTTCGGCCACATACGAGCTCTTGCCCGCGCACGGAGGCCCCATGACCACATGCAACGTGGCCCCATAGCCCGACAGCACGCGATTGCTTCGGCTGATGTTGCAATGCTTGCAGGCACGCCGGATGTTCGCAACCGTGCCCTGGCCACCGGCCTTGAACGGAATGATATGGTCATCCTCTTCACCGACCTTGGTGCAGCCGGGCAGATTCAGCCAGCATTCATTGCCCCACAAATCGATGACGGTCTGCCTTACGCGCGCACCGACAACCTGACGCCTCGCCATCACTCCACCTTCCCCTTCTGCGTTTTCACCCACATATCCAGATCGGCCAGCTCGTACAGGCACGGTGAATTGATAGCGTCACCGGCCTTGAACCAGACGGGCCGGTGTTGTCCGCCCTCATGCGCTCCATCTGACGCTGCGATTTGTGCAGATATGTGGCCGCCTGCGCGGTAGTGAGCTTCGCCCTCGGATTCATCCAACCCCCCCTAGAACAGATTCAACTTCGATTGCATCGATGCCTGCGATGGGGCCGTCTGGCCAGACTGCGCGGCCTTGCGCCGGAACACCGATACCTGCCCCTGCGCCCACAAATCGAACTGGCGTGCGTCCAACGTCCACGCGCCGCCCAGACGACGCACTCCCATGGCCGGCCAGTCGCCTCCCAACGCGGCCAGTTCGGTGCCCTTGCACAGACGCAGGGCGTTCAGCACGCGCGGCGAATCAGGAAGCCCAGTGTGCTGTTCCTCGGCCAACGCAACGATGGAGAGCCGGAAGCCCTCCAACAGGTCGGCCGCGTCATGCGGAGCAGACCAAGGGCTCAACGCCTCGGCAAGGCTCGGATTCGTTCGCGCCATCAGTCCACCACCCAAGCCCACGAGCCGGTCCACCGGGCCAACGCCTGCATGGCCTCGCGCGCATCCCAGCAGCGCATCCCGTACTTGCGGGTCTTCGAGACGGGGCATTGCGCCAACTGCATCATATGGAACGCCTGGTTGTCGTCGATGCGCCCGTTACGTCTGGTTAGTCCGGCCCAGCGTGCGATCTGCTCGATGGTCACCGCGAACGATTCCGTGGTCTTCCGTGATTCGATGAACTCGTTGAGCTTCGGAAGCAACCGGATACCCGCGTCCTTCAGATTCATCTCGAACGTTGCTCTGCTCATAATCCGTACCCCTTACGTTGGTTTCTCATGTCCCTTTTGGGAGGGAGTGCTGGAGAGGTCAAGACCCGAAGATTCTCGGCCGAGACGCGCAACGCGAAATCTCGGCCGAGAATCCTCAAGTGGGTCTCGCTTTCGGTCGGTCGGCCGTCGATTGCAAGAGCAGGCCGAAGCCTGCCGGGAATGGTCCCCAAATCCAGCCCCACACACAAGCGTGTGGTGATGCTGCCCGATTCCGCCTTTACCAGCGGCTGGATAGGGTCGGTGGCAACCTCTTAGTCTCGCTAGTACCGCAGTTGCAATGCGGCTGACCTCGCGCCACCACAGCGCGCCTAGGTATGCCTAGCCCTAGCCATACGGGGCATCAACGGCGTTACATTCTCGATGGCCCGAATAGCGTCGGGCACGCGGAAAATACGAAAGAATACCGGCGAATACCCCGGTGAAAACCGAATAATCTACTCGGGGCCGTCCGGCATCACGGCCAGCGCCTCGATCAACGCGCGCACCTCGTCGGCCGTGAACACGTACACCTTCGAATGGAAGTCGCGACGCCGCGCGTGCGGCGTGATGCACAGCATCAGACAGCCGTTCGCGGTCACCGCGCTCTTGAACACATAACCCAGTTCACCGTTCGGCATCATTCACCCCCTCAGCCACTCGCCAAAACGGATGGCGCACACCGTCACGCCCCACCCGAGCAACACCCACGAAGCCGCCAACACCAGCAGCACCGACTGACAGCACTTCCTAAACATCCAGACCTCGATTCAACCGGCCGGACAGGCGCTCCGGCATATCCGCCAGCACCAGCACGGCACACGAACACGTCACGCCCAACAACAGCCAGAAACCCACCACAGCGAAAATCAGGGCGACGAACACCGCGCAGAACAACAGGAACCGCTTATACAACCCGTGCATGCTTCGCCTCCCTGATAACCCTGGCGAACTCGCGGTTGATACGCACCATGTCACCCATACTCAAACCGCCCAACGCGAAGTAATCCCCATCGACACTGAACCGAATACCGAACTCGTACGGGGCTGCCGCCGCATCGCCGGTCAGCTTGAACTCCGCGCTGAAACGGTTCCCGCTGGACTCAGGATCAAACACTGACACCTGCGTACTCCTCCCACGCCTCATTGAGCGCGTCCTGCCACTGGAACAAATCAGCGGTATCCAGCAGCACTTCAAATGCACGCCGGGACCATGAAAATTCAGTATTTCCACGGAAAACCGGTAGTCCTGATTAAGCGAGACCCGAATATGCGTATCCACGGCAAACCTCCATCGGTCGAATGATTAAAAGGGTTCCTTCCCCCCCGACGTAGGCTTGAAAAGGAAGAACCAAGCCACATGACGAACGAACGAAGGAAGGAAGAATCAATGGATAATCCCGCCGAATACATGCTCCAGTTCTTCAACTGCGAAGAGCGGGAAGACGGGTTCGACGACAACATCTCCAAGGCGTTCGGGCAGATGCACGATACTGAAACGTGCCTCAACGACCTGCTAAGCATGAACGTCAGACGACTAGATACGGCTAAAAGTGTCATGCCCGGAATCTGGGAGAAACTATGGGCGTCATACGCCAACGCACAAGGGAATGGTGCCCTAGTCAGTTTTGACATGAAGCCACGCCGGGAGCTCACGCTGGACGCGGCACAACGGCAGGCATTGGAAACGATTGCGGACAAAACGCCGGCGCTACCCATGAAACCGTCGCCAGACAATATCCAATCGGTCGGGGACTTCCTCGACGAAGCCATCAAGGCGGTGAGGGAAGATGACACTCTTCCCGATGATTTGCGACTCTTCATCATGAGGCTCACATATGAAGCGCGACGGAATCTTGACGAATACGCAGCAGGCAACGACTTCGAGCTGAGGGAAGCGATACAGAAACTATTCGGCCTCCTATACGTAGCCGAAACCCAAACAAGCAAGCCCGGAATCTGGGAAAAGCTCAAGAGTGCTGCAGTTAAGCCTTTCGTCGCGGCGTTGCTTGCCGAAGCAGCAAAACAAGTCGCAAGTGGCACGGCACAAGCCTTCCTGCAAATCACTTCCTGACGTGCGATCATGAGGTCATCCCCTCATAGAGCGAAACGGAAGCGAGCAACGCGCCGCCCATGGAGCAGAAGGCGTTGCCCCACATCTTCGCCACTTCAGGGGTGTCCAGCAAAGTATCCAATGATGATTCATCCAGCTTCTGAACCTTGCCGTCGCTACCGACTGTGAAGTTCAGAAGCTCCACCGTGTCACCATCCGACATCTCGGCTCGAAGATACATTCGACGAATGTTCGCCATCACGCCACCTCCAAAGGCTTCGCATAATCAGAACGACCAAGCAGGAAATCGACGCTCACATCGAAATAGTCGGCAATCAGAGACAGGTCGCGAACAGTGAAAGCGACAGTGCCGTGAATCTTCTGAGACATTGTCGGACCAGAAATTCCGAGAATCGATGCCAGCTCACGTTGTCGCATTGCATGGGACTCGAGTAAGTCCTCGATGCGATCTAATCGAGTTTGTTTAACAAATGCAACTTGTGTCACGCAAAGATTATTAACAGTCTCGCAAAGTTTCGTCAAATCAACACGCCGGTCTTGGCAAACTAAAATTAGTAAGGCTATATTGTTTGGTGAAACCAATTTAGGAGGTGGATAGATGAGTAACGTACTCACAGAAAACGAAGCCGCTGCGGTGGCTGCTTTTTTCCAAAATGACAGAAGACGCGGCAAAGATAGCCGATCAATACAAAGCTATGGCTAAAACCTATGAGGCCACTTTAAAACTTGCTGAGCAATATAAAGCAATGTTGAAGCCGATTGAGCCGATGCTGAAGTGGTATGAGAATCAAGCAAAAGATATACCGCGGTGTTTCATATATCCAAGAATCGGTCACAAGCAGCATGAAGGCGATTATGGGTGCTCGTGGCTTGAAGCAGTCGGATTTGGCCTCTGCGCTGGGCCTGAGCGCCTCAACTATTTCGCAGAAGATGACAAAGAGAGTTGCGTGGACGCTGGATGATATAGAAAAGCCTCGGAATTCTTCAAAGTGAATCCCGAGGCGTTGGTAGCGGGGCATGGATTTGAACCATGGACCTCTGGGTTATGATCCCGACCGGCCCGAAAAAAATCAGGCGGCCAGAACCATAGCCGGGGTCTTCCATGCCCCGCCACGTAGGCGGAAGTCGTCAACGTTGACGACAGGCAAACCTCCGTTTCCTTTAGCTCAGATTGAGTAAGGTCAGGGCGCATCAGCGTGTCAATGGAGACACCGAAGAATTGCGCAGCACGGCACATGTCGTTGAAAGACCATTGTGCGCCGGTGTTAATCATTCGATTCAGATTCTGGCGATGCTTGCCCATGTATGCGGCGAGATCGCTTTGCTTCAGCCCTCTCAGGCTAAGCATCATCCTTATGTTGCCGATGGCTACGGCTTGGTAGTCGATCACCGCCGGCGGGGCTGTCAGTGTTTCGGTCATGGCATCACTATAACCACTTTTTTGATTACAAAGTCAACACGCTGACGATTTGTAACTCTGTCACTCAATGGTGTATCTGTAATCACATGCGGCTACAAACACAGGAAAACAAGACAGCACAAATCGTGCTCGACTTGCTCGATACGCGGAACATGACACAGTCCGCGCTCGCCGACGAGATCGGGCTGACTCGGCAAGCACTGTCCAGCAAGATCAACGGCACTCGCAGCTTCACCAAGAAGACTATGTGGCGCTCGCTGACTTCTTCGACACGTCCGTGGACTATCTCATGGGTCGCACTCTTGACCCGTGGCCGGCGGACAACCCCCAACCGGAAGAGGCGGCGAAATGAGCAAGTCCAATTGTGAACCTGCGTTGCTGTCCTCTCTGGAGACGTTGCAGCACAATCTTCAGGACGCCGGCATGCTGCGCATGAAAGCGTCCCTGTATTCAGAGGCTGCCGTGCGCGACGTTCTCCGACTGCTGGAGGCGAAATGAGTAACGCCTATGAGCGTCGTGGCGCACAGCTCAACATGGAAAGCCTTTACATACGCCACGACGTCATCAGCGAGCGCAAACTGGCAAGGCTTAACCCCGACCGTCCAGTTTCTTTCGAGCCGATCAAGCCGTAAGTCGATTTGGAACAACGCTTGGGCGATGTCCGCTAGGGCCTTCGGTCATCCGTGACTCATAGGCATTTCTAGTGCTTGCCTGAGCCTGCTTGAACTTCGTTTCCGCTGAGCTCGCCCAGCTTGCAGCTCCACCCATTTGAATACTTCCTTTCCCCGCATGCAGCGGATTGTTTGTGTTGCAGCTTCAAGCCTACGCGGCACGGGGAAAGGGCCTTATCTTCCGAAAGGAACCCTCATGATCTGGTTCGTCATCTCCATCATCCTGCTGCTCTTCAGCGCCGCCGTCACCGGCGTCGCGCTGTCCAACAACGTCAAGGGGGCCGGCATCGGCCTCATTCCGGGCCTTGTCGGATTGCTGCTGCTCATTCCCGCATGCCTGTACTCCGTGGACGTGGGCGAGGTCGCGGTCATCCGCAACATGGGCGGCAGTCTGGCCGGTCATTCGAAGACGCGGGCTTCCATTGGAAGACGCCGTGGCAGAGCGTCATCAAATACGACACCCGTAACAACCTCATCAACTTCTACAAGGACACCGATTACAAGTACGACGGCGGCAGCGCGGTCGGCAAGCAGGTCACCGTCAACGACAGGAGCGGTGCTTCGGCCGACATCGACATCCAAGTCAACTACAGCCTTGATCCGAGCGCGGCCGAATACCTGTACTCGGAGTATGGCAAGCAGCAGACGTTCACGCAGAACTACATCAGCAACGATCTGCGTTCAGTGGCGCGCGAACAGTCCGGCCGGTTCGACACCCTGACGATGCTCACCAATCGCGGCGAGTACACGAAGGCGGTGCAGGATGCGCTGGCGGCGAAGTGGAGGAAGATCGGCCTGACCGTCGAGCAGGTCAGCGTGCAGGACGTGCGCTACGGCGAGGCCATCACCAAGAAGTACACGGAGGCGCAGGCCGCCGAGATCGACAAGCAGAAGGCGCTCAACGAGCAGCAGGTCGCCAAGACCGAGGCCGAGACCAAGAAGATCAAGGCGCAGGGCGAGGCCGACGCCAACGCCGTGCTCAACGAGAGTCTGACCGACAACGTGCTCAAGCAGCATTACATCGACGCATTGTCCAACGCGGACCAGCTCGTCGTCGTCCCCGACGGCGCGGACACGCTCGTCCAGACCAAGTAGGGGTGGCGGTCATGTTCAAGCGTTATCCGTACACCATCGGCCTGTTGACCGTCATATCGTTCGTCGTCTGCGTGGGATGGCTGTTCACTCACGATGCCTGCATGCATCCGATCGGCAATGGCCTCGCCGCGTTCTGGGCGTTCGTGGAATGCCCCGTGGTGTTCGTCGCACTGTTCGAGGAGGCCGGCGAATGAACTTCGATGCACTCGTCTGGCAGCAGTGGGTGATCCTCGGATACGCGCTGCTCGAACACTTCATACTCATCGGCACGCTGCGCGAAACGAAGGCCAAGCCGGGAGCGCTTGTGTACCAGTCGCTCAGGCTCGTCATTCTCTGCGCGCTCGTGCTGACCATTTAAGGCTTGCCCGCCGCCATTGCGACCTTCCTTCCGATGCGGCGGGCGGCGACAAGGAACAAGTCGTTAACACCACCTCTCTCAATGATCGCGCCGCCGGTTCTCTCCACCGGCGGCGCGCCAACGGGCAGGTTCGCCCCCGGTCGAGATTCGCGTCAGGTGGGCGCGGGCAAAGACCGGGAAGCCGTTCGATTCGGCCGCCGTCCACTGGGGCCGCGTCAACGTCGGCCGCGATCCATCCCCATACGACAGGAAGTCAGTGGATTGCGGAAGCGATGGCGTGCGAGCCGGTGGTCTCCATTGCCGGCGTCGACCACGCCAGCGCGGCCCCCGCACCAAACGAAGGGAGTCCCATGAACACCCACCGCAGTCTCATGGTCTGGCCCATCACCGAACGGGGCCTGACCATGACGCCCGGCGAACTGATCGCCGAGGCGCTGGACGCGATCTGCGAATGCAATTCACGGCTCGACTACCCGCGCCTCATCCTCATGCCGTCGCCCGCCGCGTTCGTCATCGACCGAGGCGCGGCGACCATCGGCGCGGAATGCGAATGGGCATGGAAACGGGACATCAGGAAAGGAACATCATGACATCCAACGAGGAAATGGCCGAAAAACTCGCCGAGAAGTTCTACGGCCTCATCGAGGGCGACGTGTCTGTCTCCGGCGGTGAGCTGGCAAAACTGTTCGTCACGGCGCTCGACCAAGCCGGCCTCGCATTGAGCGAGAAAGCCAAGGCCTACATATCCTTCGAACCTGTGCTGCCCAATGGCAAGACGCTCGCCGACATGTTCGCCTCCAGCGACCGGAAGCCGCTCGGCACCGTCCTCGACGACGAAGACGACGAGGAAGAGGACGACGGCCCGGATGACGCCGGCGAGCTTGACGAGCTGGAGCACATGCGCGACGTGGCCGACATGGCCTATGCGGCGCTCTCCGACCTCGCCCTGCACTGCCACAACCGTCGCGAAGACGTGGCATGGGGCATCGCGAGCAGCGCAGCCAGGACGCGCACGTCCTCGCCACGTTCGTCGGCGACTGGATCGAGGACATGGAGGACGAGGACTAGTGGCCGGCGAAACCATCCTCACGATCGTCGGCAACCTGACCGCAGACCCCGAGCTGCGCACCACCGGCACCGGCACGCAGGTGTGCGGCTTCACCATCGCCTCCACGCCGCGCGCCTGGAACCGGCAGGCCAACCAGTACGAGGACGGCCAGTCATTGTTCATGCGCTGCTCCGCCTGGCGCGACCTCGCCGGGCATTGCGCCCAGTCGCTGTCCAAGGGCATGCGCGTCATCGCCACCGGCCGGCTCTCCCAACGCTCGTATCAGGCGCAGGACGGCACCAACCGCACCGTGGTCGAAATGACCGTGGACGAGATCGGCCCCAGCCTGCGCTACGCGACCGCGCAGGTCACGAAACAGGGCGGCCACGACGGCTGTCAGGGCGGCAGCACCTACGGCAACCCGCGGGCAACCCGCCCGTTGGCCCACGGCCAGCCGCCGCGCCGTCTCAGCCGCCGGCGTCCGACCCGTGGGCCAACGGCGGCAGCGGCTACCAACGGACACGTCCACCACCGACACCGGCGACCCGGAATTCTAGAAAGGACACCCTCATGGCAAAGAAAAAATGACTCTGGACTTGTCCAGGACGCGCTCATACCCGACGAAATGAGCCCGCTGAGCCTGCTGGACTTCAACAGCTCGTGCGCGAAGATCAAGCAGGCGGCCGTGGACTTCCGCCGCGCGGTCAACCACAAGATGCAGCTCGAAACCAAAGACGCCTACCTCGACAAGTTCCACCAGATCGACCCGTACACCGAGGCCGTGTACGACACGGACGCGCTCGCGCAGCACATCATCGACTGCGCCGAGGTCATCAACCGGCTGCTCACCTATCCGAAGGACGCACGCCGCGCGGTCCTGTACGACAACCTCCACGACAGCCTCGCCACGTTCGAGGAAAGCGCGCCCGACTATCCCGATCCCGACGACGATGCTGACGAGACCGACAGAGGAGAGGCCGTCGATCCGACCACCGGCGAGATCAAGTAACCACACATTGAGAGAGGCTTATATGCAGCAGGCAAACAAAAAAGCCACCCGCAACGGGGTGGCTCAGGAAAAAGATGTGGTCGATATCAGCGCTCCGACGTCTCATCGGTTGGCACGACGTCTATGGTTTCTGCGTCCACATACGCCATAAAGCCGTCCGGCACTCCGTCATTGTCGTTGACGCACACAAATTCATCGTCCTCACGATCTGCCGTCAGTTCGACGAACTTGCGCAGCTCACCGAACGTAAGCTGCTCGAAATCAATCGTCACACACATGCAGCGCTGGGTCTTCTTGTCGTTGCTCATAAGTCGATTATCGCATGTCGTGAAGGCGGCGCGCCATGTCTGTGAACTTCGACAGCACCTTCGGTTTCGATCCCTGCGGTGCAGGACAGCAGCATGGCCGCGCGCGCGGACTGTACGCGACGATGGTGACGTGGTGCGACCACCAGATATACACGCGGCCGGACTCGTTCGACGGCACCTTCGACCTCAAGCGCGTCAGAAGCGTGGGCGGCACCGTCAGACTCGTGCGCGAACTCGTTGAAAACGGGCTCTTCGAGGAGGCCGGCGAAGGCGTGTACAGGGTCGTGACCCGTCGCGGCCTCGCCGTGTTCGGCAGCTTCAAGAACCAGAAGAAACCGCTTACGCCCGAAGAAGCCGCCGAACTGCACGAGAAGAAGGTCGTCGCCGGCCACGCCGGAGGCAAGGCGTCGGGCGAGTCCCGCAGGGCGAAAGCCGAAGCAAACAGGAAGCAAAACGAAGCAGACGCGAAGCAGACTGCTTCAACTTCAACAAAGCAAACAGGAAGCACTACCGTACCTAACCAAACCAAAACCATGCCTTCTTCCTCCCCCTGACCCCTCCGGGCCGGGATCGAAGCAAACCGCGTCGGTCGCCGAGGCCGAGGCCAGGGCGTTGGCCGACCCGTTCGCCACGGCGTGGAACGCCTACCCACGCCACACCGGCTCGCGACGGGAAGCCGAGAAAGCGTGGGCCGCAGCCGTGGCCGGGCACGACGGCACGTCCGCCGTGACGGAAGCGCAGCTCATCGGAGCCGTCATCGCCTACGCCAAAACCGTGGACGACCCCAGATACGCGCCCAACATGAGCCGATGGCTGCGCCAAGGCGCATACATGGACACCATGCCCAGCCAGCCGAAACCATACCGGCACGCACTGCCCGACGGCACCGTCATCGACGACCGGTGGATCACCGGCCACATCCGGGACCACGTGCCCGTAGGCACCTTCACCGACGCGATGAGAGCCGACTTCTGGGCCAGCGTCAAAACCGGCATCGACCCGGAACAAAAAGCCAAGGAAATCATCAACGAATGCCAACGAAAGGCCAGCCGATGAGCAGCAAGCCAACAGCCGAGACCCGCAGAACCGTACAGAGGCGAGACCGATACCGATGCGCCATGTGCGACCGGGAAACCGGCAGCCACTGGAGCGGCGACAGCATCCACCACAGGGAACCGCGAAGCCACCCCTTCGACCGGCTCCACCAACCCGAAAACCTGCTCCAACTCTGCGGCAGCGGCACCACAGGATGCCACGGATGGGTACACGCCCACCCCCGCACGCGCCTACCGGCTCGGCTACCTCGTCCACACGGGCAAAGACCCCGCCACCATCCCCGTCTACTACCGCACAGGCGGCTGGCAGCAGCTCAACAAGGACGGCACCCGCCATCCCTGCCCGCCACCCGAAGACCTCCCCACCCACATCGACATCAAGAAAGGCGACCAATGAACACCCAACACGACATCACCGTCAGCGGCAAACCCCTCAACCCGCCAAAACCGCCAGCCAAACCCCACATGCTCCTATGGATCGACACCGAAACCACCGGCCTCGACCCCAATCAGTGCGAACTCCTGGAAGTCGGCATGCAGGTCACCGACCTGAAAGCCGAAACCCGAGGCGGCAGCCTGCACCTGATCGTCCACCCCGACAACGTGCGCAACTGGGCCCAACCACCCCGAAATGCTCAAAGCCTACGAAATGCACCTCGCCAACGGGCTCATGCTCGCCTGCGCCGAAGCACCCAAGACCGGCTACGACTACAAGCACACCGCGCTCAACATCCACGAATTCCTCAACGACCAACTCAGCCAATACACACTCCACCCCGCAGGAACCAACGTGGACTTCGACCTGCGCCAGCTCGACGTGCACCTCAGCCGCCACCTCGAACACCCCATCACCCAAGGACTCCACCACCGAAAACTCGACCTCACCAGCTTCCGCCTCGCCGACCAAGCCATCGGCGGCAACCCCTACCAAAACCACGCAGGCACCCACCGAGTCAGGACTGCATCCGTCGGGACATCAACGACTACACCGCCTACCTCGACATCATCGAACCGGCACCCAAGGAGACAGGCAATGAGCTGGATCAACGACCCCCGTCAACAGCCCGAAGCATTACACCGACTCACACCCCGGCATGGAATGCATCGACCTGACCGCCGACACCACCTTCTGCCTTGGGAACTGCTGCAAGTACCTGTGGCGCTACCACAGCAAGGGCCGGCCCTTGGAAGACCTCGAAAAGCCCGATGGTACCTATGCCGAGTCATCGACTACGGCGAAAAAGATCGCGTGGACGCGCCAACAGTACGACATACTCACGGCACTCGTCGCCCACACCGTCGGCGTCGAAGCCAGAACATGGGCAAAACTCAAGCAAGGCTACCCCGACCTCGCCCTCGTCCTCATCGACGAACTCATCAAACGGGAAAGAGACAAGCAATGAGCACACGCCTCTACTACGACCAATACGGCATTCCGACCGACATCAGCGAACTGGAGGCGTGGAGTGAGTAGTCAGTATTGCAAGCCCTCTGGCAGTGATCCGGTATGGCGTTGCCCGGTCTGCGGTCAATGGTGGCAACTCGACCTACCGGACGGCGACTTCTGGGAGCCGATAAGCACGCTCAAAGCGTTCCTGCAGTTCCACCCGAAATGGAAAGCCGAACGCAAACACCGAAAGGCCCGCATATGAGCATCGACATCACCCAACAGGCATTGAACGCGCTCGCCGACGCCGGCCTCGGCAACGACAGCCCGGCCGAGGCCTACGTGATCGGATATACCCAAAGGCCATGACGATGCGCTCGCGCTCGCCATCCAGCTCGAGCGGTCCATAAACCGTAGGCCGTTCATGCCGGACGAGGCGGAACGGCTCGCCATGCGCCTGCACGAGCAGGTCGGCGACTGCCCGATTGCCCACGAGAGCGGCAAGGCCATGGACGACAGCGAGCGCGAATGGTGGGTCAATCTGGCAGCGAGCGCATGGACGCTCATTGACGGGACGGAGGAAACGGAATGAGGAACGGTAGACCATGGGCTGTGAGGATCATGCCGGCCTTCGTGTGTGTGTTTGCAGCGTTCGTGGTCGGTTACGGGCTTGGCGAACAGGATGTGCAGACCGTCACGCAGGAGGTGCGGCAGACCGGCGACGTCAAACGCCTGTGCATGACCGTCAAGACCGGCGAGCGCATCGACGCCATGAGCTGCGAGCTCATCGACCCGCTGAGCGGAGGCGTCAAATGAGACCACGCCTCACTTACGCGCAGAAGAGTGTGCTGCTCCAGCTCGTCAACCACGGCGACATGCAGCCCGCCGACGGCAACCACAAACGCACCTTCCAATCCCTGGAGGAACGCGGATACACGCAAGACGTCGGATACGGACGCTATGCCATCACCGAGGCCGGCCGTCGCGCGCTGCAAAAAGGACTTGTCATGAAACGCCTGAGCATCGTCTTCACCTGCGACAGCGAACCAATCGGCCTCTACGAGATCGAACGCAGGCTCAGGACGGCGGGCTTCAAAAGGCCGCAGGCCGGTTCGATCATGGACGCCGAACAGTCCGACGAACTCGCCGAAGCCTACGAACAAGGCAAACAGGCCGTGTTCGACGCCATGAACCACTTCGACGAACTCGCCATCGTGGAACGCGCCAACCCCTACCGAAAGGACGGCCGATAACCCATGGACTGGCGACATCAGGCCGCATGCCGCGACAACGACCCCGAACTCTGGTTCAGCGGCAAACCATACGAACAGGCGGCCGCGCTCGCCATATGCCGGTCATGCCCGGTCATCGGCGAGTGCCGCCGGTTCGCCGACGAGCACAACCGGATCAACGGCTACCAGTTGCAGGGCATCTGGGGCGGCCGCCGATACGGGGTCAAATGACGACCCAAGAAAGGAAATCTTATGAACAACATCGACGCCAAAATCACCGCCTGGCAGCTAGGCCCCGTCACCATCATGCGAGGCACCGCCACGCCCGGCCGTGACGTGACGCACCCGGAATGCTTCGGCCGGTTCACTGTCGTCGCCCTCTCCTACGGTGGCGCGATCCGCAAGTGCATGCGCCACGTCGCCCAAATGTGCGCCAAGCACTCCGCATGCGAACAGCTCGACCGGCAGGAGGCACGGGCGTGAGAGTCACCGAAGGCGTCAGGAAGATCATCGTGGAATGGCACGGCAAGGGCGTGCCGCCGGAAGAGACCGCGCGATCCCTGCGCATCCCCATCGACGAGGTGAAGGCCATCATCCTGCAAGCCCACCCGGCACCCGCGCCGGAAAAACCCGCCGGCATCGGCGACAATAGAAGAGAAAGTTAAGGAAAGTCAGCAAACCGTTGAAAACAAGCCGTTCCCGGCCAATCCACCACGTCGGGGAACGGCTTCGGGAAAGTAAAAGCCCCCACCTTTCGGCAGAGGCTCGCATTGTCCAACAAGCGAGTATAGCACCAGCGAAAGGGCGGGGATGATGGAACAACGAACATGCGCGGCCTGCGGCAAAGCGGCCGGCGACGCGAACCTGTGCAAGGAATGCGTCAAGGACTGGGCGAAACGCCTCGCATGGCTCCTGAAGGCCGGCATGCCAGCCCTCCAACAGATCGCCTACAAACAAGCCACCACCCGCGAACGCTCGCCACGCCACGGCAACAGGGCATACGCGGCCCCGCCGGTCAACGAAGCCGCCCAAGCCCTGTACTCCGCAGTGGAAACGCACCTGCAACTCACCGGCGGCATGCTCGGCGTCAAACCGATCGGCCACGACCGATACGACCGGCCCCCCGCACCCTCATGCAATGGGCCGACATCACCCGCCTGCTGCTGCACCACATGCCCGACCTCGCACGACTCGACACGGCCGGCGACCTATACGCCGACCTGATCCGCCTATCGGAAAAGGTCGAAACCGCCACCACGCACGCCGGCGAGCGCCGTCTTGTCGGCGTATGCCCCAACTGCCTGAACACGAAGGGGGGACGACGACGAGCCGATACGCACGCCGATCTACGCCGCCCGCTCCGCGCGGTATACGGTGTGCCCCGAATGCGGCGCATGGCTCGACTTGAAGCGCGTGCGGTTGGAGTACCTGCGCAGCGCGGGGCTCATGCACATCACGCGAACCCAAGACGACGCCGCCCGATGGGTGCGGGAGAACACTGGCGTCGCCGTGAGCGGCAACGACTTGAAGAACTGGCGGACGCGCGGCAAAATGCCCGGCACGCGGCACATCGACGGCCCCTATTGGGCATGGAACATTCTGGAACTCTTGGCATGCGCCCAAGCCAAGGACGAACGAGATGCCGGCGACGCTTGAACCATGACCCGATTCCGTGTTACGCTGTCGCGTGTAATCGGAGTATCGGAAAAGCCTGTCCCATCGGGGATGGGCTTTTTCGTATCCGATCCCCTTGGATGGTTGGCCGAGCGGTCGAAGGCACCCGCTTGCTAGGCGGGCAGGCATGACAACCGACCTCATGCTTCGCGGGTCCGAATCCCGCACCATCCGCCAGCCGCCGCCGGCACCGTGCACAACCGGCGTATGCGGCACCCGAGAAACCACCACAGACAGACGCCTCGCCGGCGGTTCTTTCCCTCTTCTTCCCGCCGGCGAGCGCAGTCTGTCGATCCGTACAGGCGTTCGATTGGAGGCGTGCGTGGGCAATCCGCGGTACAGCAATGGCTATCGCCGCCGGCGCGAGCGCGAGCGGTGGCGGCACATGCGGGCCGACTGCTACATCGCCATCGGCCCATCGACTACGAGCTCAAGGCACCGCATCCATACAGCTTCGTCGTGGACGAGACCATCGCCCTGGCGCGCGGCGGCACGCTCACGCACGACAACAGCGGGCCCGCGCACCGATGGTGCAACGCCATCAAAGGCACGCACAGTCTGGCATGGGCGCGCGAGCGCGTCGCCCAGCTCATCGCCCAGGGCAAAGCCCCGCAGCGCATCGCGCCGGTCTCGGCCGGGCCGATCCGATGCTCGGACTGGTTCGGGGGTGGGGGAGTAGACCCCACCCGGCCCCGCCGGGGCGACCACGGGCAAAGCGCCGTTTTTCCCCGGGCTTTTTTCCACACTTGAACGGAGGCCGTCTTGGTGTCCAGAACGTCGAAGACCCCTCGCTCGAAGAGCGCGTCGAAGTCCCATAGGGTCAGCAACGCCGCCGCTTCCGGGGATCGCCGCCGTCTCCTGGTGGCGATGCGCAACCTGATCGCCGAAAAGCTCGACGAAGGGTCGATAAGCTCACGCGACCTCGCGTCATTGACGAAACGGCTCGCGGACATGAGCGCCGAGATCGAGGCGATCGACAAGGCGTCGAACGGGCACGATCCGGCCATGCAGGCCCTGGACACGGAGGACGAACGATTGGATGAACACGAGGATTGACGGGGCGAGCTGCCAGATCATCCCCCGACGATTTGTACACCAGCGGAGAGCCGAGCCTCAACAGGCTCGCCGCAGCGGCGGGCGACCGGTTCGACGTCTGGCAGCGGCAGATCAACCGGATCATCCTCGCGAAAAGCGCCGACGGCTTCTGGAGCGCCCGCAACGCCGTGCTGTCGATCCCGCGCCAGACCGGCAAGACCTACGACATCGGCTGGGTCGCGATCCACCGCGCCGCCCGAACCCCCGGCATGCGCATCGTGTGGACGGCCCAGCACTTCAGCGTCATCAAGGACACGTTCGAAAGCCTGTGCGCGATCGTCCTGCGCCCCGAAATGAGCGGTCTCGTTGACCCCGACCACGGCATATCCCTGGCCGCCGGCAAGGAGGAAATACGCTTCCGCAACGGGTCGCGCATCTTCTTCCGCGCGCGAGAACGCGGCGCATTGCGAGGCGTCAAGAAGATCGCCCTGCTCGTCATCGACGAGGCCCAGCACCTGTCCGACTCGGCGATGGCGTCGATGCTGCCGACCCAGAACCGCGCCTGGAACCCCAGACCATCTACATGGGCACCCCGCCCGGGCCAAGGGACAACGGCGAAGCGTTCACCCGCCTGAGGGACAAAGCGCGCGCCGGCCGCACCCACTCGACCCTCTACGTCGAATTCACCGCAGACCGCGACGCCGACCCCTCGACCGCCAGCAATGGAGGAAAGCCAACCCCAGCTACCCCGCCCACACCAGCGACGAATCCATCGCCAACCTGTGGGAAAACCTCACCGGCGACGACTTCCGCCGCGAAGCCCTCGGCATCTGGGACGAACACGCCCTCAGCCAGGCCATCGACCGCCGCCAATGGGAGGAAGCCACCATCGACAAACGCCGCCCCGGCGGCGTCATGAGCTTCGGCATCGACATGAACCCCCAACGCACGCGCCTGACCATCGGCGCATGCATGCGCTACGACGACAACACCGCCCACATCGAACTCGCCGAATACAGGGACACCAACCAAGACGGCACCATGTGGGCCGTCAACCTCATCGACAAGGTCTGGGGAACAAACCGCCGCGCTCGTCATCGACGGGCAAAGCCCCGCCACCGCGCTCCTGCCCGACCTCGCCCAGGCCGGCGTCACCGTCACCGTCACCGCCGCCACCGACATGGGCCGCGCCTGCGGCCGCCTCCAGGACATGCTCAGAGACGGCACCCTCACCCACCTGCCCGAAGACGGCCAACAACCACTCTGGCAAGCCGCCGCCAAAGCCACCACACGCCCCATCGGCAAAAACGGACTCTTCGGATGGAACCGACCCGACGACGACACCGACATCAGCCCACTCAACCCCGTCACCCTCGCCCCCCACGGGGCCATGACCACCAGAAGAGACCCCACCAAGAAACGGAGACATGGTTCTAATGCCCGCCACCGACCACAACGGCCTCGCCATCACCAACCCCGCCACCCAAGACGCCTACCTCGCCGTCCAATCCGCCAACATCACCCGCATCAAAGGCGTCGAAGACGACGACATGCCCACCATCCAAAAACTCCTCACAACATGGCGCGACCACTACGCAGGCAACATGCTGAGAGCCGAATACTACCAAGCCCGATACCGATACAACGGCGTCGCCTACAGCATCCCCAAACAAATGCGCGCCCTCGCCAAACCGATGATCGGATGGCCCAACAAAGCAGTCCGAGCGCTCGCCGACCTCAACGTGTTCGAGGGCTTCGACGCGCCCGACCCGCTGCAGGCGCAGGTGGACGAGCTCGTGGACGACAACGCATGGGACACCGACGTCTCCGAGGCGATCACCAGCGCCTACATCCACGGATGCAGCTTCATCACCGTGTGCGAAGACCCCGACGAACCCGGCCGCATCCTCATGCTGCCCCGCTCGGCCGACTGGAGCGCGGGCATCTGGGACCGCCGACGCCGCCGCCTCGGCTCGGCCTTGACCATCACCGACAAGGACGACAGAACCGGGCGCATCACCGCATTCACCGCATGGCTGCCCGGCAAGGTCCACGAAATCGACGACAGCGAAGGCCAGTGGACGGCGCGGACGATCGAAACCCACCTCGACCGGCCAAGCGTCGTGCCCCTCGTCAACGACGCCCAGTCCTACCATCCGCTGGGCAACAGCCGCATCACCCGCACGCTCATGAACCTGACCGACTTCGGCCTGCGAACCATGGTGCGCATGGAGGCCACCGCCGAATTCTATGCAGCCCCCCGCGTGTGGTTCATCGGAGCGTCGAAGAAGTTCACCGACGACACATGGAGCAGCATCGTGAGCGTCATGAACGGCATGCCCGCCAACAAGAACGGCGACAAGCCCACCATGCAGCAGCTCCAGCAGGCATCCATGACCCCGCACGCCGACATGCTGCGCACCATCGCCCCTCATGGTCAGCTCCGAAACCGACATCCCCGTCAACGACCTCGGCATCACCATGGACAACCCCGCCAGCGCCGAAGCCATGGCCGAAGCCGAACGCAAACTGTCCCGCACCGCCGACCGGCAAAACAAACGCTTCGGCCGCGCGTTGAAGGAAGCCATGAGCATCGCACTGGCCTATCAGGGCGCAGACCCCGACGCATTGCGCGAACTGCGACCCATCTGGGCACCGGTCAAGGAAACCAGCGACGCCGCCCGCGCCGACTGGTACCAGAAGGTCGCATCCACCAACCCCGCCTTCGCCGACAGCGACGTGGGACTCACCCGCGCCGGCCTGACATGGGACGAGATCAGCCCACCGGGCCTACGAACGCCAGCAGCGCACGCAGCAATCCATCGACGAGCTCAGGGGCCAAACTGACGATCGCCAAGACCGACGGCAAGGAGGCCGAAGCCAATGAGCAGCAAACCGGCCAACCTGCCGCTGAACAACCTCACTCCACAGCAGCGCCAAGCATTCCAAACCCATCTTTGACGACCTCTGGGACGACTATCAGGACGCGCTCGCCGACCTGTCCCTTGAGGCCAAGCAGCTCGCGGCCGGAGTTGCGTGGGACAATTTTGAAGACCCGCTGCACTACCTTCGCACGGAAGTGTTCGAGACCTACGCGGATCGCGCCAACCAAGTCGCCAACGACTACTATGACGCGGTGCGCTCCGCATGGGCAGAAGCCGCCGGCGTCGACCTGCCGGCCTACACGCCATCCCGAGTGAGCGCGGATCGCGCCTTCTGGCAGATCGTCGGAGGATACAACAGCACCGACCACGTCGGACTCAAATTCGTGGACGTCATCAACCACCACAGTCGCGCTGGGCTGACGATGGACGACCTATGGGCCATGAAGACCGACGGATACGGACAAGACGAATGGATGAACCTCGCCGCCGACATCGTGGGCGTCACAGCACGACTCACGGCCAAATTCAACGGCGAGCACGATCCTCGCAACCGCGCTACGCCCGCGTTCCGGTCGGCCCGACCTGCGCGTTCTGCATCCTCATGGCCTCGCGAGGCTTCGTCTACTGGAGCGAGGAAAAGGCCGGCGGACGGGACAATCGATATCACAAGAACGACGACTGCCGCATCGTATCCAGTTGGGGAGAAGCCCACGTCAAAGGCTACGACCCGGAAGGCATGAAAGCCCGATACCTGCAATGCCGCAAGACGATCGCCGGCATGCTCAATCGCGACGAATATGGAAAATACGTCGCCCGTATGAAGGACGCAGGTAAAGACGAAGACGAGATAGACGACTACAACCTGTGGACGACGCATCGCATCACCGAGGAAATGAGCCAGCGCGACCGTCGATGGCTGTACGACGGCACCACGCCGGAACCCTCCGTGGAAAGCGCAAGGGCGTGGTCCGAACTTCAGAAGCACGAACGCAAAACGCTCGACGCCCTCAAAGACAACGGGTTTGCCGTGACAGTGCGCGAAAGAAGCGACAAACAAGGCGTGAAGACATCAGACGCCATCATCAACGGTAAACGAGTGGACTTCAAAGCGCCGGAAGGACACGGCAAAAACACCATAGACCAGCTTCTCCGATCCGCAGCCCGCCAAAGGAGACGCCGCAGTCATTCATCTGCAAAAGGAAAGAACGGAACTGGACGCCGAAGCCTGCAAAGACTACATACGGTCATCGCTTCGACGCAGACGTCTCGACTACGTTCTGCTCATCGACTACGACGGGAACATCGTCAGGGTCGAACGCGATACGGAAACGGCTTCTCACTCCCAGAGCCAATAACGGGTTCGAGGTAGAGAAGCCAAGACAATTCCAGTCTAACAGATTTTCAGCCACCCGCACGGGCGGCTTTTTTAATGCCCGGAAAGGGCTCAACCACAAGGAGAACAACCATGTTCCTCACCCCCACACCCCATCACATCCGATTCGTCGCGGCCCCGCCGGAAGGCGGCGAGTCCACCGGCGGCACCGGGCAACCGCCGGCATCGGCCGGCACGGAGAACGCCGGCGATCCGATCGACTGGGAAGCCAAATACAAGGAAGCGCTCGGCCACTCGCGCGACTGGGAAAAAAAGCGAAGGCCAACAAGGCCGCCGCCGACGAGCTGGAAAAAGCTCAAGGAATCCCAAATGAGCGAAACCGAGAAGGCCGCCAAGCGCACGCAGGAACTCGAAGCGCAGGTAGCCGCCTACAAGGCCAAGGAACAGCAGGCCGACTGGAAGGCGCAGGTGTCGGCCGAGACCGGCGTACCCGCCGACGTGATCGAAGGCGACAGCCTCGAAGCCATGCAATCGCACGCCAAGCGCATCCACGAGCTGCTCAACCCCAAACCCAAGGCCCCGGCCGTGCACGGCGCTGACCGCCAGCCGTCCGGCAAAGGCCCGAACGAGAGCATGGTCAACTACCTGCGCAACCTCGGCCTCTAACCGGCCAACACCTCCTCACCCCTCATCTGAAAGGAAACCATCATCATGGCACTCGATACCAGCAAGGTGCTGCTCCCCCCTGGAAGTAGCCACCGTCATCACCAAGCGCGCCAAGGACACCAGCACCATCGCCGCACTGTCCCCGAGCGAACCCCCCAGCTCTTCCTCGACAAGGACTACATGGTCTTCACCGGCAATTCCGAAGCCGAGGTCGTCGCCGAAGGCGCGCAGAAGTCCAGCTACGAGGAAACCCTCACCCCGGTCGTCGGCAAGCGCTTCAAGGTGCAGACCACCACCCGCCTCAGCAACGAGCTCCAGTGGGCCGACGACGACGCCAAACTGGAGATCATCAGCAAGATCCAGGCAGACCAGGCCGCCGCGATGGGCCGCGTCCTCGACTACGTCGTCTACCACGCCTTCGACCCCAAGAAGAAAACGACCCTCGAAGGCTTCAACGCGCTCGCCAAAACAGCGGTCGGCGTGCCGGCCACCGACGATCGCGTCGCCGACATCGACAGCCTCGCCGAGGCCGTCAGCGACGAGTACGACATCAACGGCATCGCCCTGTCCAAGACCATGGCGAACGAGCTGCGCAAGATCGCGTTCCCTCCACCGGCCAGCGCTTCTACCCGGAGATCCCGATCAGCCTCCAGGTCGGCAACCTCGACGGCATCCCGGCCGCCACGTCCGGCACGGTCAACGGCCGGCTCGTCACCCCGGCGACCGGCATCCTCGCCTTCCTCGGCGACTTCCGCCTCATCAAGTGGGGGCATGGTGCGCGACATCTGGAGCGAGATCATCGAATACGGCGACCCCGACAACACCGGCAAGGACCTCAAGGGCGTCAACCAGATCGCCTACCGCACCGAGGCCATGTACAGCTACGCGATCCTCGACCCCAAAGGGGCATCGCCGTGCTCAAAGAAGTCCACATCCTCCGTCAAGGCGAGCAAGTGATGGCCGCGCCCCTCACCCAGACGCTCGTAGTACAGGAACACGACGAGGCCGACGAGACCGGCCTGTCCATTCCCGTGCGTCTGGTAAAGCCCGACGGCACCCGTTCGCCGAAGGCGTCGCCACCATCGCATGGTCGGCCATCACCGGCAAGCCGTCTACGTTCACGCCGCCCGCGCCGACCGCCGGCGCGCGGCGGCGTGCTCCAGCAGGCGGCCGAAGCGCAGCTCGCCGCCAGCGCCGACTCGGCGGCCATCATCGCGAAGGTCAACTCCACGCTGACCAAGCTCAAGGCCGCCGGCATCCTCGCCTAAGGAGACCCCGCATGGACGGATACCCCAGCACCCCCGCTCAACCTGTCCGACGGCACAACCGTGACGCAAGACGGCGGGGGGAGGACGAAACGGACGACGAGAAGCCGTTCGCGCAGGTCGGCGACCTCGAAGCCCGATGGCACGCGCTCACCGGCGACGAACGAACCCGCGCCGAGACGCTGCTGCAGGACGCGAGCGACCTGATCCGCACCACATGCCCCCCAATGGGCCAACGCCAAGCCGGCCACGTTGAAGCGCATCGCCTGCATGGCCGTCAAACGAGCCATGCAGGCCGGCCCCGACATGTCGGGCGTGACCCAGTCCACCCAGACCGCCGGCAGCTACAGCGAAAGCCTGAGCTACGCCAACCCCGCCGGCGACCTCTACCTCACCACGAGCGAGAAGGAAGCCCTGGGCGGCGACGGCGAGGCATGGTCCTACGACATGGCCGGAGGCGCGGCATGAGAGGCGAGACCATCACCCTCATCCACCGCACCCCGGCCGGCCATGATCCCGGCGGCGGCATCATCTGGAACACCCGCGAGGAACAGGTGGACGACGTGCTCATACAGGACGGCAGCCAGTCGAACTCCACCGACCCCACCCGCCCCGACGGCATCCGCACCGCCAAAACCATCCACATGCCCCGCGCATGGCCCTACCGGAGCCTGCGCGGTGCCAAACGAAATCGACGGCGTCGAATACACCGTGATCGGAGACCCCCGCCCCTACACGGGCGGCATCACCCCGACCCGATGGAACCTCACCGTCGAACTCGCCGACACCAGAGGATAGGAGACCGGCACATGGCAAAGGTAAAAACTCAACCTCGCCGGCTTCCGCCAAGTCCGCCAATCCGCACCCATCCAGCAGGCCATCGACCAACAGGCCACGCTCATCGCCGCCCGCGCCAACAGCATGGCACAGGTCAAGGGCGCGACCTACGAGGCCGCAACCCATGTCAGCACCCCCAAAGGCAGCGTCGCGCTCGCCACGACCGGGGCACGGCTCCGAAGGCAACGTGAATGCGATGGTGGACAACGCGAAACACAACACGCTGCTCAAGGCGGTGAAACGGCGATGAGCCTCAACCTCGAAAAAACGGTCAAGGACTGGATCGACGCCGACCCCGACGGCGACGGCCTGACCGCATACCTCGAAGTGCCCGCCGACCGGCCCAAACGGCTCGTCACCATCGAGCGTGTCGGCGGCAGCGAACTCGAATACAGCAGCCACCCCATCCTCGCCGTGCAGGTATGGGCGGAAAGCCGGTGGCAGGCCGCCCAGCTCGCCACCGGCACGCTGCTGCCCCGACTGCTCGACCTCGACCTGCTCGACCCCATCGCCGCCGTCAGCGTGGAAAGCGTCATCGACTTCCCCGACCCCGGCCCGCCGCCCCAGCCCCGATACCAGATCACCATCCATCTCGACGCCGCCACCCAATAAGCGCCGCCGGCATCACGAAAAGGAACACCAATGTCCGAAACCAACCACAACAACAAGAAAAACGTCAGCCTCGGCAAGCCCAAGAAGACCGGCTGCCTCTACTACGCGCCCGCCGGCACCGCACTGCCCACCGACGCGACCACCGCCCTGCCGGCAGCCTACACCTGCGTCGGCTACCTGTCGGAGGACGGCGTCACCAACGCCACCGACACCGACACCACCGACATCAACGAGATGGGCGGCATCAAGGTGCTGTCCGAGATCAGCGGCTACGGCGAGACATGGCAGTTCAACATGATCGAAACCAACGAAGCCAGCCTCAAACTGCGTTTCGGCACCGCGAACGTCACCGGCACCGCCGACAAGCTCACCGTCTACCACGCCATCCCGTCCGGCGAAAGCCTCGTGCTCGTGTTCGAGATCGCCATGACCGGCAACCGCGTCAAGCGCATCGTCGTCGCCGACGGCACCATCACCGAATTCGACGACACCACCTACAGCGCCGGCGACGCCATCGGCTACGGCGTGACCATGAGCGCCAACCCGAGCGACCTCATCAACGGAGCCACCAGCGTCGAATACATCGCCAACGTCACCACCGCCTCGCTCAGCAAGTGATCCCACCCGCGCCCGCCGTCCGGCGGGCGCACCCTTCCACCCTGAAAGGACACGAATATGGCAGCCAAGCAGCCGCAGGGCCACAAGACCCCGAAAAACCAGCCCAGGACCGTCGAGGCCATGGGCGTCACCGTCACCGTCGGCCCCGCGATCTTCAACGACCTCGACATGGTCGAATACCTCTACGACCTCCAGAACGCGCAGGAAGGCGACGGCAGCGGCGCGTTCGCCATCGTCCCCTTCCTCAAGAAGCTGTGCGGCGACCAGTACACGGCGATGAAGGACGCGCTGCGCGACCCCGACACCGGCCGCGTGAGCATCGACAAGGTCAGCGAATTCATCGCCCAGCTCCTCGAACAGGTCGCCCCAAACTCCTGACGCTCATAGGAATGCTCGCCACAGCGCCCGACGCGCTCGAAGCGGACTTCCAGCGTTTCTATGGGCTCAACCCCGACCTCATCTGGACGGGCGAACTGCCCGCCGACCGTGCGGCCGCACTGGCCGCCAACCTGCCCCGTCAGGCCATCATCTGGCAAAAACTCGACCCGCGCCTCGCATGGGACGACCAGACCTACCTCCTCGCCGACATCCGCGACAGCCTCGCGTTCCTCGCCTGGACGAAAACCAAGGAAGCCTCACGCAAGGGCGCGCGCTGGCGCGGACAACTCCAACGCCCCGGCACCGTCCGGCATGAAGCCACGGGCGGCGAGGCCGTGGCGATGGACGACGAACAACTAGCCGCATACCTGGCCGCACCGCGCACCACCATCAGGGAGGCATAGCATGGCAATCGAGATCGCCACCGCGTTCGTGCAGGTCGTGCCCAGCATGAAGGGCGTCGGCAAGGCCATCGAATCGGCGTTCGGCAGCGCATCGGAAACCGCCGGCAACACCGCCGGCATCAAAGCCGGCAACGGCTTCGCCGGCGGCTTCGGCGCGAAACTCGGCGTCATCACCGGCATCGCGCAAAGCGTCGCGGGCAAGGCCATCGAAGCGTTCATGGGCCTGTCCGGCGAGATCACCAGCGCCTCCGACAGCGCCCAGAAGTTCGCCAGCACCCTGAACTTCGCCGGCGTCAGCGAGAAGCAGATCAAACGACTCACCGCCAGCACGCAGGACTATGCCGACAAGACCGTCTACGACCTCAACGACATCCGCAACACCACCGCCCAGCTCGCCGCCAACGGCGTGCCCAACTACGACAGGCTCGCCGAAGCCGCCGGCAACCTGAACGCCGTCGCCGGCGGCTCCGCCGATACCTTCAAGTCGGTCGCCATGGTCCTGACCCAGACAGCCGGACAAGGAAAACTGACGACCGAAAACTGGAACCAGCTCTCCGACGCAATCCCCGGTGCAAGCGGCAAAAAAATCCAACAGGCGCTCAAGGAGGCCGGAGCCTATACCGGCAACTTCCGCGACGCGATGGCCGACGGGCAGATCACCGCGCAGGAATTCAACGACGCGATCATGTCGCTCGGCTTCACCGACGCCGCCGTGGAAGCCGCCACCAGCGCCAGCACCATCGAGGGAGCTACGGGCAACCTCGAAGCCGCGTTCGTCAAGCTCGGCGCGAGCGTGCTCGACAGCGTCAAACCCGCCATCACCGGCGGCATGAGCTGTATCGCAGACGGAGTCACCAACGCCGTGCCCGTCGTCCAGGCAGGCATCGAAGGGCTCATCGGCTGGTTCCAGCGCCTCTACTCCAAACTGGAGGAGAACGGCGCGATCACCGCGTTCAAATCCGCGTGGGACACCATCAGGGACGCGATCATGGGCGTCGTCAACATGGTCATCGACTGGGCGCACATGATCCTCCCGAAGGTCTCGCCGACGGCATCAAACTCGTCGCCGACACGCTCAACTGGTTCATCCAGCACGGCAAGGAACTCGCGCCCATCATCATCGGCATCGGCACCGCGTTCGCCGCAGTCAAGGGCTATCAGGCGCTCAACAGCGGTCTACAGGCGCTCACCGGAACCATGAACACGGTGACGACCGCCGCCAAGGGCATCAGCAACGGCATCATGCTCATGACGGACCTGGGCGGCCCGGTCGCCATGCTCAAGCAGATGGCCGGAGGGCTGAGCCTCGTCAAGACCGCACAGACCGCATGGAGCACGGCCACGAAGATGGCGACCGCCGTGCAGGGCGCGTTCAATGCCGTCATAGCCGCCAACCCCATCGGCGCGATCGTCGTCGCCATCGCGGCCGTCGTGGCCGCGCTCGTCTGGTTCTTCACCCAGACCGAGGTCGGCCGCAAGGCATGGGCCGCGTTCACCTCATGGCTCACGGACACGTGGAACACGATCGTCGCCACCGCGCAAGACCTATGGAACGGGCTCGGCGAATTCCTCGCCAACCTATGGGCCACGATCACAGGTACCGTGCAATCCGCATGGGACGGCATCGCCGGCTTCTTCACGGGCCTATGGCAGACGATCAGCGGCGGCGTCACCGGCGCGTGGACGTCGATCACCACGTTCCTGTCCGGCGTGTGGACCGGAATCAGCACGACCGCCACGACGATCTTCACCAGCGTCCGGGACTTCATCGTCAACGTGTTCACCGTGCTCGGCGCGCTCATCGTCGCCCCCGTTGCAGGCGATCCAGAACGGCATCGACACCGTGTTCGGCTGGATACTGTCGTTCATCACCCAGCAGATGAACAGCACGAACACCGTGTGGAGCACCGTATGGACGGCGATCTACAACGTCGTGTCCACGATCTTCACGCTGATAAGCGGCTACATCTCGACCGTGGTGAACGCGATCCGCACCGTCATCGTCGTGTTCCTCGACCTGCTCAAGGGAGACTGGCATGGCGCATGGGACGCGATCAAATCGTTCTTCACGACCACATGGGACGGCATCAAAGCGTTCCTGTCGAACGTCCTCGACGGAATCAAAAGCATCTGGACGAGCGTATGGACGGCCGTAAGCCAGTTCTTCACGGATGTCTGGAACAGGATCGTTGCGTTCTTCACGCCGATCATCAACGGCATCAGGAACACGATCGGCAACGTCCTCAACGCCATCAGCGGCGTATGGACGAGCGTCTGGAACGCGGTCAGGTCCGTCGCATCCGCCATCTGGAACGCGATCAGCGGCGTGGTGTCCACATGCATCCAGAATGTGCGCAACACCATCTCGACCGTCCTGAACGCCATCAGCGGCGTATGGACGAGCGTATGGAACCGCGTCGGCTCGTTCCTTGGAAACATCTGGCACGGGATCACATCGGCCGTGTCCAACGGCATCAATCCGTGTCGAACACCGTCGGCCGCATCCGCGACACCGTGCTCGGCGCGGTCAGCGGGGCCGGCGGATGGCTGTACGACACGGGCCGTCAGATCATCAGCGGCCTCATCAACGGCATCGGCGGCGCGTTCCAGTGGGTCAGGAACACGATCAGCAACCTCGGCAGCAGCCTCGTCGGCTGGGCCAAGGGGCGTGCTCGGCATCCACAGCCCGTCACGCATCTTCCGCGACGAGGTCGGCAAATGGATACCCGCCGGCATGGCCCAAGGCATCGACAAGGCCAGCGGCCTCGTCGCCGACAGCATCGACGGCCCTGACCGACATGGTCCCGACCGTGAGCCTGAAGACCGACACCAGCCGGCTCGAAACCCCGCTCGCATACCACGGCACCGTCAACGGCGGACGGATCGCGTACACGATGGACGACCGTTCGGCCGACTACGCGACCAAACAGGACATCATCGACGCGATCGACATGGCACTATCCGCCGGCATCACGCTCAACCTGTCCGATCGCGGCGGCGAGGTCATGGCCGGCAAACTCGCCAAACCCATGAGCTACGAACTCAACTACCTCGCCATGAGAGGCCGATAGCACCTAAGAGAGGAGAGCATCATGCTCTACCAGCGACGCATGCGCCTGCCGCATGTCGAAGACCCCACGCTCAACGGCGTCCCGCTGGAGCGCATGATGCTCTCCCTATCCTCCGACGGCATCACCATCGACAACGCCGAACCCACGGTGAGCGTGCAGGACATGCCCGGCCGCGACGGCCGGCTCGACCTGACCCTCACCGACCCCTCGGGCCGCGTACATGGGCAACCGCGCCATCACGCTCAGCCTGTACGCGCGATCGGCGGAGAAGACGACATCCTCGCCGCCAAAACCCGGCTCGCGGCCCTGGCCGGCACAGTGGTCACGCTCTCATGGCGGGATTGCCCGGCGAATACCAAGGCCGCATGAGCCTTTCCGCGTGGGAGGACAAATGGGCCGGCCCAAGGCGCTCGCCACGCCTCGTCACCGTGAGCATCGCCGCCGCCCCTTATCTCATCGGCCGCAGCCGCTCCATCACGCTCAAAACGGGCGCGAACGCGATCCATTATCAGAGGCAACCGGCCATGCTGGCCCGCATGGACGCTCACCCCCGCCGCCAACGCCAAGACCGTCAGCATCAAGGACGCGCACGGCCACACCCTCGCCGTCACGTCCACCACCGCCATCACCGGACGCATCTCCATCGACACCGACCCCGACCACCGGGAGCTGCGCGTCAACGGCAACCTCATGACACCCACACTCGAATCCGACTACTTCCCTATTGCCCGGCCTGAACACGCTCACCCTCACCGGAGCCACCGCCGCCAGTCTCGCGTACAGGCCACTCACACTCATCTAGGGAGCACACTCATGCGATACATGATCTTCGACCGCTGGGGCAACCCGCTCGGCGACCTGCCCTACGCCATCAAGGCCATCCGCACCCGCGCCACCGACGGCACCGACACTCTGGACGTCACCACCATCGGCGAGATCAACAAGGACGAACGCATCGTCTTCAAGGACTCGATGGGCCGTTGGGCGGAATACCTGTGCCAGTCCACCCAGACCGCCCGCGCCGCAGGCATGCCCGTCACCGTCGCCTACTGCACCGGCAGCATCGCCGAACTCGCGCACCTATATCGAGGACAAACGCAACCGCAACGCGAACGCCAAAGCCTGCCTCGCCAAAGCCCTCGAAGGCACCCGGTGGGCGGTCGGCACCGTCGAGACCGGCACCATCACCGGCACGGCCAACCTCGCCTTCTACCACTGCACCGTCCTCGAAGCCATCCAGAAGACCGCCGACACCTACGGGCTCGAAGTCCAGACCGAAGTCCAGCCCGACCCGACCGGCAACCGGATCGGCCGGCGCATCATCCACCTCGTCGAACACCGGGGCACCGCCAACACCACGAAACGCTTCGAATACGGCAAGGACCTCACCCAAATCAAACGCGACATCGACAGCGGCGACGTCATCACCCGCCTCTACGGGTGGGGCAAAGGCATCGAACAAACCAACGACCAAGGCGAGGCCACCGGCGGATACAGCCACAAAATCAGCTTCGCCGACGTCAACAACGGCAAACCCTACGTCCAAGACGACCAAGCGCTCGCCAACTGGGGCATACCCGGCCCCGACGGCACCAGACACCACAGCGAGGCAAGCGTGGACTTCCCCCGACTGCGAAGACCCCCCAGGAACTCCTAAACCTCACCAAAGCGGCGCTCAAGACCCGTGCCACGCCCGTCGTCTCCTACACCGCCGACGTGACCGCCCTCGGACAAGCCGGCCTCAGCGCGGAAGGCACGGACGTCGGCGACAGCGTGCGCATCATCGACACCAGCTTGCGCCGCACCATTGCGCCTCGAAGGCCGCATCCTCCGATCGAGGAAGACCTTGCCGGCAGCCTCGCCGACACCAAAGATCACCCTCGGCAACATCCGGCAATCCTACACGCAGCGCCTCGCCGCCCAACAGCAGGCGCTCGACAAACTCGTCTCCAACTCCGGCGCATGGAACAGCGCCGCCGGCGGCACCGGCCCGTACATGAAGGACCTCATCGACCGCATCAACCAGATCATGAACGAGACCGGCGGATACGTCTACCAGACGCCCAACCAAGGCATCTACGTGTACGACAAGCCGATCGACCAGCACCCCACGCAGGTCATCAGATCGGCGGCGGATACTGGCGGTGCGCAAGCTCGAGGAACGCGAACGGCGACTGGAACTGGCGCAGCCTCGCGAACGGCAAAGGGCATCTTCGCCGACGCGATCTACACCGGCCTGCTCTCCGACGCAGCCGGCTACAACAGCTGGAACCTCGACACCGGCGACTTCAAACTCTCCGCACGAACGACGGTCGGAGGAAAAACGGTCGACGCGATCGCCGGAGACTCATCGTCGGCAGCGCTCGCCGCAGCGAAGAAGTACGCCGACCAGATGAAGCGTGAGTCCGACCAGACCGATCTCGACAACCTCGCCGCTGCCAAGGACTACGCGCAGGCGAAAGCCGAAGAAGCCCGAAAAAAGAACGCGCTCGCGTCCGCCTCGACGGACGCGACGAACAAGCGAACGCGGCCCTCGAAGCCGCCAAGAAGGCGGCGCAGGCGTACGTGGACGCCTTGGACGAGTCCCTTGGGCAGAAGAGCGTGTTCGACCGGCTCACGAACTACGGCAAGATCCAAGGCCTGTTCATGCAGAACGGCAACCTGTATGCCAACGCGTCCTACGTCAAGTCCGGCGTCCTGGACGCGAACCTCGTCAAGGCGGGCATCCTGACCGACGAGAAGGGCCTGCAGTACTGGGACATGACCACCGGCGAATTCCGGCTGGCCGGAACCAGTACCATTGCCGGCAACAAGGCGAGCGACCTCGCCACCACCACGGCGGCACAGCGGCTCACCTCTCCGAAGCCGAGGCGGCGGCCAAAAATACGCCGACGGCATCGGCTCGAACACGCTCGCGTCCGCGAAGGCCGACGCCACAAGCAAGGCCAACGCCGCGCAATCAGCGGCCGCGGCCGATGCTACCAAGAAGGCGAACAGCGCGGAAGCCAACGCCAAGAAAGCCGCTTCCACGGACGCGACGAACAAGGCGAACGCGGCCCTCGAGGCGGCGAAGAAGGCGGCAGCCGACGGCGACACCAGCACGCTCGAAAGCCGCCAAATCGTATGCCGACAACACGGCCACGAGCCATGTGAACACGTTCGAGAAGGCGCTCACACAGCAGTACATCTTCAACAAGCTCACGAACAACGGCCAGCTGCAGGGCCTGTACATGAGCGGAGGACTGCTGTGCGTCAACGCCACCTACCTGCGAAGCGGCATCATCAGCGGCGCGAGAAGCTACTGGAACCTCGACAGCGGAATCTTCAGCATGAGCGACGCGAACGGAGTCGAAACGGTTCATCTCGACGGCAACGGAGGCCATAACGCGCTCACCGGCACCTTCCAGACTGGCACGTCCGGATCTCGCCTGTGGATGAGCCCGAAATTCAAACAGAATCCGATCGGAGGATCCGCCGACATCACCGGCGCCGGCATCTCGTTCATCCACGCGACAGATGCGGCGCAGCAGCCATACATCGCTGCCGAGTCCACGAATTCCGAGGTGGGCGAGATCTCGACGCTCACCTTCAACGGCGGTCGTCGCGCGAACACAGATCCAGGCGCCTTCGTACGAGTCGGCAGCACGAAAACCGACAACGCCAAGATGCGAGGTGTCTTCCAGGCACTCGTCATGCGCGACTACAGCCTGTCGTCAAATGACGCGAAAAAGCTCCGGCGCACGACTGGTGTCTTCGGCCTCTCAGACACAAACGCGATGGACACGTATTCGGAACTTGCGGCATGGGATCCAAACGGCGCCGTCGGGGTGAAGGCGGACATCAACACCGGATTCCTCTACCTAGGGGGCTTCCTCGGGGGCTATACGAACCGTCACACATTCGATGGATCCAGGGCATGGAAGGCATGGATGCCGAACGGCGGGGCAATATCGGTCGGCGCGGTCGCGACCGTGCACTTCACCGCGTCATCGCCGGCAAAATACGGCAGATACTACGCCGTCGCAAACGCTGACGGAGAATGGGGCGGCATCATCATGCACGTCAAAAACACCGGAGGACAATCCGGATGGGACATCCTAATGTACAACGCCGACCGGAACCCATGTACGGTCGACATGTATTGCGACACCTTCGGATGGCTCGTCAAATAAGGAAAGCCAAACATGAGACAAACCATGACAATGAGCGACAGGAACATCATCGTCAACTGCGACGAACCCGTCAACGGATACCAGCAATTCGTGTTCTCCCCAGGAACCATTGCATCCTGGACGGCACTGCTCGGACTTGGATGCACAGCCGAAGCAGTCGCCGCGATAATGCAAGGCGTCGAGGACACGACGCGATACGATCCGTCAACCGGCAGGGGGGGTCTGGACGGAGGCCTATGAAGCACTCGAAGCGGCGCTGAACGACAGTGCGGCGGACATGTCAATGCTCGCCGATGACGGAACCGTCCAGAACGATCCGCTGACTGTAGCCCGCAACGACACCAGAAAAGGCATGCACCTACCAACCATCCGCAACAGGCGCAATCGGTATCGACATACGCCCTCGAAGACTCAGACACGGAAACCGGCATAGACGTCCTGCGTTGACGCACAGGCGCTTTCCGACCTGCTCTCGGACAAGAGAGTCGCCAACGCCATCGACAACGCCGAGGAAAGCTTCTACGCAAAGCCTCATGCCGCAACCAATAACCAGATGAAAGGTAGTAGAAAAATGAACGATGACCAGCAGTACGTCAGCTTCGACCGACTCGTATCGCAGAAGCTTTCGAACAACTCGCCGACGCGAACCGGCGAATCGCCACACTCGCCGC
>VOFF01000280.1_pt1 | contig 62000 bp, 109 predicted proteins | sample 5384061 | NCBI WGS metagenome assembly VOFF01 (sample SAMN12384725, study PRJNA508395) | human gut metagenome | isolation source: healthy gut E | host: Homo sapiens | reverse complement strand
TGGCCCTAGACAAAGCTAAAAGTAACATTTCGTACTCAATTGGGCATCTCTCAGTTGGCTCAGGATAAATGGAACCAGATGAATACTGAAGAACGTATTCTGTTTGAGAAAGAAGTGGGATTGGATAAAGGAAAAGACTATGATCTTCTTCGTAAAACCGATATTAATTGGCTTGATGTGGTATTTAATGACAAAGCTATGCTGCAAAATTATGAAGTATCGGTGAACCGTGCTACTGACCGTTTAAATTATTATGTGTCGGGTAACTTTTTTGACCAGGATGGAATTGCACAAGGGTCAGGATTCAGACGTTATAATATGCGTGCAAATGCAGACGTAAAAGCTAGTAATTGGCTTAAAGTTGGTACTACTTCCACTGTGTCTTATGAAGATATTGAACAGGCGCAGACTGGAGAATATACTTCAGTAACTCCAATTTCTGCTTCACACTTTTATGATGCCTTACTGGAATCCTTATAATGAAGATGGATCGATAGCTTCAACTAAAGATGACAGTTGGACGGGAACCAATCAAAATCCGCTCGATTGGATGCGGAATAATCCTGTTAGTTATAAAAAATATAAAGTATTGTCCACTTTATATGCCGAAGTAAATCCCATTAAAGGCTTGACCATAAAGTCACAGTTTGCTGCAGATTATGCGCATATGACAGCGTTTAGACAATCCTTTCCGAGTTTTTCCACAAATAATGGTTCGGGAATGCCGGGCGTAGTTCTAATGACAGATTGAGTCTGACAATTACTAATACTGCTAATTACATGTTTACATTGAGGGAAAAACATTCTTTTTAATTTTTTATTAGGACAGGAAGGAGTAGATGCCCAGTCAGAAGGATTCTCCATTTCTATGAGAGGACAGAACAATGATCTTCTTACTAATATTTCGAATGGTACGCTAGCTGCCTCTTGGTCGGATACGGCGGCAGGAACCCTTTATTCCTATTCATACCTCTTTCTTCGGAAGAGGCGAGTATAATTATGATGGTCGCTATTATGTAGACTTTTCATTGCGTACTGATGCTTCTTCCCCGTTTTGGTAAGGACAATCGATGGGGGTGCTTTCTGGTCTGTCGGATTGATGTGGAACCTTAAGAAAGAAAAAGTTTCTAAATGAGTGTAAATGGTTGACAACCACTCGTCTAGCTCTCAGTACGGGTACTTCCGGTAACTCGGATATCGGCTATTATGCATGGCAGTCTTTGGTGAAAGGCGGAATGGACTATATGGGTGAAACTGGTATTTACCCTGCTCAAAGCGGTAATCCCGATTTGAGTTGGGAGAAAACATGGACCACTAACTTGGCTTTGCATTTGGGCTTTTGGAACCGGGTAAACTTGGATGTCGAGTTATATAAAAAAAGACTACGGATATGTTGATGGACGTTCCGCAATCTTATGCAGTGAATGGCTCAGGAAGCCGTTGGGACAATATCGGTGCAATGGTCAATCGCGGTGGGAAGTCACAGTGAATGGTGATGTACTCCGTACAAAAGATTTCATGGAATCTTAGCGCTAATTTCTCATATAATAAGAATAAAATTACCGAACTTTACAATGGAGTAGATGAATATGAAATTGCAAGTACCAATCTTAAGATATGTGGTAGGTCGGTCATCTACTGAATTTTATATTAATCGCTATGCTGGAGTCAATCCTGCTAATGGCGATGCGTTGTGGTATACAAAAGATGGTGAGATAACGACAGAATTCAGAGATTCCGATAAAGTGATGACTGGCAAGAGCTTTGTGGCTCCATGGCAAGGTGGATTTGGTACGACATTAACGTGGAAAGGTATTTCACTGGCTGCACAATTTAGTTGGGTGGCTGATCGTTGGGTGTTTAACTAAATGACCGTTATCTGGATGAAGGAAACGGGCCGTTTGAAAACATATAATCAGTCCCGTCGATTGCTTTATGACCGTTGGAAGAAGCCGGGTGACGTGACGGATATACCTCGTTATGGAGTTACCCGCAAATGGATTCTCGCTTTTGAAGATGCCTCTTTTTTGAGATTAAAAAAATTTGATGCTTAGTTACAACTTCCCTCAAGCATTGCTTAAAAAGACTAATTTTTGACGCATTTGAGAGTGTTTTGCAAGGACAAAATCTGCTCACATTCACCAAATTCTCAGGGCTCGATCCTGAAGGTGTGAGCAATATGTATCAGGCACAATATCCTTCAACCCGCCAGTTCACTTTTTGGTCTGGAAGTTTCATTCTAAACATATAACTATAAAACAATGAAGAATAAGATAAAGATTTATTTGTTGTTGATAGCTTTGGGCATTGGCTCCGTATCATGTCTGGATAAGTATCCCGATGATGCTATCCAGGCCGGTCAGGCTATCAAGACAGTGGACGATGCCAATCAAGCAATTATTGGCATCTATGCGGCATTCAAGGATGCTTCGCTCTATAGCGGACGTCTGACGTTGCTGCCCGATTTGCAGACCGATCTTGTGTATGCGGTCACCGGATATTCTAATCAATACGGTGATTTGTGGCGTTGGAACATATTAGCTACCAATGAAGATATCGAGGCTGTATATGGAGCTTTGTATGCTATTATTAATCGTTGTAACTTCTTGTTAGATTATATTCCGGGAGTACAGCAAAGCACGACGGACGATGACGCACTCGATAAACTGGAAATGATTCACGGTGAAGCCCTTTTTTGCTCGGGCGTTGTGTTATTCGAACTAATTAAGCTATTCTGTAATTCATATGAAAGTGATGGGGAAGCAGAAAACGAATTGGGAGTCGTACTCACATCTCATCATGATTCGGTAGACAATACCCGCCGTGCTTCGTTAAAGGACTCTTACCAATTTGTACTGGATGATCTTGAATTGGCTGCTGAATACTTGAAAATAGATGAAAACAGTGTGTCAAAGGACGACCTTTACAGCACTCCATATATTAATGAATATACGGTTTATGCTCTTCGCGCCCGGATTGTCTTTATATATGAAGCATTATACCGAAGCCATCAAATATTCGACCAAAGTCATCGACAGCGGTTATTATGTGCTTTCAAGTGCATCTATACAATATGGAAGCTACCGGCCAGAGTTTCTATCAGTATATGTGGACGAATGATGCTTCGACTGAAATAATTTGGAAGGTGGGTTTTACACCTACTTCTTATGGCGGGGCTTTAGGTACAATATTTTTTTAATTATGATTATTCAACAGTACGTCCTGACTATGTACCTGCAAAATGGGCCTTAGAATTATACGATCCGTACGATCTTTGCGTTTCTCAATTTTTTTTCCAAACTTATCTAACAGGTTATCCGCATGCGCTGCAATGGCCGTTGCTCCAGAAATATTGGGGAAATACCGTTCTTATGGAGAGTTATAACATTCGTCACGTCTCCATGCCGAAACCGTTCCGATTGTCGGAGCAGTACCTCATCCGTGCGGAAGCATACTGCTTTAAAAAATTCACCCGACTACGGAAGTGCAGGCAAAGATCTCGGAACTTTATGTGCTGCGCGTTATTCTTCGTATAGCGGTGGCGTGAGTGTATCTGAGAAGAATGCTTTGGAGGTGATCGAACAAGAACGTGTGAAGGAACTTTATATGGAAGGTTTCCGTCTTCAGGACCTAAAACGTTGGCACAAAGGATTTGAAAGAAAGCCGCAGAGCGAGTCACTGGACAATGGTAGCAGTTTGAAAGTGGAGAAAGACGATCCGCGCTTTGTATGGCCTATTCCTCAAAATGAGTTGGATGCACCGGGATCAGACATTCAACCGAATGAAAGCAATAAATAATAGTTTTTAAAATCAATAAACATGAAAAAAGATTTTTATTGGATTATCAGCCATATTCGCCTTCGCGTTCCGGATTCACCGGTTGCGACACCGATTATGTTACATATAGCGGTCCCGATTATATCATGTTCTCCGATACATTGACCGTACTTCCGGTTCAAAACAATGAGGAGTATTTCGATATACCAGTGGCGGCTACCGAAGCTTGTAGCTACGATCGAACGTTAGGAGTGGAGATTTTGGATAAAAGACGAATGCGGTGGAAGGGCGGCATTTTTCTCTCGAATCAAACACGGTGACCATCAAGGCGGGTGAGCGCACTGCGAATGTTCGCATACGTGGTATTTATGATAATATAGAGGTTACCGATTCGTTGGGAATGGTTCTCCAACTGGTCAGTAAGGAAGAATCTAAGTGGGAACTCTATGGAACCGAAACGAAGGTGATTTTGGAGAAAGTATGTCCGTTTGATATTCATTTGTTTGAAGGTTATGCTTTAATAGTAACTTCTACTTATTTTGGTTCGTATATGAAGGATGTAAGCCAGCGGTTAATTCGTACAAAAGTTGATCCCAATGCAGAAAAACACTATCATTATGAAAGACTACTTATAAAGGATATGACCTCAAAGTGAAGTTTACTACCGACGACCTGCTCAATCCGCTGACTGAGATGGAAGACCAACCGTTTGCTTCTACCACGGATGCTTTCGATACCATCTATGGCGATTGGGAAGTGTGGGCATATCAATCGGGGTATTACCTCTCTTTATTATAGTAGTTGTGAAAGATTCCTTTTGCAATACATGACATTACACGTGCCGGGTATGCCAGCTGGAAAGATGAGGTGGGTACTTACATCAATGTAGTAAAATGGGTCAGTGATGACGAAGCGCAGATTTTATTGAAGAAGGCGTCAATAATTCATTAAAATAATAAAAAAAAGAGAAATATGAGAAAGCTTAAACAAAAAGAAACTTGGTTGGCTTATGCGGAAGTTCAGTTTGGAAAGCTGTTTCACGGCTCTGTTCATGGCGTTATGCATTAGTGCTTGTTCGGATGATGATGATACGACAAAAGCGGTTTTTCCCCCTGAGAAACAAACTGTCAATTGTGTGTATGGTGATACAAAAGAATTGAATTTTGAAGCGAAATGCCAACTGGCAGTTGACTTCTTCGGCTACATGGTGCCGGTTTGTGAATGATGGTCATGAAGATTATTCTTTGTCGGAACTGCTGGAAAGCAGACTGTGACATTAAAGATTACCGATGAAGTTGTGGCGTTCGATGCACCTACCGTTGCTCATTTGACTATGATGATAGGAGCGATAAGGCGATTATTGCTGATGTGGTGCGTGATAATAAAACGCGTGAATTGAAGATTTACGATATGGAAGGCAATGAAATCCAAGAAATAGAAGTCGGATATGATGATTATAAACCTTTCAAGTAAAGGCTAACTTCCGTTTTTGCTGCAACTAACAGACCGGAATGGTTGAGGTAGCCGGCAATGCTATTGTAGGTACTGTAAATGAAATGACAAAAGGTGAGGTCAAAGTGATTGATAATCCTCTGTATGCAAAGTATGTACAAAATGGTACATTGACTTTTGCCGACGAAGATGGGGGTTATGTCTTATTCATTCCCTTTTGGTATATAAAGGTATGGATCCGAAAAAAATTAAGATACTTAACTCTAATCCTTGAATTGGGAAGTGTCATTGGATGGCAAGACATTCATACAAACAAGCAGTGCAGGAGCCAGTGCTTCTACTACAACTTCTACTTATAATAAATTTATACCCTATACCGTGCAGGCTTTGAATGATGAAGTAGTTCCGGTGTACATTCAGAAAGTGGTTGAATATGGAATGGTGCAGATGAAAATTGGAGAAGAAGATGGAGTGGACTGGATAAAACTTGAAGATGATAAAAAAGGTAATTTGCGATTGAAAGTCAATGATTCTTCTGAAGAAAGAGAAGGATACGTGTTACTATTACCTCAAGCGTTATATGATGAAATTAAAGATGAATTATGGGAAAATTTGATAGAAATGGATATGGAAACATACGAACAGGATATCAAATATACTTTATCAACAAAAATAATCTTTTGATTAATTTTGTGCAGAAAGAGAAAAAGCAAGAGGTGGCACAGGCGTTTAAAGTGACTTACTTTGATTCAAGTTGGAATACACAAGAAGCTATTTGTACGAAGGTTACTGATACCGATATAATAAATTTATATCCAGATGTAAGTGATATTTATACTATGGAGTGGCCTTCTGCTCAAGGCGGGTTACCATTGATCCATTAGAGGGTGATTTCGAATTAGAATGGAATTTTAAAAAGTAATGCGTAATGGTGAAGATATAACTTCGGAAAAAAATTTGTGAAGGTAGTGATACATCATTGAATGCTTTTATTGAGGGTACTTTTGACAGAAGAATTCCATATTCTGATTGAGAAAGATGGTGAAATAAAAAAGTACTTATTGTTACTCCAAATTATAATTAATCATTGAATAAATGAATAAGAAACTATATTCCATATTATTCTTTTGTTCCCCTCATTGTTTCTTTTATTGGCAATGACGGTGGTGACAGGATGCTCTGATGATGACGAGCCGCTACAATCCACTTATGGATATGTGCAGTTTAAGTTATTAAAGAGTGCATCCATGGACAAAGGTACGACAACTCGTGCAGTGACCGATAAGCTGGATAAGCTGAACGATGCACAGAAAGTGAAAGTTGTCATGCAATACAATGGTTCAACTATTACTCAGACTTTGCTATTGAATGCATACAATGCGGAAAATGCAGAATTCGGATTGCGTAGTGATAAGTTGAAGTTGCTCACAGGAACCTATACTATCATTGGTTATTATTTGTATGATAAGTTGGATAATGTATTATATGCCGGACCTGCCGGAAAGGATAATGTATTTACGATTATTGCTGACGGTTTGCATACTCAAAAGTTGAGTGTAGATGCAGTGTCACGAGGTATGGTCACATTTAAATTGGTGAAGGGACTTTGTGAAAACTCGCGCGGCTGAGGATGAAGCATATCCATTGAGCAATATTTTATCAATTGATATCACAGTGAAGAACCTTTTCACTCAAGAGCTGACTACGATAGAAAAGATTCGGGTAAAATATGTAGAAGACTTTACCGATGAGCCTGCCGACGGATATGGCGACAGAAACCAGGAAACGTCTTATGCAGAGTGCGACACAGTGGCATGGCTGAAAGCAGGTACGTACCAAATAAGCAGTTACAAAACCTATTCGGATGAAAAGGCTAATAATTCATTGGAGGTGGCAACTGTACAGACTTCCAAGTCGTTTGTCGTGAAAGATAATGAAGTGACAAAGGACGCGGAGTTTACCTATCCGTCTTGACGAAACAGCCGAATATATTAAAGATTATATAGCACTGAAAGCTATTTGGGAAAAAGATGGGCGGTCCGTCATGGAAGTATTATGGGGAATCCGCACCGATGGGAGTTAATTGGAATTTCAATAAGGATATTGACATGTGGGGTAACCAGCCCGGTGTGCAGTTGTTGGAGAATGGTCGCGTAGCTCTAATATCGCTTGCCGGATTTGGCGCTGAGGGCGTTGTGCCCGATGAAATTGGACAATTCACTGAATTGAGAATTTTATCATTAGGGAACACATGATGAAAAAGCTCGGTGGACACTTGTTCGACAACTATTCCGTCAACATGAGCGACGAACAACGTAAGGCTATGCGAATGGATTATGATACGAAATTTCTTTCTAGGGATGCTCAGGGAAGATTTGTCTACTATTCTACGCAAAGGAATTAACGATAATCCGAAAATGAGTCCCATCAAGAGCAGTCGTATTTCTACGAAAGATGTGCAGTTTGGTGCTTTGACGAATAAAATTACTGGCGTATCTAAAGCTATCATGAGGCTGACGAAACTGGAACAATTCTTTATATCTAATTCACCTGTCAGAAGTGATGGACTCTTTGTGAATGTGAAACCTGATTCGCCTTACTATGAGGAACAGGAGGAATGGAATTGGAAGAATATGGCAACTTTGACGGATATAGAAATCTACAATTGTCCTCACTTGGAAAAACTGCCTGTAGATATGTTGAAGCAGTTGCCTGAATTGGTCTCACTCAATATTGCTCATAATCCGAGTATAGATGGAGACCAATTGAAAAAGTGATTTGGGAAGCGCTGCTTGGAGAAGATTCACAGTGTGCAGATAAGATTCAGCTTCTTTATATGGGATATAATAAGCTTAAAGAATTTCCTGAATATGGTCTTCTGAAAAAGATGAAAAAATTGTCACTTTGCTGGATTGTACCAACAATGAGATTGAAACATTGCATCCTTTCGGTAAGGAAGTCAAACTCATGAAAGTGTATCTGGATAATAATAAAATAAAAGAAATCCCGGGTGTTGAGGATGGCAATGGATTGAAATATTTCTTCGGCTGGAATGATGTGGAAACTTTAAGTTGCACAAACAATCAGTTGACGGAAGTGCCGAATATTTTTCAATGCTAAGTCCGATTACGTGATGGGGACAGTAGACTTCTCTAACAATCTGATAGATAAATTTGAGGATGGTGAGAATCATCAGGGGGTATCAATGCTTCTACTGTAAATTTGCACCATAACAAATTTACGATATTCCCTAAACTTTTGTTTGAGAAAGAATCACCGATGCAAACACTGAACCTTTCCGCCAACGGTATGACAACTATTCCTAAAGGGGCACTTGAAAGGAAAAGACATCTTTGGAGTATCTCACAAGTCTTGACTTGACCTATAATAAGTTGAGTTCGCTGACAGATGATTTTTATGTGATTAATATGCCGGTATTGTACGGATTGGATTTGAGTTACAATCAATTCTCCAAATTCCCTACCCAACCGCTGTCTATCAATTATCTGGTAGTGTTCGGCATTAGCCACCAACGGGATGATAACGGTAATAGAACACTGCGTGAATGGCCTACGGGACTTTATAAAAAAATCCGAGTCTTAAGGCCTTTTATATCGGCTCCAATGACTTGCGTAAAATTGACGATACCATTTCGCCGACTATCTTGATGTTCGAAATCAAGGATAATCCCAATATTTCGATTGACATGAGCGGGATATGTCCGTATATTAGAGCTGGACAATATACGTTGATTTATGATAAGTCGCAGGACATCCGCGGTTGTGATGCGCTTGATTTGGATAAATAAACAAAATAGAATAAAAATCAATGAAATATTTAGTAAAGATAGCATTAGGATTATTCGTTTACATGGCTGCTGTGGCATCGTGTAAAGATGATGACGATAGTGGTATTACCGGATTCTCGATAGATAAGGAAGATATCACGATGGGTGCTGACGGTGGCAAGGATATAGTAACCGTCTCTCATCGGGAGGCGAATGGGCTGTCAGTGCGTCGGAACCTTGGGTGAACATTTCTCCTGCTAATGGTTTCGGTGCTACTGAGTGTACGGTTTCTATCGATTCGACCTTAATTAACGGAATGCGTAAAGCAGAAATACGTTTTATACCTCAGGGGCAGGCGCCATGTGTGATGACGGTGCATCAAACTGGTTATGGCAAGATGATTTATATAGAAAAGCCTGATGTGGAAATCAAAGCATCAGATACTTATGACAATCGCCATTTTGATGTGATCGTAACCACAAATGTTGCGTTCAAAATGAATACGGAATATGATGTTATTCCAGAAAAAAGAGTGGCTCACTTTGCCTGAAAGATCCCACTGTTGATTTAGATCGTGGCTCTCGTCCGCGTACAACTAAAATCCGTGTTGAATGGACGATGAATCCGGATTTTGACATTCGTACAGCTAAAATTCATTTCACACCTAAAAGCACCGAAGATAAACTGGAACAGCCTGCTGTGTTGACGATCTCTCAGAAAGCTTCACCGAGGATTGAGGACAATCGCTCGGGCGACTCATTGACGTTGCTCACTATCAGAGAACGCTTGGAAATAGGTAACAACTGGAATCCGGGTGAGAACATGAGATATTGGGACAATGTAGTATTGTGGGAAGAAGGTGATGAAGGACTTCCGAAGGGCGAAAATGTAGTGGGACGTGTACGTTCTGTGTCTTTTTAATATGATTAATACCAAAGAATCAGTTCCGCAAGAAGTGCACTACCTGACGTATGTGGAAAGCTTGACTTTCTTTTGGCAACTCTAATACGGCAACTAAGAGCATTACGTTGGAAGATGATGTGTGCGGTTTAGAGTATTTGAAATCTTTGACTGTAAGTGCTTACGGATTGTCTGCAATTTCGGATAATCTTGTCCTATTAGGTGATCGGCTTGAGACGTTGGATTTAAGTAGTAACAACTTCAATTCGGTGCCTTCTATTATTACGAAGGAGAATTTCCCGAAACTGAAGTCACTCAACTTAATAGGTAATAGAAGATCGGTTATTTCTGATCTTAGAAATGCGAAAAGATCCCGTCAAATACCCGGATGGTATCGGTTTGTTCTTTAATACCAAAGATAATAATACACTTCGTAGATTGTTTATGTGGGATAATTTGGAAGAGTTAAGGTTGTCCTACAACTTTTATAGAAGGAACATTGCCTGATTTTGAAAATAGGAGGACGGAGTGACCGGTTACTCACAGGCCGATGTAGAAGCATTTGGCGGTGATACTATACAGTATTTGGTAAATGAGGGCGCCCATATTCCTAAGATACTTCCGAAAATGAGAAAACTTAGTGTCAACTTGAATTTCTTTACCGGTAATCTGCCTGAGTGGGTGTTGTATCATCCTCATTTGATAGAATGGGATCCGGAGGTATTGATTTATAACCAGATGGAAAAAGGGTTAAATTCAGAAGGAAAAATGGTAAGGTTTGATAACGAGCCGACTAATTTCGACAAGTATTTTGAAGCCTTCCCTAAATTCAAGGAAAAATATGAACTCAAAGACTAGAATATGAAGAAAATATATATATATATAATGACAACGTTTGCACTGTTGGCAGGAGCTTGCAGTGACAACGACTTAAACGATGATGCTCCGGTAGTTCCCGTCACTCCGGATATAGTGATACCGGAAGGGGCTGCCGAAGGGAATTATTGGTTAAGTTTGTCCCCGAAATGACTGAGATTCTCGACCATACGATGAAAATACGTGCGGTGGGAGCCTCTACCCGGTCGGGTATTCCGTCAACGGACGAGGTGCTTTCTATTTTAGGAGCGTATGACTTCGAACGCGTTTTTCCTGTCAATTCGCGCACCGAAGAAAAGAGCCGTGAAGCCGGATTGCATCTTTGGTATTTGGTGCGTTTTGATAAGGGCACAGATTTGAAAGAAGCTATGGGAAAAACTGTCTAAATTGGGCGAAATTTCGAAACTTCAAATAAATCCTACCATTCAGCGGGCATATAATCCTAAAAAGAAACCAGTTCCGGTATCGGAAGCTGCTCTGAATAAGATGAAAACGCGTGCGGCAGATAACGGTTTTAAGTTCAATGATGAGCTATTACCGCATCAGTGGGGATATATAAACCGAGGAGATTATAGCTTTGTAACTGAGAAAAGCTCCTGCTATTGTGGGGTCCGACGTTAATTGTGAAGAAGCGTGGGAACTGTGTACGGGTGATCCGGAAATCATTGTTGCCGTGCTTGACGAAGGTGTTATGTGGAAGCATCCTGATTTGGAGGCTAATATGTGGGTGAACGAAAGCGAGGTATTGGGTTCGGACGATGATGCGGACAAGAATGGTTATAAGGGTGACCGTTATGGTTACAACTTCGTAAAAAATAGCGGGATCATCAGTTGGCAAGCAGCCGAAGATACTGGTCACGGCACTCATGTGGCGGGAACGATAGCTGCCGTGAATCATAATGGTATAGGGAGTCAGCGGCATTGCCGGAGGAAATGGAACCAAACCGGGAGTGAGGATTATGTCCTGTCAGGTTTTCGATGGTAATTCCCAGGTAAAGATGGTGAATGAGGCGAGCTATTAAGTATGCAGCCGATAACGGTGCTGTAATCCTTCAATGCAGTTGGGGGTACAATTCCGCTTATTCCAATCCGTTGCAAGGATATGTACCCGGGCCTGCCACTGACGAAGAGTGGTCAAAGACTTATCCATTGGAAAAAGAGGCACTGGATTACTTTATCCATAATGCAGGTTCTCCTAACGGGGTAATTGAGGGCGGATTGGCCATCTTTTGCTTCAGGCAATGAATACTCATATATGTCTTCCTATCCGGCAGCTTACGAGGGATGCCTTTCGGTAGCTTCTATTGCAGCTGACTATACGCCGTCATCATTCAGCAATTATGGGATGGAAGTGGATTTCTGTGCTCCTGGTGGTGATAGCGAATATCATTGTGTTCCGGGTGAAGATACTGATGGTAATAATGTGAACATTGATCAGGGAATGATCCTCTCTACTTTAGTGGTGGAAGGCAAAAGCAGCCTACGGTTACAATGAGGGTACGTCTATGGCTTGCCCGCATGTGTCGGGAGGGCTGCACTCGGTTTGTCGTATGCTTTGCAACAACGTCGCCACTTCAAGGTGCAGGAGTTTATAAACTTGATGAAACAAACGGCGAGAGAGGTGGATTCCTATTATAAAGGTTATAAGACCTATTATTATTTGCATAATTCTCCGGGCTGGTCGGCAACAAAGAATGGACCTTTCTTCTTATAGGGGCAAAATGGGTAAACTGGTTGATGCTGGTGCATTATTGCATGCTATTGCCGGAAGCGGGTCGGATATGAAAATGCCCAATCTGTATGTCGGAATCGATAAAATCGTAAAAATAGACTTGGCACGTTATTTCCTGAATGGAGAAAATCTAATATACGAATGCGAGATTAGCGATACGTCGAAGGCAACTGTTACCCTTGAAGGTACTATACTGAAAGTGAAAGGAGTTGTTGCGGGTATGACAAGCGCTACGATGAGAACAAGCGACGGAAAGGAACAATCCTTCACCATTACTGTCCGCAAAAATGCGAATGATAGTGGTTGGATGTAATAGTTTGATAGATGAAGAATAGGCAATGGAGATATTATTTGCTTTATTGGCTGATGGTCTTTTTTCCCCTGCCCACTACCTTGGGGCGCAGGGAATAGCCTATCAGTCTGTAGAAGTTGATTCGTTGATTAATCCTCCTTTACTGAAAGAGGGAGGAGAGATGTTCAGTTTCGATTCTCTCCGTATACATATTGGCAGTATATACGATACCGATGCGCCCCGAACCTACATTTCCGTTTCGCAATGTCAGTGGCAGAATGTACGGATCACGAAGATAACCACTTCGTGTGGATGTACAGCAGCAGCGTTCAGTTTGGGGAACACTTGCTCCGGGAATGGAAAGTATGGTTACATTGGTGTATAATCCTAAAAATCGCATCGGAACTGTAGAAACATATGCGTTTGTGTATACGGATATTTCAGAAAACATCCGGTAGCGCGTCTGATGTTGATAGGTGAGGTTGTCTGTTCCGATGAATGGAGATATCTTCCTTCTACAATGGGAACCTTTGCGTATGAAACGCAAACAAATTGTCTTTTCGGAAATGACCTCTAATGTTTGCCCTTCTGAACGCATTTTATGTGCTAACATCGGGAAGAAACCTTTGAAGCTTTCTGCGCAGATGCTTCCTCCATACGCTGTTTTTCAAACAGAACCGGAAGTTATACCGCCAGGGCAGGAGGCAGACATCGTGATAACCGTAGATGGTAGTAAATTGCCTGACAACTTAGGTAATGGGCTGCAGTTCAATTTTATTGTTGAAGGGGTCGACGCACCATTGACAGATCGCTTGGTCAGAGTAACTATCAAACGTTTACAATAATATTTTTGATTAACATTTAAAAAAAAAAACTATAATATGAGAATTCTTTTCAGAATAATACCATTATGCATGCTTTTGTTTAGCTTTATGGCTTGTGATGACGATGAAGAAGTAAAAGTGGAAACGCTGGAAGTAACTCCCGCCAATCTGAATGGTACTTGGCGGTTAGTAGAGTGGAATGGAGAGCCTATGGCTGATGGTACTTATTGTTATATAACTTTTTGTCCGTAGAGATAAAACTTTTGAGATGTACCAGAAATTCGATAGTATGTATGCTCGTTTTCTTAGCGGGATATTCGAGATAGAGAAAGATACTTATTTGGGATATATTATTAGCGGTAAATATAATAACAGCTTGGGCGGTCGTTGGAACAATTCGTATATCGTAACAGAACTTTTGCCAGCAGGAACTATGATTTGGACGGTGAAAGATGATGCAGGAGATGTGTCTAAATATGTTCGTTGTGACGGAGTTCCTTCTAAAATTGTAGAAGAAGCTAGAGATGATATAGATAATTAAAATTTAACTTATTGAAAGAAAAAGAGGATTCACTTCATTTATTGAAAATGTTGTGAATCCTCTTTTTACGCTTTGAAGAACCTTCTTTGCTGAATGCAGCATTTAATTGTGCATTCATATCAAACATTTTTAATTCTTTTTCGCTCATAATATCCTTTTTGTTGATTCATCTAAAATATTGAAAAAATCTTTATAGTAGTTTTCGTATGCTATTATGTTTCTGTGTATGTAGCGAAGATGATAGAAGTTTACTAGTTGAGCATTATGAATAAATAATTTATCTCTTCACCTAATTATAATTAGCCATGTCATAAAAAAAAAAGTCATGAATTATTTGGAAATAAGATAAAGGGTTTCTATCTTTGCATTAGATTTATAGTTGTAATGAATACAAGTTTGGAAAGGAAGGAAGATAATGAAACCATACGAACGATTATTAGAGCATAATATAAAGCCTTCTATGCAACGCATAGCGATTATGGAATATTTAATGAATCATCCGATTCATCCATCGGCTGATGATATCTATACAGCGTTATCTCCTTCCATGCCGACGCTTTCGAAGACAACGGTTTACAATACTTTGAAACTGTTTTCCGGAGCAGGGAGCGGCACAGATGCTCACAATTGATGAAAAGAATACTAATTTTGATGCGAATACTTCTCTCCATTCTCATTTCCTTTGTAAATGTTGCGGACATATTTATGATTTGAAATGTCCGGAAGCGATTAAACAAGTGGAAAATCTGGAAATGGATGGTCATCAGGTATCGGAAGTTCATTATTATTATAAAGGTATTTGCAAGAATTGCTTAAGTAAAGATAAAGAAACACGTATTGACTAATTAATTTAAAATTGAGAAGAAAATGAAGAAATTTAGATGTACTGTATGCGGTTACGTTCATGAAGGTGACGCAGCTCCTGAGAAATGTCCATTGTGTAAAGCGCCTGCCAGCAAGTTCGTAGAAGTTGTTGAAGTAGAAGGTGGCGCATTGTCTTTTGCTGACGAACACGTTATCGGTGTTGCAAAAGGTTGTGATGAAGAAATGATCAAGGATCTGAACAATCACTTCATGGGTGAATGTACTGAAGTAGGTATGTATCTGGCTATGAGTCGTCAGGCAGACCGCGAAGGTTATCCTGAAGTTGCAGAAGCATTCAAACGTTATGCTTGGGAAGAAGCAGAACATGCTGCTAAGTTTGCAGAGTTGCTGGGTGACTGTGTTTGGGATACAAAAACTAACCTGCAGAAACGTAAAGATGCTGAGCAAGGTGCATGTGAAGATAAGAAACGTATCGCAACTCGTGCTAAGGCTTCTGAATCTGGATGCTATCCACGATACTGTACACGAAATGTGCAAAGACGAAGCTCGTCACGGTAAAGGTTTTGAAGGATTATACAACCGTTATTTCGGTGATAAGAAATAATTAAGCCTAATAAACTCTTAAAAGGTCTGTATTCCACAACGAATACAGACCTTTTTTATTTATATTTGCCTATCAACTTTTAAATACCACAATTATGAGAAAGGTACAACTATTATTCGTTTGTTTAATGCTTTCAGCGGCTGCTTTTGCTGCTGATAAGGTTGTTAAGTTACCAAAACCTAATTTAAATCGTACTGGTACGGTGATGAAGGCATTGTCTGAACGACATTCAACTCGCGAATATGCTTCGAAAGCATTGAGCCTGGCTGATCTGTCTGATTTGTTGTGGGCTGCTAATGGAATAAACCGTAAGGAATCCGGAATGAGAACTGCTCCGTCAGCGTTGAATAAACAGGATGTGGATGTATATGTAGTGTTGCCTGAAGGAAGTTATCTGTATGATGCTAAAAAAATCATCAGTTGACACTGATAGTTGCGGGAGATTATCGTGGTGCAGTAGCTGGTGGTCAGGCGTTTGTGAAAACAGCTCCGGTATCATTGGTTTTAATCAGCGATCTTTCGCGGTTTGGCGATGCCAAAAGTCCACGCAGTCAGTTGATGGGGGCTATGGATGCCGGTATTGTTTCCCCAAAATATTTCAATCTTTTGTTCTGCTGCTAACTTGGCAACAGTACCACGTGCTTCGATGGACAATGAGCAGCTAAAGAAAGTTTTGAAATTGAAAGATAGTCAGATGCCAATGATGAATCATCCTGTAGGATACTTCAAATAAGGATTCGCAGGAAGACTTATAAGCCGTATAAAGAAGATTTATAAGTATAAAAAAGAGTGACGCTATCTCTATCGGATACCGTCACTCTTTGTTGTTATAGCGTCACTATCCTGACCGGATAGCGTCACCATCTTTTCTTCTTTATTTCAGTAGAAATTCATCGATCGCTTTCTTATAAGTCGCTTTGTCTGCGGCTCCTCGGAAAAGCTGTGGATCTCCTTTCATCGGAATGAACACCAACAATGGAATACTTGTAGCATTAAACAAAGCTGCCAGTTCTTTTTGTTTATCCACGTTAACTTTGTAGATGACAATTTTCCCTGCATATTCCTTTGCCAATTCTTTCATGATCGGGGCTGTTTGACGACAGGGACCACACCAATCAGCATATAAATCTATAATGGCGGGTTTATCACCTTTGTATTTCCATTCTTTGGATTTCTCATAATCGAAGACGTCTTTCAGAAACATTTCCTTGTTCATGACGACAACTTCACCGTTACCTGTTACTTCTTTTTTACCTTGATTGGATTCCCCGCTGTCATTGAAAGCGTATACAATCACGCTTACCATGACAAGGGCTACCATTGCTAATACTTTCTTCATTTGTTATCTTTACCTTTTTAACTATAATGCTTTTCAATAACCCCTTGCAGCTCGCTGCTATGGATTACGCCGGAATGTCTCCAGACAGCCTCTCCGTTTTTAAATAATATAAAGGTCGGGACAGCTTGTATACGATATTTAGTGGCCAAGTCCTCATGTTGGTCAACGTCTATCTTTAGCTATACGGGCTTTATCTCCTACAATTAATTTTAGTTCTTCTAAAACTGGTTTCATAGCTTTACAGGGTCCGCACCATTCTGCAAAGAAATCAACTAAAACTGGTACCGGTGACTGTATTAAATCTTCAAACTTTTCCATAATCTTTCCTTTCTTAAATTTAAATATCAGTCTTTGAAGACTGCAAATATAATTTCTATTTTATTATAATAACGAAAAAAGGTCGTTTTTGTTCATAAAATAGTAATTGCAGAGTCATCATCTTGTAATGTGTGAAAGAGGGAACTTTGCGTATCGAAAAATAATAGAACTATGAAATTTTTATTTATTGTACAAGGTGAGGGAGAGGGCACTTGACACAAGCCATCACCCTCGAAGAAATGTTACTGCGTAACGGGCACGAAGTGGTGGAAGTGCTGGTGGGCAAAAGCTCGACACGTACCTTGCCGGGATTTTTCAATCGGAGCATTCACGCACCAGTGAAGCGCTTCATTAGTCCAAACTTTTTGCCTACAGCAGATAATAAGCGGGCAAATCTGACGAAAAGCTTTGCATACAATTTATTGAAACTACCGGAATATATTCGTAGTATGTGCTATATTAATCAGCGGATTAAGGAGACGGGGGCGGAAGTAGTGATCAACTTCTACGAGCTTCTGACGGGACTTACCTATGCACTCTTCCGCCCCTCTGTTCCGTATATTTGCGTTGGACATCAGTATTTGTTTTTGCATCATGATTTCGAGTTTCCGGATAAGAGTTCGTGTCAGTTATGGATGTTGCGTTTCTTTACCCGGATGACTGCTCTGAAATCCTCGAAGAAGCTGGCTTTATCTTTCCGGGAAATGGAGCAGGATGATAATAATCAGATAGTAACTGTCCCTCCTTTGATTCGTCAGGAAGTGACAGCTATCCGGCCGGAAGAGGGAATTATATTCACGGATATATGGTTAATTCCGGGTTTGCCGATAGCGTGGAGCATTTTCATGCAAGGCATCCGGAAGTCCCACTAACATTTTTCTGGGATAAATCGGATACCGAAGAGGTGACACGGATGGACGAAACATTGAGTTTCCATCAAATAGATGATGTGAAGTTTCTTAATGCTATGGCGGGTTGTAAGGCTTATGCCAGTACGGCAGGCTTCGAGTCTATTTGTGAAGCAATGTATCTTGGAAAACCAGTGTTGATGGTCCCGGCACATATTGAACAGGACTGTAATGCGTATGATGCAATGAAAGCGGGAGCAGGAATAATCAGTGATTCCTTTGACTTGCAACCGTTGCTCCGTTTTGTCGGGAAATATGCCCCGAACCGTCACTTTATTTATTGGGTTCGCAGTTGTGAACGTCGGATCATCCTGGAACTGGAGAAACTGGCAGCCTCACAATCAGAAATAACTTCAATACCAACATTCAATAATTATTTACCAATATGAAACTGAACAGAACAGATTATGTGCTTGAAAGCGCATCGGATGGTGGCTATTATGCCTGGTTGACTGTAAACATGCACTGCAATGCTTATGGAGAATCTCCTGAAGAAGCAATTCAGAATTTGACAGAATATAATGAATGAAATGATTGATGAGATGTATATGGTGGAAGAGTTTATATAAATTGAAAATAGAAATTAAAAATTGAAAATATAATGCCAGATGGCATAACTTTTATTTCTCAATTTTTAATTCTCAACTCAACTTACTCAATGCTAAGTTCGTCGATGATATGAGAAGCTCCTGCATATTTATCGATGATAAATAAGATATAGCGGATATCTACACAGGCTGCGCGCTGCGATGAAGGGCGGAAAGCTATGTCACCGGTCAGACCTTCATAATTGCGGTCGAAAGCAGTTCCTACCAGTTGTCCTTTGCCATTGAATACAGGGCTACCGGAATTTCCTCCTGTGTTATCGGTATTGACAATAAAGCAGACGGGCATTTCACCATCTTTTACCATAGCGTCCATAATCTTTGGCTTTATAGAGTTCCTTCAACTTCTGGGGGACTACAAATTCCCAATTTCCCGGATCTTCTTTCTCCATCACTCCTTTGAGGGTGGTATGAGCATCATACACAACACCGTCAGCGGGTTCATAAGAAAGTACCTGGCCGTAGGTCAAACGTAAAGTTGAATTGGCGTCCGGATAAATAGGTGTACCTTTTTCCTGTCTCATATCCATCATGCCTTTCACCCATACTTTATGAGCAGCGTCATAGTTCTGATTTGCTTCTTTCATGGCAATGGCTGTTTTCAAGATCCGTCGGTAATAGAATATTTGAATAATACCATCCAGTCATATCCTATTTTATACAAACTTGGTTTCTTGATAAACTTTTCAAAGTTTTTAGGATTGCCAAAAATAGAATGTTCAAAGCATGCATCGACGAAGGCATCGATACTTCCCTTGAAGCGGGAATTGATGATTTCGAAGATGTTGATTCGTTGTTCCTCCGGAATATAGTTGGCATAAGTTTTCAGCATCTCTTTGGCAACCATCCGTTCTACTTCGGGGAAGGGGACAGAAGCAAAATACTTATCAGCTTCTTGCTTTAATTTTAGCTTCGCCTCTTTTTATTTGCTCCTTATCTTTTGATTTTAGAGCGGCAACCAATTCCATCGTGGAAGGGATGCGCATAAAATCAAGGGCGGTGACCAATGCTTCATTGATAGCCTGCTGATGATAGATCGCGTCACGGCGATGAGTCACAATAGAACGAATCTCATCAAAGGCTTTCTGATAAGAATCATCGCCTTTTTCACGGCCACGAGCCAAAAGTTCTTCTTGTTGTTTACGTTTGGTATCCAACACTTTGAGACGTACCAATCCTTCATTCATACCGATGGCATTCTTCCAGTAGTTGGCTGATGAAGCATATTTGCTCGCATAATGAATACGTACGGCAGGATCTTTCAGCATTTGCTCCATGAGTACTTTTTGACGGGCTCCACGTACATGTTGGCGCATGAAGTTAGTGGTCTGCATTCTTTCTTCGACTTCATCGGAAATCATGTATCTCCAGTTACGTCCCGGGAATCCCATGACAAAGGTGAAATCTCCTTCCTGAACTCCGGCAATGCTGATTTTCAGGTGTTTCTTTACCTGCAAAGGGACGTTGTCTTTTGAATATTTTGCCGGTTTTCCGTTCTTGTCCGCATAAATACGGAAAAGGGAAAAGTCGCCTGTGTGACGAGGCCACATCCAGTTGTCGGTATCTGCGCCGAATTTGCCGATGGAAGAAGGAGGAGCGCCCACCATACGAATATCACTGTACACCGTTTTGATGAACATATAATATTTGTTTCCTCCGTAAAAAGCCTTGAGCTCCAGTTTTGTTGCAGGAGTTATTTCTATGTTCTCTGCTTTGGCGAAACGTTCTGCCACGGTGCCCAGATAACTTGGTGACAGGTAGTTGACACCTTCCGGGTCCGGATCTTTTTTCAGTTGCTCGTTGACGTAATCGGTCACATCCAGAATCCGGTCGATAAATGTAACGGTCAATCCCGGAGTAGGAAGTTCCGCGTCACGATTCATAGCCCAGAAACCTTCTGTCAGATAGTCATGCTCCACGTTACTGTGTTGCTGGATGGCTCCGTAACCACAGTGGTGGTTAGTCAGTACCAATCCTTCGGAAGAGATAACCTCTCCCGTGCATCCTCCTCCGAAGTGTACGACTGCATCTTTCAGGGGGAAAAGACCGTTCGCGTCGTATACTTCTTCGATCGGAATTTCAAGACCGAGTTCGCGCATGGCAACTGCGTTCTGGGTTTTCAGATCGGTCAGCATCCACATGCCTTCGTCGGCGTGGATGCTAAGAGTTGCCAGTGAAAAGACGACAAATAGGATTTGTTTTCTCATTTATTCTACGATTGTCATTTCATTAATCAGGTGTCCGCAGTTGCCTAACTTCTCCAGAATGAACAGGACATAGCGGATATCCAGATTAATGCAACGTTGCAGGTTGTTGTCGAAGTTGATGTCACCGCTCAATGATTCCCAGTTACCATCAAAAGCACAACCGATCAGTTCTCCGTTTTCATTCAATACCGGGCTGCCGGAGTTACCGCCGGTGATGTCATTGGTAGACAGGAAGCAGACAGGCATATCACCGTTCGGTAAAGCATAACGGCCATAATCTTTCTTCTCAATCAGCTCTTTCAGTTTGGCAGGTACAACAAATTCACGGTCTTCCGGATTTTCTTTCTCAAGAATTCCTTTAGTGGTGGTGTAATAGTTGTAGTGTACGCCGTCTTTCGGATCGTATGGTTTCACGTTACCATAAGTCAGACGAATGGTAAAGTTTGCGTCCGGGTAGAGGGTACAGGCAATTTCATTTCCCCTAAACCACGAATATAGGTTTTGTGCAGTAAAGCCAGTTCTTGATCCATGTCCTTGAGCTGGGAAACCAGTTTATCCATCAAGTCATATTTAGACTGGCAGTATTGTAATGCAAGATCGTTGTCGATTGCTTTCACTGACGGCTTCTTCGTAAACTTCTCGAAGTTTGCGCGGTTGGCAAAAATAGAGTTGTCGTACATATCATCAACAAACTTGTTGTAATCGCCCTTATATTTCTGCTCAATTACTTTGTAGATAGACGGACGCTGGTTAGCCGGAACCATTTCCGCATATAACGGGAACAATGCTTTAGCAACTTTGCGGTCTACTTCATGGTCATAATCTTTGTTATGGATACTTTCGTAAGTGCTTTCCAGCGCTTTCATACGTGCTTCGATCACAGAGTCGTTCTTTTCAAGCAATGCTTCACGCGTTTTAGATAACATGACATTACCAAATTCGATAGCTCCGAAGAAAGTCTCTCTCAAACAAGTATATTGATAATTGAGAGGGGTTGTTTTAGCTACCAGGTCATCGATGTTCTTCACGACTGCCGTATATTCGGCATTGTTTTGCGCCTTTGCAAATTCTGCGAATTTAGCTTCCTGTGCAGCTTTCGTTCCCAACACATCATTATCGATGATGGCTTTATTCATACCGATGGAGTTTTTCCAATAATTGCTGGAACCCGCATACTTGTTAGCATACTGAATACGGATTTTGTCACTGGCATTCATCACTTCCTTCAGGACAGCTAAACGTGCGCCACGAATACGGATACGCGGGTCGTTTTCCGATTCCATACGTTCTTTCACCTCTGATACAGTCAGGTAACGGCTCGTGCTTCCGGGGAATCCCATAATCATTGCGTAATCTCCCTCTTTCAACCCTTTGATAGAGATAGACAAATGTTTCTTTGTTTTCAGGGGAACATTGTTTTCACTGTATTCTGCCGGTTCACCGTTCGCGTCAGCATAGATACGGAACATGGAGAAGTCGCCGGTATGACGCGGCCACATCCAGTTGTCTGTCTCTCGCCACCGAAACTTACCGATAGAAGAGGGGGGAGCAGCTACCATACGTACATCCGGATATATCTTCTTGTAGAACAAGTAGAATTTATTTCCGGCATAGAACGGAAGAGCCTGCGGAACAATTCCTTTTTTGTCTGCCAGGTCACTTTTGAAATAAAGGTCATGAGCCAGCTTTTTGAAGGAATGTATTGCTGAATGATTCGGATTCGGTGATTTCCTTCGCTGCAATTTTGGCATTGACAATGTCTGTAACATCTTCGATACGTTCGATAAATGTAAATTTCAGTCCCGGGTAGGAAGCTCCTTGTCTCTGGAAGTAGCCCAGAAACCATCTGTCAGATAATCGTGCTTAACACTACTATGTTGCTGGATGGAAGCGTAGCCACAGTGGTGATTGGTTAGAATCAAACCTTCGGGCGAGATAATTTCTCCCGTACATCCACCTCCGAATATACCTACGGCATCTTTGAGAGAAATGCCGTTTGGATTATATAAGTCTTGGGCTTCCAGTTTTAATCCCTGTTTTTTCATCATGTCTATGGAGTGTTGCTGTTGCATCAATTGCAATAGCCACATACCCTCATCCGCTCTAACGGAAAATACAAAAAGCGCAGCCAGCGCTACCAGATAAAATCTTAGTTTGTTCATTATTTAATGATAAAATTTGAATATATGATTGTTAATATGTTCTGTTTCTCATTCTCAACTCTCCACTCTCAATTCTCCATTTCTTAAAGCTTCCATGATATTAGCAGGCGGACGTTGATTCATCAGTTCGTTTTTCATAAAGTCCATGTAAGGAGCTACGTGTTTAAAGAACTGATAATAACCTTTGCATAAGTAGTTCAATCCCGGTTCACCTTCTGTTGTTTGGCTAAAACGATTTTTAGGGCATTCCCCGTTGCAGGCAAACAGGAACTCACACTCTTTGCATTGAGTAGGGAGAGACTGGTATTTCATGTTTCCGAAGTTGTGCTGACGCTCGCTATGCATCATTTCTACCAGTGTCTTACTGTAAATGTTACCTAACTTATATTCGGGGAATACGAAGTGGTCGCAAGCATATACATCGCCGTTGAATTCGATTACTCCGGCATGTCCGCAAGTCTTTGCCATCGTGCATATACCGGGTTGCTCACCCATCCAGTTGGCCAGGGTAGAGTCGAATATCTGTATGTAGTAGTTGCCTACGTCTTCTTTCACCCATTCGTCAAAAAGAGTACACAGAAAATTCCCCATTGCTCCGGAGTGATTGAAAAGTCAGCCTGTGTTCCGGCTTTATTTTCGGCAAGAGAGGCGAGATGCCGTCCGTCTTGATGCGGAAGAATACGTTCGACGATAGGAGCAAACTGTATATAATGACAACCGATTTCTTTGAAGAAACGATAAAACTCCAACGGATATTCGGCATTGAAGTCATTAATAACTGCCATTGCATTCCATTCTACCCCGTGTTTCTTCAGAAGATTGATGCCTTGCATCACTTTCACAAAAGAAGGTTTTCCCAATTTGTTTTTGCGATACTCGTCATGAAACTCCTGTGGCCCGTCAATGGAAACCCCTACCAACCAATTGTTTTCACGGAAGAATTCGCACCATTCGTCAGTGAGCATAGTTCCGTTGGTCTGGATGCAATTGTCGATCGTACGTCCATGGGCGTATTTCTTTTGCAGTTCTATTGCCTTTTTATAAAAGGAAAGGGGACGCATCAGTGTTTCTCCACCGTGCCAGGTGAAAAGCACTTGTGGCATGGTTTGTGAGTTGATATACTCGTCGATGAACTTTTCCAGCAGTTCATCGCTCATTACATGTTTTGGATTTTCTTTGTATAGATTCGCCTTTTCCAAATAATAGCAGTAATCGCATGCGAGATTACATACGGCTCCTACGGGCTTTACCATGACATAAAGCGGTTTGGCAAAAGGTGCATAAGTTGTTGCTTTCATGACTGCAAATTTAGATAAACTAAATGAAAAAAATTGCCTTACACCTCTGTTTATAAGGATTATTAAAGAAAAGAGTCTTACAAGTTTTAAATATTGATAAAATGTTTCTTTTAAGTCCGAATCAGTTGTACCTTTGTGCACAGAATTTAATGAATAAATGAACGTGAATAAAATTTTGCCTTTTTTGCTTTTGCTTCCGTTTCTGGCTTCCTGTACTAATAAGTATAAGATAGAAGGAACATCTTCAGTGAATAGTCTGGATGGAAAGATGCTATATCTTAAATCCCTGCGTGATGGCGAGTGGGTGAAGCTGGATTCTGCTGAAGTGGTGCATGGTCTGTTTTCAATGAAAGGGAAAATAGATTCCGTACAGATGGTGACACTATATATATGGATGAAGAAAGCATTATGCCGATCGTTCTAGAAAGTGGAAAAATAACAGTTACTATTAGCAATACGGACTTGAAGGCAGTGGGAACCTCTTTAAATAATGCGTTGTACGAGTTTATCAGCAAAAGAAACCAATTAGAAGAAAGTATCAGCGAACTGGATCAGAAAAGAAACCCGTATGGTATTGGATGGAGGGGGGATCTGGATGAAATTCACAGTCAGTTGGTGGTGGAAGGTGATTCACTGATGCAAGCGATGAATCAGTATGTGAAAACGTTTATTTCCGACAATTACGAAAATGTATTGGGACCCAGTGTATTTATGATGCTTTGCAGCTCTTTGCCCTATCCCATTATGACTCCGCAGATAGATGATATTATAAAGGATGCTCCTTACTCTTTTTAAAGATAATAAGCTGGTAAGAGAATTCCTGTCTAAAGCAAGAGAAAACATGAAGTTGATAGAAGAACATCAACGATTGGAACAAAATGCTTCAACAAATAAAGTAATACTTGAGTTTTTTGTGTATTTTTGCATAAAACTCAAGTAAAATGAAAAACGACTACTGTTTCGGTATACGCCGCTTTTTTTTATTTTAGTCTTATCGGTATCTTGTCGTAGAGATTCGGAGGCCTCCGATGTGGCGTTCCAGAAGATCGAAATGTGTATGGAATCTCTTCCGGATACGGCTCTGTATCTATTAAAAATCAGTTCCTCATCCTGAAAAATTGCGTGGAAAGTCGCAGGCGGATTATGCGCTTTTTATTAACGCAGGCAATGGATCAGAACTATGTGAAGTTTACTTCTGATTCGTTGATTGCATTGGCACTGAATTACTATACTGTAGAGCGTGGTGACACTGCCATGCGTGCTAAAGCACAGTATTATTATGGTAGAGTGCTGCGTGAATTGGGTAAAGATGAAGAGGCTTTGTCGTTCCTGTCTTCAGCAAAGGAAATGTTCGGGAAGATTCAATGTTGCAAAGATGTTTGCCATGGCTACTGATGAAATAGGGATGGTGAACCGGAAAAAGAAATTGTATCAGGAGTCATTAAAGAATTTTCAGGAGTCATACGCTATCTATGAAGAGTTAAAAGATTCTGTGGGCATTGTCAGAGCCGGGCAGAATATAGGCCGGGCTTATTTGTTTCAGAATAACTGGGATAGTTGCTATTTCTATTATAATAATGCTTTAGAATTAGCCAGAAAAAACAGTATCCGTCTGAAGTTTCCATTTTACATGAGTTGGGTATCCTGTATCGTTCTATGGGAGAGCTGAAAAAGTCAGAACGCTATTTCCTTGCTGCTTATGAAAAAGAAACGGATGAAGAAAGGAAATATGTAGAGTGTATGTCTCTGGGATATTTGTATATACAAATGGGGGATGTGGAGAATGCCGGAAATACTTTAAGATGAGTATAAATTCCTCTAAAGAGTATACCCGTATTGATGCATACAACAATTTATACTTTTTGGAAAAGGATATTGATAATTTTGAAGAAGCAATTACTTATCATGAAAAAGCGGATTCCATTGTCAGCGTATTGATGAGGTCGATTCTTTGGAGTTGATAACAGAACTGCAAAAGCAGTATGAGAACGAAAAAAGCCCGGAGCGATAATTTGCAAATGAAAATGCACCGTACGGTTTTTCTGTTTTGCAGTACGATTGTTTTTCTGATTGTAGAATTCTATATGTGTTATTACTATTTACAAAAGTAGGAACCATAAAAAAAAGAAGATTGCCGAGATTGAATCCCAGATTAGAGATAATGAAGAGGAGATAAAGCGATATCAGCAGGAGATGGAAGAAATCCAGGAGTTGAAAGACCAAGTGCTGGAAGAGAACCGCATACTGAAGAAAATCGAATGAAGGTAGGCGAGTTGAATGGAAAGATTGTGCTTTTGAGTATGCAGAACAAAACCTTATCGGGGTTGTTGAAAGAACTAGGAGGAGAGTTAACAGTCGGACCATCTTCTGAACAGTATATATCTGCTTTTCGATTATTGCTTGCTATCAAAGAGGAACATTAAGAGGTAAGTTGTCTGATGGAGAACGCTATAAATTGTTTAGTCTGTTTGATTTACTCTATGCTAATTACGTTACCCGATTGCTTGACAAAGCTCCTTTATTGACAAAACGTGATCTTGAAATCTGTTGCTTCCTTAAATTTGGGCTGACTAATGAAGAGTTGGCTCGTATTTTCCCAGACCTCTTCCGACTCGGTAACCAAGGCGAAGGGGAGACTAAAAGGCCGGTTAGGCATTTCTTCACAAGAAGATTTAAATGCATTTTTAAGGGACTTTTGATAAATAAAAAATGAATTGTCCGGGTCAGTGACAGAATCAAAATATGTATTTTATTGAATTTTAGATCTTTACGATGAATCAGACACACTGATTTTGTCCGGGTGACTTTTTTTTTGTGTTTTCAGATGCATGCCGTACTTTTGACCTAACAAAAACCAAATAGCTATATGAAAAATCCTAATGAATTATCTGCTACCTCTTCATGGAGAGGTAACGAATTACAGTTGATAGAACAGAAAGCCAACATTGTTGTCGGAGTAGCTAATTCTCGTACGCGGTTAAGGATAGGAGTTCTATTAAGTAAATATTCAGAGTATCAGGTGGATTATATATCCTCCGGAGAGTGAAACAGGTAAACTGATTGAAGAAGCCGATCTAATAATTGGGCGGGATTACTGCCTATGAAGGGGTGTTACGCCGGAAACCGGTGATTGTAGTGGGGGATTATGGCCTTGAGGCTTGGTCACCCGGATACATTCCGCAAGCATTATAACAATCGGTTTAGAGGAAAGATTAATGGTGCAAGAGGTGAATCTTTTCTCATTGGAGAATTTAGAAAAAGAAATTCATAAAGGTTTTAATTTGACTTTTCAAGAATTGCAAATGATGTCAAACCAAACCATAACCTTGCAAAACATCTAAATATCTGAATTCCTTAATTTAATAGTTTGATGCATAAAACTGGTTAGGGTGTGGGGGTGCGTGAGCATCCCCATATTCATTTTAGGTATAATACACAAATTACCGGTCTTGATCTTCGTTTTTCACCATTCCCTTTATGTTGCTCCGGGAGGGCACTTTCAACAGCAGCGTATGCCTCTGCCATGGTTGCCTTGATATTTTCCATACCTTTCCCTTTAGGAGGAATAGGATCATGAATAGTCAGAATCATACGATGGCGATGTATCCATTTGCCTGTACGTGGAAGGATTTCAAAAGAACCATCAATCGTTACGGGAACAACTGCCAACTGTAAATCATCCGCCAATTGGAAAGCCCCTTTTTTAAAATATCCCATGTGTCCGGTAAAAGTGCGTGCACCTTCGGGAAAGACCACCAGAGAAACTCCGTCTTTCAACGAGTCTTTTGCCTGCCGGATGGTTTCCAAAACCTTCTTCGGGCCGGAACGGTCTACAAAGATATGTCCTGCGCTTTCACAGGCTTTTCCGACGAATGGCAATTACGCAGACTTTTTTTTCATCATCCACTTAAAAAGTTTCTTCCAATGAAGCCGTAGATGAGGAAAATATCAAATGAACCCCTGATGGTTAGGTACGAAAATATAGGAAGTTTTGTCATGCAGCTTTTCGCGCCCCTCAAATCTTTCACGGGAATCAACAGGAACAGACAAATTAATTGTGACCATATCTTCCCCGGATAATATATCCCCAGAAGTGGGCTCCTCCCCAAGAGGAACCTACAATAGTGACGATTGCCGTAAGGATGGTCAGCACTAATAAAATAGGCAAAAGCGATGCAAATCTGATAAATATAATACAGTATCTTCATAGGTTGGATTTTTTTATCCTGCAAATATACATGATTATTGGTAAAAAAGAGAGGCAGATGTGAGATAATCTTTCCGATTGTGTTATTTTTTGCCTCTTGTTAGTAGAGATAGTTATAAAATTATGATACGTATATTACATACTGCCGACTGGCATTTGGGACAAACCTTTTTTGGATATGATCGCACGGGAGAACATGAGGTATTCCTGAATTGGCTGGCAGAAGAAATTCGTCAGAAAGAGATTGATGCATTGATTATAGCCGGAGATGTTTTTGATGTTTCCAACCCTTCCGCTGCATCCCAAAGCATGTATTATCAGTTTATTTATCGGGTGACAGTGGAGAATCCGAATCTGCAAATTGTGATTGTAGCCGGTAATCATGATTCTGCTGCACGTTTGGAGGCTCCCTTGCCTTTGCTGCAAGCTATGCGGACAGAAGTCAGAGGGGTAGTGCGCAAACTTGAAGGTGGAGAAATTGATTATGACCATTTGATCGTGGAACTGAAGAACCGGAAAGGGAAGTGGAACTGCTTTGCATGGCTGTCCCTTTTTGCGCCAGTGGGGGATTATCCGGTCGTGCAGACGGAAGGCAACCTGTACGCGGAGGGAGTTCGCGAACTATATTCGCAGCTTCTGCAAAGGCTATGGAAGCAAAGGACAGCGAATCAGGCTATTCTTGCTATTGGACATTTGCAGGCTACCGGATCGGAAATTGCAGAAAAAGATTATAGTGAACGTACTGTGATTGGTGGTCTGGAATGTGTATCGCCGGAAGCTTTTTCCGAACAGATAGCGTATACGGCATTGGGGCATATACATAAAGCGCAGCGAGTGTCGGGAAGGGAGAATGTGAGATATGCAGGAAGTCCTATTCCGATGTCTTTGCAGAGAAACATTATCATCATGGAGTCGTGATGGTGACCTTTGACGGAGGTTGTGCAGTAGACATTGAACGGTTGGAATGCCCGAAATTAATCCCGTTGGTAAGTGTGCCGAATGGAGAACCCGCCTTTGCCGGAAGTGGTGTTGGAAGCCTTGAAAGAATTGCCGGAGACAAAGGATGTAGCTCCTTATTTAGAAGTGAAGGTATTGCTGGAGGAACCGGAACCCATGCTTCGGCAGGAGATTGAGGAGGCATTGGCAGATAAAAATTATCGATTGGCACGCATTGTGTCTACCTATCGCACCGATGTAGAAAATAAGGAGAAAGAAAAACGAGAACTGGAAGAGAGGATTGCAGGAGATGTCTCCCCCTTGCAGATTGCGCAGTCTGCCTTTGAAAAGATTTATCAGGTGGAAATGCCTGCCGAACTGACAGGTTTGTTTCAGGAAGCCTATTTGGCTGCCACCCGTAAAGAAGAGGAGGAAGGAGAATGAAAATTATCGCTATACGATTGAAGAATCTGACTTCGATAGAAGGGACGGTGGAAGTGGATTTTACAGCAGAACCATTACATTCTGCAGGTATATTTGCCATATCAGGACCTACGGGTGCCGGTAAGTCTACTTTACTAGATGCTTTATGTCTGGCGTTGTATGATAAAGCTCCTCGTTTCGCGACCTCGGTAGAGAGTATAAATTTAGCAGATGTGGGAGATAATCAGATAAATCAGTCCGATGTAAGAAATTTATTGCGTCGGGGAACAAGCGACGGTTATGCGGAAGTCGATTTCTTAGGCATTGACGGACGGCGTTACCGTTCTCGCTGGTCGGTACGGCGGACAAGAAATAAGATAAGCGGTTCTTTGCAGCCACAAACGCTGGAGGTGAAAGAACTGGATACAGAGAAAGAATTCCAGGGTACCAAAAAAAGAGTTATTGATTCAGTTGGTGGAGCTGGTTGGTTTGACGTATGAGCAGTTTACCCGTACCGTATTATTGGCGCAGAATGATTTTGCGACATTCCTGAAATCGAAAGGGGCGGCCAAAGCGGAGTTGCTTGAGAAGTTGACGGGAACCGGTGTTTATTCCCCGGATTTCTCAAAAGTCTATGCCGGAATAAGGCGGCACAGGAAGAAGTCACTTTGATTCAGAATCGAATGAATGTGATCGAATTGATGCCGGAAGAAGAATTGCTTGCTTTACAAAAAAGAGAAAGAACTGTCGGCCGAAAAGCGTGTGACAGGAATCAAACTGCTGGCGGAACAGAATGAACAACTGAATGTGGTTCGTTCATTAAAAATGCAGGAAGATCTTTGGAAGAAGAAGCAACAGGAAGAACAGGAGGAGCAAAGCAAGATTGAAAATGTTACAGGGCGCATTGGCTTCACAAGAAGAAGGATTGGTGCATTTCAAGGCACAATGGGAAGCCATACAGCCGGACTTGAAGAAAGCCCGTCAGTTGGATGTACAGATACAGTCACAGCAGGACAGTTACACAATAATCGAAACAGATGTTACAGTCCGCTAATAAACAGGTGTCGGAGCAGGAACAAAAAATGCGGATGGCTACGGAGCAGTTGCAGGTTTCTTATTCTTCTCTGAACCGTTTGCTGAATCATGTAGGAATAAAAAGAAGTGTTGCAACTAGAACAGGTGGAAGAAATTCTACGGCAGGAAGCAGACAAACTGACAGCCGAGATAAACACGAATGAAGAGCGGTTGTTGCGATTAAACTCTTTCGGATATCCGTTATTGACCGAAGAACAGATGAAGTTGCAAAAAGAGCTGACACGCCAACAGAATATCCGGCAATTGACGGAAACGCAGACGAAAACAAAGGCAGAAATAGAACGGTTGGAGAAAGAAACAACTGATTGCCTGAAAAACAATTGACGGAACAAGAAACCGCATTGAAAGTAACTCAACGCCTTTACGAAAATGTACGTATGGCAGTGGGAAAAGACGTGAAAGCATTGCGTCAGCAATTGCAGGAGGGGGAAGCTTGTCCGGTTTGCGGTAGTACGGCGCATCCTTACCATCAGGAACAGGAGGTAGTAGATACTCTTTTCCGGAGTATAGAACAGGAATATAATGCAGCAGTAGCAAACTGTCAACAGAACAATAACCGGAGCATTGTTTTTGCAACGTGATTGGACGCATCAGAAGATGGTGGACGGACAGATTGGAGAACAGTTGGCGGCATTGTATAAAGCTGGGATCGATGCTGGTAACGAAGAGCAGATACAACATCGTTTGACGGAACTGGCAGAACGTATTTTAGAATATCGTAATCTTTATGCAGAATGGCAGCGCAGCGATGAAGAAATTAAAAAGATGCGTGCGCATTGTGAAGCTCTTCGTGAGAATGTATCTCTTTGTCGCCTGGCGATGCAGAAAGTATCGTCTGCTAAAGAACAGTTGTTATTACTGCAGAATACTGCTTCAGCCGAACAAAAGAGATTTGAAGTTATAGAAAGCGTTGAATGTGCTCCGTCAGGAACGTTCGCAACTATTGAAAGGAAAAAGTGCGGATGAAGCGGAGGCGGTCGTTGCAAAAAGAGAAAAAGAGCTGAATTTGGCTTTGGAGAAAGCACGCAAAGAGGTAGAGGCTGTGCACAATCGCCTTTCTGGTCTGCAAGGAGAGATGAAGCAAATTACGCTGGCTATCGGAGAATTGCAGGAACAGTATAAAAAGATTGAGTCTCCCGAACAACTTCCCGAAATAATAAAGAAACAACAGGAAGAAAAACCTGAATATCGAACGTACCTTTTCTACTATGGAAGCCCGTCTTTTTGCAACAGGCAAAGAATAAGCTAACTGTGGAACAGATTGCGAAGGAACTGGCAGAGAAACAGACGATTGCCGAACGTTGGGCGAAACTTAATAAACTGATAGGCAGTGCGGACGGAGCGAAATTTAAAGTGATAGCTCAAAGTTACACTTTGAATTTGCTGTTGCTTCATGCCAATAAACATTTATCTTACCTTTCCAAACGCTATAAGTTGCAACAGGTTCCCGATACGCTGGCGCTTCAGGTGATTGATTGTGATATGTGCGATGAGATACGGACTGTGTACTCTCTTTCCGGTGGTGAATCATTCCTGATATCTTTGGCGTTGGCTTTGGGCTTGTCTTCCTTATCAAGCAATAACCTGAAAGTAGAATCTCTATTTATTGATGAAGGATTCGGCTCTTTGGATGCGGAAAGCCTGCGTACGGCAATGGAAGCATTGGAACAATTACAGATGCAAGGGCGAAAAATCGGAGTTATCTCTCATGTACAGGAGATGAGTGAACGAATTTCTGTTCAGGTGCAAGTGCATAAGAAAGTGAATGGAAAGAGTGTGCTACCGTTGATAGGGTAAGCACATCCATTATCTCCTTTACATTAATTCGTTCAATTCGCTTAAATTCTTCTTTATTTCGTGGATACGGTTTAGGAACTTCTTGCGGTAAATCCATAAGATCAGTCCTAGACCGCCTCCCCATAACAGGACAAAAAAGGAAATCATGCCTATTCCATATTGCCACACTTGCCAATAGATAAATGAGAGAGTACAGCCAGTACGGAGGAAAGCAATAGCAATCAGTCGTTCTCTGATGGTCCATCGGTGTATACGGTTCACGCGGCTGATTACTTCTACCAGAGGCATCTCGTCTATTTGAGTCCGTTGGAGAAAGCGGGTAGTGGTGACGATATCCCAGCAAAGTGCGGGAATCCAGGCTAGAAGGATAATGATATAGATAGGGTTCAATCTGTTGTGCAACAGGACTTCCGCCAGGAACAGGATCAATATCGGCAAAGAAATCAGAATAAGCTTGATGTTCAGGCTGGCAATGGCATGGATACCTTTGTCTGCATGCCTTATCAGCTTTTCAAGTCTTCTTCTTTGATGAACTCTTTGTCTTTCAAGTGCTCATCCAGGGCATTCCAGGATTTTTTCAGTTCTTCCAGTTCCATATATCTTATTCCTCCTTTTTCATTTTTTTTAGTTTGTCTTTGATGCGGCTTAGTTTAGTCGCTACATTGGTAACCGATCAGTCCGGTGATTTCTGCTATTTCTTCATAACTTTTGTCTTCGAGATAGAGCAGGATAATTGATTTTGTCGAGTTGTCCCAGCTGATTAATCATCTGATAAAGCTGTTTCAGCATTTCGTTGATCGGGTCGTGTGCTTCTATGGTCCAGTCAGTATCTTTGGTGAGACTGACAATTTCCGGCACATTCTTTTCTTTGCGGAAAAACTGATACACGTATTCAGGGCAATACGGTAAATCCATGTGGATATTTTGCATTCTTTCCTGAACTTGGGGTAGGCTTTCCAAAGGTTCAGTACCACATCCTGGTAAAGGTCATTGAGCGGAGCATTGGGGTTGGCGTACAGATAGCACACTTTGTAGATCACCCGTTCATATTCGCGGATTACCGACAAGAACTCTTGCTCAATAGGAGGATTGGCTTCTGTTGCTTGTTCTCTCATGAAGTCTATGATTGCTTTTCTGGTTAGTTAGTCGTGAGAAAAGGAGAAAAAATCACAGGAGAATGATGATTATTGAAGATTCGCTGCCAGGAAAATTTGCGCATTTCTTCGATGCTTTTTTTCCCCGGCGGCGGGTATAATCTTCGAGTTGGTCTTCTCCAATCTTTCCTACAGAGAAATATTCGGAAGCCGGATGTGAGAACATAAGTCCGCAGACGTGACGCGTGAGGATACATTGCTCCGTTTTCGGTCAGTGAGATACCTATCTGTTTCATATCCAGCAGTTCATCAACAGGAAGTTGACAGACTGATCCGGTAAAGACGGGTAGCCGACGGCAGGGCGAATACCTTGATATTTCTCGACCAATAAATCCGCATTATGCCCAGATTTTCTTCTTTGGCATATCCCCATGCTTCTTTGCGTACATACTCATGCATCTTTTCTGTTGCAGCTTCTGCCAGTCGGTCGGAGAGGGTTTGGACAAGCAAAAAGTGTTTATATGGATCCTGTTCATACAGTCCTTCCATGTCCGCATCAATAGAAGAAGCAAAAAAGCACCGATGGTGTCGGGGATACCGGAAGAAAGAGGACGGATAAAGTCGCTTAGACAAAGGAAAGGACTTCCATCTCTTTTGGGCGTCTGCTGACGCAGTAAAGGAAAGGTGACGAATTGGTCTTTTTTCTTTCTCAATAATCAAATTATCTCCGTCAGCGTTCGCTTTACAGAGCTTGAATAGGGTCTTTACCTCATAATCCCGGTCGAGCAGATCGAGCATCCGGTTGGCTTCTTTAAATAGCTGCATGGCTTCGGAGGCCTTGCTACGTTCTTCTTCCGGAAAAGTCGTCAGCCACGAAGCACGACAGGCTCACATCCGTGAATGTTGGCGATGGCTGCAAAACGTGGCTGGAAACCCCATGCGTGGAAAAAGTAAATCCAGTTGATGTAGGGAGTGACTGTATGTATTTTATAAGATAGAATCATAATTTATACAATTAAATGGGAATTTAGCGGTTAAATGAGAATTTAGCGGTTAAATGGGAATTTAGCAGTTAGGCTGAAAGCCTTAATTATATATTTATTGGAGTGCCCTGAAAGGGCTTAATTATATAGCGTAGGGCAACGCCCTACGTAAAAACACACCAGCCACAAGCCCTGAAAGGGCGGAACTGTATACAATTATGCCCTTTCAGGGCGCAAATTCAGATTAATGGCTGGTGTCGTTTTTACGTAGGGCGTTGCCCTACGCTATAAATTAAGCCCTTTCAGGGCACTCCGCAAAATTATCATTTATCGTTCGAAGAACAATTCTTGTCCGCGATAAGTCTCGTCTATTTCTCCGTTGTTATATAACAGATGTCCGTTTACAAATGTTTCTCTACTTTCCAGTCGAATGTGTGTCCCTCTAATGGACTCCATTTACATTTGCTTAGAATACAATCAGTTGTTACAGTCCATTCGCTTCCGGGGGCGGACTAATACCAGTCAGCCTGATAGCCTTTGCGGATGAATCCCCTGTCTGGTATCTCATACATCTGTGCAGGAGCATGAGCCATTTTTTTTCTACTACTTTTCGATAGTAAACACTCCTTTATCTGCCAACTCCAACATGCTGACCAGCGAGAACTGAATCATCGGCATCCCGGACATTGCCTTTAATGCACCTCCTTCTTTTTTTCACTAAGCAAGTGTGGGGCATGGTCGGTTGCGATGGCATCAATCAGACCGCTGTTGACAGCCTCTTGCAAAGCTTTCCGATCTTGCGCTGTCTTAATGGCAGGGTCTGCATTTGATGCGGGCACCCAATGTCTGATAATCTTCTTCCGTAAAGAGTAGATGGGAAACGCAGGCTTCTGCTGTAATTCTTTTTTGTGCCAGAGGAACGTTGGAAAAACAGACTCAACTCTTTAGCGGTGGAAATATGCATGATGTGCAGGCGGGCATTTGTTTCACGTGCCAGTTGTATCGCCAGCTCCGAAGAACGGTAACAGGCCTCTTCCGAACGGAGAAGCGGATGAAGAGCCAGAGGTACATCGTCTCCGTATTCTTTCTTGTATTTATCCGTATTTTCTTTGATAATTCCCTGGTCTTCGCAATGGGCGGCGATGAGCAGATCGGTTCCACCGAATATATTACGCAAGCTGGCCATCCGGTCTACCAGCATATTACCGGTACTTGAACCCATAAATAACTTCACGCCACAAACCCGGTGTTTATCCAGTTGCGCAAACTGGGTATAGTTATTATTCGTTGCTCGAAATAGCAGAATAGTTGACTGCTGATTTCTCACCTAGTAGGGTGAATTTCTCTTCTTCCAAAGCCTCCAGCGTCGTAGTCTGCGGGTTTGTATTGGGCATATCCATGATGGAAGTGACACCTCCTGCTGCAGCGGCATGGCTTTCTGTGGTAATATCAGCTTTATGAGTCAGGCCGGGATCGCGGAAATGAACATGTTCGTCGATGGCACCCGGTAGGAGATAACACCCGCTTGCGTCAATGACTTCGCCCGTCACAAGGGGCAGTTGCTTTTCTTCACCCACCAATATTTCGGCTATCTTTTCATTTTCAATGACTACTGAACCCAGTACTTTTCTTCCTTCGTTGACAATAATGGCATTTTGAATCAATGTACGTTTCATTTCTTTTGCGGGAATTTATGGAACCAACTATTTACTTTTAATTTAATCACTCCGAATATGGCTTCCCCGAAGATACTGCTATTCATCTTGGGAAGTCCCTTTAGTTCACGATTAATGAAAATCACGGAACTTCGATGATTTTAAAACCACATTTGTAAGCGGTGAATTTCATTTCGATCTGAAAAAGCATATCCTTTGAAACGGACATGATCCAAATCTATCGTTTCCAGTACCTGACGGCGATAACAGACAAATCCGGCAGTCGTGTCGTGTACGGGTATTCCCTGTGATGAACCGCACATATTTGGAGGCAAAGTACGACATTAATACCCGTCCCATCGGCCAGTTCACTACATTTACTCCGCTGATGTAGCGGGAGCCGATGGATACATCTCCACCCCTGTTCCGAACAAGCCTGATACAAACGGGGCAAATCGTTCGGATTATGACTGAAGTCGGCATCCATTTCAAAGATATACTCGTATGCGTGTTCCAGTGCCCATTTAAATCCGGTAATATAGGCAGTGCCCCAATCCCAGTTTCCCTTTTACGCTCAATCATAAAAAGCCGTTCGGGAAATTCTTGTTGCAAGGTTTTTACGATGGTTGCCGTTCCGTCCGGAGAACCGTCTTCTATTACCAGAATATGGAATACTTTGTCTAATCCGAAAACGGCACGGATAATATTTTCGATATTCTCCGTTCATTATAGGTAGGGATAATTACAATGCTATCCGATGTCTGCATATAGATACTATAAAATTTAAAACAAAAGTAGTTCTTTTTCCTTTAGTTATAGCCGAACTAAGGAAAATTTAACGTGAAGAGCAGAATGCAATCTTTTTGTTTCTTGGTGTGAAACGGTTTGTTCCTCGGTGTGAAACAAGTTGTTTCTCGGTGTGGAACACTTTGTTTCTCGGTGAGAAACTTTGGGGGATGAAAACTTTCCACACTTATGTCTGTCCTGCGATTCTTTTGTAATTTTGCGGGGAAATTTTATAGGTATGACAATAACTGAATTGCAACAACAATATGCTGCCCACCCCAATATGGCAGTGATGAAGCGCTTGTTGAAGGACACTTCTGTTCAGACTGTTTTTTGTGGAGGACTGTATGCATCTGCTGCTTCCCTTTTTTCTTCTGTATTGGTACAAGAGGGTGGTTGCCCGTTTGTCTTTATTTTAGGTGATCTTGAAGAAGCCGGGTATTTTTATCATGACTTGACGCAGATATTGGGTACGGAAAAGGTGTTATTCTTTCCATCTTCATTCCGTCGCTCTATTAAATATGGGCAAAAAGACGCAGCCAATGAGATTTCTACGCACGGAAGTACTTAGCCGTTTGCAAAAAGGGGAGGAGGGACTATGTATCGTTACGTACCCGGATGCATTGGCAGAGAAAGTAGTGTCGCGAAAGGAATTGAGCGATAAAACCCTGAAACTGAATGTAGGGAGAAAGTGGATACCACGTTTATCACTGATGTGTTGCATAGTTATGGCTTCGAATACGTAGATTATGTATATGAGCCGGGACAATATGCCGTTCGTGGCAGCATAATCGATGTTTTCTCTCTTTTTGCTTCGGAATATCCTTTATCGTATTGACTTTTTCGGTGATGAAGTAGAGAGTGTCCGTACCTTTGAGGTAGAGTCTCAGTTGTCCCGTGAGAAGAAAAAGGAGGAGTGTCTATCGTTCCGGATTTAGCAGTGACAGGAGATGTGACAACTTCCTTTCTGGATTTTATCCCGAAAGATACTACTCTGGCAATGCGCGATTTTCTTTGGTTGCGTGAACGAATCCAGGTGGTGCATGATGAAGCGTTGACTCCCCAGGCAATAGCTGTTCAGGAAGCCGCAGAAAATGGAGGTATTACATTGGAGGGAAAATTGATAGACGGCAGTGAATTCACTGTACGAGCACTCGATTTCCGTCGATTGGAATTTGGTAACAAACCAACCGGAACGCCGAATGCCAGTGTTACTTTCAATACATCTGCCCAACCCATCTTTCATAAGAATTTCGATTTGGTAGCTTCTTCTTTCAAAGATTATTTGGAAAAAAGGTTATTCGCTATATATCTGTAGTGACAGTATGAAGCAGACAGATCGTATCAAGGCTATTTTTGAAGATCGGGGCGATCAGATTAATTTTACTCCCGTAGAGCGTACCATACACGAAGGGTTTGTAGATAACACACTGCGATTTTGTATCTTCACAGACCATCAGCTGTTTGACCGTTTCCATAAATATAATCTGAAGAGTGATAAAGCCCGTTCGGGGAAGGTGGCCCTTTCCTTGAAAGAATTGAACCAGTTTACTCCGGGCGATTATGTGGTGCATACGGATCATGGTATCGGACGTTTCTCCGGTCTGGTGCGTATACCGAATGGTGATACTACGCAGGAAGTTTTGAAACTGGTGTTTCAGAATGAAGATGTAGTGTTCGTTTCCATTCATTCCCTGCACAAAGTTTCCAAATATAAAGGAAAGGACGGGGAAGTTCCGCGATTTAACAAATTAGGTACAGGGGCATGGGAGAAACTGAAAGAACGTACGAAGAGCAAAATCAAGGATATTGCCCGCGATTTGATAAAATTGTATTCGCAGCGTCGTCAGGAAAAAGGGTTCTCTTATAGTCCCGATAGTTTCTTGCAGCGTGAGTTGGAAGCATCCTTTATTTATGAAGATACACCCGGATCAGAGTAAGGCGACGATTGATGTCAAAAGCGGATATGGAAAACGACCGTCCGATGGACCGACTGGTCTGTGGAGATGTAGGATTTGGAAAGACAGAAGTTGCAATTCGTGCCGCTTTCAAAGCTGTTGCCGATAATAAACAAGTGGCCGTTCTGGTTCCGACAACGGTGCTTGCTTACCAGCATTTCCAGACATTCCGCGACCGTCTGAAAGGACTGCCATGCCGGGTGGAATATTTAAGCCGCGCACGTACTGCCGCACAAACCAAAGCTGTATTGAAAGGACTGAAGGATGGAGATGTCGGTATTCTGATAGGTACCCACCGCATCTTAGGAAAAGGATGTTCAGTTTAAAGACTTGGGACTGCTGATTGTCGACGAAGAACAGAAATTCGGAGTCTCCGTAAAAGAAAAGCTGCGTCAGTTGAAAGTGAATGTAGATACACTGACAATGACTGCTACTCCGCATTCCCCGTACCCTTCAATTTTCGTTGATGGGCGCGCGTGATTTGAGCGTGATTTCCACTCCGCCGCCTAACCGCTATCCGATTCAGACCGAAGTGCATACTTTTTAATGAAGAAGTGATAACGGATGCCATCAACTTTGAAATGAGTCGCAACGGGCAGGTCTTCTTTGTGAATAACCGGATTGCGAACTTGTCGGAACTGAAAGCAATGATAGAGCGTAATATCCCCGATTGCCGTATCTGCATCGGGCATGGGCAAATGGAACCGGCCGAACTGGAAAAAATCATCCTTGATTTCGTCAACTATGACTATGATGTATTGCTTGCCACAACTATTATAGAGAGTGGCATTGACATCCCGAATGCCAATACCATAATCATCAATCAGGCGCAAAACTTCGGGTTGAGTGACTTGCATCAGATGCGCGGACGTGTAGGGCGTAGCAACAAAAAAGCTTTCTGTTATTTGCTGGCTCCTCCGTTGTCATCGCTTACCCCCGAAGCCAAACGCCGTCTGCAAGCCATTGAGAACTTTAGCGATTTGGGCAGTGGTATTCATATTGCCATGCAGGATCTTGACATTCGCGGTGCCGGCAATATGCTGGGTGCGGAACAAAGCGGTTTCATTGCCGACCTTGGTTACGAAACTTATCAGAAAATATTATCTGAGGCTGTGCATGAACTCAAAACCGATGAGTTTGCAGACCTTTATGCCGAAGAACTGAAAGGTGATGGAACTATTAGCGGAGAACAGTTTGTAGACGAGTGCCAAGTAGAAAGTGATCTTGAACTGTTGCTGCCTGCCACCTACGTCACCGGAAGCAGTGAGCGTATGTTGCTCTATCGCGAGCTGGACAGCCTGACACTGGACAAAGATGTGGATGCCTTTCGTGCTCGTCTTGAAGACCGCTTCGGGCCTATTCCTCCCGGAAACGGAAGAGTTGCTCCGTATTGTTCCCTTGCGTCGTCTTGCAGCGCGTTTGGGAGCAGAGAAGGTGTTTCTGAAAGGCGGCCGTATGACGTTGTTCTTTGTTTCCAATCCGGATAGTCCGTTCTATCACTTTCGGTAAAGTGATAGACTATATGATGAAGTATACCCGGCGCTGTGATCTGCGTGAGCAAAAATGGCAGACGGAGTATGTTGATTAAAAATGTTACTAATGTGGAGACGGCAGTCAGTGTGTTGCAGGAGATCGTGGCGTTGCCGGTGAAAGAAGAATAAATAAGCTTTTCGGGGAAGATAAGCGAGGAATTGTTTGTTTTATACCAAGGGGATCTTTATCTTTGTAGATATAACTTAATAACTGATATGGCTAAGAAATCATATAAACCTCAAGATAATGAATTGCCACAGGTCAATGAACCAGTGGCTGCTTATCATGTAACTACTCCCTAATGCAAATCTTTTATGTTCCTACAGAATATGAACAGGAAATTATAATGCATTCTGAAAAAGATTATGAGGGAGGGTAGATTGCATACTCAAGAAGATGTGGATAAGCTGGTGGAACAATGGCTAAGTTAAAAATAGTCTGGACAGAAACAGCGACTATTGTTTTTCAGCAAATTCTGACTTTCTATAATGTGAGAAATGGAAATACCCAATATAGCCGTTCCATTTATACAATGGTGAGAGACGTATTGCAATTAGTCGCTAAATATCCTTATATGTATAAAGCTACCTCTGTTCCTAATATACGTGTTTTTCATTGTGATTATTTCAAAGTCTATTATCGGGTACTTGAAAAGCAGATTCTTGTGGAAGCTGTTTTTGATACTCGCCAAGATCCTGATAAGGCTCCTTTTAGAGGTGGTTTTTTTGTAAGTGATGGAATGGAGCGAATTAGCGTTTTCCGTATAATTTGTCTATCAAATCAGAACGTCCGATACGTCTCAACTCATTGATGATATTTCTCCTTTCTTCCGGTTTGTACCAGAAAAAGAATTGGCGTTGTGCAAGTTTCTCCCGTTGGGTTTTGGCACTGAATATCGGTTCTAGCGTGTATGGATGGAATCCGCTATACCAGGCTTCGGTAGCAACCGTCATCGGAGTGGGGGTAAAGTCCTGCACTTGTTCCAGGTGGAAGTCCAGACGTTTAGTGATAACGGCAAGTTCCGCCATATCTTCTTCTTTGCATCCGGGATGCGAGGAAATAAAATACGGAATCAGTTGTTGACGTAGATTCTCTTCCCGGTTGATACGGTCGAATATCCTTTTGAATGTTTCAAATTGCTCGAAAGAAGGTTTGCGCATCACGGATAATACCCGTTCACTTGTATGTTCCGGAGCAACTTTCAGTCGGCCGCTAACGTGATTGACAATCAATTCACGGGTATACTCGGCAGTGCTGCGGTTGATCGCTTCATCTTTACTTTGATGAAGTAACAGGTCATAGCGTACTCCGCTACCGATAAACGATTTTTTTTATTCCGGGCAAGGCATCCACTGCACGGTAAATATCCAGTAAAGGGCGATGGTCGGTATTTAGATTTGGGCAAACTTTCGGATGGATACATGACGGTCGTTTGCACTTCTTGCAAATAGCTTCGTCTTTTCCTTTCATCTGATACATGTTAGCGGAAGGACCACCCAAATCGCTCAAGTATCCCTTGAAATCGGGTAACTGGATGACCTCTTTCACCTCTTTCAGTATGGACTCTTTGCTACGGCTGACGATAAACTTTCCCTGATGAGCGGAAATGGTGCAGAAGGCACAACCGCCGAAACATCCCCCGGTGAATGTTGATGGAAAACTTAATCATGTCATAAGCCGGAATCCGTTTCCCTTTATATTTAGGATGAGGTAGCCGGGTATATGGCAAATCAAACGAACGATCGAGATCTTCCTGGCTCATCGGAGGATATGGAGGATTGACTACTACTATCTTGTTTCCGACGGCTTGCGTGATTCGGGAAGCCGAATATTTGTTAGATTCTTCTTCGATATGCCGGAAATTACTAGCCTGTTTCTTTTTATCTGCCAAACATTCTTCGTGCGAATAAAGTGAAAGGTCATTTTCGGCAGAGGTCCATTCTGTTGCACGACAAAGATAGGCTGTTTGAGGAACTGATCCGATGATTGTTCTGAATTTACTGCTTGTCAGTACTGGCTCTTCAGTAGTAAGCAGACTTTTCATATTCTTCACCAGGTCTGGAAGTGGTTTTTCTCCCATTCCGTAAATGAGCAGGTCGGCACCGCTGTCGCATAAAATGCTCTTTTGCACTTTGTCCTGCCAATAATCGTAATGACTTAACCGTCTTAAACTGGCTTCGATTCCTCCGATAACTACGGGAACATCCGGATAAAGTCTCTTGAGAATCTGACTGTAAACAGTAGAAGGATAGTCGGGGCGCATATCCGGGCGACCGTCCGGTGTATATGCATCTTCGCTGCGCAGACGTTTGTTGGCTGTGTATTTGTTTACCATCGAATCCATGCATCCGGCGGAGATGCCGAAGAATAACCGTGGGCGTCCCAGCTTCTTGAAGTCACGCAGGTCGTCACGCCAGTTGGGCTGGGGGTACAATGGCTATTTTCAAACCTTCCGCTTCAAGAATCCGGCCGATAACGGCTGCACCAAAAGAAGGGTGATCTACGTACGCGTCCGCACTGAAAAGAATGACATCCAGTTCATTCCATCCGCGGAGTTCCACTTCTTTCTTGGTGGTAGGTAACCAGTCGGTCAATCGATATTCTTTCATGCCGCAAAGATACGGATAATAAAAAAACATCCCAATGATTTTTTATTCATTGAGATGTTTAACTTCGATTATCAGGATGTTTTGCTTCAATCATTGAGATGTTTTTTATAACTTCCCATTGATTGTGAACTGTACTGTCATTTGTTCTCCATCATAAATTTCGCGGAAACCGATGCCTTGTTCGGACAGATATTCCTTCAGATCCTGAAACGCATCGGCATGGTTCATGATAATCTCTATCGTTTCTCCCGGAGAGGCAGTGCACATTGCTCTTATTGCAGGAATCAAAGGACTATAGGCGGTGGTTCCACAAGTATTTACTGTAATCATTATGCTTCCTCCTCTTCCGTATCCGGACTGGAAAGCCAGGTGAGATAGAGCTTGATGAGCTGTTGCAGACCGAATGCCTTCATATTATTGTGATAAATCACGTCGATGCAAAGATCCAGCAGTTCTTTGCTGTCTTCCTCCTGACTGGCAATCAGGGAACGGATATTTAGTTTCAGTTTATCCAGTACGGGTTCGTCTACAATTCCGGTACTATCGATAAGATGACGGAACAGGGCATATTTTTCGATCGTTTTCAAGTTTTCATTGGATACCTCTATGCTGCGTGTACCGCTAGGATTTGCTTGTATAGTATACATTGTTTTTTAGTTTTAAAGGTTATTATAGTAGCAAAGATAGAATTTAAAATGAGAAACGGATTAAAAAAAGGATATTTTTTATTTTTGAGTAAAAGAATCCCAAGATGCCTGCCATGATGGTTGCCCGATCCGCTTCCGACTGGATGCTTTCGAAAGGAAAGCCCAATACAAAAAAGTGCGGTAGTTCCTTTGTAAGCGATACCTGCGCTCTGATTGCCGGGTGCATACGTAAATACAGGGGAAAGCAGTATCTACGGGAACGATGCAATCTGCTGCAGGAACCGCATAACTGTTCTCATTGGGCAGACGCGGGATCGTGATTGTGCGCCCCAATCCTTTAATCTGATTCGAACTCTTATCCGTCAGGCTACTTTGATATCCATATTTCAGTATTTTCTCTGTAAACTCCCGGTTGCCTTGTGTGCCGCTCATATCGCTTCCTACATATGCACCGCTGACAAATAGACTACCTCCCGACTGACAATAACTGGTCATAATTCGTTGCATAGCCGAGGAGAATGTCTTGTAGTACGCTTTATTTGCAGGGGTCTTCTTTTTCCAGTCCCAGGATATAATCTACCACCGGATAATCTTCTAACGTAACCAATCCGTTTTCTACCGCTTCGTCACTGCACGAAACAAAACTGTATTTTCCTGCAGCCTGAATCGCTTTTCCATGAATGAAAGAATAGTCAAACGTATTCCCTGCTATTTTTATTCCCTCCAACTCGCTTCCGCTATAGCCCAGACTGCCTTCTCCTTCTTTCCCGGCCTGTGCCCGGTCGAAGCCTGTTTGTGCTCCGCAAAACGAAATGTTTGATATATACGGGACTCCGGGATCTTGTGATAAATCGAATCCTGCTCTATCAGAAGTATTAACGACCGCCGGACCGCTGATTCTGTCAAAGCCATTGATGATAATTACCTTTTCCTGTTCGCGTTTGGCTTTATAAGCGGAAAGGATTTCGGAGGGAAAACTTTCCCCGCCGCGGTTTACGGCAGTCACTTTGAATGAATAAACGAGCCCTGGTTCTATTTTTAACGGTGTGGGACGTTTTGCTGACTAAGGTTCCATTGTCAAAGCCTCCATAACCGATGCGTGTATATACGATGTATTCTCGTGGGCGTGCAGTCGGTTCTTGCGGATCATCTTCACCTTTCCATGAAAGTTCCAGCGTATTCTTTTTCTTTCCGAATTGAATGGCGAAATTGCTGACTGGCAGGGGCTGAACTATATATTCTTTATCATGCTGGCTGGTAATGAACTGCAAAAATACCTTTGTAAATGGCTCGTCCTACTGTAAACTTGAAGTTCGGATCATGCCCTAACTGCATATCTGCGAAGTTCTGATGGGAGAGCAGTTCGATAATCGTAGAAGGTGTAGCCGGGAGACGTGTTTCACTGTAATTCCGGTTCCACATACTGCGGCGTGTCCAGGGGATGCTGTAACTTGAATAAATATCTTTCTGAATCTGTGTGAGCAGAATATCGGCTAAGTCACGTGATGCATACCGGTCTGTTCCTGCATTCAGTTTTCCATTATTGAAATCGGTGGTATAGATACCGAGCGATCCGATAAGCTCATCAGTCTTGCTGCATCCGGCATCACTGTGCAACGCCATAGTCATTTCAAAGGTACGCTTAAACCCGATTGTTGCGGGTTGTAGACAGAACTGCCCGACAAATAGTTGATAGCGTTGGAACGTGTGTTGATGTCGTCTGTATAGTCGTTTTCACCTTTGCGTCCTGCATATACTTCGTATGGCATTCCCGCCCATTGCGCAGAGTAGCGTGCTCCTTCCAAGTAACGGGGCAGCCCGCTGGTTCTTCCTCCACGGGCAATGTTTCCCATTCCACCTCCAAAACGTACTGCATCGGCGCATACAACTCCATGTTCGCTGCTCTCGTTGCTAAGTACCACCATGCCGTAGTCGTTGTTCCCTTTATCAAATTCAAACGTTCCGAGGTAAACCCATGTGCCTCCACCTATTTTCTGATTAACTTTAAATTCGGTTACTCCTCCGTTATGGAATACCAGATATTTGGCGTCGCTTACACTATTTGGGAGTGTCTGATAAGAAACATAAACGGCATACTTGCCTGTTGCCGGTAGAGTAGGTACCCATTCGGCAAATGCCTGATCTTTGTTTTTCTTTTTCTTTTTCTTTCGGTTGGTATGAAACGGCAGGTTCCGTCAGTGAAAAGGATTCTCTCCCTCTTTGTAGATCGTTTTCTTTTGAGCAAATCCTCTTACCGGGGCATTTGCCCAATTAGCTTTTTGCTACCCACTTCCAGATAAAGGGAAGCATTGGGAGTGTCATTATCTACAATGATCTCATTCTTTTGCGTATCCCGTTCACGAGGGGTATAAACGATTGCTCCTGCATTTTCCAACATGGGAATCACGTATGGAAGAACGAAAGATTGAGTGAACATGTCTTCTGTTGTGCAGAATAATCGAGGGCGTTGCCATCCCCATTCATTCTTGTCGTTCTTGAAATAATTGCCGTGACTTTGCCAGATTGCGATATGGCGGTCTTGCAATCCTCGTGATATTTCATTGGGGCGTGAAATGTTTTTTTCACCCAGGAGCCCCTTATAATCTATATTCAAAGATAACCGCTCCTTATCCTTTTTTCTTATTCCGGTAGAAATTAGGTACCAAATCTTCAATAGGTTTTCCATCCGCATAAATGGTGAGCTGGTAATAATGAACAGGCCCCGGAAGCAGTTCTTTTAACTTGATTATAAATGTATTCTACAGTTTCCGGACGGAAAGGCTGATAGGCGAAACTTTCCGATGCGTAGATTGCAATTGTCTTGCGATCATAATTTATATCGAAACTGTTCAGTTTAGGAGTGCTGATTTTGGCTGTTGCGGTATATTTGTTGAAGTAATCCGTCAGCCGTTCTTTTACATTTCTTTCAATATCTTGAGCGAAAAGAAAATTAGCACTTACAGTAAGGCATAGAAGAAACACTATTATCTTTTTCATTATTCAATGCTTTTGTTCTCATTTTTTCACAGAGGAAAGGGAGGACACAGAGTTATTATGAATAACCATTTTAAATCGCTTTCATAATTAACTCTGTGTCCTCCTTTCCTCTGTGGTGAATTATCCCCGCAAAATAACAAAAAAAGAGCGAGAAGTATCGAAACTTCCCACTCTTCTTTCATTGTTTTATATTCTCTTAATTAAGAATATTATTCGTATAAAGGAACGTATTCTACAAATGCTTCCATTGCTTCGTAAGAAGCCAGTCCTAACTTATCATACAAAGTAGCTGTACCACGGTTGCGGTCTTCACTACGTTGCCAGAACAAACGTTCGTCATTGCCCAGGAACGGAGCACTTTCCATCTGTGACTGGTGTTTCAGGATAGAGTTACGTTTTGCGCGAAGCTCTTCCGGGCTGATAGGCACGGCCATTTCAATATTTTCGATTTCCCATTCAGCCCACGCACCACGGTACATCCAGATACGGCAGTCTTTCAGCCATTTGGCACCTTCTTCTTTTTCAAGATCAACGGCTGCGAATACGGCGTCCGTACATACACGGTGTGTGCCGTGCGGGTCGGCCAAGTCACCTGCAACGAAAATCTGATGAGGTTTCACTTCACGAAGCAAGTTACGTACGATTTCTACATCTGCCTCGCTGATTGGGTTTTTCTGAATCTTACCGGTTTCGTAGAATGGCAAGTCAAGGAAGTGGCATCGTTCCAATGGTATATTGTTATAAGTACAGGCCGTACGGGCTTCACCACGACGAATCAGACCTTTGATAGTCAGAATGTCACGGCTGTCCATATCACCGTCTTTCTTCTCTTTCAGGAAATTACGTATTTCTGCATACTTCTCATTGATAACCTGATCTGCGCTGTTATTGAAGAGTTGGTTGAATCCGTTGATGAAGTGCATGAAACGAATTACTTCTTCATCACCTACAGCGATATTGCCGGAAGTTTCGTATGCCACGTGTACTTCATGTTTCTGCTCTACCAAACGACGAAGCGTACCACCCATCGAAATAACGTCATCATCCGGATGCGGAGAGAAGATGATTACACGTTTCGGATACGGTTTTGCACGTTCCGGACGGTAGGTGTCATCAGCATTAGGTTTGCCACCCGGCCATCCGGTAATGGTGTGCTGTAAATCATTGAAGATTTTGATGTTTACATTGTACGCAGAACCGTAAAGTGCCAGAAGTTCGCTAAAACCGTTCTCGTTATAATCCTTGTTAGTCAACTTCAGAATTGGTTTGCCTGTCAACTGACACAGCCATACGATAGCGCTACGGATTAGTTTATCATTCCATTCGCAAGAAGTTACCAGCCACGGACGTTGGATACGTGTTAAGTTCATAGCTGCTGAAAGATCAAGAGCTACATGCGCATTGTTGTGAGTTTGCAGATAAGATGCCGGAATCGTGTCAGTTATCGCACCTTCCACACATTCTTTAATCATTGCTGCCTTGTTTTCACCCCATGCAAGCAGATAAACCTTCTTTTGCGCCAAGGATAGTAGATACTCCCATTGTAATAGAACTGATCGGCGTATTATCCAGCGTTCCGAAAATCTTGGATGCTTCGTTACGTGAGGCATTATCCAGCAAGATCAGACGAGTGGTAGAGTTCAGACGAGAACCCGGTTCGTTGAATGCGATATTACCTACACGACCAATCCCCAGCAACGCAATATCAATGCCCCCGAAACTTTCGATACGTTGCTCATAGAGACGGCAGTACTCAAAGATTGTATCTTTGGCAATGCTTCCGTCGGGAGTGAATATATTTTGTTTGTCAATATCGATGTGATCCAACAGCATATTCTTCAAAGCGTTGAAGTTGCTGTTGATTGCATCGGGAGCCAACGGATAATATTCATACATATTAAATACGATCACATTGCGGAAGCTAAGACCTTCTTCCTTATGCATGCGGATGAGTTCGGTATATACGTGGCTGGGCGAATCACCTCCGGGGAGTGCCAATACGCAGAAACGTCCTGCTTTTTGTTTTTCGCGGATGGTTTGTGCTATTTCGCGAGCAATGTAGTTAGCCCCTTCTTCTACAGACTCGTAGATGTCCGTAGGGATTTTTTCGAGTCTTGTCAAGACTGATTTTTCAAATGCATTCTCCGGTCTGTAGTATCTGGGGGAGACCCGGTGGAGACTGATTTGAGAACTAAGATTTGTTTTCATAAAGTTGTTAATTGTTATGTAAGATTAGCGTCCTTACGACTGTATTTTCACGACAAAGATACAAAAGAGGTTTATATAATTAACTACCGAATTCTAGGTATTGTTGCTACATGAATCTGTTTTTAACATTTGTTTGATAGCAAATGCTATAGATGAAATTCGTCTGCATCTTTCCATACCGGGAACTTCTCTCTGAATTGGTTGAGAGCAGTGAGATTTACACTGACAGTCGTTATGCCCTCCTTTTCATCTGGAATTGAGCCGATTTCTTCTCCGAAAGCGGAGTAGACTTTACTTCCTCCATTATATGAAAGTTGGTACCCGTCTGTACCTACTCTGTTGACACCGCATACATAGCATTGATTTTCTAAAGCGCGTGCCCGGAGTAGAGTATCCCATACCGGACGGCGGGGAATAGGCCAGTTGGCTACATATATCAATAAGTCATACTCATTGTTTATATTTCGGCTCCATACCGGGAAACGAAGGTCATAGCAGACTAGCAGGCAGATATTCCATCCATGATAGGGGATGATGAGTCGTTTATCACCGGCCGAAAAGTGTTCAGCTTCCGTCCCATACGAAACAGATGCCGTTTGTCGTAATAGAATTCTTCTCCTTCCGGTGTCAGAAAGAACGCACGGTTATAAAACAGTTCGTTCTCTGTTGCTATATAGCTTCCGCAAATGGCTAGCTGGAATTTGGCGGCCAATTGTTTGAGTGTTGTAATGGTTTCACCGGAATTTGGCTCTGCCAGTAGTTGGCTCTGCATACTGAAGCCGGTAGAAAACATTTCCGGTAAAACAACAATCTCCGTTGTTCCACGGAGACTTTGCAGCTTTTCGTGGAGCAGACGGAGATTTTCTTGTTTATTTTCCCAAACAATATCGGTTTGTATGATAGAAATACGGATAGACTCCATGATAACTAAGTATTATACTTAATACCTAATACTTAAATCATATTTCTCCAAGTGCGAAATTCTCAGGATGTTTTCCTTTGAAATCCTTGAAGTAAAGTTTGATTTCTCTCATGTCCTTATCAATATCTCCCGACGGCATGATAGCTTTCGTTGCCGAAATCGTTTTTTTGCTGTAATCAATACCAATCAGAACGATAGGAACCTGAGCTTTAAGGGCGATAAAATAAAAGCCTTTTTTCCAGTTCGGATTCGCTTTACGGGTTCCTTCGGGTGTGATAGCCAGATGAAACTTTTTGCATTCAGCAAATTTATGAACCATCTGATCTACTAGCGAAGTTTTTTCGACTGCGGTCTACGGAATTCCGCCTACTGCTTTGAAAGAGAATTCCAAGTGGAAAAAAGAACCAGTCTTTTTTCATCATGAAACTTGTTTTACGACCTAATGCTCCATAAAACAGTTTTCCAATAAATAAGTCAAAGTTCGTTGTGTGTGGCGCGGCACATATCACGCATTTGTCATAATTGGGTACCGTAACGTTTGTCTTCCACCCCAATAGGCGGTAATAGATAAAGCTATAAATTGCTTTCTTCATTCTGTTTTTAGTTCAATTTTCCGATCCCGTCAATTATCTCGTTAATCTTTGCATTAAAATCAGCTCGGAATTTCTTATAAAAACCTTTCACGTTGCCCGGTTCTGTGTGGCTGATGCGAGTAACAAATTCATCCTGCATCTTCAGCACTTCTGCCATCAGCTCGTCGGCTTTGGCTTTGTCAGTGCCGGGGATAAACATACTGTTGATTAAACACTCGGTGAACAATTCTCCTGCGATATAGTTTACATTCTTTTTTGAGTTCTCTTCTACTTGCCATAATATTTACATTTGATGGTGAATAATAAAAAAATACTTGCGGTAAAGATAGGTACTTTCTTTGATTCTAGCGAATAATACGGGAAAAAACATTATTCAAGCCTGCATCTTCTTGCTGTATTTCTTTATTCAAATAACTTCGCAGGATTGATACTTAAGAATTGTTCGGCTTTCATGCCCCCTTCTCCGACTACGAAACTAGCATACGTTGATACATTTTGCGTATTTCTTCTAGTCCTGCATTATACATTTCACTGTTGCTTTTACTTCTATGGCTACAATCCGGTTTTTTCTTTTTCAATATATAATCTACTTCCTTATCTTTTTCTCTCCAGTAAAATACTTCATAGTTACCTGTAAATGCGTTGGAAACAATATGTGCACCAATTGCAGATTCAAAAATACGTCCCCATTCTTTTCTGTTGAGAATAGCCTCCTTAAAAGTCAAATCATTATATACGGTTTTTTAAAGCATTGTTGAATACCTGAAATTTAGGAGCGCTTGCTCTTTGGCGCGACTTGTCCATTGCAAACTTTTGTAAACCGGTCAGTAAGCCGCTATCTCCCAGTAAGTTTAAATATCCTGCTAGCGTTGTTGTATTTCCAGCGTCTTGTAATGCTCCTACCATTTTGGTCAGCGATACGATTTCACCGGAATAAGAAGTTCCCAGTTCAAAAGTTTGCCGTAATAATGCCGGTTTGCTAATTGGGGAATCGTATAAAATATCTTTTATTGATAGTGGCATCTATGATTGCTCCATTGATATATTGTCACCAGCGTTCTTCATCTTCTATCAAAAAGCTGCTCCCGGGTATCCACCGAAATAAAGATACTGTTCCAGACTCATATTAAATGCATCCCGCATTTCCGGATACGACCAGTGTCATTCTTATTTCTTCAAAGCGACCCATCATCGAGTCTGATAATCCCTTTTCTAACAATACACGTGAAGAGCCGAGAAGAACGACTTTCATATTAATATCATTGAATGTATCTGCATCCCATTCTTTTTTGACTACTTCACTCCAATTTTTTATTTTTTGAATTTCATCGATTATCAGAATAAATTCAGATAATTTTTCTACTCGCATCTGTACTCTTGCCGTATTCCAACAGTCTGAAATCCAAGATGTCTGTGTAGCGAATATGCCGAATAGTAAGGTAGATTCAGATCAACTACTTGTTTTGATGACTGTAGTCTTTCCAACTTGGCGAGGTCCTAACACTACTTGAAAATTTTTTTGTAATCGTTTGATATTTTCGACGGTTTCCCTCTTCTTCTTTTCTTTATCTTAATCCTATAAAAAACGGTGACATATTTTCTTTTTATCATTTTAAATTTTGCTTTTTAGTAACTTTAAAGACACCACATCATTAAGAGTTACAATGCAACAAGCCATATCTACAACGCAAATATACATCAAAAAAAGAAAATACTCCTACAAATAGGGGATTATTCCATGATTTCAGATTCAGTCTTGGCTACGATAATCTGCAACAAGATGGTATCTCTGAAGCTGTTGGCTCATTGACGGTCTTTTTTACATACGGCTGGCAAAGGGGCTTCCTGTCCTGCGGACATTTCAGTCACCGATTGCACAGTTACTACTCCCGTCATATTCAGGATCTTGAAGTTTACGGTCATACTTTGGAGTTAGTCAGAAAGGTTGGTAAATATTATTGTGACAATGTTTCTTGTCCGCAAAAAAATATTCTGCGAACCGTTGTCTTTTTCTGGCTCGTCGGTATGGTAGACGGAGCTATCTTGTTGAGGAACGCATCAGATCGATAAGCTTGGAACTTACTTCCCGAAAGGCCTCTTCTCTTTTTGCAGCTGTTCCATATAACGGCCAGTAGCTCTTCCTGCTTACGCATCCTACAACAGTGCGGGCAACATAATCCTATGCATAATAAAAGTATTTATGTAGGTATTGATGATTTTGCCTATAAAAAAGGTAAGGATTATATGAGTGTGGTCGTAGACCAGATGACACACATGCCTATTGCTTTGTTAGAGGATAGAAGCGGAGAAGCGCTTGATAACTGGCTCGCCCGGAATCCTCAAATACAATATATAACGAGAGACCGTGGAAGATGTTTCACAGAGGCTATAAACAGAATAATCCCTGGTGTTACACAAAATCTGCGACCGGTTCCATCTAACCAAGAATATGACGGACACAATGATACCGGAAATAGAGAAAATGATTCGTCAGACTAAGCAAAAAGCTCAAATACGAATATCCTGACAGAGACACGGCTTCTTCGTTAATTCTTCAGGACATATTTAACATGGGAGATGTCCGACACAGAGAAAAAATTGAAGATATACAGGGAAAGCCTGAACTTAAAAATGCAGGGATGACCATTGAGCAGACAGCCGCACATTTAGGCAAGAAAAGTCGCTACATTTATAAGCTCATTCACAACAGGAGAATAGGGGCATACTTGAATGAGCAACAGAAGACAGCTCTTAAATATGTATCCGAACTGGCTACAATCATTAGTGCGGGCTGTATTACCCGAAATATATTGGCACAAAAAATGGGAAGTAAAATCAGTGGCGCACTTATTGGAAGGATAACATCCAGCTTGCGAAAAATGTATCAACAAAAGAGGAAAGAAGTCAAGGAGCATAATGAGAGCATTGAAAACGGAAGTAAAACACAGAGAGTTTCACAGAATCAGATACGCAAATACATTCTAAAGGGAGAATCGGATAATCCTAAACTAGCGGAACTGTATAAGTCCTCACCACAGATAAAAGAACTCTTAAGCGTGTGTCAGAATTTCAGAGATATGATTAATGGGAACACTTATGATAAGGATATTAGAAAGTGGATTGAAAAAGCGAAGGCAACACGGAATATGGCACTGACGAACTTTGCATATGGTATTGAAAAAAGACTGGGAGGCAGTACAGGCAGCTATTGATATCCCCTTTAGTAACGGATTACTGGAGGGGACAGTGAATAAAATTAAAGCGGTAAAAAGGCAGATGTACAATAGGGCAGGAAGCAAACTACTGAGAGCCAAGATTCTTTATTCACAATAGAAGAAGTACCACCAAATTTGACGAAGAACCTTGAAAAAACATGAAAACATCTGCCACCTGCAACCAAACGCGTGTAATACACTAATTAATAGATAGTTGAACGTTGCAGATACCTGCTGGCAGATAGGTTGCAGATAAAGTATCTGCAACACGTTATATAATCAAAGAAAAAGCCTGGATTCCTTTGTGCAAAGCTATGGGATAATTGGGGTGACCCTATGGAGAAATGATAGTGTCTCTACGGGGAAACGACAGTATCCTTACGTGGAAACTGTCGTTTCTTGCCTTAGAAACTGTCGTTTCCTACCATGGAAACTGTAATTTCTAATGCCGGAAACGAGAGTTCCCCGCCTGGAAACGGGAAGTTAATGTATACAATAAACTTTTTGCCCTCCTGGAGAATTGGCTTATGCAAGGCTTATACTGTGTTGCAGATACTTTATCTGCAACCTATCTGCAACAGGTATCTGCAACGCTCCAACTATTTATCAACTAGTGCATTACACGCGTTTGGTTGCAGGTGGCAGATGTTTTCATGTTTTTTTCAACTTTATAGTAGGAGGATTACGCATCAAAATTAGGGTCACAACCGTAAGTCATAAAACAGATTCACCTCTGTGCCCTCTGTGTACTCTGTGGTGAAAACAGTGCAGACATGAATAAGATTCACTTCTGCGGCCTATATGGTGAATAAATTCAGAACGTTATAGGAAAGTAAAAGAATAACTTCCACGCGAGTGAAGGTTTTCTTTTACTTTTCTTTATAATAGCTGCAATCATAAAGTAGCTTACTTTTGTTCTTTCTCTATATATTGTATAATCTAAAATAACTAGTGATGCAAAAAATGAATAAAAATGGATTTAGCCAATGTGCCGGAGCGTACATTGAGCGTTTGCGAAAAAAAGAAGGGCGATATTCTACCGCTCATGTTTATAAGAATGCTCTTTTTTCTTTTAGCAAGTTTTGTGGAACAGGTAACATATCGTTCAGGCAAGTCACCCGGGAGTGTTTACGATGCTATGGACAGCATCTTTACGGGTCCGGATTAAAGCTCAATACGGTTTCTACTTATATGCGTATGTTGCGTAGTATCTATAATCGGGGAGTGGAAGCGGGGAGTGCCCCTTATGTTCCCGATTGTTTCATGATGTCTATACAGGTGTGGATGTCCGGCAAAAAGAAAGCATTGCCTGTGACCGAATTGCACAAACTACTGTATGAAGACCCAAAATCCGAACGTTTGCGTCGTACGCAGACGATTGCAGCTCTGATGTTTCAGTTCTGTGTGGAATGTCATTCGCGGATTTGGCGCATTTGGAGAAATCTGCTTTAGACCGGAATGTGCTTCAATATAACCGTATCAAGACTAAAACACCTATAAGCCTGGAAATTCTGGAAAGTGCAAAAGAGATGGTGAATCAGCTTCGAAGCAATAAACCTGCTCTTCCTGATTGTCCCGACTATTTATTCGATATTCTGCATGGTGATAAGAAGCGGAAAGATGAAAAAGCATATAAAGAATATCAGTCTGCTCTTCGGAATTTTAATAATCGTTTGAAAGATTTGGCGAGAGTGTTGCGCTTGGATTCGCCCGTCACTTCATATACCTTCCGACATTCTTGGGCCACTACTGCTAAGTATCGCGGAGTTCCGATTGAAATGATTAGTGAATCGTTGGGACACAAAAATCTATTAAAACCACACAAATATATATATCTGAAAGGCTTTTGGATTAAGAGAACGCACAGAAGTAAATAGAAAGAATTTATCTTACGTTAGAAATTACAATGTAAGTAGGTAATAGATAGGCAAAACTTTAATAATCAGTATTTAAATGTTTCCGTTACTTCTTAGGTAACGGAATCAAATGTGACGCAAAGATAGACAAAAATATAAATAGCAAACAAATATTCTCCCATTTTTTTTCGTTTTATCTGATGCATACGGCAAAAAAAAAAAAATCTGAACATGAAATAATCATATCTTCATGCCCTCTGATTTATATGTCCTGTCTTAAAAAAATTTCCCCCTTCGCTAAAGGCAAAAAAAACTCTTCTACCACTGTAATTGTCGATGTTTTCTCTGTTCTCATTCCGATTGGTCTTGATTGTGTGTTTTCCGTTACCTAAGAAGTAACGGAATTATATAAGGTAAAAAATAGTGGATTAATCAAAAAAGTTTTGAGAATATCTCTATTTAAAAAAGTATAACATACAAATAAAGATGAAACAAACTAAAGCGGCTTTTAGGAATAAGCCATTTATTTCGTTAAAAGGTAGTATTCTATTTCTGATACTCATTCCGATGAGCGGTCTGGTTCACGCGCAATATTCCATGGGAACAACGGGGCAGTTGATGATACCTACCGCTGAAATGCAGGAGACCGGTACATTTATGGGAGGAGTCAATTTTCCTTACCCGAGCAAGTTACTCCATCGGTTTTCAGTTTTCCTACCATGAACTATTTTGTAGATATGACTCTTTTTCTCTTTTATCGAATTCACTTACCGGATGACATTACTCAAAATGACAACCGGTACAGGCAGAACGGGTTATCATAATCAGGACCGTTCTAATACGATTCGTATTCGTCCGCTAAAAGAAAGTCGCTATTTCCCAGCTGTTGTGATTGGTGGAGATGATCTTTTTTTGACGGAGAAGAAGACTCCGTATTGGGGAGCTTATTATGGTGTGTTGACAAAGACTATCGGTTTCGTTCGGGAGACCAATTGGCTGTAACGGCCGGATGGTATATTCATCAAGGTGATTGTCGTGTATTTAATAAAGGACCTTTCGGAGGTGTCCGCTATACGCCTTCTTTTTGCAAAGAATTGAAGTTGATGGTGGAATATGATACGCGTGGATGGAATATGGGTGCTGCCATGCGCTTTTGGAAGCATTTGTCCGTCAATGTGTTTACTCGCGAATTTACATGTGTTTCCGCCGGTCTGCGGTATGAATGTACATTAATGCATTAAAAGAAGATGAAAAGGATTGTTAGTGTGACCGCTGTTTTTCTCTGTGGTATTTCTTTGTTACAGGCACAGCCAGTTCGTGTGAGCGAGACACTGAAAGAGCTGGATATGGAGAATATTTCAGTTGTGGAGAAAAGGGGACACGATAACTGCGGCTTTTGAGACCTCTGCTTATAGAGGTATTTATAATGGAATCGGTATTGCCATACGCCATTTGGTTATTATACCGGAAATACCGACTTTGCAGCTACTTATATTAGATAATGCCTTACCACAATTATGCATAACCATCCCTGCAGAATTGATTCAAAAATATCAGTCCGGTGAATGTGCGTTGGATGAAGTGTATCGTAAGATGGGGATAACTACTTCTACCGAAACTGCTGTACGGCAGCTGAAAGGCGTAAAACGAAAAGAAAGTTCTTTCGGTAAGGTCGATTTGGTAGTATATCCCAACGTGATGTTAGTCAATAATGTAACTTATAAGTTGTATAAAGCGGCTCTCGAGTTGCAACCTGCCGTGGAAATGCAATTATGGAAAGGCGCCTCGCTACGGATGCAGGTTTCTTTGCCTATTGTAAGTAATGAAGATGGCAAGTGGAACTGCGTTCGCCTGGGATACATGACTTTTCGTCAGGATTTTCGCTTGGCTAATCATTGGAAAGGATACCTCACAGGCGGTAGTTTCTCGAATGACCGTCAAGGACTTGCAGCAGGCATCGGCTATTTTTCAGCAAATGGTCAGTGGACGGTAGAAGGTGGAGGAGGAATAACCGGCTCTGCTCATTTCTATGGTAGCGAATGGAAAATGAGTCAATGGAAAAGAGTCAATGGACAAATTAGTGTAGGAGTATTATATTCCGGAAGTGAATACCTTGGTGAAAGTAGAAGGAGATCGCTTTATTTATGGCGATTATGGAGTACGCGGAACTCTTTCACGCTACTTCGGCGAATATATTGTAGGTATATATGGTATGTATACAAATGGAGCAACGAATGCAGGATTCAACTTTTCTATTCCATTACCGGGAAAGAAACGCAGGCGACATCTGCTACAGGTAATGCTTCCGGATCATTTTGCTTTTCAGTATGATATGCGTAGCGGAAATGAATATGCCCATCGTTCGTTGGGCGAAAGTTATAGTGTTGAACCTAAGTCGGCAGAGAATTCACATTTCTTGGCAGCCGGATTATATTCGATATTATTTGATTAAAACGAGTGAGAAGTGAAACATGATTGATATTTTAACTAGTATTTTTAACAAATTTGAAACATTATGAAAAAGTGTAAAATGGTTTTATGTGGGTGCCATGGCGATAGCCTTGGGTATGTTAACTTTTTGCGACAGTAGCCTGTCACGATGATGATGACGATCCGAAACCGGCAGAAGGGGAAGTAATTGAAACTCCAAAACCGGTAGTGGAGTATTACATTATGGGTACGGTGACTTCCGGGGAACAGCAATGAATGGGGTAAAGGTAAAAGTGGGTAGTAAAAATTACACAACCGACTCGAATGGTAAGTTCTCTGTTACAGAAAGTGCTACAGGTACTTATAGTATTGAAGCGTCTTCTAATGGATATCTTTCACAAAAAACGTCAGTTGTCATTGCAGACAATGCGGAGAATCGTAGTGTGGTAACGGTAGCTTTGGCTTTGACAAAGGAGAGTCCGAAAGAGACTGTGTCGATAACGGCAGCAGAAGAAACTAAAGTAGAGGATAATAGTGAATCTAATACTACCATTGAAGATCCGGGAGAAGTTGCTCCGGAAGTAGTGGTAGAGGATAAACCACTCGTGAAAGTCGAATTGGCAATACCGGCAGGTGCAATTGATACAGAAGCTAGTGCAAGCCTTATTAGTGATGGGAATGTTGGCATTAGTGTAACAACCTTTGTTCCTGCTCCAGAAGAAGTGACTACTGAAGTGAAGGCTGAGGACGTGAATCAAGATGTAGCAAAAAGCATACCTTTAGCTGCTGCTAAATTTGAACCGTCTGGGTTGAAATTTAAAAATGATGTTACGATTTCTATTCCTAATCCTATCCCCCTGAATAACATTTGCTGATGCTGATATGATACTTACTTATCAGAATCCAGATACAGGAGAATGGGAGATGCAAAAGATAATGAGGGAAATGTAATTAAAAATGTATCTTCTACTACAGAAAATGGAGCTGTCACTGCATATACAGCCGATGTCGATCACCTCTCTGCTTATGCTATAGAGAGAATAAAGTATACAGCAAGATTAGTAATGAAACTGTGACAACTAATATTCTAGGACAAGCTAGTCGTGATAATAGCGAGAATGCTAAAGCGGTGACTGGCATTGAATTGAAATATAAGGAAAAGTCTGGTTGGGACTATGATAAGAATGATGCTGGTCTTGTTGCTGAAGTTAAATCGCAATTAGAGCTGGTGCTAGTGCTGAAGATACAAAAACGGTGAATGCAATGGTTGCTTTCATGAAAACTCGTATGTTCTCATTAATGGGATCGGTATCTGGCATTACGGAAACTGAACGTGTTTATAATACTGTAAATGTAAATGGCTATACAACAATGAATTATACTTGCTATGCAAAGGCTCGTACTACCACATTGACGGCTAATGTAAAGTTTAATGGTCAAAAACAAGACGGTTTCGATTACAGCAACTCGTTATACCGGAACGGATCATCAATATAAGACGGTTACTTATAATCCGACACATAGCGGCGGTAAGGGTGGTAGTATTTAAGATGTTTTATAGTAAGGGGCTTGGATTCGTTTGTAGCATTGAATCCCTGCCTTAGCCGATTAGGAAAAGTACAGAGGTACATCTTTACCTAATCAGGGGCCACGCATCAGAGTTTAGTTTGATGCACATTTCCCTGAATATCAACTGTCTGTGAAGATCGTTGATATGATTTTGATATTGTTTGTCTAGTTGATAGCAGTATAATTAAGTTTTGATTATTCAATTTAAGATAAAACCCTTTTGAATGTACTCCTTTTTTTCAATAAACCCTTTTGGAGCATGTTCATATAGAGTATAGAAGGAGGAGGTCACTGTGAAGCGGTCTCCTCTTTGCTCTTCGAAAATACTGTATTACTGCAAGTAGTATTGCTAAAATCTGTCTTTCTTGGAGTGTTATTATATTCTTTGTTGACTAGATTTGACTAGAAGTAATACCCTAAATTCACAAAACAACTTCCTTTGTCCGTCTGATTGGAATACCCCAACGATATTTCCAATGGTCCGAAGATGCTGCCCATTCCATAACCTGCACTAACACCGAATAATTGCTTGCCTTTCAATATATCGAAGAAATTACTATCCGTTAGCCCGTAGTTACCCGTCAGCGTGAGATAATGAATGGCTCCCATGCGTTGTCTGAATTTAATAGACGCAATCATGATGGTGTTATCCATCAATTCCAGATTGGTAACCCCGGCAAATGGCAATTGCTGTGGAATATAGAAACCGGGTACGTCACCGCCAATGGCATTTTGCAGCGGATAAGGAAAATCTCTTCCGATCAGGATACGTCCATAAATGGAAGGAATGACGGAGAAACGGCGGGTCACAGGGATGACACTTGCCCACGAAAGCATTCAATGCTGAAAATGGAGCATGGTCGTTGTATTGTGCCATGTTATCCGTATAAAGCGAATAGGTAGCTCTGAAGTCACTTCCTTTAGAAGGGAAGCGTCCTTTATCATAAGTATTATATTGCACTTGGGCAAAATAACTTAGAAAATGTTCCGATTCCACTTTCAGATCGGAGATTTCAGGTTTCTTGAACAGGAAATCTTTGTACTTGTAATATTCAAAACGCAGACCGAGTCCGAAGCGGAAATTCTTGTACCATACATCGGAGAAACCGAATTCTGCCAGATGATATTTATACGTTGTATTATAGGCACGGTCACCTTCCTCGTAAATGTTGATATCGTTGTATTGGAACATATACGAGAAGTTGAAATTACGTTGCTGCATCGGTTCTAGCGTATAGTCTATGCGGGCAGCATATCGTTTACCCAATCGACCGGTAAGAGCCAGACAGCGGGAAGGAATATGAGTCTTGAGGTCTGCAGTGGCATTCACCAACAAAGACGCGATTTCTTCCGAATCGAAACGGATGCCCAGATTGATTCTTCTTTCATATTTTTCCTGCAACAGGAAGTTGAGGTGATAACCTTCAGGGTCTCTTTCAATGTATAGCTGGCACTGGAATAGGATTGGCTGCCACGTAATTGATACAAGGCCTGTTCTATTTGTTGAGTGGAAATATCGCTGTTTTCTTTCAGATTACATTTCTTCATCAACCATTTTTTATCATCCACCTCTACACCGGAAAATGAGATGTCCGTCGCATAAACTGTGAGTGCATTGGAAAGAGAAAGAATAAGGGCCATGTTGCTTCGGAAGTATAATCTTCGGTTATTCCTATCTTCTTTTTTTCAAGGCAAGCAACGAATTCCATTGTTCTTTAGCCGCTTCTTCGCCTCTTCGCATCAGAGTGTCGATGGCAGCCGGAGTAAAACTGGCAGATGAATATCCTTCCACATTCACACGGATATAGGTGTCCTGTGAGGTCTACATTTTTTTCATGGTTAGACTGGCAGGTAAGGTCGACAATCTGTCCCAGAATATCGGGTCACTGTTCAGCTTGTCGGCACTTTTTAGCGCATTCTGAACATCGACTCCGATAATAATATCGGCTCCCATTGCTTTTGGCCAACATCTGCCGGATAGTTGTTTACGATTCCGCCGTCCACTAATACCATACTGTCTTTCCGTACCGGAGTAAATAC
>VOFF01001070.1_pt1 | contig 63814 bp, 75 predicted proteins | sample 5384061 | NCBI WGS metagenome assembly VOFF01 (sample SAMN12384725, study PRJNA508395) | human gut metagenome | isolation source: healthy gut E | host: Homo sapiens | reverse complement strand
TGGTCGACGCAATGACCGGTCAGGATGCCGTCAGCGCAGCCAAGACCTTCGACGAGTATCTGGACATCACCGGCGTCATGCTCTCCAAGCTCGACGGCGACGCAAGAGGCGGCGCGGCGCTTTCCATCAAGGCCGTGACCGGCAAGCCCATCAAATTCATCGGCACCGGCGAAAAGCTCGACCAGATCGAGCCGTTCCACCCCGGCCGCATGGCCTCGCGCATCCTCGGCATGGGCGATATGCTCACGCTGATCGAAAAGGCGGAGGCCGCGTTCGACGCAAAGAAGGCCGCCGAACTCGAGCAGAAGCTCAAGAGCAATAAATTCACCCTTTCCGATTTCTACGATCAGCTCTCGCAGCTGAAAAATATGGGCTCGCTCGACGAGATCGCGGCCATGATGCCCGGCATGAACGCCGGAGCGCTCAAGGGCGCGCAGGTCGACGAAAAGGCCATGGCCCGCACCGCCGCCATCATCCAGTCCATGACCCCGTATGAGCGTGAGAACCCCTCTGTGCTCAACTCCAGCCGCAAGCGGCGCATCGCGCTCGGCTCCGGCATGAAGGTCGAGGACATCAACAAGCTGCTCAAGCAGTTTGACATGATGAATCAGATGATGAAGCAGTTCTCCGGCCCCGGCGCCTCGCGCAAGATGAAGCGCATGGGCAAGCTCGGCGGCATGGGCGGCCTCGGCGGCTTCCCAGGCCTGTAAGCATCCTGTCAACACATCGTTTCAGCCGTAACAGATTTGGCTTTACGAAATAAGAAAAACTCGATTTATTTTTGGAGGAACAATCATGGTTAAGATCAGACTGAGAAGAATGGGCGCCAAGAAGGAGCCGTATTACCGCATCGTTGTCGCCGATTCCCGCTTCCCGCGCGACGGCCGCTGCATCGAAGAGATCGGCACCTACGACCCGAAGAACGAGGCCAACGCCATCACCATCGACGCCGACAAGGCCAAGCAGTGGATCAAGAACGGCGCACAGCCCAGCGACACCGTCCGCGGTCTTCTCAAGAAGGCAAACGTCCTGTAAGTCTGGGGTACCGGCATGAAGGATCTTTTGCTGTATATGGCAAAAAGTCTGGTCGATAATCCCGACAGCGTTACGGTCACTGAGGTAGAAGGCGAGACGACCGTGCTTGAGCTTCGCGTTGCCCCTGAGGACATGGGCAAGCTCATCGGCCGTCAGGGCCGCATCGCCAAGGAGATCCGCACGATCATCAAGTCCGTTGCCCAGCGCACCGGCCAGAAGGTCAGCGTCGAGATCGTCGACTGAACGAATGCAATCAGAACCGGGCCGTCCCTCTGCGGACGGCCCGGTTTTTGCGCGTGCCCCGGTGCAGGCTGCGCCTGTTTTATGCAAAGAACCAGGGAAACCCGGCTGCAATTGGCAGGGTTCCTGTTCCGCCCGGCGGAAGCAGAATTTTTTGTGAAAAGCCGCAGCAGATCTGTATCCGGCGGAAGGTGAAGTCTTCGGCAAGGCCGGTGAAGCCGGTCATGGTGAGGGAATAGTCGATCTGATAGCCTGCGGCCTACAGCACCAGATACCACGGCAGCGCCCGCAGCAGCTTCACGCGCAGCAGCACCTCTGCATCGGCCTGGATGGTAGCCGCCCGCGGCAGATTCATAATACCGGCCCGCGGCAGTCCAGACAGTGTTTCGATCTCCTTGATCGTCATATGCATCCCTCCTGCCCTCAGACTACAGTATCAAGCAGGTTTACAGTCAAGCTTTTTTTGATTTTTTTCGCGGTTTCCGCAGAAAGATTCCCGCTGCGGCGAGCAGCATGAGCGCCGGTATCGCCAGCCAGCCGCGATTTTCGTTCTCCGGCACGTTCTCTTCCTCCGACTGAGGAAGAGGATCCGGCTGCGCTGCGGCGTAGGTCACACGGAAGCATGTTCCCTCTTTCTGTATCTCCGCGTCGAGGTAGCCGGAAACGTTCTGCTCCGCAAGTGCCCAGTAGTGCGCCGTCGGCAGACTGCTCCATGTATAATGCCAGTCCTGTTCTTCGGATAAAAGAACCGGGCGGCCATAGGCTTTCCCGTCGCACATCAGCTGGACGGGCAGCGATCCCGGCCGCTGCTCCGGCGTCGTTTCATCGTCCCAGACGATCTGGACGGAATAATCTGCCTTTTCCGGACTGCGGGTCAGCTCTGGCTCTGCCGCGCACTCCGCGGGGCAGACGATCAGCATGGGCGACGGCGTACAGATCTGCCGGTTCACGCAGACGCTCTGCCCGCTCAGCAGATACAGACCGGGCCGCAGCGCGTCAAGGACTGCCGTACCATCCTCGTCTGTCTCCGCAGAAGCGTCCGGCAGGCAGGCTTCGTCCATCAAGGCCACCTTTTCCAGCACACGCGCAAGCGCGGCCCATGCTTCCGTCCCGCCGTTCTGCGTTTCCAGCCGCGTCTGATACGCTTTGAAACGCGGCACAAGGCTCCACGTCCCGCCGCCGGAACGGTCTGCGACCCGGTACACATTAAACCGCATCCCGGCAAGCGGCAGCTGCCCTTCAAACACAGCCTGCACCGTCAAAGGCTTTGCCGGTTCCGCTGCCAGAGCAGCCGTCTGAACCGGCACGCATAGGAAAATGGCCAGCCACGCCAGCCGAAGCAGAAACCGCCTCATCGCGCGCCCTCCTTTTTCTCCATCATACCATATCCCGAAATATTTGCAAACCGGAATCTGGACTTGCCGGTCGGACATAGGCTTTCTGTGGAGGTGAAAGCCTATGCTTTCCGCAGCAGTCTGGCTGATGCTCAGCAGTATGCTCACATCGCTGCGCATCTCCGGCGGCGGCTCGTTCCCGAAGCCGCTCACTGCCGAAGAGGAGCGCATATACCTGAAACGCAGCGCCGAGGGCGATCTGGAGGCCCGCAACATTCTGATCGAACGCAATCTCCGCCTGGTGGCACACATTATGAACAAGGGTTGAAGCAATCGGATGTTTTCCGGTGCGAAAAAATGACCCGCTGCGGGTCACCGAATTTCAGGAAAATTTCAAGCTCGACACGTTCGCGCGTGCTTCCCTTTTTCACTACGATATGATCTAAGATCGTTGTGACAAGTGCTGCATCCACGCCGTTTTCAAAGGACAGCTTCTGTTCCAGTGCAGTCCGAACCGCCTGCATCTGTGCTTCCGTGGCTTTGCTCTTTTCTTCTTCCTGCCGAATCTCGGCAAGCTGCAATTCCAGCCGCTGCATCTGGTCGTTGAAGCCGTCATTTCGTTTTTTGAACTCCGCCATATTGATCGCACCGGCAATGCTCATTTCAAGCAGCCGGTCTTTTTTCTGTTCTAGCGATTGCAGTTCTTCTTCGACGCGGACACTTTCGCGTCGGAAGTCGCGATCATTCGGCACAGCCTCGATCACCTTCATGACCGCATTTATGACTGCTTCTTTATCCTGTACAAGCCCTTCAAAAATCCGCGCCATGATCTGGTTCAGATCCGTCGTCCAAAGCTGTGGCGAGGAGCAGCCTGCGCGGCCGCGGTCGCGGTAAACCCTGCATTGCCAGACCTCCTGGCTGCCGGCCTGCGTTTTATAGAGCTGCCGGTGATAGCCCTTGCCGTGTTCCTCGCAGATGATTTTACCGCTGTATGGATAGCGGTTGTGAAAATCCGCGCCGCTGGCGTGTGCCTGCATCTGTTTGCTTCGTGCTTTGTAGAGAGCGTTTGCCCTGTCCCAGAGTTCTTCTGAGACAATCGCCGGTACGGACGGGTCCGGGTACATGACCCACTCGCTTTCATCGAGAAATACCTTTCGTTTACTACGGTAGTCAACAGTTTGGCTCTTACTGCCGCAGTACCAGCCCTTGTATTTGGGATTGCAGAGGATGTGTCGAATGGTCAGCACGTTGAATGCATTACCCTGTCTGCTGGTAAAACCCTCGTCGAACAGGATCTGCGAAATGCGGCGAATGCCGAGCTGTTGGTTTGCATACAGATCAAAGATACGCCGAACCACCTGTGCCTCCGCTTCGTTGACCGTCAGCACGCAGCCGCTTTTGTCGTAGCCCCAGAGCCGGTCATTTCCCAGCACATGACCGTTTTTGATCGCCTGCCGGAAACCGAATTTCAGACGCTCCGAGAGCTTTCGCACCTCATCCTGCGCTACACCTGCCATGACGACCAGCCGGAATTCGCTGTCCGGGTCAAGCGTATTGATGTTGTCGTTCTGGAACAGGACGCCGACGTCATGCTCCAGAAGCTCCTGCGTGTACTGGATGCTGTCCAGTGTAGAACGTGAGAAACGGGATATCTCCTTCGTGATGATAAAATCGAAGCGCCCGTCTTTGGCGTCCTGTATCATCCGAAGGAAGCTATCCCGCTTCTTGGTACTGGTACCGCTGATGCCCTCGTCGATATACCCCGGCACATAGCTCCAGCTTCGTTTGGACTGAATCAGCTCTGTGTAGTACTGCACCTGATTTTCCAGGCTGTTCAGCTGCTCGTCTCTGTCTGTGGAAACACGCGCGTAAAACGTCACGCGCAGCGGCAGATCGAAGATCGTCCGCCCGTTTCGCATTTCATTGCGGATTTTTACAATGTTCATAGTCTGTGCCTCCTGTCAAGCACACAGGATACCGAAAGAAGTTGGGAAAGTCTATCGACGAATGTACCAAATCAGCTGCGCCCAAATAGGTCGTTTTAGAGATCAGACCCAGCGTACAGACTTCTTCTAATAAAACGGATAAAAGCTCTCGCTGCGCATTTTCCATTTTAATCACCTCGGTTCAGCGTATGAAGGAATGTCTTCCATGATTCCAAATCAAAGCATCGGAAAACGCAGATTTCTGCCGTGCTTTCCGATGCTTTGATTCTCGGGGCGGCTCTGTAAAACGCAGAGCCGCCCCTGCTTTTGAAATTTTGATACTTGCTCCTGTTCGACGCTTCTTCCCGGAGCCAAGGCAGCAGCTGAACGGCGGCTGGCGCCGCGCACGGGTCTTGTACCCCTCCGAGGATCTCTCCGAGCTGCCCCCATTGCGTGAAGCTGTGGCTGGACAGGAGTACCATTGTCTGCGGACAAGATCATTGCGAGGCAGCTTGCCAAAGCTGCTTTTGGATGGATGGGTACCGCTCGTCACCTTATTGGGCCGTCTTTATACAGCAGGGCTGTACAGGTGGTCTTCGCGCATCCTCCGCATCGCTGTTCCTTTTCAGGCTCATCCGCTTGATGTCGTTTCAGTCGCTGGATATGTACTTTTCAAGCTGCATGAGGTGAACTGAAAATGTCCCCTCATTACTAGTAGGGATAAAATCGAAGGTTTTGATAGGCTCATTTCAAAAATTTTTTAATTTCTTTCAAAATTCTGTTCTCTCGCTCGCATACAGAGGACTGTTTGATGTTCATAATCTGCGCGACCTCACGTTGTGTTTTTCGGTATTGATATCGCAGTGTCAGCAGGAGCTTCTTGTCGGCAGGTAACTGTGCAACCGCTTTCTGGAGTTTTGGGTTTTCAATTTGATCGATCCATCCGAACACATTTTTCTTTGCGTAGAGACGTTCCATATCTTCGTTTTCTCTGTTTACTGAGAAGAAATAAACAAAATCGTGATTAAAGCCAGCGGCTGCCTGTTCCGACAGTTCGTCCAGAGAGCAATGCAGATTGTAATACTCTGCATCTTCCTCCTGCTCTTTTTTTCGCTCACAAGCAATATAGCGATTGAAATAGTGTTCCGGATTGTGGATTTCCTCCGCTTTTGTTCTGTGCCTTGACATGGCGTTTCCTCCGTTCTTTTGAAATTTTGAGAAAACCAAAATTTCAAAAGCGGAGGCGCGCGGATGGGGTAATAAAAAGCCGCCAGTGCGCTCCGGCTGCAATTTGCAGCGTATGCACACTGGCGGGCGCTAAAAATATTCACCAGTAGTTCCACTCGACGCCGTACAACTGCCACCTGTTTGAAAGCGGCCTTGCGGCACGAGTGGAATCTACTGGTGTTCTGAGCTGCTGATCACCAACGGAGGCGCAGCCCGCGCCTCTTTTTAGGGAAAAATAGCATAAAACGCTCCATCCCGGCAGGAATGGAGCGTCTTAGTCGCACGGATTGCCCTCCAGCACTGCCGTTTTTTTATATGCGGCGCTGGAGGTATTTCCTTATTTCGACCTCTAATAGTGAACAAAATTCGACACCATTAGAGCATTTCTGAAACATCGGGTATTCTGTACAATACTTGTGTCGGAGGTGAACTACTGGTGTCGATTTATAATACTCCATTAGAGGAGCGTTTCGGTGAAAAACTGGAAGAATTGCGCGAGGGGAAGAATATGACGCGCGAACAGCTTGCGGAGCAGGTCGGGCTTACCGCGAGGCATATCGCTGCATTGGAACGGGGTGAGCGGAGGCCGACGCTCAATACAATGGAAAAGCTGCTGCGGACGCTGGGTGCACCGACCGAGTGGCTCATCTATCCGGAGTTTGAAGAACAAAATGCCCGCTTGCGCGAGATATCCCATTTGGCTGCCACATTTTCGGACGAGCAGCAGGAATTCCTGCTCGGTATGATGCGCCTGATGCGGAAACAGAAATATGGGGATTAAAAATAGCGGTGTTCGCCGGAACACCGCTATTTCTTTGCATCTATGTATTGAATAATCGTTCGAGTGATACTCTCAGCGAACTCTCTATCTGAAGTATTCTCACCAGAGTTCACGTATTTTTCCGGGTCCGCAAAGAGCGAATCGACCGATACCGAGAAAGTATTTGCAATCTTATAACAAATCGAAATACTCGCTTTTGCGGCACCTGTCTCAATTTGCGATATATACTTCTGATTGCACCCAATATATGCAGCAAGCTCGGACTGCGTTAACCCACGCTGTTTCCTCAGTCGATAGACATTTTCTCCTAGATATTGATACAATTTTTGCTCTTCCAATTGCTACTCTTTCCCCACATTTATTATAACATACACCAGATTCATATGAAACAAACCAACTATCATATTCGCAGGTGCAGCTATCATAATATGTAAAGCCCGACGCTGGATGCCATTTGATTCATCAAGCCGCATGGCTTGCCGAAATACACGTTCTCAGCATACTGCCCGATCTGTGCGATTTCAATGGCGGAAACCGCATTGTTTGCGAATAGACCGTTCAGGATTCTGCCAATCAGCACCTCAAACGCCGCCGAGCTGGACAGGCCCGAGCCGGGCAGCACCGTGGACTTGACTTTTGCGTCAAAGCCCGCCAGCTTGTATCCGCGCTGGGCGAACGCCGCCGCCACGCCGCGAATCAGCGCCGCAGTCGTATTCCTTTCAGATTCCTTTGCGTTCAGGTCGCCAAGGTCAATCTCAACCGGCCTATATCCCTCAGAATCGACGCGGATAACGTTCGTGCCGTTGAGCGTCACCTCCGCCGTCGTGGTCATATCGACCGCCGCAGCCAGTACACAGCCGTGCTGGTGGTCGGTGTGGTTGCCGCCGATCTCGGTACGGCCGGGCGCAGAAAAATAAAAGGTCTTATCCATTCTGAACCTCCGTCAGGAATCGTTTCAGGGCAGTCCTGCCCTCTGCTGTGCATTTGTACACGCCCGCACACTCCAAGACCTGCGCAAACACCTGCCCGATCTCAAACTTGATGATATCTTCCGCGTTCTCTGCATTAAACTCCGGATGACGCTTCATAAATTCGTCCGCCCAATCCGCGTGTTTGGCAAGTTCGTCGTTCTCCCGCAGATTTTCGCCGTTCAAGAGCGCGGTCTTGAGGTCGGTCATTTCTTTTTTCAGTCTGCCGGGCAGGATCGCCAGACCCATAACCTCGATCAGACCAATGTTTTCTTTCTTGATATGGTGCAGTTCTTCGTGCGGATGATAGAGGCCCATCGGATGTTCCGACGTCGTCAGGTTGTTTCGTAGCACCAGATCCAGTTCGTACTTGTTGTTTCGCATACGCGCAATCGGTGTGATCGTATTGTGCGGTTCGCCGTCCGTCTCGGCAAAGATCATCGCGTCCGGGTCGCTGTATTTGCACCACTTCTCCAGAATCTTTCCTGCCAGCTCGCATAGCTGGTTTTTGTTTTCGAAATTCAGACGCAGAACCGTCATCGGGTACTTCACGACACCGCAGGAAACGTCTTCAAAACCGGGCACCTCGAACGAGAATTCCGGTTCCGATTTCTCCATCGGGAACGTGTGATACCCGCCCTGGAAGTGTTCATGAACAAGAATGCTGCCGCCGACGATGGGCAGGTCTGCGTTCGAGCCGAGGAAATAGTGTGGGAATTGCTCGACAAATGAAAACAGCTTATCAAACGCAGTTGGTCAATCACCATCGGCGTATGCTCGGTGTTCATGACGATGGCGTGCTCGTTGTAGTAGACATACGGCGAATACTGGAATCCCCACGGTTGGCCGTCGACCGTCACGGGCATGACGCGCAGATTCTGCCGCGCTGAATGGGAAAATCGTGCCCGCATAGCCGACATTTTCCACGCACAGCAGACACTTCGGATAACCGGACGCCTTTTTCAGCTTCGCCGCCGTTCATCAGGTATTCGGCAGCTAAGATGTGCGCGGAAGCAAGGTCGGTGACGTGGATGTAGTCGCGGACGCAGGTACCATCTCTTGTCGGATAGTCGTCGCCAAAAATGCTCACATGGTCGCGCTGGCCGTTCGGGACCTGCAGGACAATGGGGATGAGGTGCGTTTCGGGGTTATGGGCTTCACCGATCTTGCCGGACATATGCGCACCGCAGGCGTTGAAGTAGCGCAGCGCGACAAAATGAATCCCGTGCGCAACGGACGCCCAGTAGAACATCCGCTCCATGGAGAGCTTGGTTTCGCCGTAGCAGTTGGTGGGGTGCGTCGGGTCGGTTTCCAGAATCGGCACACGCTCCGGCTCGCCATACGATGGCGCTGCAATCTGAGAGCATCTGCGTCACATCTTCTGCCATCATAACAATGCGGCCCCTGTGCTTCTTGCTCTCCATAATGTTCAGCCGCCCAATTTCCAAATCTACATCGCTTACTCGAAGCTTTCTGGCCTCAGCCGGACGCAGACCGCAGCAATACATCAGCTTTACCATAGCCGGGATCACATATTGCCGTACCGGGAAACCGCCTCTCGGTTTCAAATGGTCGAAAACATCCCAAATTGTCAGGATGTCGTCCTCGGTATAGATGTACGGAGCGTAAGGAGCATCTTTCCTGGCAATATCCGGCGGCAGAACGTAGGCGGCCTCACCGTTGCGATTCAGGTATCTGGCAAACTCGCGCACCGGCATCATGCGGTTGCGGAAGGTATTGTTGCCCTCTGTATTCTTTTTCGTAGCCCAAGCCAGGCAAAGCTCCTCGGTCAGAAAGTTTTCTTCAGGAAAATGCGTCATGCAAAAGCGGTCAAAGTCCCGCAGGAGGCGAGAGGATTCCAGATAACCAAACCCCAATGCGTTTTTCTGCGCGATAAAGTCCTCGATTCGGGCAGCAAAGCAGCTCTCAAAGGTGTACGTCATTTCAGCCCCCCGCCTTTCTGTGGGAGAGCAGGGGCAACGCACACTGCTTCAGTCCTTGCTCATCAATAGACAGATACAGCTTCATAGAGTCCATATCCCTGTGGCCGAGAAGCTGCTGGATCAGTTCAAAGGATACCTCATTCTGGAGCAGTCTTGTCCCAAATGTCCGGCGAAGCGCGTGAAAGGCACGACGTTTCGCCGGAAGTCCTGCCAGCTTCATGTGCTTGGAAACAACCCCGCTGGCAGAACGCGCGTCAAGCGGGCGGATCACTCCCGTATGGCACAGGAAGATATTCGGAAGCGCGGAATCCGGGCGGCCATTGAGAATATAATCCGCAATCGCGTTCCCGCTTTCTGCTTCCAGTGGAAGGGACAGCGGTTCACCAGTTTTGTGTTGAACCAGACGAATTTCCCTCGCCCTCCAATCAATGCTACCCAGTTCCAGCCGAACAACGTCACAGGCCCTCAAACCGCTCTGCGCAGCCAGTACCATCATGGCATAATCCCGTTTCCCAATGGCCGTAGTCCTGTCCGGATGTTCCAGCAGATATTCCAGTTCATCCTCAGTAAAGCCCTCATGGAACATTTTTCGGGTTGCCATAAGTTCCGGCAGAGACTGACTCAGGTCAGTGATTGTCAAGTTACGTTCAAATAAAAATCTCAGAAACAGCCGCACAGAAAAAATTGCTGAACCAAGTCCACCGGCGTAATGCGCTGCAAAACTGGTAACACACCCATTTACATTTATCAGAGTGAAATCCGCCAAAGAGCGGAACCCATGATCCTCCATTTCAAACAAGAACCGACGTATAGCGCTCCTGGCGACATTGCGTGTAGTCTCAGCCATGCTTTCGCTTTGTTTGGTGTGTGTACAAAATTCTCTTAAAAGTGAGTTGAACGGCTCAACAAGTTCCCGTTGCCCCCAGTTTGGAACCTTCGCCAAAGTAATATGACCTGTCTGGTGCATCTCCTGTATCCAATACGCAGCCTTGCGCAAGTTTTGATATGAGCCTCTGCCAATTTGCCCGTACTCATATTGAATCCGTTTCTCTGCAACGATCTGATCCAAAATTTCTCCCGAAAATCGATCTGTCCCAGATTCATAGTGTCGATTCAAGATGATCGCCAGACCTTCGTTCCTGTAATGGCCAACTGTTGCGTCAGTAAGGCCAAGTTCCAACATCGCGCTGTTGGTTCTCCAGACCAGCGCGTAAATGTTATCCAAATCCGCAAGCTGCTCTGGAGTTGGTGTGTCCTTCCAGATGCTTTGTCGTGGTCGCCGCAATGCAGGCATCCAAGGGGACAACGGCGGCAGATCCACTGAGCCTTTTTCTGCACAATGTTTTAAGAGTTCGCATCCCCTGCGGAGCAGTCTCCACTTCCAGACCGAAAATGCCCCTTGATCAAAAAATTCACGCTGTTCAAGTAAAAATGCATCTAACATTTCAGGGGCTGCGCAAAGAATACCTTTTGCTTGAAAGTGGCGGATGACGCAGCCAATGCCGGTGTGGGTATATGCGTGCAGACTTTTGCCGCTTATACCTTGGTCAGATAAAAGTTCCAATATTTGCGTAGCGGTTGCAACCAAATCAATCGTTTCCATAGTCCTCCTCCTGTATCTTTGATGGCAGGCTGTGTTGCCTGCGCTCTCATTATACAGGTTTGGCGGACGCTTTTGTTATTCCGATGTTTTTGTGGAAAGTCCAGGATTTATGGGACTTGATGCAGCAACTTCGGAATAACTATTTCTTCGGCATAATCCTGACACGGGCTGCCCCCGCAGATGATGTCCACGGGCGGCAGCTCCGCACCCTTGAGCTTTGTGATATCTCCGACATGCATCATGTCGGGGAAGTGCGTTTTCGTGACTTCGATGGGAAACGGTTCGATCTCTGAAGCCCATACCGGCGTGATCCCGTTTCGCACCGCAGCCAGCGGAAAGCCGCCGATGCCGTCAAACAGGCTGCCCATTGTCAGCTCCGGCATTACATTCCTCCGAGCTGCGGTTCTTCGCTGTACTGCCGCAGCTCGTCCAGAGACGCTGCCATGAAGTCATGTACGCGCATCGTTCCGCCGAGGAAGTTGGGTGAGGTATCTTCTGTCAGATCGATCCTGTCTGCGCCGCTGAAGTCAATGGGTTCCTTGGTCAGTACCGTACCACCGTGGTTGACAATGACCCGTGGTGCAATATAGCAAAAGTCGCCTGTATCGCAGCTTTCATAGAGGTCATACGCATACAGGCCCTCCGGCACAGCTTTGCGCGGGATTCTGCCGTTTGAGAAAAGCGCCGGATGATCCAGCACCTCGATCATCTCCATATCTTCATCTAAAAAGCTCATATCCATAGTCTCACCTCCGTCATGCCGCAGCCGCCTTTGCTACCGTTTTTGTAATGTTGATCGCCGTCTGCGCGGTATAGACCGCGCTGGACAGGTTCGCTCTGGTTGAAGTGTCCAGACCGAACGCGCCCGCGATGCGCGGAATTTCTCCGGCAGAGAGCATCAAGCCCAAGCCGAGCAATGCGTGTTCATTGAACAGAGACAGCCCCGCGATCAGGATCGTTGCCTGCAAAAAAGCCGTGAGGCACAGCCCCACGACCTGTTTGCACCACTGATAAAATCCGTCCAGATATCCGCGCGGCACAGAAAACATATACAGACTGCCGACCGCGATCTGGATGAGCAGGATGCCGCCGCGTTTCAGATTTGCGAAGAAAACTTTAATCACGGCGTATGCCATGAGGATGATGCAGAACAGCACCATGATTGGGCTGGTGACCGAACCGAAGCCGCCGACGTGCGTGGTGGCAAAATCCGCAAAGTTTTCAATGGTAAGCTCATCAATGATATTTCCGGCAACCGTGCCAAAGCTCGCGCCCGCGCCGCTGATGGCATAACCGAAGTTTGCTTGCAAGGATACGCAAAGCTCATAGAGCTTCACCGGTACGACGGAAAACAAACTGACCGCCATGAATCCCTTGATGAGATTCATGGCGGTTCCCTTGATGTCGGCCCTGCCGGACGAGTATTCCAGCCCGCATTCCGCGCAGGCAACGACGAAGCCGACCGCATACAAAATCCATGCCAGATAGCTAAAGAACAGGACGATGCTCTGCACCCAGCTCATCTCAAACATCTCGGCTCCCATGTTGCCCATCTCTGCAAAGAAGTTTGCAAGGAAGCCGATGATCTGCTTGTAGACCCAGTCCATGATCTGCTCTAAGATCGTGGAGGCTACAAAGTCCCAGATAAAAATCGTTCATCACCTCCGATAAACGCAAAAAGCCGCCGCACAAAACAGTGCGGCGGCTTGGTTCTGCGTTTTTATTGTTCTTCTTTCTCTGTCAGCTTTTCGCGCACAGCCGCGTCAATGCGGCGGCACATATTCAATGCGCACTGCATATCGTCCTCGTTCAGATCCAGATTGGATGGATACCGAACCTGCACACCATACGGCGAGAGTTCAATGCAGGCGTCTGCCAGAGTTTCATATTCCTCGTCCAGCTCCGTGCATTTCTTACAGAGCTGGATCAGGTCGTGTGTCTTGGGCGGTTCCACATCTGCTGCGACCAATACGGCTTTCAGGAGCTTTTCCGCCGCCTGTTCGCAATGATAGCAGATGATCTCCACCGGAACCGGCCGCATTCCAAGCAGGAATTGCGCGGAGTCCAAGTCCATCGCCGCAAATTCCAACCATTCCTTATGCATACAGCAGCACCCCTTCCCGCGAGATCTTGCGTTCCAGAGACGCTGTCTGCTGCCGGTTGGCAAAGTCCGCGCTGCGATAGACGATGACATCCAGCGGCATATCCTGTACCGGATATAAGGCGCGGCGTATCTTCTTGATCGCGTCGGCCGGGCGGAGGTCATTGTCTGGGATGATGACGCAGAGGTCAAAATCACTGTTCTGTGTCGGCACACCGTAGGCATAGGAACCGAAGAGATAGATTTTTTCCGTGTCCACAGTCTGATGGATCACGCTGCAGATCTGTTTCAGCTTTTCTGTTTCCTGCACGCCCATGCTTTGTCATCTCCTTCCGCGTTTCTGCTTGTATTATACCCGTAATTTGCTGCGAACGCAAGCTGTTTTGGTATTTGCCATCACAGCCCGACGATGCCCCAGATGTAGGTCGGTGCGGTCAGCGTGAACACGAGGCAGGCAAAGAGAATGGCCGGAGCAGTCCATTCAAACTGCCCACTCTTTCGATAGTCAAAGTATGCGGTACCGAGTTTTACAAGAAAGCAATGGCTAAAACCATGTCAATTACGGGAAAAACCACGTTATCCACAACCGTTTTGATCTGTTCGGACGCCGTGGTCCATGTGCTTTCGACGGCAGACGCCACATCGCCGCTGCCGGCCGCCGAAGCGACCGTCGCAAACAGCAGGCAGAGCAGCGCGCAGAAAACAAGCAGTCTTCCGCGCTTCAGAATCTTCATCATAAATTATTCCCCCTTCCATTCCAGTACGAACACGACGGACAGCACATCCTGCTCGGTAACGGGCTGAGAAACGGCGCTGACAACGGCATCATAGCTGATGGGCAGTCTGCCGTTCTCGGCAATCGTCCATGGCGCAGCCAAGTTGAACATTTCTGCGTCGCCAGTTTTTCTGGTCTGCGCGTCATTGATCTGGAATCCCAGCAGCTTCGCGTCAACCTTTTCGTGCGCCATATCGGTATCAAACGGAACAAGCTGCCAGCCATTCTTGGTAGAAATTGAAACACTGGACACGATGACATCACCGGTAGACGCATTGATGATCTCCGCTGCGCCAACATGAACTTCTCCGCTTTCGTCAACGACAAGCGGCAACGTCACCGGCACTGTCACGGAGAACACTTCCGTAATCTCCCAATGCGCATAGTAGGTGCTGTCGGCATCCGTCTTGTAGACGGTGTTGGCATCTACCTGCGTACCGCCGACCGATTCCGTGAACCAGCCGAGGAACTCGGCATTCTTGCGCGACGGCTCAGTCGGCAACGTCAGCTTTTCCCCATAGGTCTGCTTTGTTTCCTCTGTCGTGCCATTGCCAAGATCCCACGTCAGCGTATAGCTGTTGGCGGTAAATTGTGCGTAGAACGTCTTTGCCGCTGTGATGGTCACGGTATTGTACAGACTGCCACCAGAAGCGGAGGTGTACCAGCCCTTGAACGCATGACCGGCCTTGACCGGCGTGCTCGTCGGGGCGGTTGCCGTCGCATTCGGCTTGCCTGTCGTGGTGATGCTGGTCTTGCCGTCGATGGTGCCGCCGTTCGTTCCGGCGTCCCACTTGATCGTCAGGCTGACAGTTGCACCGCAATCGTCGCACTTTCCATCGCCGTTCGCGTCGGTGTGGTTAGCGTATTCATAGCCAGAATCGCCGCAGGCCGAGCACGTCTTGGTGCGCTTATGCTGCGTTTCGCTGTCCGACACCCACGAGCCATAGGAATAGCTGTGATTGGCGTAGTCATAGGTCGATGCGCCGCAGCCGGAGCAGGTTTTTGAGCGTCTATGCTGGGTATCACTGTACTTACTCCATGCACCGGTGGAATAGGAATGCGAACCGTAGTCCGTGGTGCTGTATCCGCAGGTACGGCAGGAGACCGTTCGGCTATGCTGGCTGGAAGAAGAATTGCTCCACGAGCCGTAGCTCATACTGTGGCTGGCATAATCATAGTCCGTCGCGCCGCAGTTTCGGCAGGAAACTGTGCGCCGATGCTGACTGGACGAATACTGCTCCCACGAGCCATAGCTATAGCTGTGACCACTAGAATAGATTGTTTCGGATTTTGTCTGACCGCAAGCGCAGGAGTACGAACGGTAGCCGTTGCTGGTACAGGTGGCAGCCTGCTCATTCTGAAGAATCCATGTATGGCTGCCGCAGTCCGGGCAGGTACCGGAACCGTAACCACCAGCACCGTGACTCTTATAGGTGTAAGTGCCAAGGTACTGGACGTAGTGGCAGAGATAACACTCATTATAGTTTGCATGGCCGCGAGACGAATGTGCGACTTCAACGTACACGCCTTGGAATGAATATTTTCCACAGCTTGGGCAGTTGCCGATGATCGTGCCGGTGGAGGTCAAAGAAACATCTGATGCGCTCATAGTTCGGCTGGAATTGGAACCATAAAGGTCATAAAAGTAACGCTCATTTCGGTTGGAGCTGCCCCAATTATAGGTGTGGAACGGCACGGACGATTTGGGGTAGCCGATCAGGTAGCCGATATAAAGGGTATCCCCACTGTCCGTCTCGCGCCAGAACGCATCTTCGCCAATGGATTCCAGAATGTCCTCGCCATAATAAATCGTGAGCGTAGACAGCTTCGGGCAGTTGTAGAACGCATGGCGGCCAATGACCGGCGTGGTGCCGGGGATCTCAGCCGTGGTCAGATTGATACAGTCTTCAAACCAGTACGCAAGATTGGAAATTTTGAGATTTTCCATGTCATCGAACCAGACCTGCGTGATCTGGTTCCGGACAGCCGCCCACGGCTGGTCGTCTGCGCTGGTAAAGACGGGCGCTTCGCCGGAGCCGGAGATCATCAGCCAGCCTTTACTGTCCAATTCCCACTTGATTTTGCTGCCGGGGATCGTGCCGGAAACAGCCGTCTCAGATTGTGCTGCAATTTCTTCGTCGGGGGCGCTGTCATAGACCGTATGCACGTCCGCCTCTGCCGCGAATGCGGCCACGGACAGGGAAAACAGCATACACAGAGCCAGCACAAATGCGGTGAATTTCTTAAAATTCTTCATCATGCAGCCTCCTTATCTGTTACAGCGGCAATCGTGAAAATCACAATTGCGGCATTGACATTGGTTACGGCTTCGCTGGCAGATACCTTGGCTTTATAGCGGATGGCGAGATTTTTCTCGGCGGCAATCGTCGGGAATGCACCGTCCACAAGCGTCAGACTGCCCGCACCTTTCGTGCTACAACCATTGATGCTAAGTGCGATGCTGTTCTTGCTTGCCGTAAAATCGTCAAAATTGCCGATTTCAAACGTGCCCGCCTGAACATCTACCTTGGTCACACAAATTGCGCCGGTTTTACCGGTGTTGGTAATCATGGCATTATTGGCCGTCACGACGTAACCGTCGACCAGTGAAACCGGCAAACAAGCGGGAACCGTACACGAAATCGGGGAAACCGTATTGACCACGGTGAGCGTCACCGGCACCCGGGCCTCGGTTGTTTCCGCTGCCGATGCACCCACGCTCAGTGACAGAATCATTGTCAGTGCTAACAGAAAAGTGATAAGTTTCTTCTTATCCATCACTGCACCTCCTTCGGCCAGAGATAAGCGGTATGGAGTGCCAACTCGGTCTGCATACTGCCGATCTGCTTGCCGTCACGGAACGCAGTCACAATAACTGTACAGGCCACGTTTCCGAACTCCGTTTTTTTCCAGCAGCGTCAATGTCGAGACAGATTTCCCTGCGGCAAGCTCGAAAACATCTGCAATGAGGGAATCATCCTTGTTGCGGCGAATCTCGATTTTGTAGGTGTCCGATTTGCTGTTATTTGTGAACTCGGCTTTCACGCTGGATTCTCCGACCAGAGCATATAGATGAGCAGGAGCAGTAAGAGCAATCTGATTGTCTGCGACGATGGCGTTGAGCTGCTTCTGTGCTTCGCGCAGTCCGGAAACGTCGTAAAAAATGACTTCCGTTTCCTGTGCTGCTTCGCACGTTCGGTGATACGAACCTTGATTGTGTCAATGACCGCAAGGGTGGAATCTCTGTCATAAATGACTTTCACGGCATCGTCTACGCGGGCTACGACAACAGCGGGCATATTCGTCCCAGCGTTGCAGTACACGGCTTTTGTACCGCCGCCCCAGACGAGCAGACGACCCTTGACGGTCACGTTGTCGAGCGTGATTTTACCGTTAGCCACACCGCAGCCGATGATGAGGTCGCCGTCTACGGTCAGGTCCTTCAATTCTACATCGTCCGTGCGGATCAGGACGTTGCCTTTCATATCCTTGTCATAGCTACCCTTTACTGTGATATAGCTGCCGATGATGTTATAAAAAATCTGCGCGAACTCGGCGCGGGTGATGTTGTCCTGCGGGGCAAGCACCTTGCCACGACCATGAATGTAATCCGCACCGACCATGGCGCGGACGTATGGCATCGCCCAGTTGGAAATCTCGCTGCGGTCAGAGAACGCGGACAGATCTGTTTTGGAATACGAATCGTAGTCTAGCTCCAGTGCGCGAGCAACGACCGTCATGGCTTCTTGCCGCGTGATAGGCGAATCTGGTGCCATTGCGGAAGAACTGCGCCCGTTATAAGTACCCATCTGGACGGCGAGAGCAACGTCCTTGTAGTACCACTTACTCTTGGAAACGTCTTTGTACTGTGAAATGTCCGCCGTTTTGTAGCAACCGAACGAGCGGTTGATGATCGCAGCCATCTCCGCACGGGTCATATCTCCATTCGGGTCAAGTGTCGTGCTGGATTTGCCGTACAAAAGTCCGTTGTCCACTGCGGCGCTCACGGCTTCGGCATACCAAGCTGATTTATCGAAATCGCGGAAATCCGTAGCTTTGCGGGCAACGGTGTTTGCCGCCGACGCGCTGACTGCCAGCGATAAGCAGGATACTGCCGCAAGGAACAATGCGAGGATTCGTTTTTTCTTCACGTTGAATACCTCCTGTTAGATTTTAAGGGGAACGCTTGCGCGTTCCCCTGTGCGATAGGCGATTGAATTAGACCGCGTCCCAAGCGATGATGAACAGGACGCTTGCGATGGCGGTGTTGGTCACAGCTTCGGAAACCGGGGTCACGATGGCGTCATAGGCAATGCCGATGCTGTTTGCGGAGGTATCGCCCACGCCGGACATGAAGCAGCCCTCAATGGCGTCAGTCAGGAGCGTCTGCTTGCTGGCGTTCTTGCCGTCGGTCATCTTCTTTTCGCCGTCGCCGAGGCAGAGGGAGAAGCCAAACTTGTTGGAGTTGACCTTTTCATGGGCGAGCGTGGCCTTGTCACCAAACGCGGCCAGCGACCAACCCTGCGCGGCTTCGATGCTCACGGAATTGACCTTGACTGCACCGAAAGAATTGTTGACGATTTTCGCGTCGGTCGCAGTAGAAACTGTTCCATCCGTGCCAACAGCGATGGGCAGCACGGTAGGAACAGTGACGCTCATCTTGGTAGCGGCGGGATCACCGCCGATAGAACCGTCAGCGGTAGACGAGAGCGTGACAGAGGACGTGCCGGTGCCTCCCGAAGCATCAACGGTATTGGCAGCAGAAGCAGAAATGGCGAGGGACGCGAGCATGCAAATGGCGAGGATGAGTGAGATGGTCTTCTTAAAGTTTTTCATGGTGTTTACTCCTTTTTCATAATAAAATTTCAGTTTTTAATGGTGATTGTGATGATGGCCCCAGCCGTGCCGATGATTTCGCCACTGACCGGATCAAGGTTGTGGAACATAGCCGTGCATTCGTATGTGCCAGCCGGAAGCTCCACATCGAGGGCAGCACGTTCGATTTTGCTACCCACTGGGATCGCTTTGCTCTGGTAGATCTGTTCGCCGGTATCGTTGCGGATGAACTCGACCTGCTGGGGATAGTTGTTGATCGACTCGTTTACGATCATGACATTGCCCTCGGATGCGCCGTTTTCAAAATACGGCGCGGTGTTCATGCTGATGTTGATCATGCCCTCCGCGACCTTTTCGTTCAGCTTCTCCGCAATTTCCTCCGGACTGAGATTATCCCAGCCGCCCTCGACGGCAGCGGAATCATAGACGATGCCGGTCTTGGGATCGTCCTTGGATGCAGCAGGCTTGCGAATCATACGGACGGCGGTAAAAATACCAACTGTGAGCGCCGCGGCGAGGCCGACAACGGCGAGGATGACAAGTGTTCTGGACTTTGCGTCCCGTTTTTCAAATTTGTGCATAATTTTGTCCTTTCTGTGTTGGGACGCGGAGCTGCTCTGCGGCTGGTCACGCGCCCGGTATGATGGATGTTTGGTCATGAGGTCAAGCCTCCTTCCTGCTGGGCAAAGTTGTCTGCCCATGAAAAAAGCGCCCACCTTCAGGGCGGACGCAGACAATGAACGCGATATTTCATTGGAAACCTCCTTGTTTTATTTCAGCGCCTTTTTGTAGGCGTCGATGACTGCTTCCTTGAGCGCCGTGCGCGCTCCGGACGTGATGGGATGAAAAACATCCGTGTACAGTGTCTTTCCGTTCTTGTTGAATGCTTTCTGCGGCATGAAGATATTCAGCCCCTGCTTGGATTCTGCCAGCCGGACGCCGTGTACCTTGAACATCCCGTCAAAGGTGACCGTTGCGTAGGCTTTGATTTTCGCGCCTGCGTCCGCGATGTGGTCGATGGTGACTTCCATGTTAGAAAAGTCCATATGGTTGATTCCTCCTATAGCTGCATTGTCATTTCATTTTTCTGGGTTTGCGCATACGCTTCATCCAGCGGATAATCCTGCTCGGCATGACCTTCGCTGCGCAAGCTCTCCAACATACCGAGAAACCGTGTTCCCTGTTCCGTGCTCTGATCCAGTACCCAGCGATCTCGCAGCACATCCAATGGATTTTCAAATTGCAGCAGATATGAAAGATCCCTGCGGGAAAGATCACTGCCGCTGCACAGAAATTCCGAATAGCAAGTTGCGGTTGCTGCAATCTCATCTGCTGTGCCAATCAGCACGCCGGGGCTTCGGTCATACAGATTTCTCTGATATGTCTGCCAGTTCTGTTCAACTTTCTCCGAAAGTCGTTTCCAAAGCTCGGATGTGGTCTGCACGTTTCGGCAAACAATGCTGCCATGCAGAAATTCAGCGACATCGATTGCCTCCGCGTTTCGGAACGGCAGATCCCCGCGGAAACCGATCTTCAGCTTGGAAAACTCCGCTGCGGCCTGCACCAGCTCCGGAGGGCTGTTCAATGGGATCTCCTGATTCCAGCGGTACCAGTTTCCTTCGCGGCGGCACGGTGTCAGCTTCAGGATGATGTACTCATCCGGCTCGAATTTCGGATAACGGCAGAGCTGACCGCCAGCGCCGTAATACGGCTTGCCTTCGCAAAGAACTGTTTGCTCCATGTATGCTTTCATTTTTGCAAGGCTTTCACAGAACCAGCATTCCGTATCATCAAAGCGCCGGATTGCGCCGTCATCCAGAATGCTTTCCAGATTCGCTTTCTTTGTCAGGTGGTAGACCTCAGACGGGATCGGTGCTTTTACATACATGATTTCTGTCCTCCGTTTTACTTCTCATAAATGGTATCACCCTTCACCAGGTGGCGTGCAAGCTGCCGCAGGCACAGTCCGCGCCCGCGAAGACCATACAACAGCACGTCCGGGATCTTCTGCAGCACTTCTTTTTCGGCGCTGTCCGTTGGAAGGGCTTGTGCCTCGCAGACAGAATCACAGCGTCCACAGGCATCCTCCAAAACCACCATCAGCTTTTCTTCTGCGCAGCGCAGCGTTTCCAGTGTATCCAGGATCTCCGCTGCGTTTACAGACCTGCTGATCAGGATGATGCAGCGTTTTCCAATCTTCAATCCCATCATTGGGAGCATTTCATCCAGCCGATATTCCTCCGCCATCTCCATCGGGGCGGTCAGCCCGATCTCATACATTTCATTGTGATCGTCCATATTCCCACCTCCTTCTTCTGGGATCGATCTCCCGCAGCGAGCCGCAGGTCGGTTCATGCACCAGCACAAGGTCGCCGTTCTCGATCTCGGCCGGGAACATACTGAATTGCGGCTGGATGTATGGGCGCGGGTCATAGTTTGTGATAATGAGTTCGCCGTAGGTCGCGCCGGGCTTCTGCGAGAGGGGATTATTGCGCCGGAACGCGAGGATAAAAAAATCGCCGTACAGACTGCGGATAAATGGGCAGTCGTTGTACGACACGACGATGTATCCTCTGCATTGCGAGAGAATCCAGTGCAGTTCTTCGTGCTTTTCCGTCGGGAAGTCGACGGCATATAAACTCTCAGCGTCAAAATACGGCGGATCGCAGTAGATCAGACTGTCCGGCCCGTCGCGTTCGCGGATGATGTCCAGACAGTCCTTGTTTTCGATGATCACATCTTGCAGCCGCTTGGAGGCATCATCAAAAAGATAAAGAAAATTCGTCAGATTGTTCGGCTTGACCCCGAACGAGGTGGTCGTGCCGCTGAAGCTGCCGCGGCAGACTTTGTAATAGGCTGCGGCGCGTTGGACATCGAACAGGCAGCTTCGCTCCCGCAGGATTTGCAGGAGTTCTTCGCGTTCCTCGCCGCTGAAGCACTCCATCACGGCGTTTCTCTCATTTGCAATACGCTGCTGCAGGAGATCCTTGTGTTTCATAAATTCTTTCAGGAGGTCGAACTCGGCTCTCGAATGGAGCGGCAAAAACTTGAGCTCCTGCACAAGCTGGATCGTGCATTCACGCGCACAGAGGAACAGATTTACAAGGTCGCAGTTGAAATCGTTGTAAATGTCCATGCGGCTGACTTTCGGCTGCATACCGAGCAGGAGCGCACCGCCGCCACCAAAGGGTTCAAGATAGAGCTTTGGGGTTGGCGGGAACACCTGCCAGATGTAAGGGATCAGCTTTTCCTTGCTGCCGATCCACGGAATGAATGGTCTAGCGATCCCGGCCACCCCCGTCCGAGGGTTCGGTGAAGGTTTCCATTGCCTGCTCCAAGCCGCAGATCGCCGCATCCAGACCGGCACGCATTTCCTTGAGCTGCCGGATGGTGGAGTAGAGTTCCGCCGCGTTGCTGGCGTAAAAATATCCCTCACGGCTGCTGGCGATGGGGACAGCCTTGCGCCGCAGACGGTTGACCTTCTTGCGCAGATCGCTCTCGCGGAGGTTCTTCTGCCGCACAAGGTCGCGGCTGCAAATGAGATGTTCGCGCCCAAAGCAGAAGCGTTTCAGATAGTCGCGCAGTTCTTCATCATTCATGTTTGTCCTTTCCGGGCCGATTTCCCGGAAAAAGGCGCAAAAAAGAAGGGCGGCTTTCCTCTATCCGGAAAACGGCCCTTCTGTTAATTTCGTTATTCAGATGGTTTGAGCGGCTTCCCGCCCGGAATCAGTTCAAAGAGCTTCTGCTCCTGCGGCGGATCGCCGCCCGCCGAGCGCCATCCGGCAAGGAACGCAGCGCGGATGATGTCATAGAGCGCCTGATGCGCGTCGTCTGCCTCGGCTCCCTCCAGAAAAGCGTCCAGCGCCTTTTCAAATTCGTTGCTCATCATGCTCTTTCACCACACAGTTTCGGTATATACTTGTTCTGTGTGGTATTTTACCATGATTTTCTCCATAATACAACATAGTCCGCGTATTTGCGCAGAGTGTATCGACGAATACTATAGGCATCTCTCGTAAAATAGAAGCAGCAGGGAGGTGCGTCATGGATAAGCACTACAAGGATTACATCCAGATCGGGTTGAATATCATGCGGTACCGCAAGAACAGGGGCTGACACAGGATCAGCTTTCCGAGATGGCGGGCTATTCGCGCAATCATTTGCAGCGCGTCGAAACCGCCGTCTGCAAGCCGACTGTCGGTCTGCTTCTGGATGTGTCGGAGGTTCTCGGTGTTCCGGTGGAACGGCTGATGGAAATACGGAAATGAGAAGAGCGTCTGCTTTGGCAGGCGCTTTTTACATTTCCATCTGCGGTTCCTGTGTCTGCTCTTGCTGCTGTTCCGAGATCGGTTCGTGCAGCGGGCCGAAATCCTCGCGGTTGACCATGCCGTAGGGCGTGAGTTCCGCGCCGTACTGTTTGAGGATATCTTCGGCATAGGCTTCGCGGTTCAGATGCTTATAGATCAGTTCTGCATCTCTGCCGCCGAGAACGAAGTCCAGCTCGTCCCGCACCAGCGCGTCCTTATCACGGATTTTTGTCTCGAAGCAGTACTGCGACAGCTTTTCAAGCCGGTCGAAGACATCATCCAACGTTTCACACTTTGTCGCACCGACCACCGCCTTGAATTTTGTAAGCTGTCCGCTTGCCTTCAATTCCTGAAGGGACTGCGCCAGCTCGTTGATCCGTGGAAGGTCTTCCACGTCGGTCAGCAGGGTATTCAGCTGCGGCGCAATGGCATCACAGGCTGTAAACTGCGCATCATACCACTCCGGCGCATCCAGTTCTTCCTGCACCTCCAGTAGCCGCTGCTCCGTTGTGGGCAGGCAAGTCCAGAACGGATGTTCTTTGCTCGTTCTCGTGATTCATAAGCGTCAGGCGGATCATGTAATTGATATCACGCTGCGGCTCGTGAGTCCGGCAGCGGCTGCAATTCCTCCGTGCGGACAACATAGCCGTGCGGAGTGAACACACCGGCTTCGCTCTCGCGCATCTGTTTGCCGATTTTTGCATAGTCAGAGATCATATACACTGTCCGGCAGGGCATCCAGATCCTCCCGAAAGCCGTTTTCTACATAAAATTTTCCGAGTGCTTCGTTCGAATTGCACATCTGCAAGCACCTGACAACGATCTACGTTGGTGGGCCAGCATCATCAGCTCCTGCGCTGTGATGGGGCCGCTGTTTTCCTGCATATGCTTGTTGACCTGCATCTGCAAGAGTCCTTCCAGCGCTGTTTCCTGACGCTCATCCAGTTTGGAAAGCTGCTCTGTCAGGGAATTGAACTCGAAGATGGACAAACTCTCGTCCAGATGAGGGGCGAGATAGTCAAAGCAGTGGAATTCATCCACCTGCCAGTAGACATCGCCCGGCGACTTGGTGTGAATCTGCTCGAAAGCGTCCATCATTTCGTAACGGCTGACAGGAAACGTCAGCTCCACGCCGCGTTCATCGCTCGATGCGCTGCTTACCAGATAGACCTCACATACTTTGCGCAAGGGTCATTCCTCCTGTCTGCTCCTGCTTCTTCTGCATTTCTTCCACAAAAAGCCGGGTCAGCGCCGGGAACGTTCCAGCCGTGCATGCTTCCGCACACCATAGCTTCCTCCTGCGCCGGTGTCACACCGAGGCGCTGATTCTGCTCGTCTGCGATCTGACGGTTCTGTGCGCGATCCGGCGTGTTCCAGTCACTTGGATAGTAACCGCTCTCGCCGCGTTTGATACAAATCAGCGTGCCGGTGCTGGGCAGCGTGGAAAAGCAGAGTTCCGGCATACCTTCTGCATACCTCTGGCTGAATCGTTCCTGCTCGGTCTGGATGCTCCAACCAGCCGCCTGCCAGAGATGGGCATACAGCTCCATACTGCCAACACGGATCTCATGCTGCTCCACGCCCTCTCCGAACCCATCACTGGCTTGTCCGGCTATATAGTCTTTGAGCTTTGCCAATTCCTCGTCGGTCAATTCACCGGAGACCATACACTCAGCCACGCCCCAGAGCTTTCCGTTTCTTGCTTCTGCTTTGAAATGGAGCGACTGCACCTTTGCGTCAACTCCGTCGCTCCGGCTGCTGTAGTATTTCATAAATCCGCGTGGCGTGTCCAGAAACTTTGATTCACGCTCCAATGCACCGTTGACGGTATCCACATAGCCAACAGCGTCGTCGTCGGAAAGCGTGAGTTCCTCATCCTCATAATCGCCCCAGTCATTTTTTTCATAATAACCGAGCTCCAACGGCATGTAAAGCTTTAATTTCTGCGGCTTTACCACAGAAAAATCATCCTCGCCGGGGACGAGAGAAAGCCCGCGCCCATTATCCCATTTCATTAAAAGCTGACCAGCATCGTCAATGCCCTGCACCGTTCCGGTCATGCCTTTCGGGATTGGCTGCGGATCGTTCATCATGGAATCCAGCCGGACTCGCGTTCCCGGTGGAAACTGCTCACGCAGAAGCTTAACCATATAGGGTTTCATAAATGGCATATCACATTCCTCCAAACTGCATTTCCTGTTTTTCCTCCTGCTCCGGACGCTGATACTGCTTGAGACTCTCTTGCCCAATCCGGCAGGCACTCGTCTTTCAGGACTCCAATAAAATCATTCCGGTTCCAGCGCGTCTGTTCGCCGTCGCCAAGGCAGACACAAAGGATGGAGCGACCGCGTGCAGTCGGGCTGCACCCAAAGCCGCTTTCCGCCAGCCTAAGCTGATTCTCAGGCGACCAGTATTCTTCTTTCAGTGTGTTGAGGGAGAGGACAAGCACCTTGCCGGTGTAGTCCAGGTCGCTCGAATCCGGTTCGCACTGCTTCTGATCGAACATTCCGAGATTCATGACGAGCTTTCTGTAGTGTGAAATGAAGCCGTCCAGAATGGCAGAGTGGCTTCGAGCGGCAAAGCAGCAATTATGCATTTCATCGGATGGAATGTAATGACTGTTCCGCCCACTCGGTTGCCGGACGGAAGCGTCCATCGCCCCGCCGCTCCTGCACGGTATTCGCAAGGAACGTGTTCCACACGCTTGTAGCCGTAAAGCTCGATGATCTTTTCTACCGTACCCTTTTTCAGGTGCATCCCGTCGAAGTTTTCCCGAATTAGGATATCGATTCCGCCCGCGCACGCACAATTTTCCGGAAGCTTTCGCGCCACTTTTCGATCTCTCCGCGCCATTGCGTCTTTTGCCGAATACGGATAAAGCGGGACCTTACTCTGCATCACCGTTCTCACTTTCCGCCGTCAGCATCTCGTTTAGTGCGTACAGACTGTGTCCGGATGCCAGAAAACATTGCAGGATCGAACGGGGGATATCCGTCAGGTCATGTCGGTGGCTTGCCTTTTGAACCAGCACTGCGCCGCTGCCATCCTCTGTGTAACACTCCAGCTTGGCGTTTTTCGCAATTCCCGCGCCCTCACGCGCCCAGCTCGGCACAACAACAGCAAATTCAGAAAGCACCTCGTCCAGTGTCATGTCCCGGTGTTCTGCCTCTGCCGGACCGCACTCTGCGGCGACTGCCTCCAGGAACTCGCATGCCTGTTCGTTCAACGCATCGATGAGCATGAGAAGTTGGTATGTGCTCACACTCTCCGGCATAAGCAAAATGCCGCCATTCAACTGCACCATTGAAATGAGCTTCGCGTCCTCCATCCCACAGAGCTTGAACATCCCCTCCGGGATGACGGCATTGCGGCTCCGGTTGATCACCTGAAATTCCATTTTCGTTCCTCCTTTTACATTCCGTCCATCTGTATTTCCTCAGATGGGGCTAAATTATAATCTTCTTCGCTGCACAGGTTTTCTTCGCCGTAGAGGTCGAACACGATATCATCTACCGCCTTCCGAACGGCTGGGTCCTGCGTGATTGTGCGGAACCGGAAACCGGCTGTTGCCTCATGCGGCAGTTCCTCGCGGATGCAGTCCAGATATGCTTTGGCGTCTGTGAACTGCTGTGCATCGCCGTTGATAAAGCTGACACTTCCCACAATTTGCGCGTCAGTAGATGTCTTCGTCATCGTCATCCTCCGGCACATACAGCGCCAGCCTTGCGGCATCTGCCAGATGCGCGCAGATGGCAAGAACACCGGTCACGCCAATGATCACGCCAAGTGTGATTACAATTGCTTTTTTCATGACAAAACCTCCATTCTATAACGTCATTTCGTATGTCTGCTTTGAGGTGTGCAGGTCACCCAGAAGCTCCTTCGGCAAGCCCTCCTTGCGCACAACGAATCCACGGCTGCACGCTGCGCCGCCATGCGCGTCGCAAAATTCAATTCCAACGGCTTCATAATTGATGTACCCAATCAGCTTTTCCGGGACAAGGAACGCGCCGCAGCCAACCAGATACTTTCCAATAGAATGTGCACTGCCGCATCCCGGCAGAATAATGTAATCGTCTAGCCGCTCTGTCAGCCGTAAAATGTCTCTCGTGCCGGAGATGCTGTTGGCATCCAGCATCCCGCAAATTTGTCACAGTCGACCTCCGACATATGCTCTAGCCGGTTGGCAAGCTGATCGATGCGCTCCGGTCGCCCTCTGCGGCAAGATCTACGCCGCTCAGATACAGACCTAAATTCATGACCTCGCTTGCCGCACCCTGAATGGTGACTGTCTTGGACATAGATTTCAAGCTTTCCATCGTTGCAGCCACGTCCGCTTTTTCTGCCGGTGTCGTTGCAGAAAAGGAGAGAAGTACCTGCTTCCCGTTTTCACCCTGCCTTAAAAAGAGTGTCACCATGCCATGCCCTCCATGTTTGCTTCTGCTCCTGCCGGTAGCTTTCTGCCAGATCGTCCTGCATCAGTTCATCCAGCATCAATGTGCCATGATAGGAAACATAGCCGCGATCTATAAATACGCCGTCTTCCTGAAGCATCCGATTTACGCCGTAATCACCATAGTTATAGAAATCTTCAAGGTTCACGTCATATTCATAGTGCCCCGACCGCTGAATCATGTACCTCCAGCTCCTCTGGCGTGTGGGCATTCGGTGCAAAATCGAATTGATTGAGATTTTCTGCCAGCTGACGGATATTTGGTGCGCACACCGATTTCGCCATCTGGCAGACCGCGCCGAGCTTCACGAAATCCTGTTCCTTGAAATTTGAACACGCATGGCACAGTTGATTCAGTTCAAAGAGCGATTCGCGTTCAAAATTCAATGCACAACTGACCCCGTCCGGGAAATCGGCTATCTGTGACCGTCATCTGCATTTCGCTGCAAGATGCGATCCCGGCACGAAGCATCGTGCGCTCCAGCTTGATTTGGCTTGCCGGGAGCTGCACCCACTCCTGCTTCTTTGGATCATCTTCACCTGTGGCTCGGATTTTCAGCTCCAGGATGCAGTTTTCCGCCATCCAGATCGGAGGCAGATGTTTGCGGTCATATGTTTGATCCAGCTTGATGCCGTTGTCATACACAACACCGTATCTCGTTACATACCCCGGCTGGCCGGAGATCAGCGTCAAAGCCGTCTCCTCGCCGTCCAGATCTTCCAGTTCTTTCGGATCACAGGCGCCGTGGACGGTCAGATAGTGCCGTTTGCCGGCCAGCTCCAAGTCCTTGAAATCCGAAATGATCGTCACCTCTCTGGCGCAGAAAGAAAGATCGATCAGCTCGTCCGCTGCGGATAATCCGAATCGCTCCACCGCTGCATTAAATTGCAGCAGTTCATATCGGTCGAAGCTCTCCAACTGCTTTCCGAGCCAATCCAGCTCGTCCACATTCGCCATTGTACCGGTCATTCTGACAGAGCAGGGCAGTTTGGTGCGCGAACATTGTCACCAGGCAGTCCTGCACTCTGGCATCGCCGATCTGACTTTGTTCCAGCGCCAGAATTACCTGTTCGTATTGATCTTCGGGAATCGGGAACGAGATCGTGACCGGCGCAAAATGTGCGCTGATCCTGTTTTTCAGCATTGCTTCAAACACGTTTTTCACCTCGCTTTTCAATTTTCTGCATATCCGTGAAGGTACACTCACCGTTGCTGCGCCAGCAAATCAGTGCCAGTCGCATATACGGACACTGACCCTCGTGCGGATACCAGCTGCACTGTATAGTCGGCGGCGGATCCGGATGCGACCGCAGCGGCGGTGCGCAGAAATGGCGGCTTCCAATATTCTTCTTGACTGTGCTTCATGAAATTCCTCCCTGAACGCAAAAAAGCCGGGACTTCTGAAAAGAAATCCCGGCCTTTCTGCAAAATATTACATTGTCTGCTCCATCGTGGACTGCTGCCCCTGTTCATGCTGCGGCAGAAGCAGTTCAATCTGCTCCTGCACACTTTGGAAGCTGCTTTTCTTCGGCATACGAGAGTGTTGCGTTATCCTCCAGTGCAAACTCGCATGCATTTCTGGAATTACGGCAAGCTGCTCGTCTGAAAAAAGGCGCTGTTCGTTTATCAAGCCTGCACGGGCAGCAAAATCCAGCTTTGCGGCGTCGTAGTTCTCCATGTGGTAATGACCGGCGTGAACACCCTGCCGGTCGAAGTCCCACTCCCACGTCACGAACCGAGCGCCCTTTTTCCTAGCTACGTCCAGCCAGCACCGCATCACCGAAATCCGCAAGCACCTTGTAGGTATCATCCAGACCGACAGCCTTCAGCGTGGGTGCGCGTTCAAAAATCCGCATATACTCTTTAACATGACCGGCAGTCTGTATCACCGTCCGAAGCTGCTTATCTACTTCCGGTCCCGTGATATCCGCTGGTCGGAAACGGACGATGCCGTCTCTGTCAACCGAGCAGAGCGGCTTCTCTTTCCATCTGATGTGGATCAGACCGTCTTCCAGCAGCTTCGCGTCCAATTCCTTGCGCAGAAGCTGTTGTTCAACCTCACGCAGAAATCCTTCTTCTGCGGTGCGTTTTCTTCGCTCATTTCTAACCTCCAATCTGTAGCGCCCTTTTTGAGCGCAAAAAAGGCGCTGGACTTGGTTCGTGAAAACCAACAATCCAGCGCCCATAACTTTGTGAAAGATTTTTCTTCGATTTTTCCGAAAACTTGCCGCAGCAGCCCTCTGAAAAAGGGCGCTGCCACTGAAATTCTGCTTGAATATGGAAAAACAGAGGTTCAAATCCTGTTTGAACCTCTGCAAAGCGGCCATTGATCCATGGAGTTTTTAGAAAATTTCCGGCCGTAAAAAAGCCCGAACACCTTGAAACAACTGGGCTTTTCGCCAATTGATCCAAAGTGTTCAGATGATATGGTGACCCGCCGGAGATTCGAACTCCGGACACCCTGCTTAAAAGGCAGGTGCTCTGCCTGCTGAGCTAGCGGGTCTTATGGCAGGGATGGCAGGATTCGAACCTACGCATACAGGAGTCAAAGTCCTGTGCCTTACCGCTTGGCGACATCCCCGTGCGCGTATCGGCAAAATCCTGCATAAAAAAAGAAAATGGGGTGAGTGAAGGGACTCGAACCCTCGGTCTTCAGAGCCACAATCTGACGCGTTAACCAACTACGCTACACCCACCATATGAAATTTTCTTTTTTTAGCCCGGCTGAATTGGCACGCCAGGAGGGACTCGAACCCGCGACCTACTGCTTAGAAGGCAGTTGCTCTATCCAGCTGAGCTACTGGCGCAAATAAAGTCAGTGGAGCGGGTGACGGGAATCGAACCCGCATCCCCAGCTTGGAAGGCTGGTGCCCTGGCCATTGTGCTACACCCGCAGGCACTCTGACAAATTCAGCCTTAGAATCATAGCATATTGTCGCCCCGCTGTCAAGCCTTTTTTCGCGATTTCGGCGTTTCGGCGGCATCCTGCTTTGCGCTGCTGGGCGGCTGGCCAAACTGGCGGCGGTAGGCGCGGCAGAATGCGGAGTAATCTCCGAAGCCGCAGGCGCTGGCCGCCTGCAGAATGGGCGTCCCGGCGGCGATCTGCTCGCGCGCGAGGGCGAGGCGCTTGCCGGTCAGATACGCATGGACAGTATAGCCCGTCTCGGCGCGGAAGCGCCGCATCATGTGATATTTGCTGATATAGAACCGGGCGGCCAGATCGTCGATGGAGACAGACTCCGTCGGGTGCTGGGAGAGATACTGCATGATGGCCGCGATCTTTTCATCGGACGCAAGGCTCTCCACGGCCTGCGGCTGTGCGTCCATCGCGCGGCGCAGGAGAATGAGCAGCTGCGTCAGAAGGGACTTTGCCAGCAGCTCCTGCCCGAAGCCCGGCTGTGCGGAGGCGCTCTCCAGCGCGAAGAGCGTGCGGCGCAGCGCCTGCCGCTCTTCCTGCCGGGCGCAGGACAGCGGAAGCGGGCCGTGGCGAGCGTGAAGCAGCTGTCGAGCGGGCACTCCGCCGTACCCGCGCGGGCGAGATAGTCCGGCGACAGATAGAGAATGACGCGCTCATACGGCGCGCCGGGCGCGGCCTCCGGCCGGTGGACACAGCCCTGCGGGACGAGGATCACGTCGCCGGGCTCAAGCGGGTAGCTGCGCCCCTCGACGCCGTAGCCGGACTGGCCGCCGAGAAAGAAGATCAGCTTGTGGAAGGTATGGTAGTGCCAGTCGAGCTGTTCCTCCATCGCGCCCTTGAGGTGAAAGAGCCGAAAATCCTCGCGCAGATAGCCCCGCTGCGCATATTCCTGCTGCTCCATGCCGCGCCCCCTCTGCCAACGTTCAAAAGGCGCTGTGGGAGGCCCGCAGCGCCTGCGATCTCAAATTCAGTCCATATATCTTGCGATATATTCCGGTGCATCCTTGGCTTCGCCCGCGATCGTCAGCGTAAACGCGACGCTGTTTTCTGCGGAGAAGACGCTGCACCAGTCAAGGAAATTCTCGGTTTCCTTGGGGTCGCTGTCCTGCGACAGCTTGTAAAGGTTGTCGATAAAAATATGCGTGATATCAAAGTTTCCCGCGTGCAGGCCGCTGATAAAGCCGCGCAGGAACGGATAACCGCCGTAAGCGTATTCCTTGATGTCGATGAGCCGAACCTTGTGGTCGACATCGAAGCGCAGTGTATCGCCCTTCTCGATGCAGACGATGCTGCCGGATTCGCGCTGAACTGCCTGATTGAGAGCACCGATGAGCAGCTTCGTCTTGCCGGAGCCTTCGGGGCCCATCATAATATTGACCATACGGGCATTCCTCCTTTTCTCATGTGGTCAGCTTCATTGTACCAGCTTTCTGCCGGAAACACAAGAACCTACTTGTGAAAAAATCGTAAACAGGAGCAGGCTTCAGCCGCGCAGCAGCGCGGCTGCCTGCGCTCTGGTCGGAGAACTGCGCTTGCGGTCGAAGGGATTCAGCCCGTCAGTCGCAGCGCACAGGGCAGCGGTCAGCTCCAGGAAGTAGAACAGCTCGCCGAGCTGCGGCGCGTCCAGCTGCCCGGCGGAGAGGATGATCAGCGGGATATCGAGCGAGGCGTGGGTCTGCACGAGCGCGTCGAACATCGCGCCCTCCGCCTCGCCGACCGAGTGGCCGGAGAGATAGCCGAGATCGTCGTAATCCTTCCAGTCAAGCTCAATGTTGCGCCGTCTCGCGGGCAGCGGGATGCGCAGGAAGGTTTCAAACGCGCTGCGGCTGCCGTCCAGCATGGCGTCGAGCGTGTCGAGCGCACCGGGAAGCTCTGCCGGGACGGGCAGAACGCCGTATCCGCCGCGGCAGCTGCGCCGGGCCGTGCTGCTGGCCCACCAGCGGCCGAGTGCCATGCAGTCCGGCTCGAAGATGCCGAGAAGCTCCGTGCGCCGCATACGCAGCTCCAGCGCGTGACGCGCGCCTGCATACATCCAGACAGGGTTTTCAAACGCGCGCAGGTCATAATCATGATACGCCTGTCCCGCGCCCTCAAGCACGCTGAGCGGCTCGATCCCGGAAACCGCCATCGGCAGAAGCGCCGCAGGCGAAAGTGCCGAATCCGCGCAGCCGAGCTGCGCAGGCTGGGCCAGGAAGGTATATCCCTCCTCCTGCGCCATACCATGCAGGAGGCTGTCCTTCGGCGCACAGACGAAGATATGCTGCCTGGCCTCCGGCCCGTAGTGCCGGTCAAGCAGCCAGCGGACGGCGCGGGAGGCGACGCCGCATTCCATATCGACAGCGCTCTGTGCGATCAGAAGCAGGCAGAAGTCCTGCCCCTCGAGCCGGCTGCACAGCTGCTCGTAGGCGCTTGCGGACAGGCTTGTGCCCGCAAAAATCAGCCGGACACTCCCCTCTTTTCCAAGTGCGCGGATCGCCGCCTGCGCCGCAAGCGGCGCGTCGCCGCTGCCGACGACCACGAGTGTATCGCCGAGCTCCGCGATCTTCTCTGCGGCCTTGCCGATCGCGAGCATTGCGCGGGCCATCACGCCCTCCGGCGCGTTCAGCCAGCCAAGAAAGTCCGGGCCGTCCGGCACGTTGGTCCGGAGCTGCATATGCGCGTCAAACAGATCCTTCTCCCCGGACAGCAGATCCGGCAGGCTGACGCTCCCCCAAATATTAGATAACTCGACCTCGATCATCGTATGCGCCTCCTGTTTGTTTTGTACACTATACTACATTTTGAGAAAAAACGCAAAAAGAATCGAAAAGGTGGCCCTGCGGTGTGGCTGCTCCGTCCCCCGCCGGTGCGTCACCGTGATGATTTTTTCGCATTCGGCCGGTGGGCGCGCAGCAACTCCAGCAGCAGGAGCACCGCCGCGCCCAGCAGGAAGCCCGGCAGCGAAAACGTCTGAAGGCTTACCGGAGTCTGCGGTGTCTGAAGTCCGGCGGGGCCCATCACGATGGCGTACAGTGAGCCTGCCATCAGGCCGAGGATCAGCCACACCATCTGGCTCCGGAAGCGGCGCAGCGCGGCGCGGATGGCGCGGGCAGCCAGCGCTGCGCCCGCCGCTGCGCCAAGCCCAAGCGCCAGAATGCCGGGAAGCCCGGAAAAATCGAGCCGCAGCAGCTGACGCAGCGCGTGCATCGCAGGCAGATAGACGCCCGCGATCAGAAGCAGCGTCGACCCGGAGATCCCCGGCAGGATCATCGCGCTGACGGCGATCGCGCCGGAGACAAACAGGTACAGAAGCGGCCAGACGCGAAGCTCCGAAAAGTCGACGCGCAGCGAAACCGCCGCGTCCTCGCGCAGCAGCGTAAGCCCCACGACGAGCGCCGCGCCGAGCAGCGCCAGCGGCGCGTACCGCGCGGTATTTCGCAGCGCACCGCGCTCCGCGCGGGCTACCAGCGGAAACGCCGCCGCGCTCAGCCCCAGAAACAGACTGCACATAAAATAGACGTGCAGCTCAAATAATTCCGCCAGCGCCAGAATACAGGCAGCCATTCCGACGCCCCACCCGATGCCGAAGCGCAGCAGCGCGCGCAGGCTCTGCCGCCGCACGGGACCTTTTCCGTTGAACAGGCCCTGCAGCGCACGCAGGAGATCGTCATAAAAGCCGAGAATAAACGCGATCGTCCCGCCGGACACGCCGGGGACGCTGTCAGCCAGCGCCATACACAGGCCGTGAAACGCAGAAAGCATACAGGAACCTCCCGAAAAGCTGCCGCATCCGGAGCGCCCGGCTGTGGCATTTTATCTCAGTATACCATCTGACGGAGAAAAAGTACAGAGTCCCCGTTCACCTGTCGAAGCAGCGCCGCATAGATTGGTTCAGGGCGAATGCGCCCGAATCTCTTGAGAGGAGCCGATCTTTTTGGCTGATATGCAGACACAGGCGGCCCAGACTGCCGAAGGCTGCGGCGATACGCGGGGAACGCTTCCCGCCTGCGCGCCGCTGGCCAATCCCTACGTCCCGTTCCAGGGGCAGAACCCCGACCGCTATACGGCGGGACGTGCGCTGATGAAGGGCACGCTGTTTCCGGGGGCTTGACCTTCCATATCGCGGCACAAGCGGCGTCGAGCCGCGCAGCGCGGACGGTATGCAGAGTATGCAGGACCTTCAGGCGGCGAATTTCGCCATTACCGAGCTTGGCCTGTACCTGGATACCCACGCGGACGACGAGGAGGCCGTGCAGCTGTTCAACCAGTACGTCGAGCAGTATGAAATGCTGCGGCAGCAGGCGGAGGACAGCGGCATGGCGCTCACGCAGATGGAGGCCGCCGCGGGCGGCTGCTATACATGGCTGGACGATCCATGGCCCTGGGACGCGGAAACGGAGGAATAAACGATGTTTGTATATGAAAAAAAGCTGCAGTACCCCATCCGCATCGCAAACCCGAACCCGCAGCTGGCAGCTGTAATAATTTCCCAGTATGGTGGTCCAGATGGGGAGCTTGGCGCGTCTCTGCGCTATCTGAGTCAGCGTTATTCCATGCCGTATCCTGAGCTGAAGGGGCTGCTGACCGACATTGGTACCGAGGAGCTGGGGCATCTGGAGATGGTCGGCACGATCGTGCACCAGCTGACGCGGACGCTCACGCAGGAGCAGATCGAGTCGGCAGGCTTTGCGAATTATTTTGTCGACCACACCGCCGGCGTCTACCCGCAGGCCGCCTCCGGCACGCCCTGGAGCGCCGCGACCATGGCCGTCACCGGCGACCCCATCGCCGACCTCACGGAGGATCTGGCAGCCGAGCAGAAAGCGCGCGTGACGTATGACAATATCCTCCGCATTTCTGACGACCCGGATGTGAACGACGCCATTCGCTTCCTGCGGGAGCGCGAGATCGTGCATTTCCAGCGCTTCGGCGAGGCCATTGAGCTGCTGCGCCGAAGGCTGGACGAGAAAAACGTCTATTATATGAATCCCGCGCTCAATCTGCAAGCGTAAGTGCCGCGCAGAGGCTAGATTTCAAAAAACTCCACCGCTCGGCCTGGGCGGTGGAGTTTTTTAGTGGAATGCGTTTGCCGGGGCGCGTTATCCTCTCGTTTGCTGAGAGATGGCGCGGATGGCATTGAGGGCGAAGTCGTGCTCCTCGAGGGTGATGACACTGCCGCAGTACGGGCACTTGGCGCTGGCGTTGATCTCGACCGGTGCGCCGCAGTTCGGGCAGTTGACGGTCTGCATGGGTTTGTCCTTCTCGGTCTTCGTGCCGGTCGTGCGGACAAGATCCCACTCGTAGACCATGAACTTCTCCTTGTCTCTGCTGCCGGAGATGAGCTTGCCGGTCTTGTCGTCGAGCGTGTAATCGACGATGCGCGTGTTCAGACGGGCGACGAGCACGTCGTTGCCGCCCTCCTGGCACCAGCCGCGCAGCTCCACGGACAGAACCGCGATGCGCTCGATGTAGTTGGTCTGGCCCTGCTGCTTCTTGCGCTGGATCTGATTGTCCATCTGCGTGAAGAACGCGTCGGTGCAGTACGGACGGATGGGCGAGATATCCTTCTTCTGCCAGCAATCCTGCATCTGTACATACAGGTTCGACAGCTTGGAGGTCAGCTCAGCCTTGTCGAAGTTTTCGTCGAGCTGCTCATACTCAGCCATGGGCTTCAGCTTGCGGTTCGCAGCCGCGGACCAGCTGGTGCCGCCGGACGCTCCCTTCTTCTTCTTTGTGCGTGAGGTCGAAACGATCGCGATGAAGACGATGATGGCTCCGACGACGATGGTACTGATCCCGCCGGAGGATTCGGAGCTGCTGGAATAGTCGGAATCGCTGCTGCTCCAGTCCCAATCGGAGTCGGAGCTGCTCCAATCAGAGGAGCTGCCGTAGTCGGAATCGCCGGAATAATCGCCGAAATCGGCCCCGGCGGGTAATACGGCCAGCAGCACGAGACAGGCGCACAGCGCCAGCACGAACAGCCGCCGCAGGAAGGTCTTGGACATGAAGGATCCCCCTTTTTCTTTCTTTTTCCCTTCCAGTATATCATGCGATGCCGCATACATGCAAGTAAAATAACCGCCGGACAGAAAAAACTGTCCGGCGGGCCTGTTTATCCGTGATAGCCGATGGCGCGGGAGATCGTCTCGGCTGCGGCGCAGACGAGGCGGATGGCGCGGAGAAACTCGTCGGACTGCACCTGCCGGAACATTCCGACGCAGCCGATGGCGTAGCGCACCTCGCCGGTCACGTCATGGATCGGCGCGGAGACGGAGCGCAGGCCGATCTTATACTCGCCGTTTTCCACAGCGTAGCCCTGCTCGCGGATGTGGGTCAGCTCAGGCGCGAACTGCTCCGGCGTGGTGAGCGTGTGCGGCGTGAAGGCCTTGAGCTCGGTGTGCGTGAGAATGCGGCGGCACTCCGCCGGAGAGCTGTTGGCAAGGAAAAGCTTGCCCTGCGACGTACAATAGACCGGAAGCCGTGCGCCGACCTCGGACACGACGCGAAGACTCGCGCGGGACTCCTCCTCTGCCAGCGTTACGACTGCTGCACGGTCAAAAACCGACAGGAATACACTCTCGCCAAGTTCAGCGCAGATACTCTGCATATGCGGCCGTGCAATCGTACCGATATCCCATGAGTTGGAGACGGCACAGCCGTATTCAAACAGGCGGATGCCCAGCCAGTAGCGGCCGTTCGGCATCTGCTCGATCAGTCCGGATTCGCGCATCGTGGACAGCAGACCGTGGATCGTGCTCTTCGGCCAGCCGGTTTTCTGATAAAGCTCCGTCAGGGAAGCGGGCTGGCCGCTTTCCGTCAGAATGTCGAGAAGACGGATCGCCTTCGCAACGGAGTGTATGGTTTTTCCTTCCTGTTCTGCCATGCTGAAGCTTCCTTTCTGTTCATTGCGTTTCCTTTACTATATCATGCCGAATATCGTTCAGCAACCGGATACGTTCGATATTGGCGAATTTTTCCGCGTCATACCGCACGGGCATATTGGCGAATTGCTAAATTTGATTGCAATTTTGACCGTTTTGTTATACACTAATAACAAATACAAAGGAGGGCGCGCCGTATGTACCAGATCATGCTTGTAGAGGATGAAATGCTTGTCCGGGAGTCCATGGCACAGAACACCAATTGGGACAAATTCGGCTTTGCGCCGCCCCATGTCTTTGAAAATGGCCGTCAGGCGCTTGAACAGCTCGAATCCGTGCTGCCGGATGTGGTCATCACGGATATCTGTATGCCCTTTGTCGACGGGCTGGAGTTGGCGCGGAACATCTATGAGAAATTTCCGGACACGATCGTCGTCGTGCTGACCGGCTTCAGCGAGTTTTCCTATGCGCAGAAGGCCATCCGGTACCATGTCCACGATTATCTGCTCAAGCCCGTCAGCCCGAAGGAGTTTGATCAGCTGCTGGAGAACCTGTCTGCGGAGCTTTCGCGCCGGGACAACCGGCAGGGGCTTTACAGCAGGGCCGTGCTGGCAGACGAGGTGCTGAAGGATCATTTCTTTCAGGGGCTTTTACAGTCCGACACGGCGCAGGAGCTGCCGGAGGCGACGCTTGCCGCCGGTGTTGAGCTTGGCGGGCGGTTCCATGCGGTCGCGCTGGCGGCGCTGCCGCAGCGCCCCGAGGGCTTTGAGGCGCAGGGCCATCGGGTGGCGCAGGGCTGTGCGCCCGCGCAGCTCCGGCTGCTCGGCGACCAGCACGTTATGCTCATCGTCAGCGGCGATGAAACGGCGGAACTCATGGCGCGCACCGCCGCCGGAGCGCGCCATCTGCGCGCAGTGATGCAGGAGGCGGAGATCACCGCCCCCATCGGGATCGGCGGGGCCTATGCCGGGCTTGACGGCCTGCGGCAGTCCGCGCAGGAGGCGCAGCACGCGCTGGGCTACGCGTTTTCCACAGGCGAGACACTGTTGTTTGACCCGGAGCTGCGCAAATCCTCCGGCTCTTTGCAGACGGACGACTGTCCGACTGCGGCGCAGATCGCAAGCACGCTCCAATCCGGCAGCGGCAGCCGTGCATTGGAGCTGACCGGAACGCTTTTTACCTGTATGCGCCGCCGCAGGGTGCATGAGAGCGAGTGCCGCCCCGTTCTGCAGCGCCTGCAGATCCTCGTGGCCTCGCATCTGACGCGCGAGCAGCTGCTGCGCGCGCCCGCCATGCTCCTTCCGCAGCAGGGCTATGCGCTGGAGGAGGTACGGCTGTCCGTCGAGCGGCTTGAGGGCTATATTCTGCAATGTCAGGCCCAGCAGAACGACACGCCTGCCGCCCGATGCGGCCGTCTGGCCGTCGCGTATATTAACGAGCACTATGCCGACTGCGATCTCAAGCTGCCGGACGTGCTGGAGCATCTCGGCGTCAGCCGCAGCTATTTTTCAACGGTATTCAAGGAAAAGACCGGCCAGTCGTTCGTGGAATATCTGACAAACCTGCGTATGGAGAAGGCCAAGGAATATCTGCGTGAAACGGGGCTGTGCACCTATGAGATCGCCGAGCGCATCGGCTTTGCCGACCCGCATTATTTCTCGCTCACCTTCCGCCGCAGAACCGGCATGACGCCCCGGCAGTACAGGGAGGCGGAGAGCGGAACATGACCGAAGCACGACTTTTTTCCCGGCACTCCATCGGCACGCGGATCGCGGCGCTATTCATGCTGCTGATCCTCGTCATTACGGCAGCCATGACCTATGTGTCGATCAGCGTCTCGACGAACGAGCTGCTGGACAGCTCGACGGAGTACACCGAGCAGCTGATCCGCCGCGTCAACGCCGAGCTTGATATGTACGTGGAGTACATGAAGGATATTTCCGATTTTATTGTCGACAACGGCGCGGTCGCGGCCTATCTGCGCGCGGCCAACGAGCACCGGCTGACGGACGCGGCCTGCCGCGAAGCGCAGGAGCAGCTGGCCGCCGCACAGAAGATCCGCTCGGAGATCACGGCCATCGCCCTGATCCCGGAATCCGGCGGCGCGCTGTTCGGAAGCGAGGGTGCGTCGCTCAACACATATTCCAATTACCAGAATGCAGACTGGTACCAGGCCGCGCTGCAGGAACCGCACGAGGTACAGGTTTCCTCCTCGCGCGTGGAAAACCTGATCGCGGGCCAGTACAACTGGGTCGTTTCGTTCTCCAAGGCCGTGCTCGACCGCGCAGGGAATATGCAGGGCGTTCTGCTCATCGACCTTAACTACCAGATCATCGACCGGCTCTGCGCGGATATTCAGCTCGGCAGCCGGGGCTATATCTATCTGATCGACCAGAGCGGCGGCATCCTCTGGCACCCGCAGCAGGATCTGATCTATGCGGGACTGAAGGAGGAAAACGTCGCGGAGGTGCTGGCAGCAGCGGACGGCCGCACGCTCTCCGGCAAGGGCAGGATGCGCAGACTCTATGTAGCCTGCGCATCGGAGGCCACCGGATGGACGGCGGTGGGCGTTGCCTACACGCAGGAGCTGCTGCGCAGTCAGGACAGGATCTACAAGACCTATCTGCTCATCGCGGCGGCGGCGCTCATTCTTGCGCTGGTGTTCGCGCTTCAGCTCTCGCGCTCCATCGCAGGACCCATCCGCCGTCTGATGCAGACGATGCGGCGCGTGGAGGACGGCGATCTGCACGTGCGCAGCCAGGTATCCTCCCGCACGGAGCTTGGCCAGCTGTCCGACAGCTTTGACCACATGATCGCCAAAACTGCCGAACTGATGGACGAACGGCTGCGCAGCGAGGAGCAGAAGCGCAAGAGCGAATGGAAGGCGCTGCAGGCGCAGATCCAGCCGCATTTTCTTTACAACACGCTCGACTCTATTATCTGGATGAGCCACGCCGGGCGCAATGCGGAGGTCGTGGAGATGACGAGCGCGCTGGCGCTGCTGCTGCGCTCGTCCATCGGCGACGGCTCCGACACCAACACGCTCAAAAAGGAGATCGCCCATGTGCGCAGCTATCTGACCATCCAGAAGATGCGCTACAACGAAAAGCTCCGCTACGAGATCGACCTTGACCCGCAGACGGAGGACTGCCTGCTGCCGAAGCTCATTTTGCAGCCGCTGGTGGAAAACGCGATCTATCACGGCATCAAGGTCAAGCAGCAGGGCGGCACGGTGCGCATTGAGTCGCTGCTGGAGGAGGACCGCCTGCTCATCACCGTCGAGGACGACGGCGTGGGCATGACGCCGGAGCAGCTGGAAACCATTCTCGACAAAAAGGAATCCGACGCGGAGAGCACCAAGATCGGCGTTTATAACGTCAACGAGCGGCTGCAGCTGTTCTTCGGCCCGGACGCCGTTATGAAGTATTATTCTACGCCCGGTGTGCGCACAATGGTCATGCTCGTGCTGCCCATTGTACGTGGAAAGGAGGAGGACAGCCATGCGGAGGATTAAAAAATGCACCGTTTTTCTCCTGCTGCTCTGTCTGCTCCTGAATCTTGCGGGCTGCGCGGCAGCACAGAAGCCGCTGCGGGTGACGCTGGTTCTGAAAACCGTGACAGAGGTCGCTGAGTTCTGGGGAACGCTCCTGTCCGGCGTTGAAAAGGCGGCGGAGGAATACGGCGTCGAGCTGAAGGTCCTGACCTCGCCGCGCGAAATTGACATTGACAAGCAGATCGAGCTGATCCGGCAGGTGACAGCGGATAAGCCGGACGTCATGATCCTCTCTGCCGCGGACTATGACCGCTGCGCGGAAGCAACGGAGGAAGCCATCGCTGCCGGGATCGGCGTCGTTGCGATCGACACGGACGTCAATGCCGCAGGCCGCGCCTGCTTTGTCGGCAGCAACAGCTATGAGATCGGGCTGGAGATGGGCCGCGCCATGGCATCCTATCTGCCGGAGGGCGGAAAGGTCGCGGTCATTCAGCATATGCTGACGACCACAACGGGCATTGAACGCACGCGCGGCGTTCTGGACGCACTGAACGAGGCAGGAAATATCGAGATCCTCGGCAGCTTCTGCTGCGACAACTCGACCGAGCAGGCGCAGACGATCACGACGGAGCTTCTTTCCGCCGACCCGGAGATCCGGGGCTTTGTGTGCACGAACGAGGTCTGCAACGTCGGCGCGGCAAACGCGCTGGTCGAGCTGGGCATGGGCGGGCGCGTCTATGTCGTCGGCTGCGACAATTCGCAGCGGCAGATCCAGTTTTTAGAGCAGAACATCATTCAGGCCATTGTCACGCAGCGGCCGTTCAACATGGGCTACGTGGCCGTCCAGCAGGCCGTTCGCGTGGCAAACGGCGAGCAGACCGACGATTTCGTTGAGGTTTCCTGCGTCCTCATCACGCGGGAAAATATGTACACGCAGGAAAACCAGAAGCTCCTGTTCCCAGTTTTGCGCTGAGCGGATTCGACCGCAGCAGATTTCGGAGCACCCCCAAAAATACGCACAATTTTGGTAGGGGCGGGGCTCTGCTCCGCCCGGCAGAATGCACCGAATCATCGGAAATCCTCGGCAAATTCGTATGCATCTGCGCATTTCGGTGTAGGGGCGGACGACTCTGTCCGCCCGCAGGACGCAGCATTTTTACGGAAATCCATGGCGAATTCGCAGCATTTTCAGGGCCGACAGAGTCGTCGGCCCCTACAACCAAGTGGGTAACTGCATACGAATTTGCCGCAAGTTCTCACGCGAACGCAGCGTTTTCCGCCGGGCGGAGCAGAGCCCCGCCCCTACCAACTGCGTCTGTTTTTTGCCGTTTTTGCACAAAAACCCGCTGCACATTATGTGCAGCGGGCGGTTTTTTATCCGATGCCGAGCATTGCGGTCGCAAAAGCGAAATAGACAAGCAGGGACAGGAAGTCCACGATCGTCGTGATGATCGGCGAGGCCATCACAGCCGGGTCGAAGCCGAGCTTTTTAGCCAGCAGCGGCAGCGTTGAGCCGACGATCTTGGCAAGGCAGACCGTCACGGCCATCGTCGCGCAGACGACAAAGGCTACCAGATACGTCACGCTCTCGCTCTTTAACAGCAGCATATCGACCACGATGATCTTCGCGAAGCAGGCGATTGCCAGGCACACGCCGCAGAGGACGGACACGCGGATCTCCTTCCAGACCACGCGTCCCAGGTCGCGGAATTCGATCTCATTCAGGCTGATGCCGCGGATGATGGACACGCAGGCCTGCGAGCCGGAGTTGCCGCCGGTGTCCATCAGCATGGGGATGAACGCCGTGAGGCACGGCAGGGCGGCCAGCGAGTTTTCAAATCTTGTGATGACGATGCCCGTCAGCGTCGCCGAAACCATCAGCAGCAGCAGCCACGGGATACGGTTTTTCCAGATCTCGACAGGGGTCGAACGCATATACGGGTGTTCGGACGGCAGCATAGCGGCCATCTTTTCCATGTCCTCCGTGGCCTCGTCTTCCATGACGTCCATGGCGTCGTCGAAGGTTACGATGCCGACCAGCCGGTTTTCTGTGTCAACGACCGGCAGAGCGAGGAAGTTGTACTTGCTGAACATCTGGGCGACCTGCTCTTTATCGTCGAGCGTGCCGACGGTGATGACGTGCTCCTGCATGATGGACTCGATGGTCGCATCGTCGTCCTCGCACAGAAGCAGGTCCTTGACGCTTGTGAGGCCGATGAGCTTATGGCCGCGCGTCACGTAGCAGGTGTAGATCGTCTCCTTGTCGATGCCCGTGCGCCGGATGCGCAAAATCGCTTCCTCGACCGTCATATTCGGGCGCAGGGAGACATATTCGGTGGTCATGATCGAGCCGGCGGAATCCTCCGGGTAGCGCAGGATCTCGTTGATCTGCTTGCGCATATCCGGCTCGGCCTGGGTCAGGATGCGCTGCACGACGTTCGCGGGCATTTCCTCCACGATATCGACGGCGTCGTCGACGTAAAGCTCGTCGATGACCTCCTTCAGCTCGGAATCCGAGAAGCCCTGAATCAGAAGCTCCTGCGCCTCCGGCTCCATTTCGACGAACGTTTCGGCGGCCAGCTCCTTCGGCAGAAGCCGGAACAGAAGCGGCAGGCGCGCCTGATCGAGATCGTCAAAAATGGCGGCGATGTCTGCGGGATTCATGGTGCTGAGGATGTCGCGCAGAGAATGATACTTCTTCTCGTCGAGCAGCATGGTCAGGGTCTTTTGCAGGGAAAAATTGCTTTCTGCCATGTCTTGTTCCTCCTAAATGTAAAGAATAGGAAGGTAAAGACACAACGCAGGCACATCAATCGAAGAATGACAGGGGCTGCAAGCACCGGACGCACAAAGGCGGCTGGTGCTCGGGCCGACTTCGGCCTGCGGATGTGCCGCTACTACTTCCTGCGTCCATTTGTTCTTCCCCCTTTTTGTTTCAGAATATCGGGCGCTTTTGAAATCGCCTAACTTATATAATAGGTTGATTTCCCTGGTTTGTCAACCAAAATCCGAACGAATTCCAGTGGAATTTTGACGGATTGTGTGCTATGATAGTTGAAAATCTGACAAGAGGTGTCAATATGGCAACAGAAAAGCTCTATTATCAGGACGCGCATCAGGCAGCGTTTGAAGCGCGCGTTGTATCCTGTCAGCCGGGAAAGCACGGCTATGATGTCGTGCTGGACAGAACCTGCTTTTATCCGGAGGGCGGCGGCCAGCCGGGCGACACCGGCTTTCTGTCCGGTGTCCGCGTGACCGACACGCACGAGCGCGGCGGCGAGATCGTGCATTTCTGTGAACAGCCGCTTTCCGAAGGGCAGAGCGTCGAGGGCCGGATCGACTATACGCGCCGGTTCGAATTCATGCAGCTGCATTCCGGCGAGCATATTCTCTCCGGCGTGATACACCGCCGCTTCGGCTATGAAAACGTCGGCTTTCATATGGGTGCGGATTTTGTGACCATTGATTTTTCCGGTATGCTGACGCAGGAGGACCTGTCCGCCGTCGAGGCCGAGGCCAACGAGTGGGTCTGGAAAAACGTCCCGATCGAAATTACATACCCGGATGCCGAGGCGCTGAAGACCATCCCCTACCGCAGCAAGAAGGAGCTGACCGGTCAGGTGCGCATCGTGACCATCCCCGGCGCGGACATCTGCGCCTGTTGTGGAACGCACGTAAGCAGCACCGGGGAAATTGGGCTGATCAAAATTTTCTCCTGCGTGAAATTCCATGACGGCGTGCGGCTGGAAATTCTGTGCGGCAGACGTGCGCTTGCCTATTTGAGCGAAATTGCCGAGCAGAACCGGCGCGTGTCAGGCCTGCTGTCGGCGAAGCCGCTGGAGACGGCTGCCGCCGTGCGTCGGCTTCTGGACGCGGAGGCCGCGCAGAAGCAGCGCGCAGCCGGGCTGGAAGTGGCTGTGTTTGCGCAGAAGGCGCAGGTACTTGCCGGGGCAGGAAACGTCCTGCTGTTTGAGCCTGCGATGAACCCAGACAGCCTGCGGCGGCTGACTGATCTGGTCATGTCGGCCTGCGGGGGTCGTGCGGCTGTTTTTGCCGGCAGCGACGCCGATGGCTATAAATACGCCGTCGGCGAACAGGACGGCGATCTGCGGCAGCTGGTAAAGGAGCTGAACGCGCAGCTGCACGGACGCGGCGGCGGAAAGCCGTTTTTCGCGCAGGGCAGCGTACAGGCAGGCCGGGCGGAGATCGAAGTGTTCTTCGCCGGGCGCTGAGGAGGGAAAGCTATGCTTCAGGATCTGTATCCGCATATGTATCACAATGAAATGTCGTGGAAAGCACCGTCGCCGGATGATATTGCGCTGATTTTTGAGCCGGATCATACAGTTTACTGTAATTTGAGCGGCGAAACGCTCACGCTGCCCCGGATGTGCGAGATCCCGGACGGCGGCGAGGCGCAGTACGCCTTTTCCATTGACGAAACGGCATATTATCTCGTCTCCGCCCACCCCGGCGAGACAGACACGTTCCGCTATGCTCCCTCTTCGTCGCTCCGCGCCATGACGGACGGGACGAGTCTGGCGCTGTTCGCCGCCGCTGCGGGCGAAAGCCTGTACCGCTGGTATGATTCCCAGAAATTCTGCGGCAGATGCGGCGCGCGCATGGAAAAAAGTGCAGTAGAGCGCGCCATGGTCTGCCCGCATTGCAAAAACACGGTTTACCCGAAGATCTGCCCGGCTGTGATCGTCGCGGTGCACGACGGCGACCGGCTGCTGCTCACGCGCTATCGCGGTCGGCCGTTCAAAAAATATGCCCTCATCGCGGGCTTTAATGAGATCGGTGAGTCGATTGAGGACACGGTGCACCGCGAGGTCATGGAGGAGGCTGGCCTCCGGGTCAAAAACCTCCGCTTTTACAAATCCCAGCCGTGGGTGTTCACGGACACGCTCCTGATGGGCTTCGTCTGTGAGCTGGACGGCAGCGACAGGATCACCGTGCAGGAATCCGAGCTGGCCGAGGCGAGCTGGCACCTGCGCAGCGAGCTGCCGGAGGATCACTCCCACATCAGCCTGACCGGTGAAATAATCGAGCAGTTCCGTCTGGGCCGGTTATAACGCGCAGCGTCCAAAAATAAACAGCTTCCCCCAGCGGCAGTCCGTCATGGACTGCGCCGCCGGGGGAATTTTTCAGCCCCTGCCGCCGAATTGGCGGCAGGGGCTGATTTGGATTATACCGGGAATTGCGTCAGAAGTGGCTTACTCGTACAGCGACCAGTTGGGGTCGGAGGTCAGAGCCGTCCAGGTTTCGGAACCCTTGACCGTGTAGGAATGGCTGTTGGTGGCCTCCTGCACGTCGAGGTAGTACCACTTATCGGCGGTGTTGTCGCTCCATGTCTTCATGCCGGGCAGGAATGCGTCGGCGGACTTGGGTGCACGGCCGGTGGCACGGTTGATCATAGCCATGAGTTCAGCACGGGTCACGTTTTTGTCCGGACGGAAGGTGCCGTCGGGATAGCCGGTGATCCAGCCGAGCTTGGCGCAGATGGCGATGGCGTTGGCCGCCCAGTACTTGGCGGACACGTCATTGAAGTAGTTCGCAGCGCCGGTCGTCTCGGAGAACTTGGCGAGCATGGCGGCAAGCTCTGCACGGGTGATGGCTTCATTCGGGCGGAAGTAGCCGTTGGAGCTGTCGGTGATGACACCGGCGTTGTTCAGAGTTGCAACGTAGGTGTTGTACCAGCTGCCGGAGGCGACATCGCGGAAGCCGCTCTTGGTGGAGTAATAGGTCTTGCGGGACGCATCATCCATGAGACGGAAGAGGATCGCGGCCGTCTCAGCGCGGGTGATGTTGCCTGCGGGCTTCACAGTGCCGTCGGGATAGCCCTGGACATACGCGAAGTGATCAGCGGTGTTGAGCTTCGGGGTGTTCTTCTTGACGGTGACGCCGGGCAGGACGATCAGGAACCACTTGGCATAGATCGTCGTATCCTGCGTCAGCGGGGTCGCGAAGTTGTACGGGGTCCTGTAGGTCTTGTCGGTGTACCAGCCGTCGAAGATGTAGCCGCCGTTGACGGGATCCTTGGGCTTCGCAACCGTCAGGCCATGGCGAACCGTTTCCGGCGCGATCTTGGAGCCGCCCATGGTGTCGAACGTCAGGGTGTGGAAGTCCAGATCGTAGTAGACCGACAGGATGGTGTAGACAGGCTTGCCGTCCACGCCCATGTAGGGCTGGATAGCCGTGCCGGTCAGCTTGCTCAGCGTGCGGTTGACATTGACGTGATGCGTTGCTCTGTAATCCTTGATGACCGCGGTGACGGTGGTGTCCTTCTTGGCGCTCAGGTGCTCGACCTCAGCGTTGGCCAGATCATAGGTGCCGTCGGGCAGCTGCTTGATGTGCAGGACGTCGTAGCGGACATAAATGTCGCCGATCGGGGTGGACGTCAGTTCAAACTTGGCGTAGATGGTCTTGTCTGCTTCCAGAACCGTTGCGAAGTCATACTCCTCGGTGAATTCGGGGTCGGCATACCAGCCAATGAACGTGTACTTGTCCTTGGTCGGGTCAGCGGGTCTTGCAACTGCATTGCCGTGGCGGACCGTGACCGGGTTGATGGCGGAGCCGCCGTTGGTTTCGAAGGTCAGGGTATGCTCGTCGAGATCATACTTGACATCGATCGTCAGACCCTTTTCGATCTTGATGTTCTGCTTCGTGTCAGCGTCGTTGGTCGGATAGTGCTCACCGTAGTCCTTCGCGGTCACGGCTGCGAGCGCTTCAAACTTGCCGCTCAGCGTTTCGACCTCAGCGTTTGCCTCGTCATAGGAGCCGTCGGGCAGCTGCTTGATGTGGCGGACAGTGTAGTCGTAGGTGTTGGCCGAATAGGAGAACGTGAGAACCTTGTTGTATTCATCAAGGATCATCGTCTTGCTGGGTGCGTCCGGCGTGTAGCCGACCACGTCTGCGGCCTGCTCGGTCACTTCGGTGTCGAACGTCTGATCGGTCACGACCTTTTCAGGCGCGAGAACCTTATTGTCGCCTTCACGCAGGTATTTGACCGTGTAGCTCACGTCGGTCTTTGCCGTGTAGCGCCCGTAGAGTTCCCACTTCTTGGCTATGGACAGAGCGTTCAGCTTGTGACTGGCGGTGCCGATATCCTTTTTGGCTTCATACCAGCCGTCGAAGTCATAACCGGTCTTTTCGCCGGTCGGCAGGACGCATGCGCCGGGTTCAAGCTCGCTGACATAGAGCGTGGCGCTTTCGATCTCGTTGTTGTCCTTATCGAGGTAGTGGAGATGGACAGGCCAGTTCCAGTATGCCGTGATAACGCGGTCGCCAGTCGAGCCAGTGGGGATCTCGGTGATCTTCTGGCCGTTCTCGTCGTGCCACTCAAGGAACGTCTTGCCCCAGTCAGCGCCGGTCGCATCGGCCAGCGTGATGGTATCGCTCTCAACCGTGTACGTCGTGGGGTTGGTACTGGTGGCCTTGCCGTCGTTGTATACATACTGAATGGTGTACTCAATGGGCGTAAATTTGCCGTAGAGCTTCCATTCCTTGGCCATGTACAGCTTTTCGACCTTAGCTTTTACGCCAATATCAGCTGGTTTCTGATACCAGCCGCTGAATTCGTAACCATCTTCTGCATTCGGAGTCCACAGGCTGTAGGTGGCATAGTCAACAGAGTCAACCGTGTCCATCTTCTTTTCTACCCACGCACCGGTTTCATCCGGGAGGTAGTACTTGACTGTGAACGTCTTCTTCTCCCACTGTGCAGTGAAGATCACGCCGCCCGCGGTGATGGTGTAGGTGTCGCCAGCCTTGAGAAGCGTTTCATCGGCCGCATCGTCTGCGCCGTCAGCGTCAATGTGGTCGGCATCATTTTCAGCCGGAATGACTTCAACGCTCCAGCCCTTGAAGCTATAACCTTCGCGGGTCGGCTCAGTGGTGGGCAGGGTGATGGTGTCGCCAGCGAAGTAGAAGTCGTAGAAGTCGATCGCGCCGTCGTCATAGGTGTAGTTGACAGCGGGCATATTCTCGACGTTCTCAGCACCGGCTCTGAACGTAACGGATGCGAGGTTCAGATTGCCGGAGAGCTGGTAGCCGTCATCTGCCGGATAGCCGGCCGCCATGTCCTCTTCGTTTACGGTCTTGTACAGGACAGTCCATGCGATCTTTTCAGCGGTATCCTTGGAAACACCGGTTTCGAGCGCGATGCTCTGCGCCAGCTTTGCAAGGGCTGCGGCCAGTTCCGGATCGTCGTCGAAGTACAGATCCTTCGTCAGCGGCATTGCATCGAAATCAAAGCTGCCGATAGAAATGTAGCCGAGGCTGTTGTAGCTGCCGAGGCCGAGACGGGACAGGGTCGCAGCGTTCAGCGTGACGGGCGTATCGAACTCGCTCGTGGTCAGCGGTGCAAAATAGCTGTTCAGTCTTGCATACGCGTAGATGTTGTGCGGGGTGACCTTCCAGTTGGCGACGAGGTTCGTCCAGCCGTTGACGGTCTGGCCGGTGACGTCCGTGGTCTGGCCTTCGCGGCTCCAGAAGGTGAAGGTGTAGCCGTCGCGGGTCGCAGTGGGCGCGTCTGCGGTGGGCAGAGCCGAGCCAACGCGGGCCTTGGTGGTACGGAGGATGCCCTCCGTCTTGGAGTGGTCGTTCTGATATGCCGTCAGCGATTCCAGAGAATCGAAGTAAACGACAGGAACCAGCTCGGTGACGATGAGCTTGAGATTCTGCCAGTTTCCGGTGATCAGCAGCTTCTCCAATCCGGCGGGTTTATCCTGCAGACCGTCCAGATACCGCTTGTAGCTGTTGAACATGCCGTCGTCGTACCAGCCGCCGTCGATCTCGAAGTCGAAATCGAGATAGCTGCTCGGATCGATCTTCGTAAGGTCAATCGTATCGCCAGCAAGCTTATCGGCGGCGTACGGAACATCCACGATCGGCTTGCTCAGATCGCCGGACTTGAAGATCATGAGGTGGACGTTGGCCTTTTTGGCTTCCCACTTCGCAACATAGGTCACAGTCTGCGTGACCGTTGCCGCAACTTCGGGCTCCCAGCCTGCGAAGGTGTAGCCGGTGCGGGTCGGGGTGCCGTTGAACGCGGGGGTCGTGGAATCCTTCCTAAGGTCAGAATAGACCTGATCGGCGAAAACCTCTTCACCATCTACGCCGTCGGTGTAGGTAACGGTATATTCCTCCGTCACATGTACGCGGCCCTGCGTCTTGATCTGCCAGCTGCCCCCGGCCCAGATCAGCGTGACCGGAACGATCTTCTCATCGTTTTGGACATGTTTCAGGTTCTGGAACGTCGTGTTGAACTCGGCCACATAGCGTTCGGGGTAATAGCTGATGTCGCAAAGCCAGTCGTCCCCTTCCTGCCTCGGCTCGAAGACGAAGTAGTCTACATCGCACTCGCCGAGCAGACCGTAGGCGGCCGTATGCTGCTGCGAAGCATCTACGACGCACTTGACCTGAACAGCCATTTCAAGCTTTTTCAGCTCGTCAGCCGTCGGGGCTTTGGGCTTGCAGATGACTTCAACGACCGGCAGGTCACCCTGCTGCTTCCATTTCCTGTTCCCGTCAACAGTTACTTCGGTGTCATAGCGGAAGGTGATGGTCAGCGTTGCGTCCTGCTCGTCAACGAGCCGGTGCTCGACGCGGGTGGCGGTGTTATATGCCACCAGATTCGGCGCTACCGTGACCGTCGCGGTGACGTAGTAGCCCTGATTGTCCATCTGCACATCGCTGATCGTATACTGAGACGGGGTGGCAATATAATCCGCCTTGTAAGGATGTGTTGCTTTGTTGTTCTTGCGGACGATAGCAAAACTGCCGTCCAGCGCCGTGGGCTTTGTGGGCGGGGTCACTTCATGCGTGGCTTCGATCCGCGGGTTCGCTACCGGTTTCACCCACGTCTTACTATTTTTATCATAGGTGAGGTTGAACGTGATGGTCTGCGCGGTCGGGGTGTGCTGCACCTTCCAGACCAGATTGCTGGCCTGCTGCACGAACCATGCCGTCCGGACAGTCACCGGGCAGATATATCCGCCCGCGCCATCGCTTACGACCTCGCCGATCGTATGTTGTGCGTCGGTCGGGTATCCGAGCGGATACTGTACCGTATCATGCGTTCCGGTTGTCGTAACGCAGACAATATCTACAACAACGCCGGTCACGTCGTTTTCCGTGGGCTTGGCGGGCTTGTCGGTGGGCGGGGTGTTCGACTGCCAAACGGCGTAGAGCTTGGTGGTCGTGGCGGTTGTTGTAACCCAATTACCAGGTTGGACGGTGGGCGTTGTTGCGTCCGGATTCCCAGCCCAGCCGAGGAAGGTGTAGTCGGCTCTTTCCGGCCTCTTGTCGGAAACGGTGAACGTCACCGTGCCGGTGCTGGACGTTTCAGTCTGCGGGTTGGGTGCCGGCATATTGGTGACTGTGTCTGTCGTGTTTTTGTAGTAGTTCAGGGTGTAGGTGACTTCGGGGTTCGGGTTCTTCGCGACCAGATAGATCGTCGTGCCCTTGTTGCAGGCCGTATCCCCACTCTTGTTGAGAGGCCAAACCGTCGGGTTCGCATTCGATTCTTTGCTCCAGCCAACGATCTGATAGCCGCTGTTCACAGACGCTCTGTCCGCAGCCGCCTTGATGTCGCTGATGGCGATCGTGTGGTTGTTGTAGGCCGTGTCGCTGTGCGGCGTCGAATACTGGCATACAAACTGCGTCTTTTCAGATGCACCGGTATTGTAGCCGATGTTGAACTCATCGCCGACATAAAGAACGGTGAACGTTACATCGATCTTATGGCCGGTATTCAGTGCCTGCGGACTGATACCGTCGTCAGCCGCTAAGGCTGACACAGGCAGCATGCCGAGCACCATAATCAGAACTAACAAAAAAGCAACTAATCTCTTCTTCATTACTTCAGATCTCCTCCTTTTTTATTGTTTGCTTCTTGTAGTGAAAACTATCTATGTTGAAAATGGCTGCGCCATTGGATTTTCGCGGACACTTCGCGCCGGGCAGGAGTTCTCTCCGTCCGGCATTCTGGGCACACGTCTTCATTTTTTCTTTATTATAACACATCCTGCCGCAATGCGCAAGGAAAATCAGGAGAAGTTTTCCAAAAATTTATGGGTGCTTTACGCGCCGGACGTCACTGCAGCGCAGGGGCTGCCGGCAGCGCCGTCAGTACGGCGGCAAGCAGCGCGCAGAGCGCGGGGGCTGCGCCAAGATCGAGCGCCGGGGCAAGCAGGCCGCCCGCCGCGCCTGCCAGCAAAAGCGTGCAGACCGCGCCGAGTCCTTGCAGGCCGCGGCGCATCCGGACGGCTCGGCGGCAGACGGAAACAGCCTCCGGCGCGTCAGACAGCGTCTGCACGGACAGAACCGGCGTCTGTGCCTGCAAAAACGCGCCCGGTTCGCCGTGGCGGATGCAGGCCGGACTCCCCTTCTGCGCAAGCTGCGCCAGCGCCTGCTCCGGCGCGGCGGCTTCCGTGACCTCCGCGCCGGTCTGCGCGGCAAGCCATTTCGTATAAAGCGGGTCATTTCCCGCCGGAAGCCGCAGATCGAGCCGCTGCGCGGCAAACGCACAGCACGCCTCCGGCGCGCCCGGAAGCAGCGGTGACTGCAGCGTGATCAGGCCGAGGTACATCCCGCCCTCTATGCCGAACAGCAGCGCCGTTTTTCCGGAAAGCGAAACGTCGTCCGCACGCGGCGCAAAAATCCCGTGCCTGCGCAGCTGCTCCGGGGTACCGGCGTAATAGCGTTTGCCGTTCAGAACGGCGCAGAAGCCATCCGGCGTCTGGCCGCAGGCTTCGGCGGGAAGCGTTGCGAGGCCCCGGCTCTGCGCCGCGCTGAAAACCGCCCGCGCCTCCGGCGCGTCGCAGCCCTGCACGATCGACGCGGCCAGCGCAAGGAACTGCCCCTCCTCCATCCCCGCAGGGCGAAGCTCCGCAGCGGCGGGTTCGCCGGTCAGAAGCCCTTCGGGGCAGACGAGCGCTGTATCGGCTATGCCGAGCGCTTCAGCTGCCTGCACGGACGCAGCCGGGACGGGCATCCGGGATATGGCGCGGCGGGCCGCCAGAAGCGCGATCACGCGGAACGGGCAGATCGCCGATGCGGCCAGCACACACAGCGCCCGCGTAAGCACAGCGCCGATCCCTGCGCCAAGCGCGGCCCAGACTGCCGCCGCGCAGACTGCGGCGGCGAAGCCCGCCCAGGCCCAGACCGCCTCCGCCGTCCGTGTTGGCGGCGCATCGGGAAGTCCGGCCTCCAGCCGCTGCTCCAGAAGATCGAGCCATGCACTGGCCGTCAGCAGCAGCGCAGCGGCAGCTGACGCGTCCGGACACACGCCGAGCGCGCAGAGCACGATGGCAAGCAGCACGGTCAGGACTGCCGCCGTGTGCCGTTCCGGTTTTCCTGCGAAAAGCGCGCGGACGCCCGTTTTCAGGCAGCAGAAATTCACGCCTGCGGTCGCGAGCAGCAGCGCGGGCAGCAGGAGCATACGCACCAGAAGCGGCGAAAACGGCAGCTTTTCCGGATTCAGGAACGACAGCACCGCAAGCAGCGCCGTCAGAACCGTGGTCACGCAGCAGAAAACGAACTGCCGCGCAGAATGAGCAGTATTCTTCATCGTATTCCCTCCCAATTGAGGTTCTTTTATTTATTTTACCCTGAATATGACAAAAAGCAACTGCCTTCCCATCCGCAGCGGACGTTGACAGGAAAGATTTTGGTCATTATAATAGAAGTATCTATAAAGGAGGATACGCTATGAAACGAAGCGAACAGGATATCCGGTTCCAGTGGGACCTGACGAAGATCTACCCGGACACCGCGGCGTGGGAAGCCGCAATGCAGGAGGCTGAGGCCGCGCTTGCGCCGCTGGCCGCAATTCCCGGCACACTCGGCACGTCCAAGGAAGCGTTCAAGAAGGGGCTTGACACCGTCTATGCCTCCATGTTTAAGGTTGAGATGCCCTATGTCTATGCGTTTTTGAAGAAGACAGAGGACGGCTCTGTTGCGGAAAATCAGGAAATGGCCGCCCGCGGCGAGAGCCTGATCATCAAGTTCAACGCCGCAATAGCATTCCTGAGTCCCGAGATTCTTGCCATCCCGGCAGAAAAGCTGGACGAGTGGATGCAGGACGAGGCGCTGGCGACCTACCGGCACACGGTAGACGATATCGTCCGTATGCGCGCGCATACGCTCGACGCTGCGCGGGAGCAGATGCTGGCGCTGCTGGGCGACGCAGCAGGCACGCCGAAGGCCGCGTTTGAGATGCTGACCAACGTTGATTTGCAGCTGCCGATGGTCAAAAACGAGGCGGGCAAGGAGGTACGCCTCACCGCCGGTACGTTCCCTGTCTTCCGCGAGAGCCGCGACCGCTCCGTGCGCGAGGGTGCGTTCCGCGCCATGTTCGGCACCTACCGGCAGTTCGGCGACGCCATTGCCACGCTCTATGGCGGCTGCGTCAAATTCGACACCTATTTCTCCAATCAGCGCGGCTACGCCTCCGCGTGCGAGGCGGCGCTGGACGGCGGCAATGTGCCCGTGTCCGTCTATGACAGCCTGATCGAGGCCGTGCACGAGAGCCTGCCCTCCATGCGCAAATATCTGGAGCTGCGCCGCCGCGCGCTCAAGCTCGACAAAATCGACGTGTTTGATCTGTATGTCCCCATCGTGGAGGACGTCGACTATCCCATCGCGTTTGAGGACGCGAAGGAGCTGGTCAAGAAGGCGACGCTGCCGCTGGGCAAAGAATACCAGAAGCTGCTTGACCGCGCGTTCGCCGAGCGCTGGGTCGATGTATATGAGAACGACGGCAAGCAGTCCGGCGCGTTCTCGTGCGGTGTGTTCGGCGTGCATCCGTATGTGCTGATGAACTATGCCGGAACACTCAACGACGCGTTCACGCTGGCGCATGAGCTGGGCCACTCCATGCACTCCTGGTTCTCCGATACGACGCAGGATTATGTCAACCACGATTACCGCATTATGGTCGCCGAGGTCGCCTCGACGGTCAACGAAGTTCTGCTGACCAAGTATCTGCTGAAAACCGAGATGGACGAAAAGCGCCGCGCATACATCCTCAACCACTTCCTTGAGAGCTTCCGCACGACGCTCTACCGGCAGACGCTGTTCGCAGAGTTCGAGCGCAAGGCGCACGATCTCTACGCTGCGGGCCAGCCGCTGACGGCCACATCGCTCAACAAGATCTATCACGATCTCGAAGCCACCTATTATGACGGCATCGGCATCGACGCGGACATCGACCCCGAATGGTCGTATGTTCCCCACTTCTACCGCGCGTTCTACGTCTATCAGTACGCGACCGGCTTCTCCTCCGCCGTGGCCATCGCCGAGCATATCCTGACGACCGGCGACGCAAGCGGCTATCTGAAGTTCCTCACGACCGGCGGCAGCGATTATCCGCTCGAAGAGCTCAAGATCGCAGGCGTTGACCTCACGAAGCCCGACACCGTCCGCAGCGCGCTGCGCGTGTTCGACGAGACGATTGACGAGCTGGCAAAGATCCTGCTGTAACCCGGCATTCCGCGACGTCCCCTGCCATACGCATGGCAGGGGACGTTTTTTGCGCACCGGAGGCGCAAACCGAATCCGGCATTTACAGTCCCGCTTCCTGTGGTACGATGGTCAAAGCAGCGCGGCGCATGGCCGCGTAAGATTGGAGACGAATCGGATGAAGAGCAGAAAACAGGTGCTGAAAAAGCTGTTTCTTTCCACGCTGTATCTCAGCGCGTTTACATTCGGCAGCGGGTATGTGATCGTCACGCAGCACAGCTGGCTCAGTCTGCAGGAGTTCGCCGATCTTGTCGCCATGGCTGCGATTTTTGCCGTCTGCCTTGTCCTGCTCCGCAAAACAAAGCTCAGCCCGATCCTCGTCATGCTTCTGGCCGGAGCCGTCAATCTGCTGCTGCCGGCATAGCCGGACGGATGCCCCGGCGGATGTGCGTCATTCCTCCTATATGCGCTTCAGCCCTTTTTCGGCGGCAGACGGCGCAGGAGCAGATATCCGATGAGTCCGAGCACCAGCACGATCCCGGCGGCGATCACGTCTGCCCAATCAAAAATCTGCGGCCCGGCGATGAAAATTTCCGTCGGCCCGTCCGCGCCGCCGATAACGCCGACGGACGCAAAGCCGCGCAGATTCGTGACGGTTTTCAGAAGCCCGGCCAGCAGCGCAAGCACCGCCGCGCCAAGGCAGACGAACCGCAGCGGGCTTTTGCGGAACGCGTAGCCCGGCAGCTGCGCGGTAAGCTCTGCCGCGGCCTGCTTTGCCGGGCCAAGCGCGGCAAAGATCTCCGCATCCGTCTGCCCGGCCTCGCGCCGCTCATTGATCGAGCTGCGCAGGTCGTCCATCACCCGGTCCTTCATTTGCCCCGATAGCGACAGCCGCCGCCGGACAGCGCGCAGATAGCGCGCAAGCTGTTTTTCATTCATGTCCTGCATCCTCCCCGCAAAAATGGTCCACTGCCGTCCGGAATCCGGCCCAGAGGCCGAGACGGCGTTCATTTTCTTCTCTGCCCTTTTCCGTCGCGGAATAGATCTTCCGCGGAGCCGCACGCCCTGTCTCCTGCTGCCAGACCGCTTCGATCAGCCCGTCGTCCTCCAGCCGGTATAAAATCGGGTAGAGCGTTCCCTCCCTGAGCGTAAACAGCCCGCCGGAGCGGCTGCCGAGCTGCGCGATCAGCTCGTAGCCATAGGTCGGCCCCCGGCAGATCGTCTGCAAAACCAGCAGCTCCAGCACGCCCTTCTTGAGCTGCTGTAAAAAACGTTCTTCCATCCGCACCATCCTTGCATTTCTAAGTATTTTGTATTACTAAACATAAAGTACCACATTCCCCCCAGCCTGTCAAGCAAGACAGCGCAAAAAGGCTGCCTTGAAACCCACACGAATTCCAAGCAGAATGAGAAAGAATACGCCGGACCGCATCGTTCGGATTCCAATTTTTTATATTTTTGCGTCCATCTCTTGGGCGTTCGGATCGCAGTGGTGTTCTCAGGAGCGAAAAAATCCAGGCATCATAAGGATGTCTGGATTTTTGTGTTATCTGAAGGCTGCGATATTACATATCGCTGCCATGCTTGCGCATGGAATTGCCGGGCGATCGAACCCAATGGGTTCGGTCCGACATACGAATCACCTAAAAAAGAAACCATCCGGATGGATGGTCTCTTGTGGTATCCGAACACGATAGATCAATTGCTGACCCGTACGGGAATACTCCGCCGACTGCGTCGGCTCCGGTAATGTCGCCTCGGCATTTGTTTTGACCGCAGGTCAAAACCAGCGGCATTGCATACCGCTGCCATGCTTGCGCATGGAATTGCCGGGCGATCGAACCCAATGGGTTCGGTCCGACATACGAATCACCAAAAAAGAAACCATCCGGATGGATGGTTTCTTGGTATCCGAACACGATAGATCAATTGCTGACCCGTACGGGAATACTCCGCCGACTGCGTCGGCTCCGTGTCGCCTCGGCATTTGTTTTGACCGCAGGTCAAAACCAGCGGCATTGCATACCGCTGCCATGCTTGCGCATGGAATTGCCGGGCGATCGAACCCAATGGGTTCGGTCCGACATACGAATCACCAAAAAAAGAAACCATCCGGATGGATGGTTTCTTGTGGTATCCGAACACGATAGATCAATTGCTGACCCGTACGGGAATACTCCGCCGACTGCGTCGGCTCCGTGTCGCCTCGGCATTTGTTTTGACCGCAGGTCAAAACCAGCGGCATTGCATACCGCTGCCATGCTTGCGCATGGAATTGCCGGGCGATCGAACCCAATGGGTTCGGTCCGACATACGAATCACCAAAAAAGAAACCATCCGGATGGATGGTTTCTTTTTTGGTGACCCGTACGGGAATCGAACCCATATTACCGCCGTGAAAGGGCGGTGTCTTAACCTTTTGACCAACGGGCCTGGTAGCGGCAATCTGACTCGAACAGATGACACTCCGGGTATGAACCGAATGCTCTACCAACTGAGCTATGCCGCCATATTTACTTGCGCCGCATCTCACGGGCACGATGTATTATAAGGGGATTCAGATCGATTTGTCAACCGGAATCTTTCACTTTTTAGAAATTTTTTTCTGTGTATTTGCTCCATACTAACGCCGGGGTGATAAAATGACGCTTCGATATTTCTGCCTGATCGTGCTTGCGGGCGGGACGGTCTATGTCTGCATAGAGCTTCTCTGGCGCGGCCGCTCCCATTGGAGTATGTTTCTGGACAGCGGCCTGTGCGCGGCGCTCATCGGTATGCTCAACGAATGGGCGCCGGGGCTGCCGCTGAGTGCGCAGGCGCTTCTCGGCGCCTGCGTCATAACGGGTTCGGAGCTGGTGTTCGGTTCCCTGTTCAACCGCTCGTATGCCGTCTGGGACTACCGCGCTCTGCCGCACAATGTTCGCGGGCAGATCTGCCCGCAGTATTTCTGCGCGTGGCTGTTCATTGCGCTGCTGGCAGTGCTTCTGGACGATGGGCTTCGGCTTCTGGCTCTCGGCGAGCCGCTGCCGCAGTACCGCTTATTCTAATTCCCCGAACACCCCGTCCCGGCAGAGGTCCGTCACGCGCACGGCGCGCAGCTCGTTATGCAGCTGCGCCGCCTGTACATAGACCTTAACGTAATTCATGGCATGACCGGCGTACAGGCCGTTTTCCTCCTGCTCGAACAGCACCTGCTGCGTCGTGCCGAGCATGGACGCGTGGTACGCGGCCTCCAGCTCTGCCGCGGCGGATGCGGCCTCGGCCGCGCGGCGCTCCTTGACGGCGTTCGGGATCTGGTCAGGCATATCTGCCGCAGGCGTTCCCTTGCGGCGGGAGTATGGGAAGATGTGAAACATGGAAAGCCCGCAGGTCTTCAGGAATTCCAGCGATTCCGCGAATTCCTCCTCCGTCTCGCCGGGGAAGCCGACGATCAGGTCGGTCGTGACGGCGCAGCCGGGGAAATACTTCCGCAGCAGCTGGACGCTTTCGAGGTACCGGGCCGTATCGTATTTGCGGTGCATCCGCTTCAGGACGGTATCCGAGCCGGATTGCAGGCTCAGGTGGAACTGCGGGCAGAGATTCGCATATCCGGAAAGCGTCTTGCAGAACGCCTCGTCGATCGTGCGCGGCTCCAGAGAGCCGAGCCGGATGCGCACGCCCGGCACAGCCTCGCACAGCGCGGCCAGCAGCTGCCGCAGGCAGCTGCCGTTCTTCCACTCCCAGCCCCAGGACGAGATCTCAATGCCGTTGATGACGATCTCGCGGTAGCCCTCGGCGGCAAGTCCCCTCGCCTGCTCCACGGCCGCGTTCAGCGGCATGGAGCGCACGCGGCCCCGCGCGTAGGGGATGATGCAGTATGTGCAGAAATTGTTGCAGCCGTCCTCGACCTTCAAAAGCGCTCTTGTGCGCGCGGCAAGTCCGCCTGCGGGCAGGATCTCAAAGGTACGCGGGCCGCCCGCGTCGTCCACGCAGTCCCATTTCTGCCGCGTCTGCGCAGCGCCGATCATATGCCTGACAAAGGCCTCCCGCCCGTCCGTGCCGATCAGCACGTCCACGTCAAGCTTTCGGATCTCATCCGGGCTGCTCTGCGCGTAGCAGCCGCACACGCCGACCACGGCGTTGGGGTTCAGCTTGCGCACACGCCGGATGGCGTTGCGGGACTTTTTATCGGACACGGCTGTGACGGTACAGGTGTTGATAATGTAGCCGTCGCAGATCTCGTCAAAGCTGCCGAGCGTATGGCCGCTCTGCATGAGCAGCTGCTCCATGGCCTGCGTTTCATATTGGTTGACCTTACAGCCGAGCGTATAACAAGCAAATTTCATAAAACCACCAAAATCAGAGATTATGCACAAAAAAGGTTTGTATTTTTTGTGGATAGTATAAAATACCGTTTTCGATTATACTGGATAAAAGAGAATCCAATCCCAGCATTTCTTCTTTTTTCAGTATGATTATACTGGATTTCGAGCCGATTGTACAGTCCATTGCAGGAGGATTTTCCGTGAGAGAGTTTACCATCATGTTCCATTCCGTGAACGAGATCGCGCAGTTTGCCACGATTGCGAACCGCCAGCCTTTCCCGGTTCATTTCAATTACAAGGATTCCCGGCTCGACGCAAAATCGATTCTGAGTCTCTGCGCGCTCCCGCTGCAGACACCCGTTTCCGTCGAACTGCCGGATCGCGCGGCGGACGGCTCCTTCCTTTCGGACATTGCGCAGTTCCTCTGTGACCCGGACGCATAAACAAAGTGATATCGCACCCTTTCGTTTCATATGCTTGTACAAATGAAACGGAAGGGTGTTTTTCTATGAAAAAGAAGCTGCTCTGCATCGCGCTTGCGTTTGTTTTCACAGTGGGACTGGGCCTGACTGCGCAGGCGGAGGATCTGGCGCTGCCCGCACCGTCGTGCATCCTGATGGAGAAGGACACGGGGCAGATCCTCTATGAAGAAAACGCGCACGAAAAGCTCCGCCCGGCCAGCGTCACGAAGATCATGACGCTGCTGCTGGTGATGGAGGCGCTGGACAACGGCTCTATCGGCTGGGACGACACCGTCACGACCTCCGCCGCAGCAGCCGCCAAGGGCGGCAGCCAGATCTATCTTGAGGAAAACGAGCAGCTGCCGCTCCGGGAGATGCTCAAATCCGTCGTCGTCTCGTCGGCGAACGACTGCGCCTGCGCACTGGCCGAGCACGTGGCGGGCAGCGAGGCCGCCTTCGTTTCGCGCATGAACGACCGCGCAGCCGAGCTTGGCATGACGGACACGCATTTTGTCAACTGCACCGGACTGGACGACGGGCCGGACGCGGACACGCATCTGACGACGGCCTATGATATCGCCCTCATGTCCTGTGAGCTTTTGAAGCACGAGGAGATCAAGGAGTATACGACCATCTGGATGGACACCGTGCGCAACGGCCAGTTCGGCCTGTCCAACACCAACAAGCTTGTCCGCTTCTACGACGGCACGACCGGCCTCAAGACCGGCTATACCTCTGCCGCCGGGTATTGTCTGTCGGCCTCTGCTGAGCGCGGGGGCATGGAGCTGGTCGCGGTCGTGTTGCACTGCAAAACGTCGGTCGACCGGTTCGAATCGGCCAAAGCGCTGCTCAACTACGCGTCCCGGTCGTGCTGGGACGGCAGGATTCCATCACGCCCGTACCAGAGCGCAGCGAGCCGCTTCTGCTCGAAAAGGCGCTGGCCTCGCAGGTGCAGACTGCGGTTACGGTCGACGAGTCCGTGCAGGCCCCTGTCGAAGCCGGGCAGCGGCTCGGCACAATGACCGCCACGGCGGGAGAGCGGCTGCTTGCCGAAATTCCGCTCGTCGCGCCGGAGGCCGTCCCCGCCCGCACGTTTCCGGAGCTCTGGGCGGAGTTTTTGAAAAGCATTTGCCTGTCTGCCTGATTATTTTTGACCAGGGTCGAGCTCGGCCTTGTATTTCCGGCCCACGCGCCGGGACGCGTCCGTGACGCTGCCGCGTGAGATCGCTGTGACGCCGAATTTGCCGCGCAGCTGATCGACGGTCTGGTCAAGCTTGCGGGCGCGTTCCTTTTTCTCGTCGCGGAACAGGGACAGCTGTACGGCGTCGTCCCCGCACAGATCATTCAGCGTCACGCCGAGCAGACGCAGCGGTGTCACGCCGTCCCAAAGCTCGGAAAACAGCGTCCGGGACATGGCGTACAGCTCCGCCGTCACATCCGTCGGCTCCGGCAGGCGGCGCTGGTGCGACCGGTTCCGAAAGTCGTTTCCGCGGATCGTCACGGTCACGCAGGCGCAGCGCCTGGAGTCTGCGCGCATACGGGACGCAACGCTGTCGCACAGGGCAAGCAGGATCTGGTTGGCCTGTGCCTGAGTCGTCACGTCCTGCTCGAGCGTGACAGAATTGCCATAGCCCTTGACGGCCTCCGGCTCGAAAGGACCGGAGCATCGTCGATGCCGTTGGCGTAGTCATGAATGAGTTTCCCCAGCTTAACGCCGGTAAGCCTCTGAATATAGGCCAGATCCGCCTGTGCCAGATCTCCAATCGTGCGGATGCGCGCAGCGGTCAGCTTTTCCGCCGTGGACCGCCCGACGGAAAACAGCGAACCGACTGGCAGCGGCCAGAGCTTCTGCGGGATCTCATGCGCGAAAAGCGTATGTACCTTATCCGGCTTTTCAAAGTCGCTGGCCATTTTCGCCAACAGCTTATTGGGCGCGATGCCGACGTTGACCGTGAAGCCCAGCTCAGAGAAGATCGTATCTTTGATGATGTGCGCGATGGCGACCGGGTCCGGATAGAGCAGCCCCGTGCCGGTCATGTCGAGGAAGCATTCGTCGATGGAAACCTGCTCCACAACGGGCGCGTAGCGGCGGCAGACGGCGATGAACGCTTTGGAGTTTTTCGAATACAGCCGGAAATCCGGCGGAGCCAGCACCAGCTGCGGGCATTTGCGCAGCGCCATGCCGACCGGCTCGCCGGTCGTAACGCCGAAGGCCTTTGCGGGGATGGATTTTGCCAGAATAATGCCGGTGCGCTTGTCCCGGTCGCCGCCGATGGCGGACGGGATGAGCCGCAGATCGGCCTCCCCCGCCGCTGCGCGCCGCGCGCTTCCCACGACAAAAACGCGCTGTTGACATCCACATGAAAAATCAGCCGCTGCATCCGCTCGCCTCCTTCTGCTCCCAGTATAGCATATCTGTCCGAAATTTGCGAACAAAAAATCGAAAATTGGCTAATTTTTATTCCGTGCATACCAAGCGAAACGCGTATGCAGCCGGTAGGCGCGAAGTCTGCTCCGTCCCTGACAGCTCCATTCGATTTTCTGTCGTTCTCTGCACGAACCAGATGCGTTTCGGGCTTCATTTGAGGATAATCCCCGCCGGGAAAGCCGGCGGCGCGTAAAAATCTGCCTCTCCCTGTCATGCAGTGCTATGACAAGGGGAGGCGAATTTTTGTGTCGTCAGTCCAGCGCGTCCGGAATCACTGACCAGGCCTGCGTGAGGCGCTCAATGCTCCAGGCGGCGTTGGCGGGGCTGGTGGAGGGAAGCTTGACGGCCTCCCGGCCAGTCAGCTTTTGCTGATGGCGGCAGTAGAGCTGATAGGAGGTCGCGCCGTTGCAGAAGATCTGCCGGATGGGCGCGGTCTTTAAAATCGGCGTGAGGTCGGTCGGAACAGCCTCACGGATGGAGCTGTCGCTTGAGCCGGTTATTTCGCAGCTTGCAATGGCATCCCAGAGCGCGATGTGGTGCGCGTACAGCATCTGCTGCTTTTCCTCAATTGTGCGCGGGCAATCGCAGCCCAGCACGGTCGGAACGACGCGCCAGAAGCGGTTCTGCGGGTGGCCATAGAAAAACATGGCCTCGCGCGATTTGACCGACGGGAACGAGCCTAAGATCAAGATCCGCGACTCCGCGTCATAGAGCGGCGGAAACGGATGGGAAAGCCTGTCCATCACAGCGCTGCGATCAGTGCGTCGACCGCTTCGGGCTTTGTCGCCCAGGAGCAGACGAATCGCGCGGCCTCGTGGTCTTCATCCACGCGCCCGTTCAGCTCGAACGCGAAGTTCTGCTTCAGCCGCTCGATCTGCGCGTGAGAGAGGACAAGAAAGACCTGATTCGTGGGCGGAGACGGCGTGAGGGAATAGCCCTTTTCTGTCGCTGCTTTCTGAATGCGCTGCGCCTGCGTGACGGCATGGCGCGCCATGGTCAGCCAGAGATCGTCCTCAAAATACGCCTTGAACTGCGTTCCGAACAGAAAGCCCTTGGCGAACATCCCGCCGCGCTGCTTGATCATATTCCGGAAATGCGGCTTGAGGCTGTCATTCGTGATGACAAGCGCTTCGCCGAACAGCAGGCCGTTTTTCGTGCCGCCGATGTAGAAGACATCGCAGTACTTTGCAAAATCTGCCGGAGCCAGATCGTTTCCCTCCGCGACCAGCGCGGCGGGCAGGCGTGCGCCGTCCAGGAACAGATACAGCCCATACTCCCGGCAGACGTCGTGCAGCGCGGAAAGCTCTGATTTCGTGTAGATCGTGCCAAGCTCCGTCGCGTCGGAGATATAGACCATGC